>Ga0179591_1325316_pt1 | contig 12326 bp, 14 predicted proteins | sample CZOMad2_1_08_16f_FD_182891 | JGI IMG/M metagenome (GOLD analysis project Ga0179591, IMG submission 182891) | Vadose zone soil fungal communities from Angelo Coast Range Reserve, California, USA - CZOMad2_1_08_16fungal (PacBio error correction) | ecosystem: Environmental > Terrestrial > Soil >... | reverse complement strand
AGGTATTTGACATCTCCCTTCCTTTTTTGTTTCCCGGATGGAGTCCCGCACTAAGATAGAGATTCACTTAAAGGATAGACTTCGCGTTTTCGATCCCTCTGTCGGGTGTTTCGTTTTTCTGGACTTATTTTCTTCCGATCTTTTTTTTGTCCCGTGCCTCCACACAAGCCTCCCCGCCCAACTTTTCTTCAAGGTTGTCCAATACCCCCCACCCCCCCCACCCCTACCCTAACTACGGCAACGATGGTTTCCCTGACATTCACCCCCCCCCCCCTACACTGCAGAATAAATTTTGAGGCCTTACTCAGACTCCCCCCCTCCGCTTTTTTTTCCCCTTTTACCCTCTTATTGGCTGACTGTGATTGCCGGGGAGCTTTTTTTTACAAGTTAAGAGACCTGCCACTGCCTAGGCGGCTTAAAATCCGGCGGCCCTTTCTAGCAGTTTTCCCCCCAATGGCCCCAGCCAAGCCTCTGATGAGGACCCCATCTGACCGGCCTCTGAATTCCCAAAAATCTTCCTCCAGTGACCCACCACAAGGCGAGCATCTCCCCTTAACGCACCGTTTGTACCTCACGACCCTCGTCTCCTCACCAAGCTCCCCTACCACGGCGTCTCGCAGGACGTTTTCCTGTACCTTTTTAATCTTTGTACAGGCGATCCCGTTCCGTCAGACATCTTCCTTTAATCGTTCTATCCTTTCCTGCAGGAGAACAAAGCGCACTTTGCACCCCCGGGACGTCAGTCGTTTTATTTCTCAAATTGCTCTCATGTGCCAAAATCTCCTTTAACAGCCTCAAGAGCTAATCTTCCACTGACGGCCTTGCCTTCCCTTACCTCCCAGTCCCCCAGCCCACCTTTTAACTTAAGTGCGCCAATGGCTTTTAAAAACCCCAATCCGAGGCGCATTCTCCCCAGTCCAACCCCCCCCCCCTCCACCGTTTAGTGGTTTTTCCAACCGGATTTCCATTTGTTTTGCAAACGGCCAGAACGTTCACTCAACGACAGTATGATGGGCTCAGCGCCTCCTCTCTTTTTGTTACAAGTTCGAACCTGAAGTTTTAAGTCCCCTGGATGCCCTTCTTTTGTGCGACCTTAACTTTTCCCCCTTTCTTGTCCATGCCGACCTTCAGCTTCTTGCTCATTTCCGACTTGCCAAAGTCCCAATATGAGTCCTTCTCTCGTCGGACTAACCTCTGTTGGCTCGTTGGTGGAAGGCCCAGGCCACTTCCCAAGGGACTGGCCTACATTGCGCCCTCCCAACCCCCCCCTCTCATCTTTTTCTGCCCAGGCCATTTGAATGTCCCCTTTCCTTACACACAACCCTCGTTCTGCGAGCAGCCATTTCCTTTCCCTTCTTCCCATGTTTTCAGATCCTCATGAAAGTCCCGGCTTCCCTTGCCCTCCCTTAGGAATCGGTGCACACGGTTTAAGGCGCCCTTCTGGTTTTTTCGTCCAGGTGACCTTATTTTTGAGAGAACCCCTTTGTTTCCCCCTGAGCTTTTCAAAATCGGATTCCCCCCCCCCTTCGTCAGGACTTGGTACTTTCTCTTCGGGTCTGAAAAGCGCCTCTCCTCTCCATTTTCCTCCTCCATCCGTTGTTATGATCTCTTTCCCAACTTCCCTAAAGATGATGGACACCCGTCGCCGCGCAGGACTTTTTGATCGGTAATTTTTGCCCACGTGTCTACTTTTCCCCCCCCCCCTTTCCCAGAAGAACCAAATTTTCAGGTGTGCCTTCAACGTTGCAACAGATCCCTCCTTCGCCAGGGTCCCATGGGCCGGCGACTAATGTGGGCTTTTCCTTTCCACACTTTTCTTTAAAACATTCCTTTTTCCTTCCTCAGTCACGCGTTGGGGCCGCCTCACAATGATCATTGGGGCTTTCCGAGTTGATGAATTTGTGCGCCTGCCCACGGCCCTTTCAATGCCTTCCGGGGGCTTCCCCCCAACGATCACCTCCGACCTTGCTCAGATTTATACTTCCGGCAGCATTGCAGGCCCAGGTTCGGCGATGAACACGCGTTTCTCTTGATTCCCCCTAAGCACTGACCTTCTCGGGGCCTCACATTTGCCACTGGTTCACTTTTCCGAGCCTCCTTTGGACCCTCGATCGGCCGCGGACCTCCACCCTCCTTTTGATTTCCCTTCCTCCCCCCTTTCCTCGACCTGCCGCTGGGAACACCTAAACCCTTTCAGTGTCGGCGTCCTGCGTCCATATTTTCGGTTTTCATCTTCCTCCTTTGCGCAGCCTGTTTCGTGACCCCGTGGCTGCTTGTGGCCGGTAATCTGTTTTTCCCTTTGCTCGAGTATTTGAGCGCTCATCCAGCTCTTTTTGCAGTCCCGCGGTGACTTTCCCAATTTACTTCCCCCTCCCTTTCAAATTTTTCGTTTGGATGCCCTAAGGACTATCCCCATTTTGCCATTCAGGAACTCTGTCTTCTTACGATCTCCTTAATGCACCTTTTCCCTCCCGCAAGTTGCTCCCATTCCGCAGATGTTTGAGACATTTGATATTGCTATTCTTTATAAGATGGCGGCTGTGACAACCTTTGTGCTCTTTTTTTCGTTGCTCTCCCCTTTAGCTTTCATTCATATTTTTTCATAGTCGGCAGATCTGAACTTCATCGGCCTTCCCTTTTATCCTTCCCTTGCTTCTCTTTCCTCATCGGATTCCTCCGCGCGACTTTCTTCCCTTGATTGTAAAATCCTCCGCCGGCTGAATTCGGTCCGACCGTAGAGGTTATTCTTGAACCTGACCCTCCAATTTTTTTTTCCTTCCTTCCCATCCCCCCAAAAGTAGCGTCTTTTTCATGGTACGACTTTTCAGTCTTGCTTATTAAGTTTTCGGTTTTGTGGGGTATTGTTGGTGACAAAATTTCCTTCCGCTTTATCCCCTGTACGGCTTCCTTTGTGTTGCTGCCCTTTTCCATAGATTCAGACCTCCCTCGACCACACCGCACGCGAGTCTTTTCCCCAAATCCTCCGGCCCTCGTCTCTTTATTTTTGATCCGATGAACTTAGTCGGAGCCTGAAGATCCGTGTCCCCTGAAGAACTAGTTGCTTCTCTTCCGTCTGTAACGCCGTACGAACTCAATAAGTCTTTGTTTCTCATAATTTAATTTCAATGGCAACAACGGGTGCGACAAAGTATGCATTTCCAGAGAGAGGCAGACCTCTTAGTATTTCCCGCCTTAACGTACACACCTTTCCGCTGAAGCATTTTTCAGATTTTCTTTCCTCCCCCCCACCCTTTGACCCCCACGCCGTGCTTTAACCGTTAGCCTTGCTCCAAATCGGAAAACCGGCAGGGACACCTTCTAATGTCCTTGTCCCCACCCCTCACTACGGTCATTCCGTCTAAGGGTATACCCCCACCGATTTTTTTTTCCCCTTTTCGTCACCCCTCGGATTAGCCCCGATAAGAAAATGAAGAACTGTTCACGCTGGGCATTAAGTCTCGGGTCGCCTATACTGGGACCCTCCTCTATCCCCAAGTTTTTTCGTCCGTCGTGGCATCCCTCGAATGCAGTTACGCGTCTCCCCTTTTACCCATTTCCCCTTTCTAATCTTCCCGGAGACGATCTCTTTTAGCTTGTTTGCGAGTCTAAAACCTCTCTTTTGTTCTCTTCCCCTTCAAAGTAATATATTCCTACTCCTTTCTTTTTGTTTAGATAGATAAGGGTCCTGGGAGATCGCTGACCAGTTTCTGGATGATCTCGGCAAAGGTCCTTCCGTTCTGAAATCCGATCGTGGGAGCTCTTCCTATGTGTGTTTCTTAATTTGGAAACTGAGCGGCTGGGAAACTGCCGTCTCGTCTGTACCCTCTACGAATCCCCCCCCCCTTTTCCCCAACCTTAGACTATCCGCGAACCCTATCCGCGAATAATTGCTACGATGGGCCCTGGGCGGCCTTTTGTTTTCTGCTTTTCCTGACTTTTTTTTATTCCCTCACCGTTTTGAATAAACCCCCCCGCTCGCGGCCATCCCTGATAGTTGATCCTTTAATGGAGCTTTTGGGCCCGGCTGACCTTCTTCCTTACCGTCGCTTGGGCCAGGCATTGTGTCCCAAGCCGTTTTTTTCTTTTTATTCCCCGTCGGACCCCCCCCTTTCCAAGATGCCCCCCCCGGTCAGGTAAGTGTTCTTACCTAGGAGCGCCCATACGACTCTTTCGCCATCCTCTTCAAATGACCGGCTAACGTGTTTTCCCCCTCCCAGTTGTGCCCAGGAGCGAAAGGAGGCAGAAGCGACGGATTTATTTCTCTTACCGTGAGGGACAGTATACTCCCTTCCCCGACCCGTGCTACTTAAACAGGATCTCATTTAGCCCTGAAGTAATTAGCTTCCCCCCCCCCCCCCCCCCCCCACTAATTCTCTCTTTTTCCCTCCGTTTTCAAGCGGCGGGAGGCACCTGGCTCGTATCAGAGATCTTTTACAACGTGCTCAAACTCGTCCGCTCATTCCGTCCGGTCCATTTTTGTTACCACAAAATTACCCCACACCCCCCAACCCTTTCCACGCACTCCCTTTTCCGGAGGAACCCCCTACGAGTGCACTACCTTACATCCAACCCCTCCCTAATCCACCCTTTTGTATGAATGAGCCGACGCTTTTTGCTGCCTTTTTTTCCTCCCCTCTGGCTGTCGGTTACCGCATTCTAATGACGTCGTTCTGGACACACTTCCCTCCCTCCTCCTTTTCGGTTTTGGAGGAGGCAGGCCCCCCCCAATCCGGGTGCGAGACTGATTTTAAGGGCACAACGGAAGACAATGCCGCTTATTCTCCGGTCCCGACGAGCCACCTGACCCAAAAAAATAGGTTTTACCAACTTCCGCCCCCCCTCCGTGAAACGAGACGGCTCAAGACCCAAAGCTTTGTAAATCCGCCCGGTTGCCTTGAATCATACAAGGAATGGTCTACACAGTGTCCGCTGAAACTTTTCGAATCCTTTTCTTTCTGGAATTTTTAAGGTTTCAAGGCTGGTCCGTCCGTGACCGGCCTCCAGATTATCTTCTTCCATCTTTGCTTTTCCGCCGGACGAGAGCCCAGTGCCTTCTTCCACCCACTTGCTCCCGTTACCGATTGCGCCATGCGTTCTTTTAACTGTTCACCCAGCTGCTTAAAACCCTCCTCTCCGATCTCCTGCCCACTTGAGTCCTATTACCGACTCCAACAACCGCGCCCAGGTGAACTTTAAGTGCTTTGCAATTCTGTCTCCACATCCCCCCACATTCAGTTCTCAGGCCGCCCTGACAACCAACGCACCTTTTATTCCCCCCCCAGCCGTGCGGTATTTTTTCCTGGTGAAAAAGCGGCCAAATTCCCTTTTAAAAGAAATTCTGAGGTCCGCGCTCAGCACGATGGTCCAGTTGGTCGACCGGGAGTTTTGTCCCCCTTTTACAAATAGTGAACGGTTTGCTTCGAGCAAGAGAGTCATTCCCCTGGAAGTGGCAGTACCGATAACATTTCTTTGTGTATCCCCCACCTGCCCCGGAAAATATGTTTCTTGAAGTCTCCGTCGGTGAGCCAATCTCTTGAGTTTACCTGGGGACGTCCCGTCGAAAGGCCATTAAAAGGTTAGTGGGACTCATTGAGCATAAAAGAGACCCCCCCAACCTTGCAACTGCCCCCAGTGTCCTTTTTAGTAATGCTTCCCAAAACTCTTTTTTTGCTTAATTCATGTTTTCCATGTCCTGCCCTCTCATTAGCCATCCTCATGAATCCTCCTCTCCCCCGTAACCCCCCCCCCCTGGCAATCCGTCGAGGACCTCCCATTTTCAAACGGTTGAAGCAGCCAGGCGGTTTCAAATTTTACTTCTTTCTACCCCCGTTTTTTCCTTCTGCCCCATCAAAAATCTTCCCCTTTCCGTAGGCGGCTTTTTTTTTCTGTGATATGGATGACCCAGTGGCACCTCTCCTTTTCCTCCCCCTCCTTTTTTTTTTTTGACTCCTATTCCACTTCAGACACGGATCACGGCCACCCCCTTTCTTGCCTGACTGGTTCCTCTTTTGGCATTTCGCTCTGGTTTGAAATGTTCCCTCCACTTTCCACCGGTACGAAAAGCCGGTTTGCTTGCATTACAACTTTTTTCACCTGATTCTCGGTTCTTTCAATGGACGGGCCTGTCGAATTAATGCTGGGCTGCTCATTCACTTTCATTTCATGGGCAAACATCTGCGGCATGCCGCTTGGTGGAACCCCCGCATTTACCTCAAGGCACTGGGGCAGTTGTATTCTCTTTCTGAACACAAGTTTCACTTCCCCGTGGTAATTCCCCCTAGGGCTCCAACGATCCCAGCGCTTTGCTTCTACTTAGTCCGTCGGCAGATTTTGCATTGGTTCAACTTCTATTCCCAACTTGGTTCGATGGTCTTCCCCCCAGGAAACGCACCTGACTCTTTCGGAATTAACCCCCATTTTCTAAAGTTGTCAAGTCCCGTGGTAGAAGACTTGACCAGCTCATCGTAGCGCGGCCACAAGGAAGGGACTCTTGAGTTAGAGAAACCAACTCTAGAATCCGATGGACACATACCAACGGTGGCCTTTTTCGTAGATTCGGATGGAAGACCGGGCTTGTGCGGCTTTGGCGACTGTACCGGCCTCTTGAGGGAAAAGTGTAGCATTTGTCATATGTACCTAGGAATTTCACTTCGTTTCAGATGTATCCCTTTCGTAGGTTTCTGGCCTTTGAACCCATTCCTTTTTTTGTGACTGTCTGCGCCCCTAGCAGCATTTTTTCCACTCCTCCTTTTGATTGGGTTATATAAGTCCTACATCCACTTTCTTGACCGATTTAGTCTCTGTATTTATTAGGTACGCTAGACACCAATTACAATCCAGCCCCAAGTAATGGTCCCGAAAGGCACGCCAGACTGTTGTACACCGTCTTTCCTTGTCTGAAGTGCATAGCGGATCGCTGACAAATTTGTTCGGAGTAGTTAGATGGTTCTACTTTCTCACTTTGATCCAATATTTTTTATGTCCCATGCTGTCGGTCCTGTCCCCCCCCCTCTATGCTTAATCGGTCATGCTTTACCTTCGCAGACTGATTCATCTCCGCGCCGTCGATTCGCGGGTCTTTTTCACACCTCCCTTGCGACTTTTGGTTACACCGCAGCCGAAGTTATAGAAACGCGCTAACCCACCTGGTTCTGTATCATCCTAACATTCTTTCCTTGTTATTTTTTTCATTCTATGTTTCGTTGAGTTATTCACTTTCGGTTGGTTTGTATTTTTTGGACCAATTGCCGGACCGAGTGCGCGCATCCGGATGTGTTGAGAGCACGTTTCAAGAGCTTCTAATCCTAAAATGCCACACGAGTGGTCGAAACCACCCCCCTCGTCGCAGCTTCTTAGTTGGCCTCTCTCTTCCTTCTTCGTGACCCTAGCTCTTTTTAGCAAGCATTAGAGGTTTATGTCCGTCTGTCTACCGGTACGTCAGCCCCGTCTGTTCCCTTTCGAGACTCCTGCGCATGGACAAAAAAACTGATGTAGTCTCACCGATACGTTCCCTCCTCAATGAGAGATTTTTTTTTCCAATTATTAGCCTTCCTAAGCATTCCATACAAAACCTGACTCTATTTTCCAGATTGTCCTTGTCCATAGGTTCCCCCAACAGCTTTTTATATTTCGTCCCCTCTCGTCGCTACCCCCAATCGAAGTACTGGTCCCCCCCCCCCTTCGCTGTCTGGCCCACGCTCAAGTCAGACCCTTCCAGCCATGATCCCTCGGCCCCTCCGATCCTTTTTATTCAAACTTGTCCCGAGGAATTCGCATTCCCCCCAGCCCCAAATGCCCGCCAGTCTCTGGGATCCCCTCTCGGGTCTTGTATTCGGGCGACTTTTATCATTCTTGATCGTGTTTCACGCCCGTAGCAAGAACTAGTTAAACAAGCTCCAATTGTCAAAATTGGAAGAATCAGGTCCGGTGGTTAGTTTTCATCATGAATTGCGGGTCTTACAAGGAATCCTTGTCGGCGATCTCCACCCCAGTCCATTTCTATTTCTCTTATTTCCATCAATGTGTTGCGGTACAGATACGTCTTTTGAGATCCCCTCCCCCCAGCGTCTTGCTTTCTACGAGACCAGTAACCCTTGTGGTCACCGGACTGACCCTTTTCCCAAGCCTTCCTCCCTGCCAATTTTGACCTGAGCCCTGGAAATGCCGGTTTTCTTGCAAGCTTGTCCCCTTTTCCTCAATTTCAATCAATAAAGTCGCCCCTCATCCCTCATACCCGGATTGAATCTTCGATGTTGGCACGGGTAATTGTTTGTATGATCTCCGCCTGACTTCTTAACTTCTTTCAGGCACCAAGATCGGAATTGACTTCCTGGCGTCCCGATCTTGGCTTTTTCGTTTTGACCCGGATCCGAATTGCTGCCCTCACCGTTTTCTATTTGGGACCGCGCGCGGGCACCTCTTTCGTGTTCCTTTTTACCCCCACCGAGCCAGTCACCCCCCTTCCCATGACCCCTCTTCCTTTTGTAGGCCCTGTTTCGGCCTTTTTTAATCCCTCTTTCTCATGGAAACCCCTTTCACCCCCCCCCCGCAGACCCTATTGTTCCCCCTTCAGCCTGTGAAATTGGACCCCTCAGAGCTCCTCTAGGCGTCCCCCTTTCTTCGTGAGGGACAGACGGACATCACGTAACGATAATTGTTCTGGACCCCCCCTCTATATTCCGTCCGTCCCCCAGCACTCTTCCCTAGCTCCAACTTAAGCTATGCTTCGATTTCTACAGCGTCTTCGCTGCTTGACTTTGCGTCTTATTCGAAGCTCTTGAACGTGTTTCTCACCCCAGACGTTCCGCTACATGTTCCGTGAACGCAAGTGGTCAACCCACTCCCCCACACCCCAACCCCCTTGCATCTCATTGCTTATCCCAGCTCGAGGCGACCCATGTCAACAAAGACGAGGAATAATTTTTCAATGCGACCCCTCAGTCCCTTTTCTCCTTTTGCCGTCGTCCGTTTCTAATAACTTCTGGCCTTTTCGTCCGCATTCGCGGCGGAGGATTGTGCCCCAGCCCGCTCCGACGGGCGCGGCGTCGAGGAACCCACCCCGGCGCGTCGAAGTGCCGGACCCCCTTACACGTAACCGTGAGGTACATGACGACCCCTCTCCCTTTCAAACACATTCTGGACCCCCCCCGACCACCTTCTCGCACGAAAGCGACCCGCTCCCCCCCCTGTTTGTCCCCAGTTCGCCCGTTCTCCCATCAACGGCCCCAAGTCTCAACATCGGCGTGCCTTTTGCGTGGAACTTGCTGGACTTTGGTCTTAAGCTGCCGTTAGATCCCGTGACTATACCTCTGTATCGGATCGTGGATATATCTCGTACTTTATTTGTCATTCACACCCCCCACAAAGCGAATATTTGCAAAAGTGCCCTTCCCCCCCGTTTTCTGCAACCTGCCGTCGCCCTTGAAACAAAGCTGAATAACCTCGCTCCAACCCCCTATTCCTCTCGAACAACGAACTTTCAATTACTTCTTTACGAATTCCCAAAAAAGCGACCCCAAGGTAAACTTCAGGTGCGAAGCATCTCTCCCAAACCCTTTGAAAGCCGCGGCGGCCGACTTCTACCCCCAACTTCCCCTCCTAGGTGGTACAATTGGTTCGATGCATATGGTATGCCCAAGTTCCCCGCCCGAAATCAACGTGAAAAATGAGAACCAAGGATTAGTTAGGTAAAGCTGACACGAATGATTGTCTTAGGCCCTCGGGGAACCCATGGCTACTTTGCGGCCCCCCCTGCCCTCTTCCCGTGCTTTACATGGCCGACCCTCTCCCCCCCTTGGGAATAGCCTACTTGCCACGGCCCCCCACTAGCCTGAAGTCCCGTCCCGTCCGACAAAGCCGGGTGATCGTTGGACCGCCTTAATTCATTCCAACTTTTGCCGTTGGCCCATACATGCCAGCAAATCGACTAAATAGGCTGCACCAAGTTGTCAGAATCCCCTGCGTCCCCCCCAACGTCTTTCTCTCCTCCCAGGAATGTGTGAACTTTTCCCTTGATTCTAAAGCCCTCATGAGCGCCCTCTCCACTTTCACCTCGTTCTTATTCCCCGGTTGAAAGGTTGAAGGCAGACCCCCCTCGTTTTTTTCGGAACGGTGATGAAAAGGTGAGGTTCCCCTTTTGCCAACCCGTCCTCTATCCCCAACCTCTTCAGGTCATTCGGCTGCAGGTGTCCGTGTCTCGGTTTATGACCCTTTTTCCCATATTATTTAAATCCTCCGTTTTTTTGTGTGGTTTTTTCGCTTATGACACTTTTCACCATAAAGGACCCCTTCCCTCCAGAAGAACGTTTTAGTTTTGATCGTCGTTTTTCAACTTTTATACTAACCCTACCCCCTTCCTCCCCAGTCCTTTTTTTCCATCCCCTTTTAAACTTCATTCTCCGGTTATTTCAGGAAGGGTCTCCCTTGAATTACGAGGATGGGTAATTCCTTTAATAACCCCCCCACCCCCCCCCACCCCCCAAAATCGGCTACAATTAATGTCTCCCTTCATTTTTGGCTTAACCATTGAATTCAATGCGCATTGGTCCCGTCCGGCGTTGTATGCCTCCTCTTGCTTTACCATATTCCAGGCAATTTTTGCTCATTCCCCATTGAGGGCCTTAAACAACGTCACCCGCGTTGTGGTTCTTCCCGCCTTCTCCCGGAAGATTGCCTCACCTGGGGCAGCCTTATCTTCCCCAACATCTGGAGAGGTCGTCCAGTACCCCGAACTTATTTATTTCTTTTTTTTGCCCAGTTCGCTTTTTTCTCCGTTCCTACTTTTCCCATGTTCTTCTTCTAGCCGCCCTTCCTATTTACTGTTTTATTTCGCGTTTTACCCTCCTCTACCCGTCCGACTTGGACACAACGAAAAGTTTCCCTCTTTTTCGGAGGCCTGCGCCGCGTTTTTTTATTTGGAGGTTTTTTGTGAGATATGCTTGCTCCTCTTACGTTACCTTTGCGCTTTTGGACTTATGATAAGGGAACACCTCCTTTTCTCACTGCTCGCTTGAGAGTTTATAAGTGCGATCTTGAAATTCGACGCGGGTGCAGACACTCTTAACCGGAGACATTCTTGTAAAATATTGGGGTGGTCGATGGGGGGCTTTACCTCACTCTTAATCCAATAGATCTTACAGGTTTCCCCCGGTACTCATTTCTCACCCCCCGGAACTTGAGAACCAGTTAGGAGAAAGGCACTATTTTTCAGCCCCTGGAATCTGTGTTGAATGTCTACGATTCCTTCTTAGTGAACAAACGTGGTGCGTGACTTTTTTCGATGACCATCGACTTCATTTTCCCAACCTTTTTATGGACTTTCGGCTCAGTTCCCCCCTTTCCCATGCTTGTTTTCCTTCGAACTCTTCTCGCGCCGGATTTTACCTCCCCTCCTGAGTCCCTTTTTCCGCGCCCATGGTCAACCTCGTTTACCTCCCCCCTGGACAGCGCAGAAGCTTTTCTTATCCACCCTAGTCCCCACCTGCTTTGCCCGCTGCTCATTCCTCACACAAATCTCCTGAGTTCCTTTGTTCTTGTCCTAGATGTTTCTCCCTTGTGTCCCTTCAGCTGTGGGGGGGAGGTGAGGTCTTTTTTACACTTGCCGGAGCCTCTTTCTTTAATCCTTTCTTTGGCACGTTTCAAGCGATTAGAATTCCCTGCCAATCAGAACCGCAGCTGGAGCTTGCCCCCCTCCTCAATCCATTTTTCCCGATCGATGACTTAGTGCGGTGGTCCCTCCCTACTATAATGCGTCATCTCATATCGTATTTATCTACGTCTTCCCCTCAGGTCCCTCCCCTACTAGTGGCTTCGCCGCCTTTCCCCCTTCTGCCCCCCCCTGTCGATCCCCTCCTCCTTCACTCCATGAGCTATGACCCCATAGGGTATTCCGCGACCCCTTTCCCCAAAAACTGCCCGTTGACCCATGGCCCTCCCCGTTGTCCTTTAACGCTTTAAAACGCCCGTTCTCGAAGGCGCGCTTTTCCCCCGCCCCAAGTCCCTGTCCCTTATGAAGGTCTTTCCCCCCCCCCCCCTCTCCTTTGTATGTTCGCTCCGATTTCCCCCCATTACTCTCTTGGAAAACGGTGCGACTAGCGTACTTCGCTATCATTCCCCCCTGCCGCAGCCCAATCCTGGATACAATCTCGTGTCTTCCTTCTTGGGCGCTTTCACCGGATAGTCTGCCCTCCCTAGCCCTTCCCCCATACCTCTCTTTCCATTCACTTGGCGTCCCGTAGGAAGGCTTTCCCCGCTCAGTTGTCCCACTCTAGTCTTGCCCTCAGTCTACCCCCATCCACCCGCTTTTCGGCGACCTTCCCTTCAAAGTA
>Ga0179591_1275060_pt1 | contig 12326 bp, 9 predicted proteins | sample CZOMad2_1_08_16f_FD_182891 | JGI IMG/M metagenome (GOLD analysis project Ga0179591, IMG submission 182891) | Vadose zone soil fungal communities from Angelo Coast Range Reserve, California, USA - CZOMad2_1_08_16fungal (PacBio error correction) | ecosystem: Environmental > Terrestrial > Soil >... | reverse complement strand
GGTCAATTTCGAGGATTTCGGCCCTCGTCTTCCCATAGTGGCAATTGCTCCTTCCTTGTCCCACTGTTCCGCTTCGCATGCAGAGGTTGGTCAAGTTCGGCATCCTTTTTCAGGCGTAAGCACCTTTCTCAGGGCACGCACGCGGTTTTTGATAGTAGTCCAATGACGTCAAATTTTAACACCGCCCCCCTTTGTCCCGCAGGCGAATCGGACCAAAAGAGGAAGCTTCTGTTTTGCCCCTCTTTTTCCATTGAAAAGCCTCAAGACCCGCACAGCACCATCTCTCCCCTTTTTCCAACTTGGGGGTGGAGAGTCCTTGATTACCTGGCGGCGTTTTGGTTTGGTCACTGTTTGACCGCCTTTTTGTCCACCTCGACTCTTTGGGTGTTTGAAGGTGATGCCGCTTCCGGTCTCGTGTGGGGTCCTTTTTCATTATTCCCTCTACAAAGCTAGTCCCGGCCCAAGGTTTGTCCCAGGCGTCCATTCCGTCGCCTGGCCTGTTTGACAAATTTTCAGACCCGCGATACCCTTGACGTAATCTGCCCTTTTCCGTGTTGCCCGGGATTGGTGGGGGGAACAGGTCTCGAACTCTCCTCTTCCTGCCCGACCCCCCTTCCCGCCGAGGCGCCCGCGTGTGCTACCGCCGGTCCGGGTGATGGCACACTTTTTAGGACCGGCATGCAAAAAGCCCTCGAGACCATGTACCCCCATCCCCTCACGCGCACGCGTTCATGTCAATCCCTTTCTTTTTTATCATCCGGCCTCCTCAACTTGCTCCATTTCCCCCCCCCCACAACCGGCCTTTTTGAAAGCATCACTTTGAGTGTAGATCCCCACCCCCCTCATGATCTCCTGGCGGCAGTGTCGTGGCCGCCTTCGTGTGTGTCGTGTAATTTTTTGGCTTCCAACTGCAACCAAGATTTCACGCACGTAACCGTCCCCGTCTTTTTCCTACCCGCGCTGCCGGCGCCTTTCCGGGACCCGTTAGTTTCGTGTTTCTTCTACCGTCTGCCTCCCCGCGTTTTTTCCCCCTGGTTTTAACATTCCACGGTTCTTCGACGGCGGTTACTAACTTTTAAAATTTTCTTCTTGGATTACTTAAGGTAGATTAATGCGGTTTTTGGTTGGTCGATATTTCGTTTGCGGTTTGGGTGGGGATGTTGTTTTTCCCCCCGAACCCGGCCTTTTGGCTAATCGTCCAAGTCAATACACCCGTTTTTTCCTAGAGGCCAGTTGCTTCTCACCCTGTCGGGTTAAATTTTTGACCCTGATGTAGACCGTAGGGTTTCCAGCCAGACTCCGCGCAGCTTCGAGAACTTTCGAACGTTACCTATCCGTCTCCTTAGTGTTTACAGGAATTTTTTTCCTTATCCCATTGTGCTTGTCCTTTCATGGTACTGCGGACCGTGACTTCACCAGGTTTTTCCCTTAATAGCCCCGGCGAGGAAAGACTTGCCAACGAATGATTGACGGGTAGTCTGCGCGCGCACCTAGACTTTTTGAGAGGCCTGGTTCCTGGCACTAGGACCCTCCCTCCTCCAACGATTTGCAACGTCCAATTTAATCGCGTTCTCATCACGGGGACTTGGACTAGATTGATTAGCTTCGTCGTGTTCGCACTGTTCCTGCGGCGTACTTCCCCGCGGCGCTAATCTTTCTACTACCCTTATAGGTAGCTGCTTTGGCAGTCCCTCAGGCGGCCCCCCCCGCCCTTTTTTACTACTCGGGCGCACCATTTTTAATTGCGCCCTGTTTCACCTGATGGGCATCCCCCCTTCCAAAATGCTTCGCTGGACCTTCCCCCCGAATTTTGAACCGATACCACTGCCCTGCTAACGCCGCTGGCTCCCTGCCCGAAAAACCGTTCCAAAGGGCTTACACTCCGAATTTTTCCCCAACCGAAATAGGTTACCCGCTCGCAAAGCCGCCCTCTTCAGAGGCCGGGCTCCCATCGACCCAATCGGACCCTCCTAAGGGAATACGTCTCTTCTACCCCTGCGCTTGGGATGGGTCGTTCATATAGTCCTAATGGCGTTCACTTACGCTTTCTGGTTCTTGGGAGCTAGGTGTTGTCAGTTTTCAGTAAGGCAGCTTTCCTATGACAGGGCGGACTTTCTAAAGAGGCCTCCTCCGCGCGTCCCTATGTATGAGGGCTCCTCTATGCTCTTTGTGTACCCATCAATCCTCGATAATTCTGGGTTCCCCTACTAGAAGCTCTTCTCAGTACCTCCTCTTGCTTTGTTGTGTATTCCCCTTTCTCTTTCCATGGCGTTTTTGTTTTTTTGTTTGGTTGCTGGACACGCGTTGACTATTAAACTTACGAATACTGCCAAGGTAACACCCGGATTCCTTTACCAGCTTCAGTTTCCCACCGACTTTACGTTGATATGTCTTCATCTGTAGTCTGCCCGAACCCTTTCGTACCCGATGATGGACAATCAGTGGCGCGGCCCGGGCGCTGCCGGAAGGGGGCCTCGTTTACGCTTATCTTCTTTGAGCCATTCTTGCTGAGTCCATCCCCTTTCCGACGGACCACTCTCTTTTGAAGCTCTCCCTTAGTACCTGAGTTTTCCGGTTTTGAAGCCTTGACTCCCTTTTACGGGACGTTGGCCCGGTCCTTTAAAGTAAGGACGTAATTCCCCGGTATCACCCTAACCATTAGCATCCCCCTTTTTGTTCCGGATCGGGTCCGGACGGATTTCCCTCCCGGCGCCTCCCAGCTTCCTCTTCCTCAATTCTTTTCTTTTGAAAGTCCCGTCTCCTTTTTTCAGCCTACGGGACCCCTTAAACCCTCACCTCTGCTCCCTTCCTTTTACGGCGCCATGACTTCCTCTCTCCTCCTCCGCAAGAAACTCGAAGTGTCTTTCGTTCGATTTTCGAATTCCTCTTGTTTTCTCAACTTTTGATCTGATTCCGCGTTGTCTCGCGCCCTTCTGAGTTCCGCGATGAAGTGGGCTTCTTATCGGTGTCCTTTCCTTTGATAGGTTTCCTGGTTTTTCAGGTTCTCCTGATTATTTCAGGTATGAGGACCTGAAGCCTCGGCTCACCCTGGTCGGTTTCTGTGCCGGCCTTTTTTTTCCAGACTTTTTTTCCAATTCTTCTTGTGAGTCTTTTTATTGGGTCCCCATTCTGGTTCAAGTCTTCCCTCGTTGCGTGAATCACCCTTCCTGAATGTGCACCACAGCCTGTCTACTGCGAGCTCCGTTTTCTCGTTAGTCGTTGAGCGTCTTGCCGGGAGGCTTCCAGTCTCCATGTAGGGGTCCATTGCAGGTCCTATAGCAGGATCATCGACCCTTGACTTTCGCAAGGCGTCCAATCATTTAGGGCCCCCCAAATTTGGCATCCTTAGGTAAAAGAGGTTTTATCCCTCGGTTCCCTGGCTTAGCGGTTATACTTTCTCCCCATTAGTTCCCGGAACATTCCTAATTTTTTAAAGGGTCCCTTCTTCGTCCGCCTGTTTTAGTTACCATCCCCACCAGAACCCTCCTTTTATCGGTAAATCTTCCCTCTCGTTTCATTTGCGTCGGCTTTGCCCCTGACCAGTCTTTCCCTAAGCTTTTGCTTCGACTTCTCTTTCCTCAGAGAAGTTTGCCGCGGCATTTTTTCACTTAAGATTTTCTTTTCCCATTTCCACCTGACCCTTGGCCCCTGAAGAGTACAATTTCTATATGAAGCCAAGTTTTCCGTCTCTACAAAATTTTCGCAGTCTTGTTTGCGGAGCGTATTCTTCTATTTTCGTTACATTTGCAACATAGGCCGTTGATTTTTTTTCATGTACCTCGCTTTTCGCCTGCGTCGTTTTACGTGTTTTTCCTTCTGGGGCTTGAATCGCCTCTTCTTTTTTTTCAGATCTCATTCTTACATGGTCGTTTCCTCTTTGATTCCTCAATTGAAGGGTCAGATTCCAAGTAGGTTGATCTTTGATCGGAATTGCCTCTGCTCCAGCTTTCATGGTGCTGTCCGACATCAGGTACATTGGACTTATAACATGCTAAAGTTCGTTCGTTATAGAGTTGATCATTCTCCTTTTTCCTGCCCCCAAATTCCTCATGTTGCTCGCATAAGCCTCTCCGTACAGATGGGTCAGGTTCCCTTCTGTTGGCACCCCCATAATCTAGTTCCCCCACGTGCCTAGACATTGCGGTTCTGCGACCTCTACCCGCGACCACCTTCTATGCCCTGACCGCATGAGAAAAGATTTCCTTAGCGTTGCCGTCTCCCTCTCTCGGAACTTTTCGCAAACTATCCGCTAGACCGTACTCCAACCGCCCTGTTCTTGATGCCCACCTTTCCGGACCTGCCCATTCCTTTCCCATTTGATTTAAGAGCGGCCCCCTTTCGCTGCGCGGGTTCTGTTCCCCTTCCCCGGCTGCCAGCTGGTACCCGTAGTCTTGGGCGTCGATCTAGTTTTCGGGACACACCTAGCTTTGGGGGGGGACGGAAGACTTCTAACCAAAGTGTCGTGCTAAAAATCGTCGCTACCGGCCCCCCATTACCCTGTCACTCCCCCCATTACTGCCTTTCCCGGACTTGGTACCATTCCCATTTTTCTTTGTATCAAACATTGTTCTTCCAGCCCTTTCGCGAAGTTTAATGTCCCCGGAGCTTTGGTTTTAGCAGCGTTAGAAACCCCCAATTGCCAACTTGTACAAGCACCTGTCGCGATTAGTAGGTTACTATTGGATTTCAGTGCACTGGTGGGTCGAGTTTTATCCGGGGGTTCCTTTTGTGAATTACACCCCTTTTTTTCACCACACCCGTTGAGTAAACAGATTTCCCACGTATTGACCCCTGATCGTGTTGTATAGATGACGATTTGTCGGCTTTTTGCGGTAGGTTTGGGGTTCCAGTGATCCCCCTAATATGACTTGAGAGCCTTCTGCTACCGTCCTGTCCCTTCTCAGAGAGGTGGGGACGGCGTTTGAACTGTGTTGCCGGTTCGGTTCCAACCTCTGCGTTTCGAATTTCTTCCGATTCGGTTTCGCACTCGACCCGTGCTGTCAGGGTTTACGTCAGATTTTCCAGTCCTATTCCATTAGCTTGGAAAAACTCTCTGAGAAGTTACCGGCCTCGCTTCCTCTTACCGGTTTATTCCCTTCTTATATGCGTCGGTTTTTTACGCCTTTCTTTTCCTTACCGATGTTAGTCTGCCCCGTTTTAACCTTCCACCCTCCAACCCGTAAGTCCCTTCAGACCCCCCCCCCGGGACGGTGCCCCCATTTTTTTTCCTTCCTACCCAGTATCCATTTTCTGCCTTCTCTTTTCAAGCCCGTGTTTTGTTGAGGCTTGGTCTATTAGTTCCGTGGCGGAAAACTCCGAGTTACACAAAGCTTTCCAACCCGGTTATATTTTGGTAAGGTGATCGTATTCGTTTGATGTTGGTTCGCCTTGAATCGTCGATTTTTTAAAAGTATAACTCCTCCATTATAGCCTTCCATGCATGGGTTTACTTTCCCCCCTCTAAACCTTCCCCAGATGGGTCCCCTATTTCCCCTAGAGCACCTTTTGTTTCAAGAGTTTTTTACCGTGCGTTCCTAACTATGATTTCTGACAAGCCCCCAGTCCCCCGAATTCTGTTCCGCCTCTTCCTACGGTGACCACCTTATTATTCGGCACCGCCCACATACCCTTCGGCGATCCCTTCAAAAACCCCAACTCTGAAGCTGACGGCCATAGGTTTTCTCCATTTTTCGCCGGCATATTCTTCCCTTCTTTTTCGCCCATACTACCCTCTGCAAACAACTTCCACGAAGCCAAAAGCCCATATCCCCTCTTTTCGAGTATCACCAAAAGCGCTTCTCCTCGGCTGGACGTCCGTAGGGACTTCAAGTCTTGTCCATTCCGTTTGAGTAATGCCCCCCATCACCGTTAGCCATTTTTTCGGATGAACCTAGTTTTTTCCCCAGATTTCTCGATTAGTGTAACGTTCCTGAGTGGGTTATACAGCTTCCCCTCAAAGCCCGGTTTTCAACCTCCCCGGCGGGAGCACCCGGATCATTGAAGTCCCCTGTAGACACCCCTTTTTTCTTTCCTGCTTTATTGATTGACACGGTTTTTTCAACGGCCTGTTACTTTTTTTGTTGTTGTCGCGCTGACCGTTAGGTTTGTTGTTTATCCCCGGCGACTTGTTTTAGTGCCCTCCCCCAAGTAATTTTGTCTAGTTTCTCCTCATGAACTTGCACTCCAGATTTGTTCCTTTCCCTTGTTTAGTCCCCCATCTTTAACTGAGGGCCCTACCTGTTTTATTGGTTTTTTGACCCTCTCCCCGCTTTCAGCTTGCGACTAAGCAAGCCCCCCTACCACGGTTTTGGTTTTTTTTTTTTTGTGTTTCTCTCTGCGCTCTTTTCCGGAAATTTCCTTGGGTTTCCCCCGTCTTAAGCAACTTTCGGTTATCTCGTAGATTCGTGGTTTTTTCTTCCCCCCCTTTTACCTTCACGAGGGCTCTGGACCTCACTTGACATAGGTGAGGCACAGTATGTTTCTGCCTGAGAGCTTCACCATCTACTGGCCCTTAGGTCTGTTTCCTCTTCTTCCCTATGTCATCCCTTGTTACACAACTTTCGCCCTTCAAACGTCAAATGTTCCGGCCTTCTTAGTTTATCGCAGCATGTACACCATTACCTCTCTTTTCGGCTTATCTTTTCGACTCCCGATCTTCTCTTGGGGGCTGGGCAAAGCTGGACAAACGAATTACTAAGTCGATCTCATCTGTGATTTTCCCTTGTCAGCATTCAGTCCCGCACAGTTTACTATGGGCAATAGTCTACTTTTTTCATCCTTTTTCCCCACCGAGTTGGGCCTTCGAACAGGGCAAACTATTTCCTTACCTTGCCCCAGAGCCTTGAGAGTCCGACCTCATTTGCCTTTCCGCCTACTGTATTCTGGCAGACCTCCGGTAACAGTCCGGCCTTACACATCCCACTTGTCCCCCCCCACTCCTGTTCAATTCGGTTTCTGCTAACCCTCCAGTATGTTGCACGCGCTCGAACCGCCGTCGGAGCGCCCTTTTTGCTCCCCCCTGACCTCCCCCCCCCCTTCGCCCCCGATCTGACTCTTTCTCGTGGCTCGTTGCCTTTTTCCTCTTCACTCCGCTGGCGCTGATTTTTCCCCCCCTCTCATTGAATTTCCGGAATTCAATACTTGCTGGGGACTTCCGTTGAAATCTTATTCGCTTCATCTTCCCCCCCCCCGCCCCCGGATCCCCCCCCCCGATTGTTGTTTTCCCCTTTGAACTCCCGAGAATCTGCCATAGATCACGTTCCTTGTGGCCCTCTTCTTCAGAGTTTTTGTTTCCATTAAGCGCTTGGAACCCAGGAGGTTTGCTTTTTTCTGTTCAAAGAGAGTGTCAGTCCCTTCCGTACTTGCCCCCTTCCCCCCATGACCCTTTCCTTCCCCATCATCCGTGGTCTCAACACTATACGTGAATTTTCTATTCCCCGGCATGTCTTTTGCCCCCAAAAGTTTTCTTCCAGAAGATGCTTCCCCCGCTGTGCTCGTGAAAGTTTTCAGATGAAGAGAAGGCGGGTGTAGAGAGCTAATTTCCTAGCTTCTAATGGTGTCCCCCCCTCTAAGCACGTTTTGCTTTACCTACTCCTCCCCTCGGCCAGCTTTCAAGGCATTTCGTAGAATGCATGCGGGTTGCTGCCTTCATTTGGACCCTATGAAGTATTCCCGCCTCCCCGTACGGTCCCCTCTCTAATGGTAATTCCCCGACCATCCTAATGCCGCAGCACCTGGTTGCTGTTGGCATGCCACCCCGAAAGGTATCACCGTCCGGCCGCCCTTCCCTCGAGGTTCCCCCCCCTCTACCTGACTTCCCCTACTCGGCTCAACTTTTCACTGTACACCTGCTCACGAGGACCACCGAATAGCCACTACCTGTCTGCTCTAACGCCTACATCTCAGTTCCTTTTTTCCCCTCCCCAAGTAACTTTTTTCCTCCTCCTCTTTTTGGTGTGTTTTTAGAGCGGCGGGACGGAATTCTTTGTACTGTAGAAGCAGGTCCTTTCTCTTTCGCGGCCACTTGGTGTCCCCCATTGAGTTTGTTTTGCCCCTTTAGTTTTCTGCAGTAGCTTTTGCTTTTCCTTTCGTCCTTTTCTTCGCGTGGTCCGCTTCTGGAGGTTTGAGATCCGGGCCGGGGTGGATAACCGAGCAAGTTAATCCTTTGGGGGGTCTATTTGTATTCCTGTTCTTCGTTACGGTCATCTTCCCCCCTCCGTTCCTCGCCGAAGCTCGTAGACTTCCTTCCACCCTAAGGGCTCAGGCGAGGGAAATCCCTTTTTTTTGTTCTCTCTCGAAGTTTGTGCCCGCGCAATGGCTGCAGGGCGCAAGGGCATTGATTCTTTTCAACTCCCTTTCTCCAAGAACCCTTTCCCTCGCCCAAGTTGGGGGCCAGGCAGTGAGGAATAAAATGTTTGGTGACCAGTTCGCCTTTCTCTCACTGGGCAAATTTTCCTTCGAGAGCCCATTTCTGTCCTTTACCATCAACTTCTCTTTTTTTACCGGGTAGAGGCTTACCTGGTCTCGTCACCTCTCCTTTTAAGTTTCACCCCACCCCAGACCCTCCCTGGGAGCCCTTTTTCCATTTCCAGAGCCGGCTATCGGACAGCAAGGCAGGGATTATACGGCAACTTTACGGCCCCCCCCCCTAGCCTACCTTCCCTTAAGCGGATAGCTTAGCTGGACGTACTGTTTCGAGCCCGGGTGCAGGATCCTTTCAGTAAAATGTCCCCACCCTTCTCGTTCGAACTTCCTCATCTCCAGCATTATCCCTCTGGAACACTCGATAGTCCCACGATCAATCCCATTATCCCACGTTGTGCCCTTTTAGCGGCGCATCTGCGTGCGAGTTCTACGTGGCTTCGGCGAACTGTCATCGGGATCTCCGCGGGTATTCTTGGCCCCGGCAGGCCAGTTCCCACGTGCGAACGTCGGTTTCCGTTTCTGGTGTAGTCAGTGAATTTTTCGTTTAGGAGTCCCCCACTCTTTGCGTCTTCCCCAGTCTTTTTGTGCAGCCTTCCATTGCGTGCCGGGGTATTCCAAGAAGTTTTTGACAAGTTTTCCCGATGAGTTTCTCCCCCTGCGCGTCCCCTTGCGGAACCTCCGGTCAACTGTCAGAATAAGCTTTTTGACGAGATGCGACGAGGGTCCTCTTTTTTTTCGACTTTGGCACATCCCCCAACAGGACGCTCTTTCTCTTCCTGAAGAGACATTTTTTCCCTGTTACTTTCTCTCGTCCCCCGATCTGATACCCCCGGATCCATTGCTTTGAGCCGGGTTGCCCACCCTGTCTTGCGTTTGCCGCCCGATGTAGTCCACCTGCGTTCCTAGCGCCTGCACATCGCTGATGCCTCCTTCTTTTTCATCCTTTCTTGACCCTCGACGAGTAGGCACTGTCCCTTTCACCCCAAGTTTTTTCTAGTCTGAACCCAGACAGGTCTTCCCCCCAGCACTTACTGAGGATTCAGTTTTCCCAAATTTGCCGGGCCCTAACGAAGAGATCATTTATTAGAATTATCTTTTCTCCAATTTAGGATTTTTGATGTCACCCTTCCCGCGGTGTTGAACTGCCAGTTGTGGCCTTCTGATTCCAGGTTCCTCGAGTCCCCCCTGTATTAAGGTCATAGGTCACCGTCCTTTTTAGGTCGTCTATTTCCCTCCGCGGAAACCCAACCGTTGCAAATTTGCACGTATCCCACCTTCCACGGATTTACTAAATAGGCAGACCAGGCCAGTTTTTTTAAGCAAGGTTTCTACAACTTGACTCTGATCTCCAGTGGACGTTAACCGCACGTTAGTTAGCCTAGGTATACCGACCCCAACGCCCTCCACGTGACACTCTCATTTCTCTCCATATATTAAAGTTTCTTCTAAGTCCCGGTGGCATTCTATTGTGATCGGTTTGCCCAGTTTGTTTCGACCCAGGTCCCGTTTCCCCAAACAACTTCGGTAAACAGTAAGGGACAACTCTGCCAGGTTTCTGTTTTGGATCGAGGAAATCACGGCGGACATCCTTGTTGTGGGTTTTTTCTACGGGGTGTGAGGGATTCTTGTACTTTATAATGATTCAGATCCCCGTGATGTCTCATTTCCGTTTTTGCGAGTTCTACTTTTTGTGGGGGTCGGAGTTGCCCCCTCGTCGGGGAGTTGGAAGTTATTTTCCGGCTGGAATATCCGTTTCGCTCTTTTAATAAGGTTAAGCAGCCGACTGAACCCCCGTTTTTACCCTGTCCGGGCCGGGTGAACACTGGAATCCTCCTGCGAGTTAGTTTTACCCCTCTTGGGACACGTGGACAAAATTAAGACGTCTTCCGTCCGTTCAACATTTTCCACTATTTATGCTATAGCGTTAAAGCTGTGCCTTTTGAGGGTTCGACCTTGCTTAGAGCCCGCCGGTGCTCTTAACATACCGGAAATAGGCAACCCCAAACACACAAGAACAAGGAACGGCCACTACGGCCCACCCCCCCCCTGATGAATATGGGTCCACGTCCGCTTAAGTTGACCGCCCAAAAGAACCCCCTCAAATTGAGACCTTTTATGGTAACAGCAATACGTTGTTTTTTTTATTTTTAGAGCCGATACTACTGTTCCCGAACAGGTTGTTATTTTGACCCCCTGTGTTATGGCAGGAGCCGGGTTTGGCAACACCTTGTCCGGTTCCCTGTTTTGGTTGCCTGAGAACTCTTCTTCTGTTTAGTTGCTGTTTGTTGTTGTAACGTATGGTCGAATTTTCTTCCACCCCCGAGAAAGGCAACGCCACTTCCCCCGGCGTCGCAGGCGGTCCTACCCAAAATCCCGATACCTGCCTCCCCCTCGACGGAAGTTTATGCCATAAGGCCGAGGGGGTGCAATCTTGGGACAGGCGTGACACCTAGAATTGAGTGTTCAAAAGGACCTAAGTGTCGTTGTGATCCCTTACCCTCTCTCCCGTTCGGCACACAGTCTAGGACCCCCCTTCCACCCCGAATTCGGCGACTTCCCCCCCCCACCATAAAAGAGGAGGGGACCCTCCCTTCGCCCTTGCTCTATCAGTCATTACAAACCTCTGAGTCCCCCCCCCTGACGACACACCCCCCTTAGAAGTCATGTCCGCGTTTTATCCCCACCCCAAGCCTCCCGCTCGTGTTGCGTTACCTTTTAAGAGAACTTGGTTCCAGGGTCCCCCTTGTGTGGGCGTTTCACAACTCCACCCACTGCCAAAGCTCCGCAACTTGCCTGTTCCCGCCGCCGCACTGTCGCCAAGAGAGCCATTTTCCTGGTCCCAATGGGCGTGCTTTTTTTCGTCAGTGGGCTCATTCAAGTGTTTACCCATTCCCAATGTATTCCCGACAGCTGCCCTGTACCACCACTTTATCAACCTTGATCAGTATTTTTTCTCTTTTTTTCCTCAGTTGGTAAAATTAGTGGAAGTTGGTTTCGAGTGTCTTTGGGGTGCTGCCATGCGGGAGGCCTTTGCAAGCAACCCTTACTTTTGGGTTTCTCCAAGGCCCGTCCAGACATCCTTTTTGTGTGCAGCGTGGCATTTGATACCCCCTCCAGCCACATCCCTGGTGGTACCTGTGGAACTTTACCCCCAGAAAGGGTTTTCCATTCATTTTTCCGGTCCTTCGAAGCATCCTTTAAACCTTTCCAATATTTCAGGATTCCTTTTGCTGGCCCCCCGGGAAAAGCTTTGCAAGCCTGATACGAGTACTGGCGGTTACTTCTGCTGCGTTTTTGACTAGGGGCGAAAGAACCCTTTATTGACAACAGCGGTTGCTCCGTTAACTGCCAAGGCCGACAACCTTGAGAAGGAGCTTTGCGCCGTTTCTGTTTTATTCAGATCGGCCCCCGTCAATGTGGCGAGGGGTTTAACGCGTTTCGTCTCATCTGGAGCCCAACTGGGTCACAACAACTCTCGCCCCACTTCAAAGGGAAGAAGCGTGACGGACGCCGCAGAAAGGGAACTGCCCGATGAGGAGGCGTAGCTTATGTCAGAGCAAGGTTTCATTGAGGTTGGTTGACCCGCATTTTCCAAGCTCAGATCGCCCTAACCTAACTCCGAGCTTTCATCTTCTCTTTGGTAACCTAGATTTCACGCACCGGGGGACGAGTGGTGGAGCCTAATGCACTGACTTGTCCGCATATGGCCACACGTGCGATTGGTCGTCCCACAGGCAACGCCATGTCTTACCTTCACCCACCATCTTATTATTCACGCCGAATCTGGCGCTCCCGACCTCCCGTTTTTGGTAGAAGAAAACAGGTCAAGTTCTGGTCCACTCCGGCTTCCCCAGAAGCAAGTTATCCTCCCTGTAAAGTAGTAAGTGTTTCCCTCCACCTCA
>Ga0179591_1366542_pt1 | contig 12327 bp, 8 predicted proteins | sample CZOMad2_1_08_16f_FD_182891 | JGI IMG/M metagenome (GOLD analysis project Ga0179591, IMG submission 182891) | Vadose zone soil fungal communities from Angelo Coast Range Reserve, California, USA - CZOMad2_1_08_16fungal (PacBio error correction) | ecosystem: Environmental > Terrestrial > Soil >... | reverse complement strand
TGATCCCAGCTCCCTCGAATATCGTATTACACCGTTAGAGTATCGATCCCCACTTCTCATTCCTGTGAAACTTACCAATTCCCCTGTCTGTTCTGCTGGTAGCTGTAATCTCCCCCTCTTTGATCCTCCCTATATAAATAAGCCTGCCCTCCTAGATGGCTCTCCTATCCAAAGGGCTTCTAAAGTTCATCCCAGGGGCCGTTTGCCAGGTGACGAAGCACGCGACGGTTCTCTATCCCTATTGAAGGCAACACTGATCTTCTTCATTCGTTATATGATCCCCTACGAACAAACCCCGGCTCCTCGGCTTGCTATGGGTCCAAGGCAGTGAAAAGACTTCTGGCCCATCTATCTCTAAAGACCTTCTCCATTCAGATAGCATGACTCTCCTCCCGTAGTGAGAATCTTCTTCCCCCGTTCTTTCTGTAATCCCGCAATTATCAGTCGGCCTGCCCAGCATTTGACAGACAGAAGTCGAGCGGCACTCGTGTACCCCGTCCGCCAAACGCCCTTCCAGCAAGCCATGACATGTGCCCTAATCTTGGCAGGTATCCAGATTTGTCCACTCGCGCGGTCCTTTATGCTCCGTGTTGTGGGGACTAACGTCGTACTGGGCCGCCCAAGTGCGAACGCCCCCGCGGCAGTATGACAATAATCTCATTCCCACGCCCTCAGGCTGAAGCTCCCCCCCTCAATTGCCCGTACAAAAGAGGTTTCATTATCTACGCTCTCCAAACCTAGTAACTAGCATCCCCAAAGACTCTCGACCCACACAAAGAGTCTCTTCAACGTTCTTTCTAACTCACATTCACTTCCCCAAGCTGCGGCCTAAATAGTCGTTCTACGTCAAAATTCATTTGCCTTTGAATATATCGCCGCCTGCCTTCCACTGCAAGAGCTACACACTGCCCGTCTTTTTCCAGCTTTAGTTCTGTCAGTCTTCCCCCTTGTCAGTCTTAACGTAGACCTCGTTTCCTGTTCCTACCAAAAATAAGCTATTCTTCCACGCCTGGCAGTAATCTTCCTTACCTCCAAGAACCCGTCTTCGTTTTATACAACAATTACCCCCACTAGCCCATGGTTATATATGCCCCCTTATGTGGAGCCCGGCAAAAATGGGATTCTCACACCTAAGTTCCCTCTCCTTGGTCCCCGCTCATCCAAGCCGCGTGCCCGCCGGTGTAAGTTCTGGGCGAGCTATGCTCTCCTCCATACAAAATCCTTCTGGAACTTTTCTCAGTTTTCCTCCCCCCTTACTGGAGTCGTTAGACCCCCGGAGCAAGTTTGAGCGCGTCCCCTTTCAGAACCGTTTCCCCCATTGAGACTCTCGCCTAGATTGTGAGTGCTATCAAAGGCGAATCCACCTGGTAAATGACGCCCCCAAATTCTTCTCTTCTCCCTCCCTCCCCTACAGTGCGTTTTCTCTCTAGATTTTATTTTTGAAAATTTTTACCTGCTGTCCTTCACCTCCTCTCTCGGTTAAGCTCCCAATTATCTTATACAGCGAACGTCACGAATAGATTCTTTGCGGGATCCTCTCTTCCAATGAAACTCTAGAGAAGCCTTTTCGTGACGACTCATAACCACCACCCACCCCCCCCCCCCCCCCTCCGGTGAAATACGGTTCCCCTCCCGTAAGAGGGCTTATATTCTTCAGCTAGAATCATCACGACCCCCCCCTTACGAGGATTGCACTTTCCGCCCATCAAAAGCTCCGGGCCAATTGTCCTTTGCCCCATGGATCAATTCGGAATGTTCTCTCCCTTCTTGATATTCTCTGAATTCCCCCCCAACACCCATTGTGGATCGGTACTCGGAATTGCCCGGCCCCGTCATGACTGCCCCTGAGGAAAGGGAAGTGCAGTGAGTCTTTTCTCCTCAACACGTAGGATACGTTTCTTCCTCCGACCCGAGTACGTCTATCTCACCTCTTCAGTTGGACTCCCTCGGCTATATTCCTCTTCTTTCTTGCTAATAGTCAGAGCTTCAAGACCTTCCTCGTCTCACCCATTTTCGGCCCATCTTGGCTGTCTCGTCCAAACGTGGGCTGATGCTTCCCCCTTTTTTCTAGAACGCTCTATTCTTTTCTCCTCTCGATCCATTTTTAGTAAATCCTCCCCGAACGCATCACCTGTCGGGGGCCCCAACGGAATTATTCCCTTTTCGCGGTCATCTTCCTCGTATTTCTTCATTAAAAGGGGCTCTTTGCTCGCATCTTGTCCGAGACCGTCGCTTATGCCCTCTTTTCACGAGCTTGCCCGACCGTCTCTGACATCCCCTTAGAACCTTTTTTTTCTTTTTCCCTTATCAGCAAACATGGTTGTTATGGGCTTTCCTTTCTGCCAGATTCCCTCCTAAGGCTCTTGTAGGTCTATGATTTTCCCGCTCTCATTCCTTCTAATCTCTCTTTGCGCACAGCTTCATAAGTCTTTTAGATGTAAGTGATCCCTTATTCCTCTTCCCCCCTTTTGCTTGCTCTCTATTGGATGGACTTCACTTTTTGCTATTTTTACTCCTCTCTGCGCCCTGGGGACTGTCGTAGCCTATTATGACAAAGCCACTCCTCCCCCTTGTCAGGCTTTAATTCCTCCGGCCCCACATCGGCCCTGAATACTTTCTGGCACCTTTTCGCCACCAATGATGAACGTTTCTCTGCTGAGGTTTCTAGTCAAAGCTTTCCCTTTCAGACTTCTTTTTTTTATCAATTCCAGTGCTTTATTCCTCCTCTCCGAGCCGACGACACTCGTGTTCGAAATAGAAGTAAATTTCCGTCGATATCCGACCTACTTTTCCCTCTAGCTTCTTCGCCCCCATCCCAATCGACTGCCCCACAAAATCTCAAGACTCTCTCAAAATGAAAAATTCCCCTCAACTTTTTCCCAGCTTCGGTACTCTTTCTTTCATAACACCCGGTTTGTATTTATGTCCCTCCCTCGCCCGTTCCCCAGTAAGCATTACAGTCTCTCGTCATTCCTTTCTCCCTTAATAATAAACCAACTCTTAACCCCGCGCACTATAGCCTTACACTTCCGGTCAGCATGTTAATCGGAATGGTGTAAGTCCCTCCTTCCCTTCCGTTGTTTGCCCAACAAAACAGGCCCTTGACTTTCTTCCCCAGTTACGTTCAGCGGAGTTTGAATGCTTGCCTATCCGTCTCCCGCGTCTCTGAATTTGGCAGAACGCTTTGAAAAAGGGGCGAGTTCCCGCCTTGTTGTTATTCCACCCTGATTTTCCCAGGTCGCCCTAATTTTGACACTCCCCATCGGGACAAGGTGTTTGGCTTGGGGTCCCCCGCTCGTTTCTCCGTGGTTGTGTCCACCCCGCCTCAAGGATCTCAATTTACCCCCAGATTAGACACCTCCCTTCCCCCCCCAGACCCACCCTATCGGTTAGGTTTGGAACAAACTACTTCCGAGTAATCCCAATTCCCGTCTCCCACTACTAGGCCCCAACTGGGTGGGGTGTTTCAGCGCTTCCTCATACGCTCTATTTCAAGCCCCCAACAGGGAAAATGCTATCTTCCTGTAAAATACTTCTGCTCTCTACTGTTTCTTTCATTTATTCCCCCCCCAACTCTTCCCCCCTCCCTCCCCCGTTTGTTGAGAGACCCGCTTTTCCATCTCCCGAACGCTCACATCTTCTCTTTATTTGCCGAAACCAACTCTTCTCCCTTCGTTGTCATTGCCCTATGTCTTCTGCTGACCCCCCCCCCCAACGAAGTCACACCCTTGTTTGTTATCTTCAGACTGTTTAGCTCGATTCCCACTGCCCCACCCCCTAAAACCCGATCGCTGTTGAGAGTTTTCTATATAATTTTACCCTTTCAACTGCACCCCTCTTCCCCAAGCCTGCAAGCTACCCCTTCTCCTTTCACGCACTTTCTCTCCCTTCCTCTAAAATGGTGCTTTTCACCTTCCCATTTCTCTCAAAAGTTGCGACCCCCCCCCCCTACCCTTCTTTTCCCACACGTCACAAGTTTCCCCACAAACACTCCTTGAAAAGTCTCCAAGAATCACTGTCCTGGAGGCTTTCCAGTCTCAACCACCTACGCTCTTGTAATTCCTTCCAAGAAACTCCAACCTGATAAGTACCTCCAAACCTAGATTCTCTTCTTTTCGTGGAGCGCCCTCCCCTTCCTTCGCCGTATCTTTAAAAAAGCTCCTCCATATTGACCTTCCCAATTCCCTTGAGCTATCCAAGCCAGTTTCAATTTCTCTCTGCCCCAATTAAAATCGCCCCCTTTCTGTACCGTAAAAATTCCGTAACGGGCGCCTCCGATCTGCTCACAGCTTCACCCCCTCTTAAGGGTTTTGGAAATTGGAAGTAATACCATTTTCCCCCTTGTGTTGTATTGTTGTCCGTATTCTCTAGTTGCCTCTTTTCCCCAAACTAATCATCTTTACAAAAGAACCCATACCTTCCTTCCCTTCCTCCGGAGTTCTACCCTTAGAGAATCAAGCGGCTCTTTCTATGATTAGTCTCATCCTTACCACTCTGTATTCCTGTTCTTCATGATGCCCCTCTTCATTGAGACTCAATACTACCACTCTCTCAAGCCCTCCAAGGTGCCCGTTCCAGGTGAAGAAGAAGCTCGGTCCGAAGCTTTTTACTCTTATCATCCTAAGATTGCGGCACCTAGTTCTCTCATCTCCCCGGAGCTCCTAGAGGCACTACTTGCTCCCAACTTCTCTTTTTCCTTCCGTACTCCACCTCTATCGACCACGTGAATCTATAGCCTTGATAACGCCTATTCAGCCTCTTACTCTCCCCAGACGTAGCTTTTCAACATCGTCACTCTGACATCATTTAGAGCAATGTATAAACTATAGTCTTCTCTCAGCCCTTCCGACCCCCAAAGAGAAATCTCCCACAAATACCTTCTCCCTGACCAGCCAAATGATCCCTCATAATCGGAATCTCCTCTCTCCTGTCCCGAATTTGGTCTACCCAGCTCTGGGGAGAAGCCTAGTCTCACCCCCTCCGCACGAGTAGCTTCTCCTCCAATGCTCCCAACCCCGTCCTTCCTAAACTACTTTCTGGCAACTCCCTACTTCCCCTTAGAAGGCATTTTCCAGTCCCTGGTCCTCTCTATTCCTCCTTGCCCCCTATAACCCTGAAGATCACTCACTGCCTCCAAAAGATATCTTCTCCCCAGCTTCTATCCGTGTTGGACCCTTACCTTCGACCACCCAGTAAATTCGTCTCCATATTTAATTTCGAAGTCACCACGTTTCAATATCTCCTCTATTCTCAGATCCTCGAAAATCCTCCATAGAGTCCTATTTTCCTCCTTCAACTAGGCTCGTCTATCTTCACTCATCGTTCATCTCACCGTTCCCCCCCGACTGGAAACCCGACACCAATCCCCTTCACAGGTTCTACACTGCTCGGGAAATCCCTTCTTAGTAGCGACACCACGTGTGGTCTCCTCCTCTAACACCGCCTGCCCCGATCTCTGCCTTTCACTTTCCCCTCAGAAACCCCTTTCGGCACAAACCCCCCTACCTTTCTACAAGCTTCTCCTGCTCCAACTCATGGGATATTGCTTTGGCTCTGACCGCTCTGTCCTCACCACCTATTACACTGTCAAATGTACTTTCTCAAGTTTACGCTCCTAGGGAGTGCAGTGTTTCTCTCACTATCCTTATTTCCTCTGCTCCTATGCTATCCTCCCCCCCCCCCCCCCATGCCGCGAAGCCCCGCTCTTGCAGGTTTTCTCCGCATCAGACTCTTCTCTCCTAAACCCTTACCTGCCTGTCAGCAACTTCTTCACGCTACCTTCTCCCCTCAAGACTATCTCTCTCCTCCTACTCCGTTGGAGAGAGAGAGGGGGCCGAGGGGGGAGGGGGGCGTGGGAGGGGGTGGGGGTGGGGTGGGCTGGGGGGGGGTTTGCGCTGCTTAAGTCAGCCCATGTTCCCGGCAGCCTCTGTCGTTTCGCTAAGCACATCTCATGCGGATCTCCAATGGGTGATAATATCCTCTCTCCGGACTCCCTCTACCCCCCCCCTTCTCGATCTCCGATTCGTGTACTTAAATTATTTCTTGTCTAAACTTCCCTTGTAAACAAGATCTCATCCTTTTTTGATACTTTTCATCTAAGATAGAAATAACTAGGAGAAATTCGCTAGTCCTGGCCTTGTCTTGGCTTCTTATCCTACCCGTGTAATGTCCTGAAGCCGTCTTGAGACATTTCGCTGACTGAGGAATTCTCCCTCCTTTTGCCGCCCCTTTTCTTCCCCTCTTTTCTAGAAACCCCTACCATGTCCTTCTTTCGCAGTAAGACTGTCTAGATTTTAATCTTCCCGACCCCTTTTTCTTTTTTCACCCAGTTCAATAAAAATCCGCCTTGCCGTCCTGTTGCCATTCGCCACTCCCTCCGTGACCCTTCAGGTTTCTTCTCAACCAGAGCTTCTCTTCTTGTGGCGCTGTTCCCCTCGTCGTCTATGAGCAACTGAAGAGCTTTTTCGATGTGCCAGACAAAATTATTTCGCGGCAAAGCTGGGAGCGGTTTGTACTTTTGCTTTCATTACTGCTTTCCCTTTCTGGGATATGTAGATCCTTCTCTTTTTGTCTTTCTTCTTTAGAACCTTGTCAGTGTCAGACTTCAAAGTTCCCTGAGACCAGCCGACACACCGGAATTAAGACACACGTCACGGGTGCGGGAGGGCGCTCGCATTACATTAATAAACCGGGGTTACCAGAGAGATGAGAGCATGACACCGACCTTCCTTCGTGCCTCGCGCCTCATGGCCCCTTCCAACCCTCCCCTCATCTTGTAAATACATGAGAAAGGACCAAGCAGTCCGACATCTTTTTTCCTGCCGTATCCTCGGTGTCAAACCTTCTTTTTATTTCGACTCTAGTTGAATGCCCCGACGACTAAGGCTTCGGTTTCGAATTTTAATCTTATCCCCCCCTAAACTTCTTCCGCTCGCCTCAAGACGTCCCTGAAGCTCCCGCAGGCTTACTTTTTATCGTCTATGTCCCATCTTCCTGTGTAGCTCTCTTTGTCCTGTCAGTTCTACTTTACCCCCCATTCCCCTGCGCGATGAACCCTGTGTGATCCGTTCGCCAACTCTTCCTGATCCCCCTGTCATTCCACCGAGGACACCACGATATTCCCTATCCTTGCCCCCCTGCACCGTGCCCCGTCCAAAAATGGATCTAAGTGCCTTCCCCCAATACTGCCCACCCTTCTTCCCGGTCTCTTTCCTGTCTGTCCCCGCAACGAATAACGAGTCCCGGACTTCGGTGTATTGCCACCCGTCGTTCGATGCTCCTCCGTTTCCTACACCCTTACCCCCCTTTTAGATAGCCCCTCCCTAAGTGATATAGTCCCAACAGCTGCCCGACTGCTCCTAAACCGAATATCACTTCACGACACCCTCCCTTATCCCTTAATGTCCCCACGGCCCTTTCTTTCACATTTACCGCGTCTTCTCTATTCCCTCCCTGTTAAGTCCCTTCCGGAATGCCCCCTTCCCTTCTGACGTTACGCCCTTCGAGGTCTCTCCTTTTCTGCATAAACTTTTCAACTTGTCGGAAGCCTCCTGGTCTTTCTTATAGGCTTTTTCCGGTGTACCTACGACTAGCCGCAAATCTTTGTGAAAAACCCCTCCTTCATTGATCTTCCTACGTCTCTTTTTTGAAATTCCCTCCCTCTCACTCTAGTGGCGTCCGAACTTTGTGACGGCCCATCCCATTTCAAAGTGGATGCAACCTTTGTCAGAGGTTAGTTATCTCCTTGAAGACCTCACGGTTTTAATTCATTACTCTATCTTTCTGTCCTTTTGTCCCCAGATACGGTACTCTTGTCTTCCCTTTAGTGCGTGTCCCCATTCATTATGATCATTCGTCTAGGAGTCTCAACTGCTTACGAACCAGCCCCCCCCCCCACTATCCTTTCTTCTCTTGACCACTCCTTCCTTGACCCCCCCCCCCCTTCCCATCGGTGTATCTATGTCCCCGCCCTGTTTCTCTTGGGCTTCCCGAGTCGTAAAAACTTCTTCCTCTTTCCAGAAACAGGCCCTTTCCCCTCTCCCCCCTGGATTTTCCAATATCTGTGTCGAGAGAGTTCTTTTGGCCCAAAAGAGCTTTTCCCCTTGGTGTGAAGAGACTTCTTTTTGGCATTTTACGACTCAAAATATTCTTTTTCTCCCTCCAAATCTCTGTATTGAGTTTTCTCAATTTTGAGATGCCCTACGCTGTCTTCACAACTCCCTCGAGTCTCAATCTCTCTTTCCTTCCTGTAGGTACCTTCTCTTTTCAGTGATTTTATCTCCTTTCATTTCTTGTTTAAAAAAAAATCCAGCTATGTTGAGGGTTGTATTTCATAACGCTCTCATATGTCAATTTCCCCAATCCATGTTTCTGCTCACTCTCTCCTTTACCGGACACACGGATCTTGGCCCCTCTCAGATGTCTACTAAGCGTCACGACCCGGCAACGATCCAATTTGCCATTACACCCGCCGACCGGTTTCCTTTCACTGGTGCCATGGATAAGCCCTCTTTACTTTCCCTCCCTCAAGGAAACCAACCCACTTCGACGCAAAGTTCTCTTCACAGGGGGTTGTGGCCACTAGAGCTACCCTATTTCTTCCCCCCCCTCGCTCTCCCTTAACCTATCAAGGAAAGATGCACTTATAGTCTTCCGGCATTCCAAGTTTGTGCCTGCAAAAACGTATATACTTTTAACTTCCCCTCAGCACCACGACGTCACTCCTCTACACCCCCCTTCCTTCTCTTATGTAAAAAAACGCCCGCTAGCCACCTCATTTTTCACACCGTTCCTTCACGAACTCTTTTGATCCGGCCTTGTGTTGGAACTTGACGAGCGCAGATCTCCACAATAGAGCAACTCTGTCCCCAACCTTATAAAATCTGTATCTGAGCGAGTCCCTCTATATGGCAACCGGCCGAACCTCTCGGCGTTTTATGCGACTCCAAATAACACCTCCCTTTCGCTTCTTGTGTACCCTCGACCCCTAAGCTCTTCCCCCAACCTCCCTCTGCGCAAATTGGTGGTCCGGCCACCTGAATAATTTAGTCCTCCCTGCTGTGCCGTGATTTCTCCCAGACGTTCTCACTCTGAGGTTGCCCCCCTTGTGCGTACTAATCTGACGTTTCTTTCCCCTCCTTGCTCAAGCTGGGATCCCAGTCATCCTAGACCCTCCGCTGTCAGTCCCCCCCCATACTCTCTAATCCTCATGGTCACGATCTTTAGCTTGACAACGTCCTTACATGCCAGCACTCTTCATTAACGATCTACCGGTTGCAAAAGAGCTGATGAGACTCTCTACTATGACTGTCCAACCCCTAAGAGAAGCTCAGCGCGGTTCACTTGCATTTTCCCAAAGGATTCACACAGCTTCTCCCAGCCATGCCTTATCAAGTAACCCTGTCCTTTCTCTTTGTAAGCGTTATGTTTTATTTCCTCTTTCAGTTTTTCCGTCCTGGTTGAGCATCACGTGGTCGTGTGGACGCCATGTCAAGCATCGGTCCCCGTTTGAGACCCCTCGGCCTGCACCACCGAGGCGCCGGCAGTGTCATAGGACCAGTCTGCCTCGGTTGTTACGCCCTTGATCTAATTGCGTTAGATCCTAAGCCCCCCCAACTTCTTTCTGAAAAAGCCCCTCATTGTGTAGACACTCCACCCTCTCCCTGTTCGGCCGAACTTGAAGTCGAAAAAAATGCGTTTCCGACTCTCTCGCATTTGGCCGTCCACAAGATCTCGAAAGATCCCAATTAGATTCTTGCAGCCTGACGCGGTTGGCTATCGGCGACCCCATACACCTGTCCTCTTCCTTGGGGTGCTTCCAATCCCGTAGGCGCGGCTCGAACCCAGCCTTCCCCTTGCGCGCCCCGATATCCAGTGGGTCGTGTGATGCCCCAAGGCGGCTGTATCTCTTTGGTCACTGGTGTTTTTTGCTGTTGTGTCTTCTTATCTCTTTCTCTTCTTTTCTTTCTTATCTCGTTCTTTCTTTGCCTATTTCCTTCCCCTCCTTTCCTTTCCTCCCCTGACCAGTGTACTATGGCTCACCCTCTGCACGTTTACCACCTTTCCTGATCTGACCGCCAACCTTCCTAGCGCCCACTCAGCGGTTGGCGCGCTTGCGTAGGAACATATCCATATTACTAGTATTGGAAATGCCTAAAGTTTAGCAAGTTAGGAATTAGTCTTCTCCGAATAGGATAGAAATCCCCAGCTACTTGATTGATCTAGTCGACCCTCCTCTCTTATACAACCCCATTTGAGCCCTCTCCCCTTATGTGAGATTTACTCCCCCAGGTTCTCTCCAGCTCCCCCTGAAGCCTCGGCTAAGACTACTCCTCCTTTCCAGCATACTTTTTTTTGAGAGAGCTCTTTTGAGCCCTAACCCCTGAATGTTCGGACGCTTTGCCCCTATCACCTTCTAGCGACACGGAAATTTTCTCCCTCTTCGCCGCCGGATTAGATGTCGCAACCCGGACGCCTTGAGCGCCCCTTCAGATATGGATCCCCTTGTCGGGTGAATGACTGGTCCCCCTCAAAGTATCTTTTGATATTGCTGTAACCGCCTCTTCCCAGACCCTGCGTGAAAAGGCCTCTGTGATTTTGCGCTCGACCAGAAGCCCTGCCGACTGTTTGTTGCCGCATTCCTATACGCGTGGCCCTTTTGCGAAGCGGAGGACTTGCTCCTCGCCCAAATTCCCACGTCTCTAGTGGGCCGGCTGCAGTTGACTCCTATCTTCAGTTTTAATTTCTTTACTTAAGCCTTCCATCACGAGGAATGCGACGGTCTTTTTGACTGCCCTCCCCTCTGACCCTCGCCACTAGGAAACTTTGTCCTCTCTCCCACGTTCCCTTTCGTCCGACCTTACGGTGAAAATGGCGATATTCTCTATCCCAACCTTACTCGATTTCGCGAATCGGTCCTTCTCTCGATTGCGCGGGTGCCGATCTTTCGTAGAGATCCAAACAGTTGGATTTATCGATATTTGGCCCCTCCTCCCTTCTTTGGATGCTTGCTTTCTTAAGTTTATCTCTTGACATATTGGACAAAGAGGTGATCACGTTCTTCCCTTCCCACCTCTTGAGCTGGCGTTTGGGCTCGTCAGTATTTAATTCTCCCTTGCCGTGGCCGCTGGTTTGCCTGAGCCGTGTGGTCCCCCCGTACGACTTTTATGACGCACCGTTCGCCGCCCAAACGCGCTCCATCGGCAAGCGCAGTCCTGGTAAAAGACCCATTTCCGGCCCGTCTTAGTTTACTGAGCATAATGCCCTGCTTTAGGCCTTGTTTTTCCGGTGTTAGCCGCCCGTCAGGTCAACCGAGGGCAGCCTCGATACTTCTTCGTTCGGTTTTAGCTCTCACTTCTCCATGATTCTTCTGTGGCACACGGAACTGTTCTCAAAGATTCTGACTCCTCCGGTCTCATTCCGTAGTATCTATCCTCGCTTGATCGTCTACGATTTTTCTACCCCAAACCGAACTGTCCTCTTGCTACCGCCTGGACAGTGAGGAGTTTCTCCAAACTAACTCTGTGAAAATCCTTCGGATCTTTCCGTCCTCTTCTGGCTTCTCTATGTCATCGGTGCACACCGTGCGGAACTGCTTTTGGCGGAGGGTACCCCTCTGAGATAGCGCTTAGGGCGATTCCGTCTTGTATTCCCCCGAAGTCAAACAGCATCCAACGAGTGGTCTAGTATGCTCTCCTCTCCCCCTCTTACGCCTTTATTTTCTCCAATCCGTCCCTAATATCAATCCCCTTGGTTTGGCTCGATAACTCGTTTAGTTTTTCCGATAGCTCCCTTTGAGCAGTTTCAAACAGCTCGACTGCCAACAACCCTTCATTCCGCATCAATCCCCCCTTGTCCGGGTACTGCCCTACAGTTCGATCCCGATTTTTTTTGCATCAACCTTCCGGCTTTTCTTGGAATGCCGCTTCTCTCTGGACTTCCTTCCCGTAGTTCATCATGTTTTCTTTCCCTGATAACCCAATGACATCGTACTCGACAGATATTGTACGTCACTCGTTGAATTGCTTGTGTGAAGCCTTACAGGAACGTATGCCTGCTTTCTGCTTCCGCACACCCCAAATCCAGCCCGTTGAGACGGTGGTCCGTCGCCTGTCATTCGAATTGCCTCTTTTCCGTCGTATCACGGGTCCTTTGCCAGGAAGTCCCGAAGTTTTAGCCGCCCCCATTTAAGCAGCCCCTTGACCAACAGGGGGCGGTTGCATTGCCCGTCTCCCCTTTTTTTTACGGCCTCTCTTTCCCTCTTTGCAAAAACGGTTTTGCAACTTGCTTGGCCCTCAGTTACGATTTCTCTTGTGCGGTCTTCACCAC
>Ga0179591_1283747_pt1 | contig 12327 bp, 19 predicted proteins | sample CZOMad2_1_08_16f_FD_182891 | JGI IMG/M metagenome (GOLD analysis project Ga0179591, IMG submission 182891) | Vadose zone soil fungal communities from Angelo Coast Range Reserve, California, USA - CZOMad2_1_08_16fungal (PacBio error correction) | ecosystem: Environmental > Terrestrial > Soil >... | reverse complement strand
GGGTGCTTTTTTTTTCCCGACCCCCGGCTATTTCCTCTCCGCACGGTGCTGATTCCGCTTTGGCTTCGCCTCTTGAATATTCCTTTGCCCGAAGATTTTCCTTTCCCCTCTCCGCCCGTCTCCCCTCTCTTCGCCTTTTCTCCTTAAGAGCGATTCATCTCGAGAATTCTTCCGCAACTCTCCTGGTATCTCACCTCTTTTTTTCTTTTTTCTGCTCTTGGTTCCCCTTTTTTTCTTGGAGCTTCTACTGCTGCATTTCTTCTTTTACACGTTCTTTCATCGGTTTGAAGTGATACCTGGTTTTGGGGAATTGCCATCCAACCCCCCCCTCCTACCCTCTCCCTTTCCCGTTCCCTTCTTTTCTCCCCTTCTTGGTGCTGCGACCTTCCGTTCCCTCATTGTTTCTTAATTCTTTTCTTTTTCCCCCTCTTGCGGTCTTTTTTTTTCTCCATTCCCCCAAACCGCGTTCCGGTTTGTGACAGGCATTTAACCTATTTCGTTTCTCTGATTTTTCCCTTTTTTCCCCTACCTGCCCTGTTTCCCCGGAATGTAGACAAAGGCCCCCAGCATGGCTCTCGACGCTTCCGGAAACTCGTTTTGTTTTTTTTCCCTTTTCCCTTCCAACTTTCCTTCGCAAGGCTCCTGGGGAGCCCCTGCACCTCCTCTGCCAATTTTTCCAAGATCATTAGAGGTCGCGTCGTGGTGAACCTTTTTTTAGCTTTTTTCCCGAAATCCAAACCTTTCCCCTCCGGCTCCCCCTCCCCCTCTCATTTTCCCCCGTTTCTCCGGTCGAACAAGAAGGTAGAATAAGCCGAGCTTTCGGGATGTGAATGTTCCCCCACCCCCGGAATTTTTTTCATTCCGATTCCTGGCACACCTTTACCCCATTCCTCTGCAAGTTCCTCTCCCCCTTCCAAGAAGGCTGTTCTCTTCTTTTAGATGAGTTATAAATAAGATGTGGTTTCAATTGAGGAGAACGTGCCTCTTTTTTCTCATGCCCCCTCCGTCTTTTCTTCTTTCACCCTTCCCTTCTATTGTCTCTTCTGGTCTGAGTCCCCCCTCAATCGCCTCCCTTCTCACGGGGATCACGGGCTGATTCAGGCAAATAATCGGGTCCAACCTTCATTAGCCCTCCCTTTAGCACAGTTTCCCCTCCCTCAATTGGAAAAGCGTCCTTTTCTTTATCCGCTTTGGTTCCCTGCTCTTCTTTTCCATTTTTTTTTGGAGAAAGCCACGTTTTCCCATTCTTCGAAGGTGTGATCCCTTTTTTTTCCTCTCACATTCCCTTCCTGCTTTTTAGCTGTTTCTGGCTGCGGCTTCCTTAATGACATCCTAGAATTGGACGCTGACAGTTTGTTCTTTCTGCAACGGGAACTCGCCCGCCACTTCCCCCCCCAAATCATTCGCTTTTTCCCCCTTGACCCCCCCCCCCCCCAAACCCCCCCATTAGGTGTTGTCCTTCTGAAGGCCCACTTTTTCCTTCTACAACCCCTCCTTCTTTTTTCGAAGGAAGGGACTGCTATTGTCGGAGATAAGGCTTGGCCTCCAGATGTAAACCCCTCGTTACCCCCCCCTCCCCTTTTCTTTTTGATATAGGACCCTTCACTTCCGTACGAAACTTTTCCTCCCCCCATGAGCTCCCTATAGGAGTAACTGTTTAGTCATCACTCTTTTGTTGCGCATCTTCATTTTTTCCCCCCCTCTCCCCCCCCCAACCACCCCCCCCTCTTTCTTTAAAATTTTCCCCGCTGACCCCCAGCGTCCCCCAAACGGTGCGGTATGTTTCCAGGATCAATTCTCTTTCGCAAACCTTCCTAGCCCTTTCCCCCAAATTTCTCCCGCAACACTCTGATTTCCAGGTACTCCATTATTTTCAAGATTCGAACGACCGAGCAACAAAAATCATCGTTTAAATTTTAACCTACCCCCCCTCTTTCTTCCCCCCTTCCTCTTCTTTCCCTGCCTCTCCTCTGCCTCGATTCCTACTATCTGTACCTCCTCTTCAATTTTCCTTTCCCTATCTATTTTCTCCTGTACCTAATGATCAGTTGTTGTTGTGTCGATCTCAACTTGACCCTGCATGCTCTCTTTCTCTCCCCTTCACCAATTCACATCCGAACCTCTTTCTCATTTCTCCGCTGACCGTAGGTAAAATTTCACATCTCTATTTTGGGGCGCCCCTGTCTTTCTTTCTATGTGTCACTTTTTTTATGATCGTTTTTCGTTCAGAAACGAGCGTTTTGTGCCTTTTCATAGTTTCAGTGCCTCCCTCCTATCATTGCGTTTCCAACTTCTTCGCTTTGTTTTTGATTTTTCCTTCTAATGTTTGTCCTTTTAGGTTGTTGGGTATGAGAGCTTCGGATCTTTCCGTATTGAAGATTTCCAACTCCCCTTCTCCTCCTCAGAGTCTTCGTGGATGTGCGATGGCGTCCCCTTTTCTCCCTTCCTCGAGGCCCTCGAGCTTTTACAGTCTCGGTTTTTTTTTGAAAGAGGAGGGGTCCCCTCCTATAGCCGCCCTACCACGTAGGAAACCCATGCCCTGTCGTAATTGTCCTTTCCACAGGCTTTTTCCCCTCCTAACTGAAGTTCCCCCCAAATTTGACTGCTTGTCTTTTGTCTTCCGTCATGATTTTACTTTTTTTTTGTTTTCCGTCGGACTGTCCCCGGCGTACCTTCTTCCTCTTTTCCCCTCCTGCATTTCTCCTGGCGACAGCAAGCACTTTGAAGGTGAGAACCCTCGACCTCATCCCCCCTTCCGTCCTCCTCCTGACCCCCCTTTTCTTTGCCAGCAATCAAACATGACTTACCAACCACTCCTCTTTGTTAATTTTTAAAATTAATCGCTCCGTGAGTGAAGAGGAAAGACTTTTTTTTGACGTTAGGCGTCTTTGGCCTTTTTCTTATCAGCACCCCCCCAGACCCAGTTCCTGCCCGGTTGATGTTTTCCCCTCCTCCCCGCCCCAAGACCCCCGCACAAAGATTTCTACCTTTCTCTCGTTGTTGTGGATTTCTCCCCCCTTTGGCTGCTTTCCTTGTTTCATTCTTTCGTATCCGTTAGCCCTCGTGATAACTCATCTCACTAGATTTTCCTTCTTTTCGACCTAGTTGAGGAACTGCCGTTTTTCCCTACCCCCCCCTTCGGTGTCAGGACTTGCTTTTATGCCCAATGCAAAATCGCTTTTTCTTTTTCTACTCTTTTAAAGAGACCCGCCCCATGTGAGAGAATCCTTTGGAGATCCTTAAATTTTTTTTCTCTTTTTCCCGCCATATTTCTCAACGCTCTCGAACGCCCCCCCCTCTTTTCATATGTTCCCCTCCCAATTTTCGAGTTCTGCCGTTGTTTCAAAATTGCCGTCCCTTTGTATAATTTTCTTCCTCGTCCCCCCCCCCCCCTTTCTTTATGCGCTCCCTGCGAGAATGTTTCCGATCTCCTTTTTTTTCCCTTTTTTCGGTTTGGCTTTTTGCCAGGATTTTAGAACTTTTTTTGTTGAAACCTTATTTTGTTACTTTTTTTTTTCTTTCCCTCCTAGGTATTCATGCTAACCTTTGAATTCGCCTTCTCCCCCTTTCCTCCCCCGCAATAAAGAAACACAGAACTGCTGTGTTTTCGGGTTAGTTACCAGCTTCCTTGAGGTTAGCCTCCCCCCCCACTTGAAGTCCTCTTCTTCCCCCAGCGAAACGGTTCTTGAGGAGATTTCGGGCAATTCCCCCCCCCCCCCCCCACTGTAGCAAGGCAACACGTTTTTCACAGCCGACAACGATCCCCTGATGGTATTTCCCCCTCCCTTTTTCATTGAAAATGCGCCCCCGCGTCTCCGACAAGGATTCAATGTTCAGCCTTTTTCCCCCCCCCTTCCCCCCCAGAAGATATGAGGATACACATGCAGCTTCCCTGAGGAAGAATTCGCTAATGAATCTCGCCTTTTCAGGTTCCCTCTCTCTGAGGGCGGCATCTCCCACTTCCTGTGATTTTGCGTCTCTCCTCTTCATTTCACGAAGTTCCTCCTTCCCTCCCAACGATCCCTCCCTTGCTGAATAAGAATCTCAAGGTCGGCCCCCCTCTCACCCCCCCCCCCCTTGCCACTCTACCCTCCCTCCCTCTCAGTTGTTTTTATCTTTTTGGTGGGTGTTTTTTCCCTTGGCTCTTAATCCCTCTTCCTCCCCTTGTGCCTGTCATTTGCGACGACTTGGATTCGTTACGATTCTATGGACGAAGCCCCTCCTACCCTGAACGAAGCCCTATTCGGACTTCTGCTCCCTCTTGCGCCCGATCTGCAGACTTCGCGAGTACACTAACTTTTTTTTCTCCATCTCTTCTTTTTCCTCTGCGTTCTTGAAACATGATACTCGTGGTCCTTGGAGCGGCGACCTCTTTCTTTTCGCATTTTCAATCTCTCCGGGCCCTCCCCTTCTTCCCTCCCCTTTTGTCTCCTTTTTCTCTTTTGCCCGCCATCCTGCACCCTTTTTCGCTGCCTCTTTTCTGCGATGCTCTCGGTGGTGCGACCTCGGTCCTGGAAGCGTAAAACCTTTCCTTGCATTTTTTTGCAGGTTTTTCTCCCTGGTCTTTTCACTGAGACTTCCCATGTTGACCGGACTCTTCCCCCCAGGTTCTCTACCCGGTCTTGTCCACAAGTTTTTCCACCGACGGCACGTTTTTCTCCCTTCCTGGCAACTTGCAACTCCTTGAACCCCCCCCCCCCCAGGCCGGCTCTTATCCTTCCAACCTTGTTTTTTGTCGAGCCTTATTTCTCCCTCAACTCGGCTCCTTTTTCCTCCCCCCAGCAATTTTGTAGACACGTTCCCCCATGTGGCTCCTCGTCGCGTCTTTTTTTTCCCCTCTTTCTGCTCTATGGGAGTGGACGAACGCCTAAGTTAAGAGAGACGGCTTCATTCATGTATCCCCATTCCCCTCCTTGCGTTCCCCCTTACTCCTCCTCCTCTCCGGAGGGATTTGCATTTGGTCACACCACTTTTAGCAGCAGATACTTCCCCGCTCCCCCCCTCTCCCCTCTGATCCTACGGCTCTCCACGACTTTCAAATTCCGCCCTTCTTCCCGTCTTAGTTTTGCGTTTTGGACAATCTCCGCATCTTTTTTCGATCCCAGAGCCCACCCCTCCGAGAATTGGCCTCCCTCCTCCTTTTCCTCTCTTGGTTCTCCCCCCCAATGTCAAATTAGTCTCCCTTTACGTTTTAAGTGCCCTCCTCTTTTTCCCCCCCCCAAAATTTCCCCCTCGCCGTAACGACCCCGAAAAGTATGGCCCTTCCTTTTCAATTGGCCAAGCCGCTTTCAATTCCCCTTTGTTTCTTGGCCAATCCCCAGTTTTTTCCTTTCCTTCGCATTTCAAATTAGCCGTGGTTCATATGGACTGACCTTTTCTTTGGGTCTTGTTATTCCCCCCCCTTGCTCTCGATTTCGCTTTCAATGGAAGATCAACTTTCAGTGTCCCTTTTTACCCCTGCCTTCTCCTCCCGCCCCTTTTCCCCCCTTTTTCTTTCGACTTCACAAGCACTCGGACAAAGCAGGCGTGTTGTTTGCGAGGATGCACCTTTTAAATAGCCCTCGGCCCTCCTCTTTCCATCATGTGTTTTTCTCCGGAGCCTTATCCTGCTTTTTTTCTGACCGAGGACCTTCCCTTGCCCTTCTTTGCTTCAACGGAAATTGAAAATTTTGCGAAGACATCGCTTGCTCTAAGCAAGTCCTCTTGGTGTAACCCTTCCTCCCCTTTCCCGCCCGCGGCCTCCGTTTACTCCCCACCCAACCTCCCCTCGAAGTTCCTTTTTTCTCCCCCCCTCTGACCAGCGAAAAACCGAAAACGGTTTTTTATTCCGCACTCTTCCCCCCCCAATCTTTTTTTATTCCTCCCAATTTCCCCTCTCCTTTTCAAAAACACAGGATTCCAGTTACTCCTTTCTTTTCCCCGACCCCCTTCCAAAAATATCGCTTTCTGTAAATTTTAATACGTCCCCTTCGAAACTTCGGCCCTTCTCCCCGCCTCTTCTTCTTCCCCCTGTTGGAAGCTGTTCCCCTTCAAGTTACTTCCTCCCTTTTTTTTGTTTTGAGAGCTGTCAACTTGACTTGGACTTTTATGACGGAGCTCTCCAATTTTCACCCTTTCCGGCCTTCTTCCCCTTTTAGTGTCCTTTTTTTAGCCGATGACCCTGGTAAATGACACGCGCGATTATTTTGGCCCCTTTCTTTTTTTCCGCCTTCCTGACTTCTTAAAATCCGTTTTGATCGTGGCCAAGTTTTCGGCTGTCCCTTCGCAGTTTTGCGTAAGAAGATATTGATCATTCCCTCCCTAAAGAACCGTTTCCCTTTTGCCCCGCTTGGTTCCGCTTTTGGAAATTCCCCCCTTTTGCCCCTTTTCTTTTTTTGTTTTGTGAGTCCCCCCGTCATTGTTCCCTCTTTCTGCAACCAAAGTAGTTAGTCATGGTTAATCTATTCTCGGCGTTTCCTTCCCCCCTCGATTTCCTCCCCTTGTCCGTACGACCACCAAGTCCTTTGCATTCTGTTTTGCGGTTGTCCCTCCTTTCTCGCCGTCGGCCATATCCGGCCTTCCGTCGGGCAAACAGTCCCCTTTTTATTTTTGTAACTCGAGGGCGCCTTTTTGCGAATTCATTTTGTTTTCCCCCTCCGAAGACCCCCCCCGCTTTTTTTCCGTCCATGATGTGTCCCCTTTTTTTTTCCTGTTGCGCTTTTCCCCCCCCTTCTAGCTATTCTCGAAACGAGTTCATTGCCTCCCATGGCACCGCCTCCCCTTGAAGCCCGGTCCCCTCTCAAGCCCTCGTTTTAAAAGGCTAGTTTTACTTTTCTTCCCTCTGCGCCCTTTTTCAACGTTCCTCCCCCCCAAGCCAAGTTTCCAAATAATGAACGATTTTCCGAGCACCAACCCACGGAGTGTTTTTTTTCCCTTTTCCATCATCGTGTCTTGAGTTCTCTTCCCATCATTTTGCTCCTGGTTCATGAATTTTTTCCCCTTCTTGACGAGATCAGCAAATCCTCTCCCGTTGAGAAATTTTCACATCCCCGGTTTGCTAACCCTCCTCTCCCCGAGTTTGAGGGATGTCCGCCCCACCTTGGATTCTTCCCCCCCCCCCCCACATTTCCTCACAAACTGAATACGTATCTAACGTTAGCCTCAATTTTCCCTCCCACCTACCCCCCCCCCCCCCCCCCTTCCCTCTTCTCAAATAGAGCCCTTTTTCTCTACTCACCTTTCCTTTTTTGGCCACGGCTTTTTCCCAAGTTTCCTTGTTTGAAGAATCCTTCTACCAAATTAGTTGGTTACCCGCATCCTTTTTTGCCTCCCCTCTCCTCCGGAATTTGTATCCAGCCTGTTTTGGAATTCTGGATGCGTTCCTTCCCGCCCTTATTCCTTTCTGACTTTTCCCTCCCTGCCGTCAGTCGGGGAAACTTTCCCCTGCGCTTTTCAGTTTGTCCCCCAAATTGCAGCAATCTAATTCGCAGGTCCCTGATTTAGGCCACATATGAGCCGACCCCCCCCTTTTTTCCGATCGCGTATTGCGCCAAGAGTTTTTTTTTCGTTTGCTTTCACAAAGTCCTCCCCTGCCGTTTGAAAACTTTTGTGACGATCCGGTCCTCTTCCCCTTCTAGGTTATCCTCCCCTTCCCCCCCCCAAAGACCCGAGGGTTTTTTTTCGCCATGATAAAGCCCCTATTTCCAAAAATGCAACAGAGGTCCCCGTTGTTCCACTCTTCATGATTTCCTGCCTCTTCCTTTTCTGCAGCTCCCCTCTCCCCCCCCATTTTGAACTCGACACTGCGGGGAAGCGATTGACTGGAAATTAACCACCCCAGGTAGAAATTTAACCCCCCCTCACGCATACAAGTTTGAGGCTTTCCCTCCTTATTGACCCTTTTTCGTTTATACGCTCTTCCCCCCGTCTTCTAGTTTCCGAATACCCGTTGAGTCCGAAGATAGTGTCCTGAAGAGAACCTTTTTGAAGAATTCGCTTGTATTCCTTTTGCCTGGTCACGCAGTCCTTCCTCCGGTAATCGTCCTTCCGATAGTTCCTTTCCCATCTGAATAGTCCCCCCCGTAAGAAGTGCCAAGAGTTCCTACGATCAGCCCCGTTGCTTCTTTTCAAATTTCAATCTCCTCACCCCGAGAGCCCTCCCCAAGCATTATCCCCTTCCGTTTTTTCTCTCTTTTTTGGATTTTTTCTTTTTTTCCAATCTCCCCTTCTTAATGACTTATTGCCGCACGGTTCGTATTTGCGACGCTCTTTCGGTACCTCGCCCCGATTTTCTTTTTTTTTACTGCCCCCCCCCCTCTTATCTCCTGACGATTCGTCTTTATCCGCTGCGATTTTTTTCTCCTTGGTTTTTTTCCCTCTACCGCTGCCCTCCCACTTTTCTCGGGCTTTATCTCCCATATCTCCTCTGCGGATGCTGCAACACCCTCCTCTTTCCCTCCTTTTTCTCCCCTCAGCTTCCCTTTTCTTCCTTCCCCTACGGCTACCCCCATTTTCTTGTATACTTTCCTGCTACTTTTTTGTTTTGAATTCCCTTCACTCTCTTCCCGCCGTTTCGCTGTTACGCTTCCGCTGCTCCATCTGTGGTCTTCGAACCTTCATATGGCCTACACCTTCCCCCACATTCCTGTTCCGGTGTTTCCCCCGTTTTCTGGACCAGGCGTCTCAAAAAACCCGCGTTTTTGGTTTGTGTCCCTTAGGATAAACATTCTTTCTTTTTATTTCTCCCAAATTTCCAGTTTCTAACCCTTTCAAATCCCCCTTTCCCCCGCAACCGGAAAACCAAAGGGCTTTTCGGGGTCTATAGAGAGAGTCCCTTACCTTGGTTCCGCTTCTTTCACATACCTCCGGAAGGCTCCCTTTTTCCGGTCCATGGGGAGAAAACCTTCAGAACGACTGGTCTTTGGCTTTCCCCGACCCCCAAGTCTCGTCGCGTCGTATCCCTTTCTTTTCCCGACTATGGCGTGGAAGAAATCAGAGTTCATCCGCGTTCTCCATCCGTATAGTTTCCCGAATCCCCTTCAGCCCGCTAGGAAGGGCTTTGAAGTGGAACAAACGACTTTTTTTTTTATCCAGCGTCTCTCCCAAACCTTCCCTTTCGACACTCCCCCCTCAGCATTCAATGCCTCCCCCGGCTCCCTTTCAGCTGAGTGATTCCTACGATGTTTTACAAAATTGATGCGAACGTCCTCCTTTCTTTTGCGAATTTGGTCCCTTTTCCCAGTTTTTCCCCCTCTTCCCGTCGAGATCATTCCTGCGATTTGCCACCCCTGTTATTCAATTCTTTTCTACTTTACGTGGCTACAGCATAATCGGTCAACCACCTGAATGAGACGAACGCCCCTTCCCCTTCTGGCCTCGTTCACTTCGCCCCCCTATTACTTTTTCCCTCCCCCCCCATCGCTTTGTGTCCTGCAATCCTTTTTTTCACTGTTTTCCCCCCGTCCCTTGCAGCTTGACATGATTTGATCTTTTTTGTTCTCACCTTGACCTTCTTTTGGTCGCCGGTCCCCTTTTTTCACTTTTTTTTTGCCCATGCCCTTTTTCGCCTTTGAGCATTGTTGCCCTACTCGCCATGCGTCCCACACCTTCTTTTTCCTTCAAAGCAATCGGACCGCAGGCGTGTTGAGGTTCTTTTCTTCTGCACCTCCTTCCCCCCCCCCCCCCTTTTCCTCCCACAAACCCAGTTTTTTGTTTCCACGACTGATCTTCCTTTCAGGATTGGCACCTTTTCCCCCAGAGACCCCTGGACAAAGAGCCTATTTTGCTTTTGAAGGAAATGTCCCTTGGCGGACGTCCCCCTTCTTGCGCACCCCTCCCCTTTCCTGGAGTCACCTTTTTCACTATTTTCCCGCTCCTTTATATCCTCTCGATAAAACCCCCCCCTTCCCAAGGTCCCCCCACATTGCGACTCAAATTTTTTCTCTCGGACAAAGAGTCCCGTCCCCCTTTTTTTCCCTGCAATGACTCCTATTTGCTTTTTTTTCCTCTAACTCCTTCTCTCAAACCTTTTCTCCATTCCCGTCCAACATAGATCAGCATTTTTACGTTACTCCCTTTCAGATGGAAGCCCTTCCTCCCCCCCAGGTCTCCCAACTTCACTCCCCCCCCCCTCTGTCAGGAGATTAACGCGGTCCCTCTTGTTTCACTGGATGGGACTTTACGGTTACAGGAGCCAAGTAAAGTTGAACAGCTTCTTCCCCATTTTTTTTCCTCCTCGTTGTTTTATCTCTGTTCCCCCCTTGACTTGAAGGCGTGCCTGGGATGCCCCTTACATCCCTGCTCCGGATCGGCCCTTCAAATAATCATGTGCCGCTTTCATCTTCCGTCCCCCAAATTTCCTCGTTAGGCCTCCAGTCATTCCTTAACCTGTAACCTTTTCTCTTTTTTGAGGAAGGCCCCTCTCTGTTTTTTGACTTCGATGAGTTAGACTTTAGAATTCCTCTATGATAATTGCGTTATACTCCCCCCAAAAGTGAGGTTGTGTCCTTCTTTCTCCCTCCCAAATGTTTGCCCTTTTTATTGGTGTTGTTTTTTTCATCTGAAAAGCTTCTTGGCTTCCCCCATAGGGATGACTCCTTTTTTAATCCTAGAGAAATTAGAGGATTTTCATGAATGCTTCGACCCCCTTTTTTCCTCGAAAAAAAGCCTGAATTTGCCTTTTTTTTTCTCCTCGGACCTTTGACAAAGATGAATAGCCCCGATCCCCTCTCCTTTCCTTCCTTGAAACCCGACTTTCTGTTTTGCCGCCTTTGCATCCTCCGAAGACCAACAGTCTTGGCAGAGGGCTTTTTACCTAATGATTTTTTTTCCTACTCTGTTTGCGAGTTCCTGTTTTCTCTTCCACTAAATTCCGGTTCATTTTTCTCGCCACTTCCTCCTTTCAACAGCACTCAGAGGAAGGTGAGCCCCCCAAGGACCCTCCTAAAAGAAAGTCCTCTGCGCCCCCCTTTGTTTCTCACGTTCTGTGAGCCCCCCCTCCTTGACCCCCCTTTTCTTCCCCCTATTGGCCCGCAAAACCCACTCTTCTTGGTAAATAACTTTTCTTTCCAATCCCTTCTTTGATCTGGGCGTTCTTCTGCTTTTACTCCTGTCACAGCCACGTCCAAGATCCCCTTTCGAACTGAAGGCGATCCCCACTTTTGTTTTTCAACCCTTTTCTCGCCCCCCGATAGTTCCTACGGGATGTTCTTTGCCAACATTCTTTGGGGCGTCTTGCCAAAGGCTTCAAAACGAATACGTAGCTTCCCCCGTGCCCCTTTTCACTTTCTCTTTACCCTCTCATGGACCCTAGCTGGCCTTTTAAATTTTTTTTCCTCAACCGTGGATACGATGGTTGCCTTCCCGGTTTCCCCCTCGGTGGTGTTCTGGGTGAAACCCCCCAAATACAATTCCTCTTATTCTTTCCCCTACTTCCTCCTCCCGCCACCTTACTGATGGTTTGATCCCCTCTTTTGACCTTTTATTTATGCTTCGGGCCCAAGACCTCTTTTCCTCCTCCCCCCCCTCTTTTCCACGCGCCCCCGCTTTCTCGGGTCTTCACCACCCCCAATGGCATGCGTTTGGAGTTGTTCCCTTGCAGACAAAATTTTTCCCCTCTCCCGTGTCACCCTTCTTATGCGCGTACACCACTTTCTTTTTTCCCGCTCGCTTGAGAGCCATCATTTTGGTTTCAGTGTCGTGTTTTTTTTTTGCATTGGCCAGGCTATTTTTTCTCCCCCTCTTCTTTTTTTATACCCCCTTTTACCCGAGACGGTCATATCCACTCTTAATAGGTTTATCTTTGTCAAAACCCTTTCCCCCCGCGTTTTTTTCCTTCATGATCCTCCCTGATCCCTCCCAAGACCTTGCGTGATTTCCCCCCTCTTCCATCTTTTCGGCCAAACGAGTAGCCAGCAAAGCCAGCAGCGCGTAAGCCTCGTTCTCTTAACCCCCTTCCTGGGAAGCGATTTTTCTGGCCCCCCCCCCCCCCCCCCCAAGGTTCGCAACCTGTAACCAGCCCTTTTTTTCCCCTCCTTGGTATCCACGTGGCAGCATATGAACCTTTTTCAGCGCGAGAGTCTCTGGAGAAACACACTCTTCCCTCCCCTCCCCCAAAGCCTCTATTTTACCCCATTCCGGACCTTAAGAATGCGCTTTTCTCTTTTCCTCGCGCCGGAAGGTTGAAAAGGCGAAAGCTCCTTCATCGGGCGGCACCCTCAATTTCCTTTCTGTTTTCTTCTTTCTCTTGGCCAGTTGTTCCTCCTGAGGTAACTCTTTCAAAGGTCTTCCTCACAGGCCTCCCTACTTCTTTCCCCGTCTTGAACCCTCCACCCCAATTCCACCTAAATA
>Ga0179591_1281501_pt1 | contig 12327 bp, 15 predicted proteins | sample CZOMad2_1_08_16f_FD_182891 | JGI IMG/M metagenome (GOLD analysis project Ga0179591, IMG submission 182891) | Vadose zone soil fungal communities from Angelo Coast Range Reserve, California, USA - CZOMad2_1_08_16fungal (PacBio error correction) | ecosystem: Environmental > Terrestrial > Soil >... | reverse complement strand
TTCACGTTCATGTTGTTGCTCGCGAGATGGCTTTAACCCGCCTCCTTTTTCGATGACTGTTTTCCTTTGCTTTTGTTTATTGTGGTTTTCAATGCGGTCAGTACTACGAACGCTTTGATGGGTGATGAGGATGGTTGTTTGTTTTTTTCGGGTCTATTGGTATCCCCCGAGTCTCTTCTCCTTTCTTTTTTTGATGTTCCGGTCCTGTGACTTCGTTCTGAGTTCGCTCCTAAAGAGGTCAGCGTTTTCGAAGTTCTTTTGTCGCTTTGGCCCTCGGGTTTCTCGAGATCTTACTGAAAGCGGCTTCTGGAACTTTTCCTACATTTCACTGGCTCTAATGGTCTTCTCTTAGTTCCTCAACTTTTTCGGTTGCGACGTTCTGATCCTTGTCTTGGGTCTGGGCGCATGATTAAGTTTCACTTCTCCTAGTTCCATGACTTACCACTTCCCGCCCCCCGCTGTCTTCCTATTCCCGTTAAAAGGCCTTTTTTTCCCAAGAGTAAGCTACAGTCCTCCCCTCCCGAGGGTTTCTGTTTTTTTGTCCCAACCTCCCTCCCATCTTTGGCTTGCTTTACCACAGGCGGCGATTTCGGAGGTCGCTTTTTGAGGAAACTCCCCTCCCCATCCTCCCCTTCCAACCTTTTTTGGACGACAAATTGTGCCTGGGTGGGAGATTTACATCCCTATCACTGTTAGGAAGGTTGGTTTTTGTGCGACTTGTCTGTAGTTTTCTTCGGGTGAAGTTGCGGCTGCTCGCCGCCCGAGTTTCTTTTCTTCGAGGGATCCCCCTTGAGCACTCGAGCGGCTTGGTTCCAGTTGCTCGACTGTGCCGGCGAAATCAGCTTTTTTGTTCTCACAGTCCTCCCCTGGTCTTTATTTGTGAGCCTAATTCCCTTGTGCTCACTTTCCTTTTTTTGCCCCATTTTTTTCCCGGCCTAGAACGCCAGACATTTCAATTGATGATGGAGATGTAAGGTGTGGATCGATGTTTCCGTTTCCCGCCTGCGAGATCAAGTTTTTATTCTCCTTACAATTTCTTCTTTTTTTCTTCAGAAACTCTTTGGCGAAATCGGTTTGCCCGCGAGTTGCAGGAGGGCGTTTTTTCGCCCGGTAAACCCGCTTCCAGGCCTTCCCTGGAACGCGTTCTCTTTCGTTTCGTCCCTTCCCTCGTACGCCCGCTTTTTCTTGGGGTGCTTTGCCCGAGCTAAACCCTGTGCGTTACTCGGAATAAGTTCTTCTTTATGGTGTCGTGGTCACCCCATTGTCTGGTTTCCGTGTTCAACTGTCCCATGGACAATTTCTTTTTTTTTGAACCTCTCGTGTATGTCCTGGAATTCTATTTTAGTTTCAACTGGAGTTTCTACGGTGTTTTGGCCGGATATCACGGAGACCCACAGTTCCTCCTGTCCCCACTTTCTCTCGTCTCTCGTACCGAATTGAGCCCCTTTCCTTGATCTCCCTGAGGTGAAAACTTCAACCTGTGGTCCATGTACTCGATTCTTCACCTTCCCTGCTTTTTTTTCTCCATTTATAGTGCTCTGTCCAGTCGCAAGTGGGACTGCGGAGGTTTCAGTTCCGTTGCGTGCGGACATGGAAGTTTTCTTGAGCATGAGGGGATTTTCTATTTTTTTCCGCTTATCCATCCTTTTCCACAAAAGGTTTTCCTTCTACCTCCTTTCGCCAACAAATTGGGTCACTTTAAGTATGAGACTCTTTTCCCCCTCCACCTGGGTTTTCCTGCACCTTTTGACGCAGTCAGTCCTAAACTTTTCGTCCTTTTCCAAGTACTCCAATTTATGAAATGCAGCCAACTTTCTGTATCTCGGTAATTTTGTTCTTTCGTTTTTCTGTTCTTTTTCGCGGGGTGACTTCTTTCTTTTGTTTAGAGATCCATCCCGGTCAGGGATTTTTTTACATTCACATGACAGCGTTTTGCTGATCGGCTAAGTCCTGGCTCTGGTCTGCGAGATGCCACCCCTTTGGCCCTTTCTTCCCTTGAGATTTTTTTTAAGCCTTCCGGTCTGCACGTCGTCCTCTTTGACCACCGAGGCGTTCCAAATTCAGCGATGGCGAGGATCCCGTACCACCTTTTTCTTCCTTCCTCACTGAGACCCACAAACCTCCCTTCTTTCTCTACCTCCCCCCCGCCCTGCCACCTTTTTCTAAGGCTCTTAATTAAGCAACTTGAGACGTGCTGTGAACTTTGCAGTCAGATAACCTTTTTCCCCCCCCCCCAACCCCCTCCCCCCCTTTCCTCCCAGGCGTCTGACCCGCTCTTTTTTATGGATTTCCTTTTTGGCGAAGTGGTACCATCCATAGGCCTTTTTTTGTCTTTTTAGCGTTCCTTTCTTTAAGGCTTCCTTATTGCTGGCAGGGTGCACTCTTCTTGCGCTCGCCCAAAGGGAAAACCTTGGTTTTCTTACAGTGAGTGTCTTCTGCCTCTGGTGGTTCCTTTTTTTCCCTGCATTTCTCCGAAACCCTAACCGCCAGATTCAAAAACGCTCTCCTGCAGATTCAACTGGTTGTCTTTTTTTTTATGAAGGTTCTTCTCCTCTCACTCTTTCGTTTTTCCTTTGCGGGTGTTCAATTCTCCAGTATGTGTTTACGCGGGTTTTTATTCCCAAAGAAGGGGTTACAAGCCTTCCCGTCTGGGAGTTGCCCTTTCTTTTGCCCCACACTGAGAGACCGGAGTTCAGTGTGCCTTTCCGCTCCTCGTTTGTTGTTGAGATTTGAGGCCACCGTGTGCCTATCGGTCCTTCCTGAAGTTCTTTTCCCCCCTACCACGGTTGCCTTTTTTGCAACGAAGCTTTGGCCTTCCGTAACCGTCCTTAGGGCAGAAGATTCTTACTGTCAAAAATAAATGGCATCGCGTGTGCGGTCGTCACCGCAAACGGACCCAGTGAATAGGGCTTCTTCTCTTTTTCCTAGAAAGTCCTACTATGGGCTTTTTTTCTTTTGATTTTACAGATTGCCTTGATCACCATTCCGGACCGGGCCCGGCTTCCCCAAGGCTTTCCCCGTTTTTGTTCACCCCTCTCCCCATCCTGAGAAGTTTGCACCAAGCTCTCTAACCGACCGCCCTGAGCGGTGGGTGCCGACTTGCTCTTTCGACAGATGCCCTACTACAAAAAACACCTTCATCTTTAAGGGGAAACTCGTCCCTTAAGATGTACAATCTAACCTAGTTCGCCAGCAGTTTGCCGAGTTTTCGGTTACTATTCTGAAAACTGTTTAACTTTAAAGGAACCTCTTCCCCCAATTCGCTTGAGTTTCCTTGACCTGTGCAGTCTTCTTCCCTTTCCACCGTTTCATTTTTCTTCGTTTATGAATCCTTGGGCGTGCCCGACCACTTGACGGGAGTTCCGCTTTCAGAGTTAGATGAATTGGCCCCTCCCGTCAATGAGACTTCTGTCCCAGTCCACTTGGCCTTTTCTTCCCCCCCCACCTAGATTTTTTTTATCAGTTTTCGACGACTGACCAGAGTCAGCACAACCGCGTTCAGGACCCGGCAGTTTTTTTCCCTTACAGACTCTTCTGTAGTTCCGAAACTTTCCTCCCCTCTCACCTGGTAGTGAAAGGCCCGTCAGCCAATACTTTGCGTCCTCAGGTAGTTTTCCTGTTCTCAGCCGCCTTTGATCCCTGGTATTTCTTATGCCCATGTATCGTTTGATTAAGCATTTCTTTATACATGTTCCCAACCCAGGCATTTTTGTTTTGGCGCTTCGCAGAAGTTTATGTTTCCGGACCTGGTTTGCCAGACCTCCTCAAGTGACATTTTCTTCAGGTCCCTTTTTTCAAGCTGAACTAATCCCCTCCCCCTTCATTGATCCGCCTTTCCCTTTTTATAACTTCCCTTCAACCCCCCTTCCCCGGTACACTGTAATGCGCATCCACCTGCTTATTCACGCTTTCACTGATGATCGTTTTCCCCCCACCGCCCCCCCCCCCTTGCAGGTCTCCTATATAACTTAACGGCAAATGCCTGGGTTGATAGACTGACGCATGGAAATCTTTCCCCGCTCCTAGTAGTTGGTCTCTTCCCCCCCTTTGACCCAGTACTCTTTTGTCCTCTTTTCGTATATCTTCCCCCCCATAACCACGTCAGTACCGTCGGGGTAATCCCCTTTCCGGGCCGATTCGCTCTTGCCATATCCTACCCTTTTTCCTGGTTCCGGAAAATGACCTTATTTCCGACGGCCCATGGCCCAGTTTTCCCGTTATGCACAACCCCCAAGGTGACTATTTCCAAACTGGAAACGTTGCGGTTCATCTAGGCTTTTTCGAATTCGGAGCAAAAGCGGCTTGCTTTTTGTCGTCAGTCCCCTTCTTGACCCGCCTCCCTCGGTAGTATTCCCTTCCCTTTTTTTTTCATCTTTTTACACCTCCGCCCCCCGTGCGGCATCTTGCACACGCTCTTCAATGCGCCTAGTCGACCCGGCGAGGTCGGAAATCCCAACTCGTCATTCCTTCAAATGCGGGTTTTGTTGATGACCTCTGCGTGTCCCCTCCCCCCACCCGATCTACCCCTTTTTCCATCATCCAGTCCATTGTGTTTCAGCGTTCTATTTTGCTTTTACACCCATTTTTAACAATTGCCCTTCGCCCCGGGCAACCTTCTCCACCATCATTTGTCTGGGGGACCGCAAGAGCTTCCGTCTTCCGATCGCCACCCTTCTCTTCTTTCTCCTTTCGAATTAATGATATCGTCTGCAGGCTTCAATTTCCCCGGTCATGACCAGGTAAAGACCCCCTTCTTTGCCCTCCACTCTCATTGCCGGAATAACACGTCCGCTCCTGCATGAGTAGAACCCCTCTTCCACTTTCCACCTATGCACCTGATCGATGCATCGAGACCAGGGCCAACAAGTTTTAGGTTCCGTTTTTTTCGTTCGAGTATGGTTGCTTTTTTCCTGCAAACCACTCGAAGCCATCGTCTTCCTTATGCTTGGTTTCGCACCTCCATGGTCAGTCTGCCAAACCCGAACCTGTTTGCAGGCCTCCATGGCTGCTTTCTTTTTTCGTTCATGTATCTGTCCGGACGAACGAAGAAGCGGGACAGCAAGTGTCTTCACCGCATCTGCTTCCCCTACTTCTGCTCCGGCTCCCCTTATGGTGAGCTCCACCACCGGCAAAGAAATTCCCTCAAGTAAACGTTTTGACCCCCCATTCTTCTCAGGCCCTTAAGTGTCCGAAGCCGGCTTTCCACAGAGATCCTTTCGTTTATCCCCACAAAGAGTTCCCACCCCTGTCACCCCATATTAGGCCGGCCGAGCCCGTAGCGCGAAAACCACTCCGACGCGACAGAATTAGCAGGGGTTTTTCCCTCCTTTCCTAGTCCTCCCTCTTAGAGTAGGTGCAAAGCAGCTCCAGTCCTGCAAACCCAATCATTTTTTCCAATGCCGGTTTTCGGAGTTACGGTTGCACCGAGTACCGCCGGCCTTGCTCAGTGCAACGAACTGCCCCCCCTTCCCCGCCAACCGTCCCCCTCCCCCTCTGGGTTCCCGAGTGCCCGCCCGCGCTTGCGGTCGCAAACAAAGGACCCTCCCGGCCTCCCACCCATTGCTTAGTCCCATCTATAGGAGCCTTCCGTGGTGTCACTTTCTTATTCCCCCTTCGGCCGATTCAATCTCAGGTATGCTTAGTACAGATGAACCGTAATGGTTTTTAATATGACTTTTTTTCAACTGATCGCGTTACCCCTTTTTCAGTCCCCTCCCTGTTGTCCCGTTAAGGGAATTTCAAGCTGCATGACCAACCATTGAGATCCAACGACAACAGAATGTTTCCGCTCCCAGCTCTGTTACATTAAGAGCTACAATAGAACAAGCTTCCCCCTCCCGGCCTTTCCGGCCTAAATACCCTTCGCGGTTCACTCTCCTGAAAAGGCAACCTTACTTTTCTCACCTCGTCTCTTTCAGTCGTGTCGCAATGATGAATCGTCCTTTCCGCCCTTTTTATAGACTGACTCTCTTAAGAGCGTTCCCCCCCCCAACTTTTTCTTTGCAAGTTCAAAGTGAGAAGCAGGACTTTCTTTCCTCCTTCCTTCCGGTGAGATATTCCTTACAGTAGACCTCTTGGTTCACTTTGCCCCTTTTCCGCGCCGATGAGCGTCATCCCGCGGCCGGAAGAGGGCTCCTTCCTTTTGATATTCTATTTTTCCGCGTTTTAGAAACTGGTTTTTTTTTTTTTTCTTTGTGTGAAAATTCCGCTGGTTTTGCTGCCGCCGGCTTTACGGACCCCTTTTTCTCTCGTTCAGATTCCGTTTAACCTCTTATTTTTTAAACCGTTTATGGTTGTTGTTCTTCCTCTGCGGTAACTTACTACTTGGCAGATTTTTTTTCCATGAAGTTTCTTTTCCCCCCACGGTCCTCTTTTGTAAAAACCTGTCGCGTTACGGCATCAAAGCCGTTTTTCCTTTGTAGGATTCTCCATTAGTGCCTCATCAAGCTCACCGGACGGACCTGTTAACTGGCCGTTTGGCTTTTCGGTTCTGTTTTTGTCTCACGCCTCCTTTGGTTCCTAGGTTTGACTGGTTCTTTTCTGGTCCCCCGGTTGGTTCTTTCCGCTTGATCCTGGGGCGGGCCGCTGTCCTTTCCTTTCCGAACACTTGCATGGGTTGTTCTTCTGTTTAAGGTTCTTTTCTCTTTTTTAAGCGTCCTGTCGTTTAGTGTTCGATGACTGGGGTACCGGCGCTTGACTTCGTTCTGAGCTTTGTTCTATCCAAGCGGCTAGTGATGCCATCCTTCTTTCCCTTTTCCCTCGGTTTCGCAGCAGGAACTCCTCTTGCTTCGGACCTTCTTCTAATGGAAAGAAGGTCCTTTTATTCCGCCTTTTCCTTGCAGTGACCCTGGCCGGTTGCAGCGGTCCTCGAGTTTTCGCATTTGGTTGCTGGTCATGCTTTTTTCATTTCCGAAGGCAGAATTCCCGTCCGAAACCTTCTTTCATTCTTCCCCCCGCTTCTTCTCATGTCGGGCTTCAAAACTTTTTCTTCTTTTCCTTGAGACGACACCAGCGTTTTTATGGTGTTTTCCTTTCCATGACACTTTTTTTCCCTCTTCGGGGAACCGGCGACTCCCGAAGATATTTTCGAGTATTTTTTTCCACCCCTCCGAATCCCCCCGTCCTTTTTTTTCCCAAGGTAATTGTGTTCCCTTTTGCGGGCGATTCCCTGAGCAGTTTGTGCCGGAGGGATCGTGTTCTATTAGTTTGTCTGATTTGGACTTTGAATTGTCCGTCGGCGGGCTGTCGCACGCCGCGGTCCTGTTCATTAGATTCATTTCACTTTTTTCAGAACTGAAGAAAGATCTGCGGAACTAGATTGCGCCTCACCCTGATTGGCACGGGGACGGCAGAACGCGCGAAGGTCTTCCTCCCCTCGCCATTTTTTATTTCTTTTTGCCTCCGAATTCCCGTTGCGCAAACTTTTCCGCCTTTGCCGGTGTCGAGTGTCCGGGCCTTTTTGAGAGTTTTTCTTTGTCCCAACTGTGCGGTTTCTCCCCGCCTTTTTTTTTCCGCGCTGCGCTTTAAGGTTTCGCTCTGCCCCCCAGGGAAGCTCTTTGCTTACATTTTCATTCGCTGTCCTAGACACCTCTTAGCCACGGTTGCCCTTGGCTCTCCGATTTTCATTTTTTGGCACCACAGCTGAAACCTTTCCGGACCTCCTGGAGCGGCGCGGAGCCCGCCCCCAGCCGTTTCTTCCCCTCTCCCCATTTTATGTCCAAGTTCCGTTTTTTTCGAAGCCACCTCGGTGTGACTTGATGCAATTTGTTTTCTGGTTGTCCCCCTTTTGATGTTTTCCCCCTATTTTTGCTTTGGAAACTGTGTCCCCCCCCTTCCTCCCTGTATTCTTCTGGTCCGCTTGCTTGATTTCAGAGTGTTCTTTCCCGGACGGAGGATTCCTTTGACTTTGTTTTTTCTTTTTGTCCGGTCTATAAACTCCCACCGTCCCTTTCCTTGCACTCGATTCTATAGTTTCCTTTTGTGTTTTTTCCTTCTAGGCACATTCGGACATTTTCCTTTTGCCCGTGTGTCAGTCAGTCCCTCTTATACCGTCAGTCGACGCAGATTCACCCCTTGACCTCCTCAGTTGGCTCTACTTTTCATTTTCTTTACCTTTCCGTGAGAAATGGTTCAGTCCTTGAGCGTCGTCCCTCTTTTGAGCAATGTTTGAGTATCTTTGTTGGGCCCGGCTTCTCCTAAAAAGGGTTTTATTCCCCCCTCACCGCATTCGATTTTTCCACGTGGTTTCCTAATTGAAATATTCCCCCTCCCACGTTTTTTTCCCATTTTGTTTTCAGTTCTTTTCCCGGCCTTTTCCCCTGTACGGCCGGGCCTCAGCAAAATGTAATCAAAATCGAGTGGATGCTCTTTTTCTTTGCTTTGTGCCCCCTTTCTTTACATGTGATGGGTGCAGTTTTTCTCCGGTTATCATGGTCTATCCGATGGTCCACGGCTTCCTTCCCCCCTTCACGTTGACCGTTTTTTTCTGACCTTCATTACTGTTTTTTCTTACCCTCACGATGAAAAAGGTTATCCCCTTCTCTTTTTGAATGGCCCCTTTGCCCCAGGTAGTTCTTTCCTTCGGATGATGCCAACATTCCGAAGCAACACTGTTCCCTTGGTTGGCTGTTCCCCCCTGGTACCCCCCCTCCTTTCGATTTCGTAAACTGAAAAGACCAGAAAACGGGACGGGCATTTACGCTCCTCCTCCCTTTTGTTTTAGGACGTTTTTTTTTTTGACCCGCTTCGAGGAATATACTCCCCCCCCCATTTTTCCCTCGAACGGTAGACCTCTGCGCTTTTTGGATTCATGGGCGCCTTGGCCCCTTCACATATGCAGTTTTACTGGGGTGCTGGTCCTGAGGTCACTATCCTCTCGGATTTCTTTTGTTCTTTTCTTTCAAAACTTTTCGCCGATACTCAACCACGTGACCCGCGTTCTCTTCGCGGGGTTTGAATTCCTTCCCCCCCTTTCTCGAATCCCCCCAGTTTTCACTTTCCCTCTCTTTACTCTTCTCGCCCCCAACCCTCTCTCCTGCCGATTCCCTGTTTGTGTCAGTTTGCTTGACGATCATGTTGTAAGTAATCATTGTAAGGCTGCTTTTCCCCTCCTTTCCCTTTTCTTTTTGTGACGCGGAAGATGTAGTTCTTAACACAGCATTAGGGGACAACGGCCGGGACTGTCCACTCTCCTGCCTTCGTTTCCGGTGTTCATTTTTTAGGTTTGTTGTGGCGCGATTCCCGCCCCCACTCATCCGATATACGTTTTTCCTTTTCCCCTTTAAGGCTTTTTTCCTTTTTTTCCGAATTCTGGAAAGACTCCCCCCCTTTCCTCTCGTATCCTTTGTCTTTGTTGCACCCTTGCCAACGCCACTAGCTTTCGTCGCTGCTCGTCATGACCCCCCTGCAAAAAGTTTATCTTTATTTGGCAGAGCCGCTGTCTAGGCGGGTCTCGTCGTTCTTTTGATTTATTCGTGCTAACGCTTTTCTTTCCGTTACCCCTCCTTTTTTCCCCCCCTCTGTTACGTTTTTTTGTTCTTTATATGCAAAGAATGAATTGTAAATTCGCCAACTTTGATAAGCACTGGGTTGACCCTTGAAGTTCCGCGCTGACTTGACCAGACCAATCATAGTAGGTTCTCTCCCATGTATTGAGCCCCCTCTTTTTTTCCCTCCGCGTAGAGCCCTTTTTTCTTTTTTTTTCCTGTACCCCTGATTTTTCTCCCCCCTTGGCACAAGGTTCTTCGATTAATAGACCCATGGCCGGTCTTTCGTTCACCCGTTACGAGAATCGGGTTCTACTTCCTTAAATTTCTTATTTTTTTCTCCCGAGTTCGATGAATTGGACCTCTTTCATTGCCTTAGGTGATTCGGGGCCTGCGCGACCCTTTTCCTCAGAATCGAGAATTTGTCCCTCGTTTCATAAAGCGTCAAGATAAAGAGTCAGCAAAAGCTTTCATCCTTTTTCCCAGAATTTTCCACGGTCCTATGTCCACTGTCTAACACCCATGAATCAAAGATGCCACTGCCCATCACGTGCCCCTCCTCCCCAAAACAGTTAGCTTCCCTTTCCCTTTCTCTTCCTTTGAGTTTTATATTTTTCTTTTTCCCCTTGCTTTGTTCCATGGCCATTTGCTTAACCTGTCTGTCGTTGTCTCCTGATCAGTGGTGTTTTTCATATTTTTTTCGCCGAGTCTGAACCCAGTACATGTTTTGGACCGCTCGAACTAGTGCGACTTCCTTCCTTTTCTCCGCCGCCCTTTTCCCACCCATCCCCAGTCCAACGCACTCCTTTTTTTCCTCCTCGCACGCAACATGTGGTCTGATGAAAACCGCCGTCCCACTGTTATGATCTCTCCTTTTCTGTCTTTTCATTTTTCCTGAGTAAATGCATCCTTTGCCCCCAGTGGTGTGACTACGTTCTCACTGGCCCGGCCCTTTGTTCTCTTCTTGAGCATACACCACGTTTTCCCGTCCCCCTTTCTTTCTTCTACGAATGTTTCCCTCCGGAACCCCCAATAAACCTTAAAAGGTTCCGGTACCACCCCTTGGAAGAAGCTTTTTGACCAGTGTGCGTTGACTGTCCTCCACCTTTCGTTTGTCCTCCCCCTTCCCTTCTCCTCAACCATTTTTCCCCCCCACTTCACTCTCCAACCCACAGTTATCGCTGCAATGCGTTATATCGTCGGCGGTCATTTTAACTCTCCCCTTGACTCCCCGGTTGGCTTTTCCTTCTAGGACTTTTTCCGGCGTCGCTGGGAGTTTTCATTCTTAGTTCTTGGTGTTCAGTCTCCCTTCCCTTCTCGGTGACAAAATTCTTTTGACTGCGCCCTTCCGAATTTGCTCGACCAAACGCGTCAATGGCTTATTTTACCCCCACACCCTTTTCTCTTCTTTTGGACGCAAACACCTCTAACCCTGTTTACCTTCCCTATCAGGCCTTCGAATTTTTTCTTTCCTTTCCCCCCCCCCTTGAAAAGGCCAACCTCTCCGGTTGCATTCTCGAAATATCCGCCCGTTGTGCTATGGGGCGAGCCTAGGGAGCGTTCGGCAGGATGAAATCCGATTTGAGTTTTCCTGCCGTATCTTCTTCTTCTGTCCCCCCTTCATACATGTCCATGACACTGGCCCTCGCGGCGCATAACGATTTCCTCCCGTATCCCCCCCTCCTCCAAAGATATGACCCCCATCGACCGACGAAACCATTCTCAAATAGCCCGGTCGGAAAATTGGTACCCTTTCCCCTTGGATATGGTTCTTCCCCTCCCAATCGAAGAAATATGCGGACTACTTGGTTTCCGTACGCCGGGGAAATATGTTCCTGTGATGTTACCAAAACCCGAAACCCTTCTTTGCGGCGCAGCGGGAGCTGCGGCGTAATCTGAGTTTTTGTTCGCAAGCCCTCCTTTTGTTCTCCCTTTAATCAGTTTTCCTTCATTATTGAATTATGATTTACCTATTTCCGAATTCACCGTCAGGTCATTCAGTCCCCTCCCTTCCTTGTTGCACCCGAAAGTGTCACCCCCACAACCCACCTTGCACGTCCCCGACCCCGAGTTTTCAGTTTTTCCTCCCGTAAGTCTCCTCCACCTCTTTCATCCCCTCTAGATTTTTTTTTACTCACCGAGGCCCACTAAAATCAGGATGACGGCCCCGCGCCCGTTAGGAGCGAACAATTTAGTTTTTTTTTTTTCGGTCCTCTCCTTTTTTCTGTCAAAAGTCTTTCTACCGCTCCGGCCGGGCTTGAACACGCCGAATCCCTCCACCTTGAAACCACCACATGCCCCGCATCTCTCGTTTCGTGCCTCCCCTTCCCCACTGAACCGACCTTCCTCCAATGGATAAGCTTTTGCTACTTCCCAGGCAGAAACAGATCGGGCCGAGGAAGCCGGCGAGAACAATGACCGGTTCCACCGTTCCTCTCCCTTATATTTCCTTCAGCGCTCCTCCGTTTTTCCTTTCTATGTTATGATGTCATGGTAGGGCTTGTGACCCTTCGGACTGGTCGAACTCCAGCCGGTTTTTGTTTTCAGTACAAGCCTAGCTTCCAATCTTCTGCCTTTTCCCTTCCCCTTTCATGTGTCCTTTCCTCCCCTGTGTTCCCCACGCCTTGAGGTCGCCCCGCGTGTGCCCGCATCGATAAAGGCCGCACGTCCGCCGATGACTGTGGACTAACTCCCCTTCTTCCCCCCCTGCCCCCCCCCCCTTCTGAATAAAGACCCCTTCGTGCAAAATCGCTGCCGTCGTTCAGTTATAATCCATCGGCTTTCTTGATGCGCTTTTCCCCCTGTTTCTTCCCCTTTTTCTTACCTTCCACCTCGGGGCGCT
>Ga0179591_1264138_pt1 | contig 12327 bp, 17 predicted proteins | sample CZOMad2_1_08_16f_FD_182891 | JGI IMG/M metagenome (GOLD analysis project Ga0179591, IMG submission 182891) | Vadose zone soil fungal communities from Angelo Coast Range Reserve, California, USA - CZOMad2_1_08_16fungal (PacBio error correction) | ecosystem: Environmental > Terrestrial > Soil >... | reverse complement strand
AGCCCGAGGCCGCCGACTCTCCCCCACTCAGACCCCAATTTAATAAGCTTTTATCGTTAACCCCCCTTTTCCCCCCTTCCCACGGGCAGACTCTTCCCACCAGGAATATGCTTAACCTTCCGGCTCCCCCGTCATCATCTTTTCCCAATCGTCTTCGCTCCCTGCACCACCGAGATCCTACCCGGCTTTTCCTCCCACCCCCCCAGGCCGGCAGAACATCCCCCATAGACAAGCAAGCACCCGGACTCCCACCCACATTTCCACTACACAAACCCATCTTCATTCTGAGATCCTTTCCTGAACCCCCGTTTCCCCACCACTAATAAGCTGGCTAGATGAAGACGGATTTTGAAACAGATCCTTTTGGCAATTCCCATGGCCTTGTCTTCAATTCCTTTTTCGACATCTAGTTTTTCAATGGCTTTCCCCTCACTGCAACATGGATTCCCCCCAACGAGAAAATTAACTATGTTTACTCCGCGGGTTCACAGCCTCCTCCTGTGTGGTTTGATGTTTGTCGACCGATTCTTGGATTTTTTCCATTCCTTCCTGCCGGTTCCAGGAAAGTTAAAACAGGCTTATAAGTCGCATGGAAGGTTTTGTTTTCGCAAACGAGGGGTTCGACTCTCTTTCTTTGCACTACCTTTTTTAACGGAAGTCCCTTTTCCCTCCTTCCCCCCCCAAGTTACAAGGACCCCCCCCCCTCGGGTCGTATCATTCGGAACTTTCCTTTTAAGCCCGACCATGTCTCTTCCTCGTCTACGTCGGCCTCCTACTCCCCGTAGCACAGCCGCGTCGAGCCACTGGGCTTTTTGTCCCTATGTGTTCCCCATTTTCTTTTGAGTTTTTACCACTGTCACTTTTCCTTTTTTCGACCCTTGAGTTATTGCTTAAGTAAATAGAGAGCAACAGAGCCAATCATCTTCTTCGAGATTTCCTCGGTCGAGTCTTTCAATTGTTCTTTTCCTCTATCTTTTATTTGTTAATCCTCTTTGCAAGCAGATAAAACTGCCGTGATGTGCAAGTGAGTCCTTCCCCTTCCCTCTCTCTTTTAGGTAAAAAGTTTTTTTTTCGACTGCTTCTCTGTCGAAACTTTGAGGTCTAGGCAGGAGCCACCGGAGACCCTGTCTTTCTCGTCCTCCTAATCCGATGCTTAAGTTTTTTCAATCCAACTCCTTTCTCCGATTTCCCCCCCCCCCTACGAGATCCTTTTAAGGTAGAAAGACTTCGCGAACAACCTTTCATGCGGATACAGTACCCGATACCTACTCCTTTATCTATTTATTTTGGTTGTTTCCTCTATCCGATGGTTTCCTCCTTTATCTTGTAGTTAAGGATTTTTTTCCTCGAAATGATTATTGGTTAAACCGATTCGCGGACGCGGATTTGGGAATATGCCCCACCGAGTTTTTTTTCTAATGTTTTTTTCTATTATTCCTGGCCCCTCCCCCTTTCCCCGGTGCCCCGGTCTTTCCCCAGAATGTGACTCCCGCCGATCAACTTAAACCCCCCGGTGGATTCCTCATTAGGAAGGATCTGAGCCCTCCTTTCCCCCCCCTATCAGGGGTGGAAGCGGGGAAGTCGTTTTTTTCACTAATCTTCTTTCCCTCCGATGGTTCCTCCCTCTTATTAAAGACTCTCCTAAGCTTGTGTCTTCTTGGAGATGTTCGACTCCATCTTACTCAGTCCCAATTCTCTGCAAATGGTAAGAAGTTGAAATCTGTCGTACCCTTCTTTGTTTGCCAACGATTAACTTTTCTTTTCGGAGCTTCTTCCTTCCTCTCTCCAATTAAAGGCTTCTTGTTAGTTTCAGGACTCGCCAACTTTGGTGGGGGCAAACAAGGTTTCCTTAGCCCCCTCCTCCAACGCTTTATTTTCTGAATTTCTTCCTTTTCCGTTATACCCTCAAATATGAGACTACCCTGCCCTTGTGCGTTAGAATCTACGCATGTCGCTGATCCTCGGATTTTTTTTTTTCTTTCCTTGACTTTGGTCCAATCCCTTCAACTTAAGATTTGCATAAGGACAATCAACACACTTGGGTTGGTGACCTCAACAGGACTTGTGGTGGCTCTCCCCCCCCATTTTCTCTTCGGCTCAGACTGAGCGGCGAGGACTCTCGGTCTCCTTCTATACAGTTTAATGTGCCTTCTTTTGCAACCTTTTTACCCCCCCCTTCTTTCCCCCTAGAAATTCGATTGAATTTCTTCAATTAGGTTTACGCGACAGGCTTGGCTTGCCTACTTTTTTTATGTAAATTTTTTTTCCTCTTCTAAAGCTCGCCTCTTTTTCCTTGGTAGATTTTCTGAGAAGCCTGTGGGTTTGCGCGGCTGATAATTAAGTTTTCTTGAGTCCGCCTCTTTAGGTTCTCCCCTTCCCTCATCTCCCCTTCCGGTCAGTCATGATGACTTGAAGAGGGATCCGGAAAAGGTTGACAGCAAATATTCAAGGGTTTTTTGGACTTTTTCCCCTTCTCCCCCTTTTTCTCCGGGTCTTGTCCAAACCTTTTTAGTATGGTTTTCGAGGGATACGGTGCGGGCTAGTTCTGGAACTCGTTAAATCCAAGCCTTTTCCTTTTGTCAGTTTTTCGCCAGAGTCCACCCTTTTTTTTCTTTCCTGTGGTCGGTTTCAATGCGCGGGTTTTTGACTCCTATCTCGTGTTCGGCCTTCTGGATTTTTCCCTTTTTAGTGAGCTTTCTGTTCCCTGTTCCTTTTTTCTACTCTGACTTGCGAAGTTCCTGATATGTCTGGCACGGGTGGCCAATGCGTCCCCGGGTTTGGAGAGAACCCCCTCAGTGATTCTTTTTTCCTCCGTGCTCTTTTTTTGGGTGGATGCTAGGCGGAATCATCTTAGGTGTAGTCGGATTTCATTTTCCCCCCCGTCCCCCTCTCCTCTTTTCTTCCCCCCCCAGTTCCTTGCCGCAATTGCACTGCTCTTTCTCCTTCCTGTCATTTTTACGGCTGGTTCCCCTCCCCCGAAGCCCCAGCCTTTTATGACGATTTTTGTGTCCCCTCTCAATTAGGGTTCAAAAATTAAAGTGCCACAAAGAAGGCATTTGCGCAAACTGTTCCGACCATCGCGTGTCTTCAATCCCATGCTCTTGGGTATTCTTCGAGTTCTATTGCGTTTCATCGCGTCAATGCACCGAAGTGCTCGCAGTCCTGACTCGAGGAGTTTCGTGACGCCCCCTTTCTCTCCCTGACTGCGGTTGCCCGGTTTCACCCTCTTCTAATTGGACCCTTTTCATCCCCCGACCTGCTGGCCCCCTTTACTCCCGTCACCGCCCTCCGGGCCCGTTCCCGTCCCGGGGTTCTCATCAACGTCACGGAACTACGCCTCCCCCTTCCGGGCTTTCTTCCAATCGACCCCTTCCCTTTTGGGCCCTGTTTTTCGTTTAGTATAGGTTGTGAGGCCTTGGTTTGTGAGGATTCTATTCTGTTTATGGTCTTTACCTTTTAGGCTTTCCTTGTTTTTGATGCAAGGTTTCGAAGGAATGTGGGATTGGAGGTGATGATTTTCGTTTCTCCCCCCCCCCACATCTGGACCAGAGGAGCCGTTTGTACCTTCAATTGTGTTCTCTTTTTCTTCCACAGCTAGAAGGTCTTTCCCCCCAAGTTCCTCCTCCCCCCTTCCCCCATTCCCTCCAAGAAAGACAACCGGAAGCCCCCACCCCCCCCCTCCCGCCAAAATACAAATCCCTTCCCCCCATCAACCTTCTCTCCCTTAGTACATCTTTTTTTCATCTGAGTGTTTGGCAGGCGGTAGGATTGTCGTAGTAACCAAGTTTTTTTCCTCTACCTCTTTATTTTTTTGACTCTATTCCGCGTGGTTCCTGAGACCGTACACACCTCGTCGTCCTGTTTTGGTCTAGTAACTTCCCCTTTCGATTATTCTCTTTTTTTTTGAGGCAAAGGAGACCTTTTTTGATTCCTCATTTGGGGTTTTCTCGTCTTGGTCTTAACACACATTTTCCAGGATGGCGAGAACTGCCCCGAAGACTTTTTCACTTCCAACCTTTGACGACCATTCACTTGACTCCTCCCCCCTTTTCTTCCCTTTATCAAAGAGTATCCCTCAAAAGTTTAAGATAGGGGATTCGAGAGCAGGTTGGTTCGTACCATGTCGTTGGATTGGTTTAGAATTTTTTCCTCTCTCGAGGCGTCTTTTTGGGTCTCTTTCTCCATTAGGGACGCCCCCTTCTTTTGATTGGTATGCTAGGGTGCCAGTGGTTTGAATACGCGGTTCGGAGTTTCCTCCTTGCCCCGTTCTTTAGGGATTTTTTTGTTTTCAGGTCTTGGGTGTTAAGGTGTAGTTGAATGAGCAGGCCTCATGACCCCCAGAGATCCCTGTTTTCCCTTAGGATATTGACTATTCCCTTGGAACTTTTTTCGTTCAAGTTGTCGTGCGACATCACTCCCAGACAAATGTTAAGTTTTTTCTTATATGCACCCTAATTTATCCAGATCCTCATCCATTCTTTTTCTTCTGTTATTTAGCTCCCCAAAAAGAGGAAGGTCGTGTCGGGGAAGCTTGTATTTGACTTATTTTGACTTACCGTTAGGCCCCTTATCTTATTTGCTTCACATTGCGGTGTTCTTTTACTTGTGGTTTCTGACTGATACTGTTCTCCCACCCAAAAACACACTGGATCCCATTCTCACCCGTTACATAACCTTACCCTCCCCACATCGAGCGAGCACAATTGCGACGTTATGCATGCTGGAAGACTCCTCCATGTTGGGGTCCTTTCCAGTATCTGATCTTCTTTTTTCAATTTATGGTCTTCTCTTTCTCTTACCTGATTGATGGGGTTCCCCCTGAAGAGAGAAAGTGACGTATCTGCATGAATTCAGCGATTTCCCTTTTCCTGGCCACCCCTTTTAGTTTTTATGTTCCGTTAATCCCTAAAGTCTTCAAAGTCTTCTCTATTTTTTCCCCCTCCCTTTGTGTGCTGAGATTTTTTTGTTCCCGTAATTTTTCCCCCCCCCCAAGATTCCCTGTCTTTTTCTTTCCCCCATTTTTCTAAGGAAGTCTCCTCCGAGAGGGAATTTGTATCACTTGGCGCCGGCGGGACCTTAACCTTTTCTCGCATATGATAAACTGGTTGCCCAATTATACCCCTCTCTAATCTCTTCTCCAGACTAGAAGCTTCCGTACAATTGGTTAGTTGTACTTTATTGAGAGGGTGAAGCTTGTCGGTTCTAGTGTTGCCTTTTGTGCGTAGATTCCCTTTCCCAACTCCCCCGCCCCCCCCTCCCACTGAACCATTGGAAGAGGCCTCCGACCAAAATAATGTCCGACGGCCGTTGCGTCCAATTAGTCCGACACCTTCTTTTTCACGACGACAGGAATCTTGTTTTTTTTTTTTCTTATGAAATCCCCCTCATCCCTCTTCTTTCGCCCATACTTTTTCTCCCCATGCCCACCCTTTTTTTTCTATACCTAGACATGCACAATTTGATCGACGATTTCCCACTACACACACGACTTATTTGTTGCAATTCATAATTGATCCGAGGTTTCCCCTCCTTAAAGCTTTTCTTAGTACAATTCCCCCCCCCCCCAAAGACGGCCGCCCACTCCACTACCCCCCCTTCTTCCCACTCCGTTGTTCCTTCCCCACCACTCCTTTCCCCTTTATATAAAACCTTATGCAAAGACAAAAGAGTCTTACCCTCTTCGTTCATTTCACCCCCGTGCGTACACCCCTCTACACATCTCGGACTTTCCTAATTCCCAAACTTCCCCCTTTTCTTCCAATGAACCCTTCTTTCCTCCCATATAGGCTCTAACCTTAATAGTTTTTCCAGTTAGACGCTTTTAGATGATCCTTTTTTTTGTGCTGATTTTGGTTGTTTCCTCCCTCTTAATTGTTTCACCCCCTGATTTTGATAAGTTTCGCAAAAATAATGCTAATAAACAAACATATTATTTCTCCTGCCTTCCTTCAACCATCAAAGTCTCGTTTCCCGAAAGACTCCTCTTTTTTTTTTCTTTTACTTTACCCTCAACTCCCACAGCCGCTGTACGGTGACGGTCTCCTGCACCCCCGTGCAGCTGCCGCAAATCCCTCCTCTTGGTCCTCTCCTGTTCCCTCCCTCCACAGCTGCGCCCCAAACTCCATCCGACGCTTTTAAGCAAGACCCGTTTAACGTTTACCCTGCGACTTTCTGGATCGTGTGACAGGAGTGGGGGTTGTTGTGTTCGGGCGGTTTTTAGTGTTTGTGTCACTACTTTTCCTATTTATTCTTGCTTCCTTTTTTCTTTTTGCAAGTTTGTGTTAACTTTTATTTATTTTTTCCCCTGCTAAAAATATTCACTTTTTTACAAAGGAGCTCCTCCTTTTGTCGACTTGGTTAAGTCCCTCACATCCTCCCACCCCTGTTCATTCAATCTTTCCCCTCCTCAAGTCTATTACCTGTCCCACGTACCTAACCCGTAATCCCCCCACCCCTCCGTTCCACGCCCTTTTCCTTTTTTTTTTTTTACTCTTTTGCATGAATTGGGTAGACAGTAGTTTGGTCTAAGCCTCCGGTATTCTGCCGTATGGCAGAGGAATTAGCTCCCCCCCCCTTCCATCCGGTATTTTTTCAATTAATCGCCAGGGCCTTTTATCCCCCCGTTTTTTCTTGATCGATTTTCTTCAGAAACCAGCTTCTTCTCTTTCGGCTTGCCATGAGCTTTAGTCACACGCGCTGAAGTCATCTACAGCAGCCTTCCCGTTCAGAAATCGTCATCTCGACCCCCTGCGCACCTGGTTTCTGGTGCCTCCTGCATTTTTTAAGCCCCTTAACCCTCTTGCCCTTTAGGAGTTGGTCTGAGTAGGGCCCTTTTTTCCCCCATGACCAGGAAGATTGAAACGGCAACTTCGCCGCCTGACACTTGAAAGAACGTCTGGATTTTGCTTTTCGAATTTTTTTCCTCCCTTAATCTTCAGTTTCCCGTCTCCCCCCCCCCCCCCCCCCAAACCCCAAAATAAGACCCTCGATAGAGGAACGGAGGTATCCGCTCATTCAAAGGGTCCGAGGCTGTCAGCCCCGTGACGGAACCCTCTCCTTTACCTTCGCGGTAAACCTTTCCCCCCCCTTTTTCCCTCTTCCCCCACGACCACGCCCACCGCCGTCAGCCGAACTCGCTTTTTCTGGTCAACCCAGCGCGCTTCTCACCACCTACCTGCCGCCAGAGTATCGGTCCCCTATCCCCTGAACTAAATTCCTCCCCCTTTGATGTTGTCTGTCACCCTCACAGTTCCTCCTGAGTCCCCCCCAGAAAACTTGCCCCAGAGAGATCCGCTTAAAAACCCCAATGGGGCTCGCCCTAAGCTTTTTTTAGCTACGTCCCCCCCTCACCAGACTTTCTCCTCCTGACTATGCATATCCCCGTATCCCGCGTGGATAAGCGTCCCGACCTTCGCTTCGATCGGACCCTGACATTTTCTCGCCATAACTTGACGTCAGGCACTCACCCAGGTCTTTCTCTCCTTTTAAAACACAGCAAGAGGCCCCTCCCACCATTTGACTCCTCCTATGTCCCCCGAGTCCTTGATTTCCCCCACTTTCCCCCCCCCCCTTCATTCCCCCTTTCAAAAACCCCCACTTCCCCCCATGATAGATGGAGAACGGGGTTTGAAAATCCCTGGGGGTGGGTTTGTTTTCCAATCAGGTAGTGTGACAACCTTCCCCTTCTAGTCTCCGCCCCCCCAGTGAGAATGGAACGACAAGCACCTCATCCTCCCACGAAGTACCCTTCAACGTGAGGTTCCTTATGGTGTCCAGCCCCTTTCCATCCCTTTGACTTCTTGTAAGTAAATAGCTGGATTGTCCCAGCCGTGCCACGGTAGAACGTCAAAGACCCCAAGAGTTTCCCTCTTCTCTTTTTCTCAGGTCCAACTTTTTTTTACTGTCTCTTACAAAAAGAAATAGTTCAGGCCGTCATCGCTCGCGGATTATCTTCGACCCCCTTTCTTCCACAATCCTTTTGAGGTCATAAATCCATTTTACCTCCCTTCCCGATGCCTGGAAGAAAGGCAAATGCGCCTTTCCTACCGAGTGGCCAAAGTTCGATTTTTTCTTTTTTGCCAAATTTTTACGTCTGTCTTTCCGCTTCTTTAGGCTTCCCTTAACTCTTCTCTTCCCTTGCATAACTCGAGAGACTCCTCTTATTCGAGAGAGTACTGAGGCGCGAAGGACCCATGTTAGTTCCCTGAGATTATCTTTTCATTTTAACCCCCCCTCCTCCTTTCAATAGACTATCCCCCCCCCTTCTTTCTTAGTTTTACCGTCTTCTAGGATTAATAACATTGCAAAATGAGATTGTCCCCGTTGATGTTAGGCTTTGGTTCCCTGGCGTAGCTCTCCCCCCATTTCATTTCACGAGTTTTAGATTTTTTTTTTGGTTTTAAAGAGATACGACACGTCCGGGCAACCACTCCACTCCGATATATAACCCCCCCCCACCTTTTAACCGCCCCGGGCCCTTTTTCTCATCCTTAAGTACTACCCAAAATGCCGGAAACCCGATTCCATCGTATCCCTTCTTTCTCCTCATAGTTTTCTGGCTAAAGATTTATTTCGTTTAGCCTGTATCCCCCTTGCCTCTTCCTGGTTTTTCGCCTTATCTTATACAAAAAAGGAGATGCGGACTGGATTTGGAAATCCTAGTCTTTGGGGTTCCTTTTGGCTTCTTTACATCTCGACCGACCTGGGAAATATTTCGTTCATTACTCAACAGAGTGGCCATCCGACCCCGAGACCTATCCACCAGTTGGCCCGCAGCCGTTTTTTCCACCTTCAGGACTTCCTTCCTTTTTGAGAGTCAAAACCCACCATGGTACCGTAGCTAAGCGTCTTTTCTTGGGCCCACTCATTTTTCTCCAAGTTATCGTTCCGCGCTTCCCTCATATGAAGTCGTGTAGAGCCTTGGCAGTGAAGATGTCCGCTTCTTACTTCGCAAGTGACGCATGGCGCCCTGGTCCAGTTGCCCCTTTTTGAATTTTTTTTTTTCGATCCGGGCTGTAAAGGAACTTTTTCCGTTTTCTTATTCCCCTTCTCCCCTCTGCTTACGTCAAAGGTTCTCTTTTTTACAGAGGACCTCGACAACTATTGTTGCGGTTGCTACCGAAAGTTCTGCGATCTAATCCCGACCCCTGCTCTTCCGTTGCTGTTATATTCCTTTCGTCAGGTCCCTTGTCCACTCCCCCTTGCTTCTTACGGAATACCCTGCGTGCAGAAACTCTTCAGTCTGATTAGCCTCATTTTCTTTCGATTTTTTCCCGGCACATTTGACATTGGCACCTCCTTTCTTTTAAGGACCCCAAAAAATCTGGTATATGGTACGCCCGCGTTTTTGGATTTAATCCCTTTTTCTTTCTTTTTCCCCCTACATGCTTCTCTTAGGACGATCCCTTTGTCCTGATTTTTCCTCCGGTCACTTCGCAATGCCGTTCAATTGATCCGATTTGAACTAGGGATACTTTTCTTCTTTCCCTTGTACCCGGTAACTACTGTTGCGGATTTTCTAAGGTTTTGTTGTGACCCAGAGATCTCTGACTGATAGCCAGGATTTGTTCTATTTTTTTCTTTTCACGTTGGTGTTTGTTTCCGCTTGCTGATTGCTTGCGCTGATTTACTTGTGTGGCCTGGACGACTGTTCATTTTTATTTTTCCTGGAACAGCCACCCTATTGCATTTTTTCTTTTTAAGGGTGCCCTTACCGTTCATTTACTAGGAACGAGGTTTCGGAAGGTTGATAAGAAATATTCCGGTGGAATGACGTCCGTTTTTTTGACCTGTAAAGCTCCTCTGTCTTGACCCTTTCTCTTTTCGTTTTCTCCTTCTTTTGTCTGTGTCGAGTTTGCACCCTTCAAGCTCAAATGTACGAGTTAGTTTGATGTTCTGCTCGTTGGCTAAATAGTCCTCTGATTTTTTTGGAGATCTCAATGTTTTGGTTTGACGTAAATTTTCTTGTACCTTTTTCCCTCCCTTGTGGTTTCTCCCCGATAACTGGTGTGGGGTACATTTTACCGTGTTCTTTTAAGGGCGCGGTATTTGGCCCTTCGTTTTCCCCTTTTTCTCCTTTCTTTTTTTAATGGTGACGCGGCACCACCCTTTTTTTCTGTTTCCGGTGTTTATTTTTTTTTGGTGATTCGGCGGCAGTATCCTTTCTTCGGTGTAGCTTTGAGTCCGTCCTTTCTTGGTCATCCCCCCTCTTGATTCCGTTTCGTGTTCCTCCTCTCCTGGTTCCAATTGACTCCAGGGCTTCTTTTTTCATATTAATTTTTAACGATGTTTCACTTCCTTGCCCGAAGCCCCTGGTTGCTCTCCTTGTTCTCTATGTTTTTGCATCACGTTCTTTGTTCCCCAATGCAGTGGACCACACGCCGGCGTGCGCAACGTTCCGATTGCCTTGGCAGTCAAGTTAGGTGTCTTTCTCTTTTCGTCTCCTTTTCGTTTTTCGACATGAGTTCGAAGATTCCCTCTTTCTCCTTCGGATTTTTTCGTGAAGGTTCTCTCGCTAACGACTACTTCCAACCCGACATTAGCCATTCCACCGATTTTGGACTGCTCCCTCTCTTCCTACCTCGACCTTGCTGCATCAATGCGAAATTTCTTTTTCTTCCCTTTCTTGCATCCATACCAATTCCGGGCCCACCCAAAGCCGAAATTACATTTTCTTGTAGGTTGTGCTTTATGGTGTTTTTGTTTTTAGTCTTGTCTTTTGTTTTATTGAATTTTTTTTTCTTTTGTTTTTTTTTCTTGATGGGGATGCCTTCTTGATAAAGTGGGCGTGGGTTGTTGGAGAGGGAGTACCATTTTCCCCAAAGGACGTTTAGTTGGTTTTTTCGCACCTTTCTCCCCCCCCTCCCCCCCCCCGTCCCCCCCAGTTCCCCCCCTCCTCCCAAACTTGAAATTTGTTTATGAAAGAAAGACAAGACCCTCCAGTAGGTTCCCAAAACACCACATCCTCAAAAACCCCCCCCAATCCCCCCATTTCCCCATATACCTCCCGTTCCTACCTCCTTTTTTCTCTCCCACATGGTTTGATTCTCGGGATGTGAGGGGTTTCGAAGTCGGAGTGGGCTATGTAACTGAGGAAATCCCCCTTCGTTAATTTTTCTTGTTAATGAACTGTGGTTATAGATCCCATCCCCAAACCGCGTAAGTCCTTGTTCTTGGATATTACGTGAAACCTCTTCCCTGTCTCTTACCCCCTCAGGGATTTTCGGAGCTTCATCACCTCTTCCTTCTCCAATGGATGGAGATGACTTGGTGATGTTTAGCAGTTGCGGGGGCGTCACTCCTCAATTTAGGGAGAACTTGGCACTGGACATTTGACAATGCATTTAGCACCTCTTACACCAACCCCCTGCTTTGACCCAACCTCCTCTATCTGACGGAACGATACGGTGGTTTCACTGCAGCCTCTCTTGAGTTCTCCCGCTTTAGAATTTGACGTATTGTCCTTTTTCTCTTTTATCCTCAGCGAGATAGAGGGAATCAGAGTGCGGGGTGCAGAGGGGACTTGTGGTATGCTTGTTGGTATTCTTTTTCCTTTGTGTTTGCCTTCAAGCCTTTTTTTTTTTTCCCTGAACTTCCTGGACTTATTTGGGTCGGTTTCTTTTTCTGGGTATGGGGATTAGTGGACAGTCGTCTTTGATCGATTGCAGTGTTGCATCCTCCAGAGTCGTTAGTCACCTGTAACGCATCTTTTCTGAAATGCCCCCCCTTGCACTTGGAATGTCGTTGTACTAGACCATCCACTCCGATTCCCTTTTCGTCTCGTTACTTATGTCAACCTAATAACTCTGCCCCTTGATATTAATTGACGATCCGATGGGAGTGCGTTATGTAGACTCACCCGTCAACCAAGGCTTCCTTAAGAGTTTTGTTTTTTCCTTGATTTCTGACGTCACATTTGACGCCTTCGTATTTCCCCTTTCTCTTTTCTTTGAAAGAGGTAAGCTTAAATGTGGTGTAGTCACGGGAGGTTTTGAAGGCTTCCATTCTTTAAGTTCGTAAAAAAACATCCCCCTGAGTCTTTAAACATTTCTCCATCCATCCCCACCTGACGATCTTTCCCCCCACATTTCATTTTTAATTGATGCGCTGGAGATCCAGTTCCCTGGGGCTTCCCGAAGTTTTAGTCTTCCCTTTTTCCCCCCTTTCTTTTTGATGAATTAAGATGAAAAATGCTTGGCCGTTTCCGACCGACCCACGTGGTATCTTATTTCCGTTATTGCTTGGCAGCTTCCTGTTTTACATGTTGTACAGTACCCAAGCTTCCCTTGTTTTATGCGCGATTTACCCTTTTCTCCCGTCGTCAAAGTC
>Ga0179591_1223463_pt1 | contig 12328 bp, 13 predicted proteins | sample CZOMad2_1_08_16f_FD_182891 | JGI IMG/M metagenome (GOLD analysis project Ga0179591, IMG submission 182891) | Vadose zone soil fungal communities from Angelo Coast Range Reserve, California, USA - CZOMad2_1_08_16fungal (PacBio error correction) | ecosystem: Environmental > Terrestrial > Soil >... | reverse complement strand
TAACGGCGGTCCATGCTGTTCACCACTTGTAGTCTCCCTTTTCTTGAAGGTCCGGAAAGGTGAGGACGGTGAGGAAGTAATTCCCCATTTTTTCTTTCAATCGTACCCCCTCTGGCCCCCTCCGAATGGGCTCGTTTTTTTTTCTTCACCGGGCTAGAAGCCTTGGTCCCCACCTTGTCCCTTGTTCCTGTCTTGTTCTTTGCCCAGACTTGGCCGTAGGTTCTTTGAGTCCCCCCCCCCTGATAAGGCAGGGTGAGAATCCCCCATTTGTGACCGCATCCCGCCGCGGCCGGCACTTTTTGGCCTCCGTTCCCCTGACCCAACGGTACCCCTTGTGCTCCCCCTGGTGCCGTGGAGCTTTCGTACGACTCCTTCAGGTTCCCAATTTTTTTTCAGGAGGTTTCTTAATGGCAGTGTCCTGTCCCCCTGTCCCCGCCCGGGTACCCTCCTACTGTTGCACCTGATTTTTCTGGGGTCCAAGGAACGTCTCCCCCCAAGTTCGTGGTTCCGTGCGCCCTGCTTGGGATAAGTCTTGAATCAGTTTTGGTCCCTCTCCAATGAAAGTGGCCAGGACCAGGTTCCAGCCCTTCCCCCCTCCCGCCTTGCCAGCAAAGGTTAAGTCCTACCTTCTTTGACGGTGTTCCCCTCCCTCCTTTACGGGGCCTCGCCCCCCCCCGCAGTAGAGGGAGTACCCCCCCCCCCCCCCCATCTCCCTTTTTCTCCTTGTTTCCAGACGAATGCAAGTGTGTTTCTGTTTGTGAGAGGAGACTTTTCGTTCGAGGGATTGTTCCCCCCGAGACCTGAGGGGATTGTCTTGCCGTTCTGGACACCTCCGGAGCGGGGCGCACATTTTCCTTTGCCCCAGGATGAGGTTTTTTCACGTGTTGGGGGCCTGGGACCCCACGTGAAGGGTGAGATTTCCTTTTGGTATCACTGCTGCTACCCAAGGCGTGCGCTTGCCTTCCAATATCGTGAGGAAGTTTTTTGGGCTGGGGCCCTTGCCCCGGCTGAGCCGTCGGCCCCATTGAAGGGGTCCCTTTTCTTTTTTGTGGTCCCCCGGCCAGCCCATTCTTCCCTTTTCCCTTTGTACGTGACAGGCGTCTTTCCCCGTCCCCCGTCCTTCCGGAAACAACCGTTCTTGTTGTTCAAGGGGGAGTCGCTGGTGTTCCCGCTTTCTTTCGGCAGGACATCTTTATGTTTTTCCCTTTTCCTGTTTTTCCCTTTGCGTCGGCCGAAGCCCCCTGCGGTGCCCTCCCCCCCGCCAACGAAGTCCCCAGTTGCACCCCCCCCCCACTTTTCCTATCCTGCCTGGCCCCAACGCTTAGCCTTCGACTGGATAGTTTCAGTGGCGGGGGGAAAAAGTGCCTTGCCTGATTTTTCCCCGACCAACCGTTTTGTTTGCTCACATGCGGTGCCTGGTCCCGCTTCCCCCCTTTAGACAAGCCAGGCGGCTTCGGGGCAGGGTTTGACCAGACGCCGGGACCACTTTTTTTGCATGTAGACTGGTCCAACTGCAAGAGACACTGCAGTGGAACGTCCCCTTCCCTACTTTCACGAAGCCAGGGCAATCCCGGAACCAGTTTTCCCTTTGACTCCTTTCCCCCCCCCTCCCCCCGATTTTGGAGTGGAATGGAAAAAGGGCCTTCTTTTCCCCCCGTCCCGTACCCCCACGGCACATCCTCTTGCCTTTCCCCCCCGGGGAGTAATGGGGGACCCCCCTTGCCCTTTTTTTTTTCAACACCCACCCCATGCTTGCAAGAAGAGTGTGCTTGTCTGTTTTTTGTGGCTATTAAATTCAGGTCCTTTTTTATGTTGTGCCCCCCTTCCGTTGTATTCCCCGGGGAAAGCCTTCTCGTGATCTCGAAAGACGGAAAATTGGGGGGGTGCCCCTGTCCCCTTCCCCCTGTCCGCCATTGACCCACCGTCAAATGAATTCACCTTTTCGTGCTGATTTTTCCCCTTGTTTTGTTGGTGACGAAGCCCTTTTTCCGCTCGTCCCGACCCCGTGCTTCCGGAATCCGGCTACTCCCACCGGCCTCCTATATGAGAGTGAAAAAAATTTCCTCCCTTGGCTTTTCGATCCCTCAGTGGTTCTCGGTCTGGCCCTTCCCCCTTCACCAACAAAAGACACGCACCTTCCCCCCGTCTCCCCCCCCCAACGGGCACGCCAACCAGGGGCGTTGCACTGCCCGTCCCCACCTCGGAAAAAGGTCCCCCAAGAATATGATGAATTCAGTGCCCCCCCCTCGTCCTCTTTTGACCCCCACTCGGGCGTGATTCTCCCCTTGCACAGAAACCGCAGCGGTTTCCCCCCCGAAGGGTCTTGGCAAGAACAGAAGAGGAACTTCCCGTTGACCCCTTTCCTGTCTCACCCCCGCCCCTGTCCCCGAAACGACCCAGATGTTTCCCCCCCCTCTCCTTCTCACTGTAACAGGACTAAAACGGGCCCCTTCTCTCTGTCCCCCTTCCGCACTTTCGATGCTCCTGGAACAAGTGTCCACCCGGTCCCGTCCTATCCTCCCACTTTCCCCCCCCGGTGTGGCAGGCCCTGCACTGGCTTTCCCTTTCCCCTTTTTCCGCTCCAGTTCTCTCCCCCCCCCCAAGTTCCCGGGGTGACGTGGCATTGCCCTGCCCACGTACCGTCCGTGACACAACCGGAAATAACCGTTAGGGGGCGGGCTGTTGTCTTTTTCCTCCCCCCCTTGCGGCCGGCTGTGTCTTCCGACAGTCCCCGTCTTGCTTCCCCCTCCCACCCCCCTGCCCCCCCGGGTGAAAACTAAAGCAACCCCCCCTCAGTTTTGTTGCTGGTACCCAGTCCCACTCATGGGGCCTCCCCACCACTCTTTGCTTATTCCCCCCCCAAACACGTGATGGAAACCGTCCCGCAACCATCTTTTCCCCCTCCTTTCGTTCCCATTTTGGGCCTCCAGGGCCGTGAGCCCCCCCACTTCCACCAGAGTCAATCAAGTCAACCACGGACAAAACACCCATCCGCGCAGCCAGGGGCTTCCCCCCCCCCCCTCCAAAAAACGCAGTGACGCCCCCCCTCCTAAACCACTGCCCAAAGTGCCTTTCAAACAGGGTCCCCGCGCCCTTTTCCCAATGGGGACCGGGCAGGACCCTCCTTCCCCCCCTCCCCCCAGTGGAGAACCCCCCCACGTCCCACCCCACCCCCGACAGCGCTCTTCCCCTTTGTTTTTGTTTGCCCTCCCAGTCCCCCTAAAAACCCTTGCCGGTGACCCCCCACCAGTTCCCCACACAAGGTGCTATTCCAGGCGCCCTTTTCCCCAGCCCCACCCTGGCCCCGTGTCATTCAACCCCCCAAAACGTGCCACTCGGTTTTTCACTCAAACCCCCTTCTTGGTGTGTAAGACCTCCCGGGTGCGGTGCTGCCAGTTAACTTTGTCACCCCCCCCGGACCCCCGCGTTCACTTACTCGTCAGCTGCTCCATCGTTTCACTTTTCTTTTAACCCACTTGTCGGGTAACCCCCAGCAATTTGCTTATCTTTCCCCCCTTTTGTGAGAGTTTTGGCTCACCCCCGTGCAGACGAACCTTCCGGACCCCCTTTTGATTCAAAGGGTACTGCCGGCCCGTAGGTCCCCCCCCCGATCAAACCCTCACCAGCCAACATTTTGTTATCTTTCTCTTTCATTTTTCAGACCCTCCTTTTTTGTTTTTTTTTTGTTTTCTCTTCATGTTTCGTTTCATGCGTGTTTTGCTCCGTTGTGGGGCCCGGTTCCGTGCCCAGGTCCCCTTCCTCCTTTTTTCTTTCTTTTTATTTTTTCTTGGTGGTTGAGGACAACGCTAAGGCCCATGTAATAGTCATTCTTCCTTTTTACAATTTCACCCAACCTTCCTATGCTGCCTTCTTACCTCTTAACTTCCACCCTCTTGGTTTCCTTGTGCCATTTTCCCTTTCCCTCACTCCGTCCAAAAGGGAGGTATTAACGGTTTTTTGCTTCCCCCCCCCCCCTTCTCTCCACTTTTTTTTTGGTCTTTGTTGTCACTTCCCTGGTGTTTTTTGTGGCTGACACTTTTTTGGGTCTTTTTCCTGATTCGCCCCCCAATTTTTGCTTTTTCACGGTTTGGCCCCTGGTTTTTTCTCTTGTTCCTTTTTCTTCAGATTTTTCGTTGTGTTTTCCGTTTTCGGCAGCTTGTGTCCGTGTTGTTTTCCGTCAGGTTTTGCCCTTCCCCATTTCAGGGAGGGAGCGGGGCCCGTGATGCCCTTGACTTTTCTCCTTTGACTTCTGCGTCTGGCGGTGTTTGCGGGGGTGGTCAGTCCCTTTTCCTTGTGGTCGGGGATGGTTTTCTTCCTTCCTGGGCTTTCCTTTTCTCGGTCTTGCTCTTGTTTCGTTCCTTCCAGAACCGGTTGTTTCCTGCCGTGATACTTGGCTTTTGTGTCTGTACATTGAGTATGCCCGGCTTTTTTTTTTGTGTTTGATGGTCGTTTCCTTTCGGGGGAGTTCCTTGTGCGTTTTTGGTCCGTCCCTGGCCGCGTTAGGCTACGCTTGCGCCCGGGCTTTTTAGTCTTTTTTTTGCGCTTTTCCCTTGGCCGCCCGACGGGTATTTTTTTGGGATCTTTTTCTTGTTCCCATGTCACGTTCCCCGTGTCTGTTGCTCTTTTTCTGTCTGCGTTGCCTCAGGGGGACTTCAGGTTCCCTTCTTTTTCTGGATTATATTTATGTGGAATGTCCCCCCTTTTCTCCTTTTTCTTTTTGCCCAGCCTCTGAAGGATGGACTGGACGTGCCCGTGCTTTCCCCTTTTTCCCCAAAATTTTTTTTGGACGGCGTGGTCAGTGAAAACCCCCCTCCCCTGGTTGTTATCCCCCCCTTTAGTTCTACCTTTTCTGTGCTCTGTCAGTCATTTCTTCCCCCCCCCCGTTTCGGGACCCCTTCGTTAGGTTCTATATTCGCTGGGAGTCGGGTTCCCCTCTCTGCGGGGTTTTTCTTGTTCTTTTCCCCCAGATCTGGTGAAAGGAGTTCCAGCCTTGACCGTCTTTGTTTTTTTGTGGATCGGGTGGAAGTTGAAGCGTGGGCTTGCCGTTGGTCCTCTTCCCCTCGCTGTCCCATTTCTTTTTTTGGCGCCATTTGGGGCCGTTGGTTCTTTTTTTTCCTTGGGGTCCCTGTTGAACAGAGCTGCCTTGCGACGGGCTGTCCCTGCGCCCGTTTTTTGGACCAGTTCTGCGGGAATCTGTTGGTGGTTTTCCTGTAAGTTGGAAAAAGCCACTTCTTATCCCTTTTGATTTGTCTGCCCATGTTAAGTTCCTTCCGTCCCCTGGTGAGGTGAAGGGGGCCGTGTTGCCGGTTTTTCCCCCCTTTTCCCTGAGGTAAGGTAGACGGTTTACTGTTTGTTGTCCCTTTCTTTTATCCTGCTAGTGGATGGCCCTTATTGCCGTTTCCAACTTCTCCCCGCCTTCCCCCCATCGACGTTCATTCGTGGGGGTTGGGGTGCCCACACTGCCTTCCCCCCCCCTCTTTTTAAATAGTAGTGGCCCATATTTTTTCCTGCGTTTTTGCCCCACGGAGGCTCTTGGCCCTTTAGCCTTCCTTGTGTTTTGCAGGGAGGGGAGGGGGCTTTTCCCTGCTCCCCTGCCTGTAACGTCTAAAATGCCATTCCTCTTCACTTGGCGTGTACATGAAATCCCTTTCTTTTCCTTTCTTCGAGTCCTTTTTCCTATCCTCGTTCGCCCCTTTTCACTTTTCCCCGGTCCGAACGGCACCCCGTGGGCCCGTTCAACCTGGCTCTTTAGTCCTTGCCCCCGAGCCCCTTCTTTTTTTTTTCCTTCCGCAATGGGTTTAACTCTGGCCCCTGCCTGTTCTGTTCTTCCGTTGCTGGAATTCCTTCCTGTCCGCACCCGTGACATCTCTCCCCCCCGTGCTCGTTTCTTTACGTGCATTGACCTTTGCTCTTTGCCTTTTTCCCCCCCCCCCCCTGTTCCTTGAGGGAGGGGTCTGGTCCGAAGGGCGCTGTAGTCTCTTCCCTTGCCCCCCATCCGAAGGGGTGGAGTGACGCCTTCCTGTTTTGCCCCTCCATCCTTGCCGCGACTTTTGGGATAGTGCCTGCCACAGAGTCCCCGTTGTCCAAGGAGACTTCTCCCTTCGTTTCCTCCTTCCCCCCTTTCGGAAATGGCAGGCTTGAATCATGGCTTTCTTGGCCCCCCCTTTAACGAAGGTCAAAGACTCCTTCCCCGCCGTTCGGTTTCCCTTCCCCCGAGAAAATTTTCTCCAGCGACAGCTTTGTGAGTCAGGTTGTCTCCCTTGGGAAGAGACATAACTTTTGCCTTCCCCCAGGCATCGTGCACCGCAAGAAGGCCCATGCATTTTCTCCCACCGATCAGGAGACGGTTTTCTCCCCCTGCCCCACGGAATCTCCCCCAATTTTTCATGAGCGTCGTCCCCAAGCGTCTATATTGGCATATTCAGCTTGGTTTGTTTTGTTTCTGACGAGACTTTGTTGACCATAATCCCTGCATTTCGTTTGGAGTATTCCCTTCTTACCCCCTCCCAGGGATTGAGGGTTTGGACCCCTTCTGTTTTGCCCTTTCTTTTTCGTGGCACTGGAGGTCCGTGTCCTTGGTACACGTTTTTTCCCCCTTTTTTTCAGGGAGGACAGGGAATCAGTCTGCCCAGCTGCCTCCCCCCCCCGGTTTTTTTGTCCCTTTTTGTCGCCGGCCCTTGGCCCCGGTCCCCTTTGCCCGAATTAAGGCCGCTGGTGATTTTTCCCCGGCCTTCTTGTTGGGTGCCCCGCCCGGCACTTGCATTTTTTTTTCCCTTTGCATGTCCTTTTTCCCGTGGAACAGGAGGTTCGTTCGTTCTTCCTCCGTCCAAAAACACCCCCATCGTAACTTTTGACAGGGGTCGTATAGTGCTGTCCTTTTCCCCGTTTTTCTCGAGTCATGTCGGAAACTTGCTTTGGGCTTTCACCCCTCCCCCCCCCATTTCATTATTTTCCTTTGATTTGATCGACCGGCCTCCCGGGTTCGGGGCAGCCCACCGCCCCCGTCACTGCCCCCTGTGTTCCCCCCCCCCCCCTTCTGCTAGTCCTGGCTCCCCTGCCCCCTTTTAATCAGAATCAAAGTGTTCGGCCCCCTGGGCCTTCCGGCGTTCCCTTTTGCGGACAAGCGTCCGGACCTTCCCTTCCCCCCCCCCCTGCCTTTCCACCTTCGGCAGGTCTAAGTCATTCCAAATTGGGGACTGGAACCCAGTCCCAGGTTTTCCCTTTTTTTTTCGGGACGCTAAAGGCGAGCCCATGGAACGTTCTTTGAATCTGAGCCGGACTGCAAGCGCACCCCCCCCCCCTTTGCGACCCTCCTGGTCTCCGGTGAAGCAATGCAGTGCACTTGACCTTTTTAAGGGGTTTTTTCCCGCCCCCAGTACTAGCTTTGGGCGTGGTGATTTTCACCGGCTTTTGAGACCTCTCCAATGTCCCTCCCGCCCCCCCCTCGTGCCACAAGGAGACATGCGCCCCCCAGGGCCCCGATTTCCTCACCGGGGGGGCAAAGCATTTGTTTTCAAAAACAATTGCTTGGTCAACCGAACCATTTACCTTGATTTTTTCTTAAGTGCTTATTAAATTTTTCCGTGGAGCTTTCCTTTCGGCTATCATGTCCAGTTGCCCGTCGATTCTGCGCCCGCACGCTTATCCACGTTTTTTTTTTTCCTTACTTTTACTGCCCCACGCCACCGTGGTACCCCGTACCCTCCTTCCCACAACAGTGTTCTGGGACCGTGCCCTGCCCTTTTTTCCTACTACCCTACCCTCTCTTCGACGTGCTTCTGTCCGACTCCTGCTACTCCCAAAACCGGCTCACTCCCTTCCCGAACCGTTTACATCCCAGGATGTCTGTTGACGAGGCCTGCGACAGCTTCGTAAACAGGCCACCCCCCGGGCCCCGGTGCACCCCGTACTCTTCAAAAAAGTTTACAGCACCACGGGGGCGCACCAGTACCTAGCCCCCCAATTGTCACGTCCTTCTGTCTCTGAACGGAGTCCCCCCCCACAGCCTTTTCCCATGACTTTGAAAGTTAAGTGGCCACCCCCCCCCCCTCTTCCATCACGACCAACACGCCTCCTTGACCGCCCGCACTCCCCCCAACAGACTCTTAAGTCCGATTCATTACCAGACCCTTTTGCCCTCTTCCCCTTCCCCTACCCCATCAACGTCCTGGGGCTTAAGAACCTGAAGAGAGAGGGTCTACCACCGCTTTTTCCCTTGCGGTCCCCCGACCCCCCCTCCAACTTCCCCCCCCCTTTGTGCCCCGCAGGACGCCTCCCCAAGGTCTCTGTAACCCGTTTTTCCCAGTTTTTCCCGAGATAATCCCCCATCCCCCCACGCCCATAGACCTGCATCCTCTTGTTCTCACGCATTTGGCAATACGATCCCCCTTTTCTTAGGAAGTCAGTTTTTTTGTTGGCAACCAATACCTTTATTCCACCTTTACTTTACACGTTAGGCGGGACTGGCGTCCTCCTACTAACGGCCAATGGCGCAGCGGAGGCGTGTTCAACCGCCTGTTTTCTTTTCCCCGCCCTGTTCCCCCAAGCACAGCAACCACCCACAATTCCTGCGGTCTTGTTACCACGCATCCGGGGCCTTCCCAGGCTTTATCTTTCTTGTCACACAAACCGTGCTGTTTCCGTCGCCCCCAACAAGGCGCCTCAATCGCCGCCCTTTGGCCCCACCTTCCCGTTTCTTTGAATCCAAACACCCGCCGCTGGTCGTCAGGGGGGCCCTTCCGGCGAAACCACCGCAAGACGCCGAAGGACAAACAAGACACCCCGTGTCCCGCCCTGCTGCTACTGACCGGGCAGGGTCTTGGGGCCCCACCTCCTCCGGGCAACCACAATCCAACCCCGGCGCGAACCCCACCACCCCCCGCCCCAGGGCGATCCGCACGCCACCCCCGGACCCCCGAAACCCCGGTCCGGCCACACAGCAAACAAAACCCCGTTTCTCCTCCCCGTTTCGTTTGCCCCTTTCAGCCACAACCAGCCCCGGAAATTTAACTGTCAGGGTCCCCAGACCCCAAACGTGCTGGATTACCCCAATTCTGCCCCCTCCACGTGAAGGCCTCGGAGTGTTTCTCCAGGGTTCCTTTGAACCCCCGAAACCCCGATTGCCTTTTCTTTAAGCTTCTTCGTTCTCCGAGGCACTTTTTTTTTCACAAATGGAAGTAAACAAAAGAATTTCTATGTTGACCCGGCTTTTCCTCTTGTGCCGCAACACCCCCCCCCCTCCTAGCCGCAAGGCGCCCAAATTTCTTTCCCTTTCCCCTTTTGCCGGCAAGTTTACGGGGGCAACACGAGTTGCCCAAAACCCACCCGACCGGCAAAAACCTTTCTTATATCTTTTCTCATACCTTGCTTGTTGTTTTTGTCTCTCTCTCTTTTTGTGCTGCGTTGGTTTGACTTGGTGCCCCGGGTAAGGGCCGTGTTCGTTTTTTTCACCTTTTACCATTAAGTTGCTCGGGATCGCGTGGTTGTTTGAGGGCAAAGCTTCCCTTTTTCTTTCCATCATTCTTTTTTTTCTCAATTTTTTCCCCAAAAAGTGACACTTGAGAAAGGGATGGACCTTAATCCGTAGGGTTCGGGTTTCAATACCTGGAGACCGAGCACCCCCGGAGTTCTTTTCAACTTTTTTATTTCATTCCATCGTTTTTCCCCTTTGGTTTTTTTCTTACATTACAGTTGATCTGTGGATGAAATTTGCGACGGAGGCGCCCACCTTCTTTTCTGATGTTCGCGGGGTGCATTTTTTTTACCTTTTTCCTTGTCGTTGGCTCGCGCCTTTGTCGGTTGTGTTTTTAGTTCTTTCTCTGTTCCGGGTGCCGGAGGGCTGCCCGGCCCCACAAGGGGTAAGGGCTTCTTTGCATGCCTTGTAACGTACCAGTGGTGAGGGTTTTGGCGGAGGCATTTTCCCTTATGGGTTTTTTCGTTTGAAGGCACTTTTCCTTACCCCCGTTGGGTGTTTTTTTTTATGTCTGATGGCGTACAAAGGGCTTTCCTTTTTGAGTTGTCTTCTTTTTGATTTTTGTAGGAAGGGACCCCACGGTTCACAGGTGGGTGCCTCTTCTTATTTAATTTTTTCTTTCTTTTTTGTTCTGCATTGATGGTTCGGTACCCCTCTGCGGGCTCTCTTGTGCTTGGGGTGGCCGTGGTAAATTGGCCGTTTTTACGTTGTGGGGTTTTGGTGGGGGGGGGTTGGGGGGGGGGGGGGTGGGGGTTGGGTCTTGGGGGGGTTTGGGGGGGGGGGGGGGGGGGTGGGGTGGGGGTTTTTTTTGTTGGGTGGGGGGGGGGGGGGGGGGGGGGGGGGGGGGTGGGGGGGGGGTGTTGTGTTGCGGGCGGTGGGGGGGTGGGGGGTTTTTTGTTTTTTTTGTGGTTGGTGTGGGGGGGGGGGGGGGGGGGGGGGTGGGTGTTGGTGTTTGGGTGGGGGTGGGGGGTGTGGGGGGTGGGGTTTTTTTTTTGGGTTTTTTTTGGGTTTGGGGGGGTTGTGGGGGGGGGGGGGGGTTGTTGGTTTTGGTTTTTTGTTGTGGGTGGGGGGGGGGTTGTGTGTGGGTTGTTGGTTTTTTGGTTTTTTTTGTGGGGGGGGGGTTTGGGGGGGGGGGTGGGGTTTTGTTTTTTGTGGTTTTGGGTGGGGGGTGTTGGTGTTTGGGGGTTTTGTTTTTTGGGGTTGTTGTGCCAAGGCCGCCGTTCCCGTGCTCCGGCTTCGCGGTTCGTATTGAGCCGTGCTCCCAGGTGCACTCCCTCCCGTTGCTTCGTTTCATGAGAGTGTCTTTTTCCCCCCCTGCCCTTTCGGACGGGACGGTTCTCGTATGATTCCGTTCCTCCTTCACCTTTTTTTTTTCTGGTCCCTGCGGGGTGCTGGAGGATCATAGGGATTTTCCCCCCTGTTTTCCTTATAATCGAGTGGATTTTTGCCCTCCTTTTTGCAGCTGAAATTGCACCGTGTCTGGTCTGGGGCAGTGCCGCACGATGTTTGGTAGGAAATATTTCTTCTGCTGTTGTCGGAGGCGAGATTGACTTCTTTTTCTTCTTTTCCTTCTTTCCTCGTTTCGTGGGAGGAGCCTTGATGTGGAGGGGTTGTTTTTTGTGCGTTTTCTGAGCGTTTTGCCAGAGTTCCAAGCAGTGAAAATGGGGGTTTTTTTTTTTTTCCCCTCTTTGGGCTTCCTTTTTTCGATGACTGCGGCCCTGGTGCCGTGTTAACTCTTTTTTTTGCCTTTTCCTGGTTCAGGGCGTTTTGGGTCATGGTACGAGTTATTGAGCTTCAGTTTTTTTTTTTCTTCTTTTCCTGCTGGGGATGCCCAGTTCGAGGGAGACTTTTCTGTCTTCTTCCCCCGTTTTTTTCGTCTTTTTACAGCACTACTTTAGAGGTTTTTCTTTTCCCCGTTGGTTTATGGCCGTCAGCACGTCTTTGACGGCTTTTGTCACTTTTTTCTTTTTTGCTTTTTTTGTCCTGGTAGCCTCCCCCTTTTCTATTGCGTCGGGCGAGCTCCGAAGCACGTTGGTCGGTCCCTCCTCCCCCTTGGCCAACAATGTACCCCGGCTTTTTTTTCCAGAGGTAATAAGAGAAGACCCCCCCCTCCTCTTCCCCCTCGTCCTTTCGTACTGTTGTTAATGTTCTGTTGCCCCAACCTTTTGGACTGTTTTTTTTCCCTCTTTGGTCCCGGAGGCCCCTTCGCTTGTGTCGAGGGGACGGGGGGACGGGATGTTTATTCCTTCCCGTGCCGGTCCATCCCCATGAAATCGTCGGACCAATGGTCCGTCAACTTTCCCCCCCTTTCCCCTGGTTTCTTTTGTATTTCGGCAGGTCGTCGAAGGTGAGTTGTTTGAGTTTTCCCCGGCCCCCGACGGTACATCCCTTTAAGGTATCGTTAATTGTCTCGTTCCCTTGCCCCTGTTCCCTTTCAGGTTTACTCGGCATGAAGTCTTGCGCACGGTTCTTTGGCCCGTTCTTTTCCAGCCGCCCGAAACCCTTCTAGCCTGCCTGTTTCGTTTTCTCTTTACGGCCTGGACCTATTGCACTGGTCCCTTTTCAAGGTCTGGACGGGGTAGGCCCGACTGTTTCGGTCGCCCCTTCCCTTGACCATTTCCGATGGTGTTCTTCGATTCAGCCTGTCAGTCATCCAGGTGTTCGTCTTCCCTTGCAGTTCAGCTGACCGTGTCCCTTCTCCGTGTGGCCGGAGGAGGTCGGACCTCACTCCTTTTTTCCACCCCTTCACCCATTCGTGGTGAGCATGGCCGGCGGAACCCCAGAACCCCGGACTCCCATGTCCTCCCTGCCGGAAGGGGTGCCCCAGGTTCGGATACCCCTTTTTTATCCCCCGAG
>Ga0179591_1327918_pt1 | contig 12330 bp, 6 predicted proteins | sample CZOMad2_1_08_16f_FD_182891 | JGI IMG/M metagenome (GOLD analysis project Ga0179591, IMG submission 182891) | Vadose zone soil fungal communities from Angelo Coast Range Reserve, California, USA - CZOMad2_1_08_16fungal (PacBio error correction) | ecosystem: Environmental > Terrestrial > Soil >... | reverse complement strand
CCCTTGGATCCGTTTTCTTTTACGAGTTTTTCTCATTGCTCGATTTCAGCTTCCGTGCTTGAATTCCACGTGTTGCGATCCTTTTTCCCCCGGCCCCCAGAAAAAAGCTTTTTTTTTTTGGTCCTTTTTTTTTCCATGGCGTAGGCCCGGTCAAGTTTTCACATCCCTTTTTTCGGCTTCATTCGGTCAGCCGGCCAGTCTTAAGTCTTTCTTTTTTCGGATCGAGGAGAGGATACCCTCCCCCCCTAGACTCTCTTTGAGTTCAATCGCCAGGTTTTTAAGCCAGGGTCTCCTTCGTCCCCAACATGCACGGTAGAAGTCAATATCCCCTTGAGACCCTCCTTCTTCCTCGCCCCGATTGGTTCCGCTTTTGTCTCGGTTTTTCGCTGTGTCTAGGTCGGCTGTTCATAGGAGTTTATCCTGAATTGGCGTTGATCGGACATTGGTTTTGTAGTGTTCCGTCTTGCCCCTACCTAGATGGAGTTGATGCTCGACTTTCCTCTCCAGTGGCCTTTTCCAAAGACGACCCTATTTCCCCCTTCCCTACGATGTGGTTGAAAAAATTCTTCCCAAGTCTTTTTTTTCTGTCATCACACGCCCCCTCCCTTTCCTCCCCGAACTTTTTTTTGGAGAGTTCTTTGCCCCTCTTCCCCCCTCCCTGCCGGAGTGCTCCGATCTAAGACCGAGTAATAGCCCCCTCCCCCCAGCCCCTTGGTTACCCAACAACCGTTGTTCCTCTCTTAGAGGGGAATAGCCCCTACTTCAACTTGTCAACTTGGCACGTTGAATCTAAGGTTCCCGGCTGGTGCTCCTCCCCCCCTCTCTCCGAGCCCGGTGCCGGAGACGTTAGATAAGTGGTAGTTGTATCTTTCATTCCCTGTTCCCTCATCCGGCTAGGCCCCTCTCCTCGAGAAGTTGAGTCCGTGGTGGATTTCCCTCCTAGCTTCGACTACCCTTCATCCCACAGTCCTTTTTTTTTCACTGAGATGACTTGACTCCCATCTCGTCTCTTGAAGGCCTCTTCTAGGGTGATGTGTCCTCCTGCCTTTCCGTTCCGCTTTTTGGGGACAGTTAAGATTTGTCCCTTTCCTCCCACTCCAACCAGAGCCTCAGAGTGGATGAGGTCTGTTTAGTCTCCCGTTTGGATTTTTCCCGGGATGAAGAAGTTGTTCAGGTTGCTGTCCCTCCCGACATTTAAGGCCTCCCGGAAGAGACTCCCCCCCTCTCCCAGAAGACCGGTCGAGTCGTTCACCCAAGAGCGTCCCCCCCCCCCCGGACTAAGAAAATATATACTTTTGTCCCCCTCCTTATGCGGATAAGACCTAACGGAAATCCCAGTCTACTCTTTGAGCGCGCACGAAGCGGCGCCTCCCCCCCTCGAGCTCGCCCACGACCCCCTTTCCTTTGGTACGTGGACCCCCCTCAACGGCGTTTCTAAGCCGTTTGTCCGAGTTTCAGCGGTCTAGTCAACGTAGGAATGAGATTTGCCGTGAATGAGAAGGATTTTCTCATCTTTTGACGTGAGTTTATCGACGGGCTCCTGAAGGCCCGCTTCGCTTCTCCCCTCCGCTTTTTTTGACGAAACACCTAGCAAGAGGTGGAGATCCGAAGCCTGGGAGAGGGAAGTGCAATTGTACGACCTCTTCTCACCGTTCCGTTGCGAGAGAATTCCCCTTTCGCGAATTTCACCTGCGAAGGGCCTCCCTCCCCCTTTCCTTCGAACCTATTCACGATTGTGCTCGAATAGCTTTCTCGTTTCATCCCTCCCTTTCCGAACGACAGACTGTCTCAACTTTTCCGTTGTGTTGTGTTTCTATCTCTTTTTTTTCCTACTGCGCTGATTTTTAGCAAAGTGTAGGTTTCCCCTGATTCCCCCCCTATTTTTCCGATATTCTGCCGATCGTTCTCCTCTCGCTTTTCTTTTTCTTCATTTGGTAACGAGAATTGACCTTCTCTCTAGAAAAGGGGCCATATTCTCCCTTTCCTTTTTTCTGAAGCCCGACGATTTCTTCCACCCCGGGAATTAGAAGAGATGCTTCTATTTCCTTTTCGACGCGGTGGTGTGAATTTGGTGGCCCTCCTCCGAGAGTTAGGATAAGCGTACCCTTCCTACCCATGCGTCGCGATCGCGAGACTCCCCTTCCTATTCCGTAGCTTACCCCTCCCATTTTTGACCAGGCCGTCAATTCGCTTTGTCCCATTTCCGTTTGTTAGATCTCCCCCTTCCCCCCAACGCTCCATTGATTTTCTTACGCCGTTGCCCGGGTAACCTCCTCCTTAGCCTTCCCGTTGAACGGGGTGTCTTGGGGCGTGATTAGGAAGGGCGTAGTAGAATATTTTCTTTCTCTCTCCGTTCCTTCGACTTGCCCGTGTTCTTTCTTTAGGAGTTTTAATCACCTTTCTATTTTTGGTCGTCCTAGAGCGTTTTCAGTGTTGTGTAGTAGTGGTGCGCCTCTCTTCTCCCCGTGGTCGGATGCCAGTTTGTTTTTCTTCTTGGAACGTCTGTACTTTTTTATCTACCTGGTTTGCCCCCCAGTGGTCAGCGGAGCATATAAAAAGTTTTCTCGACGCCCCAGAACTCATTCCACTCCCGTCTTCAGGTCTTCCCTCGGTTGAATCGGACGAAGATTTCCGTACAAAAGGAACGGTCAAAAATAACTTTTCTCTCCCCCTTCTCGGTATTCTTCGTCCCCATGTCCTTTTCTCCCTATCTAATCTCGTTTTTGACGGTTGATGCTGTCCTTTAGTCTTCCTTCCACTATCAACAATTCTCTTCTCTGTCCCCTCCAGTCGCGGGAGTGCGTTACCCGAATTTTTTTTTTCCTTAGCTCAACGGCCTCCTTCACACAGTCGTCTACAGTTTGCTATTCGGTTTCCTTCCAACTGGCATCTTCCAATTTTTCTCGTGCATACGGACTCTCCTCTGGGCCTGTATGACGGAGAGCGCGTTAGTTTTTCCTTTTTTGATTCGCGAACGCCCGCTTTGACGTATTTCGACAGCTCCCCTAGGCTTCCAGGCCTTTTTTTTCGTTGATGAACTCACCCTCTCCAACCGGTCTATGGGCACACTCGGCCTTCACTGGGGCTTTCCCCTGTCTTTGTGTTCTTGAAAACTGGACCCCTGTTCCCCCTCACTTCCTATGCGACGACATCCAGCACGACTCTTTTTTGTAGGTTAAGAACGGAAACCCTGCTCCCCCCCGACCGACAGGCCCTGTAGTTGATTTTACCCCTCTGGCCTCGACCGAGACCCCGAGACCGGGGTTTTGGGTTTTTTTTTTTTTGGGTTTTTGCCTAACGCCCCAATCGTTTCGGGTGCAGCCTGATTTTCTTCGTCTGATTCCCCCGGTGCGGCTTGCAGCCCTCTTCCCCATTCCTTCTGGGCGATTTCAGACCCACCTTTTTCTCTGCGGGATTTAGACTGTTCGCTTTTCTACGAATTGTCTCGCTACGGTTCCTTTTTCTTTTCCTACCTTTTCCCAATCTTTTACAACACTAAAGGGACTCATGCCCCTTTCTGCCAAACCCGCGTGGGCGGTGGGTCAGAAACTTCTCCCTTCCCAACGTTTCGGAGTTAGTAAACATGAAAAGATTGTTTCAAGCGATCCCTTCAAATAGTCGTTTCTCATGGGGTCCCATGTCTGACCGCCCCTCTAAGAGTAGCTCGTTTTTCCCAATTTTTTTCGTGGGCGAAGCCGAGGCCGCGGGCCTTGTATGGCCCTCAAGAAGACCGCCCGAGCTTTTCTTCAGCATCGTCGGTGGTGTCCCCTAGGTTTGCAAGCCGGTCCCCCTCCCCCGCGCCCGATATCATCTTTTTTCTTTGTCCACCGAGAGTCGACGATCTGGGCCGTTTTCCCTTTCCCCCTTCCCTTGCCGTGCAGACGTGAGGCCGGGGCAATCCCGTCCGACCCCTACTTTTAGCCACCCTGTGACTTTTTCTCAGCCGTGGTTTCCTTCTTTCCCTTATTGTTAATACCTCCTGCCGCAGCAAACTCCATTTCGAGCAATGGAACCCCCCCTCCTCCCCCCCGGTGACGCTTTCGAAGAAAGGTGATTACCCGGCTTCCACCCCGTTTGAATTTTGATGGACAGTGAAGTCTCCAACCTCCCTCCTTGACGGAGCCTACCCACCCCGGTGACGGACAGTACGGACCCTGTCACCCAGGTTGCCTGACGGAAGGTTCTCCCCATCTTTTCTGTAATGGAAGGGCTTAACCCCCCTCCCCGTCTTTGTCTAGGGTTAGTGAACGTTGATACCGGGCCCCCCTCCCTCTCTCACGCTATGTACGTTCATATTTCCCCCCTTCACATGTTCGACCCTTGTGTAAGTCCTTCTCTCCGAGGTTAGCGACACTGGCTCCCTTCCTAGGATGTCGGAAGCCTTCCTCTTCTTCCCGGCCTAAACGAGCGCCGCCCTAGTTCCCTACCAACAGTTTCCAGAAGAGATCGATCGTCCCATCCCCTTAAAATCCCTGATCGCCTCTTACTCTTCTTCCTCGCGCGCAACCGCAGGCTTCTCTTGAACAAAAGAATGATGCTGGTCCTTCGCTGTCTGGATACCCTGGAAGAACGGCGGGAATTAAAGACAGCTTACTTTTGCGCCCCTGCTCGCCCTCTGCGTCAGAAATGATATTTTTCTCCAGCGCCGCCATCCCGATCGTATTTTCAACGAACCTCTATCCCGCCTGAAACTTTCTTTGAGTCTGCAAATGACCTGGAGAATCCTGGCCATTGTTTGTGAGGTGTCGCCCCTAGGCTTCCAAGACCTTTTTTTAGTAAAAGGACTATCGGCGGGAACTTAACTGCATTTCCTGGTCCCACGCCCTTACCCCGCGTTTCACGAGATGATACATCCTCTCTTTAGACGCCGAATAGTTTGTGGTATGTAACCCTCCCTTTCCAGATTTCTCGCCTTGTTTCCAGGCACCTTCTTTGTCTTTTCGCCAGCCCCCCCCCCCACGAGCCGGAAGATCCCCTCTTAACCATCCTTTCAGTTGACTTGACGACAAAGTTTCTCTCCTTAAGTTCTGGCCCCCCAGGTGTACGTGTGAGCGTCCCTTCCCCTAGGCTGATTAGTGCCTGAGTTTTTTTTGACGATAATGCTGAGGAGAACTGGCACTTTTGTGATAAATGGGAGACTCCTTGATAGTGCTTTTAACCTTATTTGGCTCGCTAGTTCCCCAATGCCGTCCCTTCTAGGAATCTCCTTCTTCAGCACCTCGGTGCTTCTGATTTTCCCACACGCTCCACGATGTTGCACATAACTTTTGACCCGCAGTCATCACTGGCCGAAGACACCCAAGATTTTTTTCAGCCGCGCGACGTTTTCTAGTTCCATAAAACGAAAATCCCGATAAGGGCTCCTTTTCTCCCGTCTCTCCTCTTTCTCCTACTTTGTTGAGAGAGTCTCTCCCCTTTCCGTCCTCTTTTTTTTCGTTGTTCTGCCCCCTTTCCCAGCGTCGTCGGAGGATTCACTCTTAAGTTTTTTTTTCAGATCCTCTTGGAGTCTGACGGGATTTAAGCATTCTCTATCTTCCCCTCCCGTGTTCCCAGCGCCTGCCGACACCCTCAGTATTTTTTTTTTATCCTTCGACGTTCGAGTCCCTCAAGCTCTTCATCTGCTCAGCAACGACCTTCCCTTCCCAAAGCTGTTGGAACCCTTTTCCCCAGCGGTGGCTTCGGCTCTCTTTGTTTTGATCGAACCCCGCTTAAACTACTCCTTTGACGTTTTCGCTCACTCTCTCACGAAGTTAGGGACTTTTTCCGAATGAAGTGACCCTTGGTCTTACGTCGAAACCCACTTTCGTCCCTCTTTACGTGTAGGCTGCCGGCCCTTTTTTTTTTTTTTTCTGGGTCTAACAATCAAGTACGTTTTTTTACAGGCTTTAGCCCGCGTTTTGGATTTTTTTCATGCCCCACGACGGATCCTGTCGTATTTAGCTAGCTTCCCTGTGCCTACGTTTTCCTTTCGCCCCCACCCCTTACTCTTTCCTGGAAGGAGTCCCTTGATGAGATGTATTTTATGCGCGGGCTTGCGATTTTTCGTGGAGACTGCCTCCCCTTCATTGGTGGCTCGAAGGGCATGGGCGCCTACATCAGGCCCTTTAATCTTTCTCTGTCCTTCCTAGCCGACTGTCGTGGTGAACTTCCGATTATGTCGCCCCCTCAAGAGTCCCCTCCCCCCCTTCTCGCTGATCGGGACGTACGGACTTTGGAGCCTGATTTCTCCCCCGAGTCCGCCGTGGTGGACCAGGTGTATCTCCTGACATTTAGAGCAGCGCTATTTTTTTTTCCCCCCCCTCTCCGGTTCTTCAGAGGTTTTCTTCGAGGCTTTCCCCCCTGAGACAGGAGATTGCCTTGTACCTTTTATGAATCGTCTTTGCTGCGTGAAGGTTAGGTTTGCCATCCTCCAGCCGTTGTCCGGTGCTAGATAAGTTCTTTGTCCCCTCGGGAGAAGCAGTTTATAAGCTAACTAGGAGCCCCTTCCTAATTACCTTTGCGACACGCAACTTGAGGAAGGGTTGATTCGGACACTCCCTAGCTCCAATGATCACCTGGTTCCCTGAACGTTTCTCCCCCCCCTTCCCCCCCCCCACACCTGTTCGGCTTGGCGTGACCGGAAATGCCTTCCCTCTTTTTTCTTTAGGGACTGGGATCTCGATCCCCTTCCATGAGACTTTTGCAGGAGGTCTCCGCCTTACAACGTGTGTGCGCGGCAACTGTCCATGATCGGCAAGGACTTTTATTTTTTGGAACCCTCCTTTATTCGGTAGGCTGTCATGCGGCCCCCCCCAGTAGAGGTTCTCCCCCCCCGTCTTCGGGAGCGGCTTGATCGTTAATGATAACCTCCCAGGCTCTAGCTCATTAGCAGGAGCGGTACAATGCGCTTCCTGCTGGGTTCGGTTCTTCAGGCCGCCACTAACTTTCTGCCCCTCGCGATTTTTTTTTTGAGAACGCCTCTTCCAAGCTTTTGAAGAAACTCCTAGTGTCCAAAAGTTCGTCGATGAGCTTTTACGGGCATGTTTTTTCCTTTGGATTCCGACGAGGTCAACCTCCCTCCCCCCCTTTTTAGAGCTAGTGCTAGATATGCGGGTGGCGGAGGAACCTGCTTCTTTGTACTTCCCTGCCCGTTCGCCTAATCAGGGTGCCCCCTCCTTTGATACATCTGATATTTTGGTGGCTCTTTCTCCCTGCGGTTTCGCCTATTCTTCTGCTAGATTTTAATATTAACTGTCGTTCTTGCCCCTTTCCCCCTTGCTGTCTCGCATTTGCTCAACAAGACCCCCTCGGTTTCGTTTGAAGAGAGGCCAGCCTCCGTTCACGGTTTTCCAACAGAAGGGTTTCGGCTTTCCACGCCGTCCTTACGCGTTCGGTCACTTCTGTTCTCTCCCCTGAGTCGGCCCAGACTTTCTCCTAACCAGCCGTTTAGTTGACCCGACCCTTTACATCCGCCGTTCGGCCCCCTAAGCCCCTTTCTGACAATATACATGCTTTTCCCCCTTTTCACGATTTTTCTGCGTGTTTGTACTCGGGAGCTGTTTTTCTCTTTTAGTTGTTGTCGAGGTTGATTCTCCCCTCGCGTTCAGGGAGTTTTAATAGGCAATTTCGGGAGTCCGTTCGTTCACTAACAACTCGAGTCTGAGCCCTTTTTTCCCTCCTTCCGAACTGTACACGTGTTAAATGGTTTCAACAGATTCGCCCCTTTCTACCCCCCCGGTTGTCCCAAACAACTTCTCTATGTTTTTAGGAGGATTCCTCCCCCGTCCCTTCTGCCGCCGAGATGCTCGTCTTTCCATAGTACCTGACCCCATTCCTCCGCTATCTCCTTCCAACGCGGCCAGCAGCCGCTCGATGTAAACTTCCCTCTTTTTGCGTGATCGAACACGATCCACAATGTATATGGAAAAGTTTCCTGAAGTTTATCAGCCCCGACCAATCTCTTTGTCAGGCGATCCGAGATATTTGGTGAGTTGTTCTTCCTTCTTTTTCTTTATACCGGATAGTTAGGCCGCCTTTCGATTTGGCCTTACCGCGCGGAGACCTCTATCATCAACCCCCGTTTTCCCAATCGAGAAGAGATTCGACTTTCTCCCGTTCCGTTTTCTTGACGGTAACGAGAGTTTTTGATGAACCCCTTTCTATTGGCCGCGATGTGGTCCCTTGCTCTTTTCAGTGCCCGACTCTTGCACAGCGCCGATCGCGTGGATGATTTGTTTCGTCTCGGCTGCTTCTGATTGACGTTGTGCCCCGAGGCGATTCCCTTTCCTCCTTTCCCCTGAGAAGATTAAGCTTTTTACCTCCCTGCTTTCACACCGAGGGGACTCGTCGGAGCACCTCCTCACGACATCCAAGACGATTACCATCTCGATGTTCTCTCCCCTCCACTGATGCGTTGCCTTCACCCCCCGAGTTAATCGCAGTCGAAGCGAAGTGTTCTTTTTTTTTCACGACACGACGCCATTTCCGTCCTGCTCCCGCCTGAAAACCCCCGTTACTTAACTTTTTTTCTGCTTGGGCCTTTTAAACCTTCTTTCTACCAAATTCAGGTGGAGATTGTTTTCGCGAGTCACACGTATGGTTCCAACGATTTTTGACCTTCTGAGAGGCGATTTTAAGTCCCCTACTGCTTCCCGGATGAGTATTTGAGACCCTTCCCCTTCGCGGCACCCAACGACTGCCTCCAGACCTTGGAAGACCCCTAAGACCTTTTAGAGACGGACCCGGCATTTTTTTTTCTGGAGTGCTTTTAGGACCTGAGATTAGAATTTTGTCTGCTCTCTCCCTTCTTTTTCGAGACTCTGCCCTTTGATCCAAGTTAAGGTTTTCTCTTTCCAGGCTCAAAGAGGATCTTTGTCTATTTCTTTCTCGATTTCACGTTCACGGGCTCCCCAGACCCCCCTCTCCCGTCGAAAACCTTACTACTCATCCGTGTTGTTTGAGTCTCTCTCCTCCCTTCTTTTTCCTGTCACTGACGAAACAATCCGATTGAGCACTCTTTGATCTTTCCTCTTCCCGTTTGCTGCCTTCCTCTTCTTTTCCCATATCGTCGTCCAAGGTGTTTTAAGCACTCTCTCATGGCGAACGGTGTTTCCGAGGTAGTCCACCCTCACTTACCCAGCGTTCTTCGCTCTTATCCAGAACTAGTGCGGATTTTTTTCAAGCCTTGACGTGTTGGATCCGCGTAGTGAGTTCTTCTCTTCTCCTTCCGCCTCTCACCGGTCGGTCGCATGCGAATTTTCGCTTTCTCCTCGTTCGGCTTCGTGGAAACTGTCAGTTGTACTCGATCGCAACCCCTGTTGACCCCAATTCTTGCCGTTGACCAAGTACAAGTCCTTCCCCCCCTCTTCCCTGACAAGGGGGTCGTGGGGAGGGAGTTTTTTACTTTTCTCCGCGGCCTCATGTTAATTCGATCTTTCCGTAGCTGGGCTTCTCGCGTCATCTCTGTTTCGTCCCTCTCTTTTCTTTCGTCGTGATTGTGTCGTGGTGCGATTCACGATCCCTCTGTGTCTGCCTGTTCTCGTCCGTCTGCTCCCTGAAAGTCGGTCTTGAATTTTTTTTCCCAAGTCGGCCACCCTTGTTCCTTTGGGCCCTCAAGCAGGGCTCGTGCCATCAATCCCCCCCCTCGGCGCGTGCAGACGTTGCGAGGCATCTCTTCCTGGAGATCGGTTCCAATTTTCCTGCACGGGCGCCATCCCCCCCATCTTTCCTTCCGTTCTTCTCCCTTTTTCTTCGATATATTTCTGTCAGAGACGTGATATGCAGTTAGTCGTCTCCCCCTCCAATTTAACGATCTTCGATCGCTTCTACATCTAAGTTGCCTCCGTTATTCTTCTTGGGCTGCAGACAACGCCTTAGCCTCCCTTTTTTGCCTTACTTTCCCCTTCCCCTTTGGCGTTGCTCACCAAGCCGGTGCCAGTCTTACCTCCCCAACCTACAATTTGGGGACGGGTCTCTTCCGTCATCTAGACTTCACCCCGTTTTCTTTTCCTTTGCCTGACGCTTCTAGTTAGCTTTGTGAGATACGGCTCCCCCCTCATGCCTCAGGTGTTCCTTTCTTCGGCTACGATCAGCCTTTTTCCCTTTCGGCTTTGCGTTGTGCCATTTTTTAACGCGGCTTTCGAATTGGCCAACATCCCACCCCTGGCGTCGACTGTTTCTCCCGGGCGTCCTTTGAAACCGCTTGTTCCCCACCTAAATTTCTTCGCGCTTCAACGGCCATCCCGATCGATGTGACCGACCGGAACAGCCGACGCACCAATGTATTTCCCTCCCTTTTCTTCGATGCCCTCGAGACAAAGCGCCCCAGAGACACAGCGCTCTAGGAAACAGCGTCGCAACTTTTTTCGGGAGAATGATGTTCGTGATATGCTTTTTTTCGTACAGTTGGATGTTTGTGACTGCGGCCCATTCTTTGGGCTCTTTTTCCTGTCCGCCTCTGCGAGGGACTGTAGCAGACTGTTCGCTCGACTTTCTTCCATTTCTTCATCTCTTTCGGCTTAATGACCTCCGAAAACTTTAGAGTTGCCCCACTTAACGGACCTATGTTTGCCCCCCCTCCCTTTCAACCTTGGGTGGCACTCTTCCACACAACGTGTTGGAGCGTGACCACCTAACCCCTTTCAAGCGAGTAAGTAAGGACAAATAGCTTTTCCCGCGTTAAGGTGGTGCCCTCCCCCCTCCCTCCCCTGGTGGCACGGATGAGGACTCGTTTTTTAGAGAAGCTCCCCCCCCCCCCTCGTTCCCCTTCTATTTGAGAAAGTGACTGACCTTTCTTATCCTCTCTTTCTTGGTGGCCAATAGTAGGAGAGAAGTAAAAGCCTCCCCTATCCTAGATGATGTGGACACCCTCGAGTAAGAGATGGTCCCCTTCATGTCCAGCTGATCGTCTGAGTTGCCTCCTTCGGCGGATGGCTGAAGGAGAATCGAACCCCTCCTATTCCCCTCGGTCTTTTATGGCCCCAGGTGTATCTGATGACGAAGGTGTCCTGGGGTTCACTGCCTCGGCCACCGCATATCAGCTTCTCAATTTCGAACATCTCTTGAAGATTAAGCAGAAGGTTTCATTCAACCCGTCCCCTCCCCAGAAGTCGTCTTCGTCTAAGTGTGGAACCATCCTATGAAGACCGGTTAGGCGAGTTAAACGGTCAGTCTGGAAGCACCGATCCTTTTCCCTGTCCGCGAGCAGGTCCTCGTTTGTATGGGGGAGACCTTCATCTTTTTTCGGTGATTTGTGTCCCCCTGGTAGGTTAAAGGAAGGGTCACGTGTTTACTATCTGTAAGCGAAAAGTTCTCACATCTTGAGTCCCTTTTCATAGATGTCGTAAAACATTTTCTGGGCTGCGACCCTTCCTCTTTATAGTCGGGTCATAGGATCGAAGTCAAACGGAACTGCTCTAGCTCTCCTCTATCTTTGCAGCCCGTAAACTCAGCCATAAGATCCTTCCCCTCCCCACATCTCTCTTTCCCCCTTGGCCTCCCTCGCGGACCGAAGGATATTCTTGCCCACGACTTTGTTTTCTAGCTCGTTTGAAACGGTCTTCCCTCCGGCCACCGGAGGATTCACTAAATGCGGTTCCCCCCCCTGTAAGGAACCTTCCCGACTTCTTTTATGTGTTGTACGTCCTAGTCCCGTAGCCCTCCCTTTCTCATTGTTAAAAAGAAAAGTATATATCCATCCGGCCTGATCTTGGTGTCTCATGGAAAGGTGATCTGCCCACCAAGTTTTCTTTTTTCGCAAAGGCCAACGGCCTCACCTCCTCTCCCGTTTCTCCAGGACGGACGCCGCCGGCTGGACGCTTTGGCTTCCGCAGACAGCCAGAGGTGGAACCTTCATAGCGCGAATGTCTCGCCGTCATTGTTTTCGGGGTAGGACCTTCCTTTTCTTTTTGATCGACTTGTAATGACTGGACCTTTGGACCCCTCCTCTTTTAGCCCCCCCAAAATCGTCCGATTTTCATTACGTAACTCTATTTTCTTTTTCTCCTTGAAAAAGGGGAGAGCTTTGACTATTCCATTTTTCCCTTGTACGGGCGTGCTCCGTCTCTACTTCACGGAGCTTCTTTAATCGTTTTAGCTAAGTTCATTCTCTTTCCACCGTGACGTTGAGCGAATTTTTCATTCCTGGAACGTGATGAAGTTAGACTTTTTCTCCCCTCCCTCCCCTGCGTCCGTCTCGTATTATCCCTTAAAGACTTAGGTCCTCCAGTCTTCCGTCAAGCATCCCCTAAAATATAAACGATTTTGCCCCCTCCCTCTCTTGAGCGTACTTTTCCCAGCAGCTTGAGTTCCAAAAGAAAGTTGTGTTCCCTTTCTTGCGTCCCTATACCCGAT
>Ga0179591_1353862_pt1 | contig 12332 bp, 11 predicted proteins | sample CZOMad2_1_08_16f_FD_182891 | JGI IMG/M metagenome (GOLD analysis project Ga0179591, IMG submission 182891) | Vadose zone soil fungal communities from Angelo Coast Range Reserve, California, USA - CZOMad2_1_08_16fungal (PacBio error correction) | ecosystem: Environmental > Terrestrial > Soil >... | reverse complement strand
AAGAGTTTCTAGATCGGAAGGCGACGAAACCACCAGACCCTCTTCCGACGTTTTTTTTTTTCCTTCTGAGGAAGCATTTTGACTTGATTTTTTCTTCTCTTCCCCTTCTTCTGTCGCTCCGCCCTCATAGTTACTATCAAGAAGTCAAGAATCGTTTTTAAATTAAGGTTCTCGACCGGATATTTTTCTTAATTTGCCCTCTGGTTTTCGCTTTGAAAATTCATTAGCGCGCATTGATTTTTCCGCTTTTTAACCCCCTTAGGGCGCTTTATCCAACCCCCCGAACCCTAGAGGACCTTGCAAGTCCTCACCGCTGGAATTTTCTATGCTGCTAGCTTTTCCACTGAAGGCCACAGAAGGCAGCCTAACGTCTTTCTTGTTCTTTTTTTTAAATGAAAATACCTTTTTCCTACTCTAGAGTTCCCTTTAGGTAGTTAAGCAACCAAAGTCGGTCTTAATTCCCTGGGAAGTAACAGACCTGTTTGTTTGTCAAGGTTCCCTCCTCAGTATTTAAGTTGGTGCTCTTCTCAGCTTACTTGGAGGGTTTTCCGTTGCCATTTGATTTATATACGGAGCAGCTCTGTCGTCCTTTTATCGCGCTTACTCAGTTTGCTTGATTCATTGAGTTTAACCTCCCCCCTCCCTTGGCCCCCCCTCTTGCCCCTCTTTTGGAAGGGAAACTCTCCCATTAGGTGTCCCAAGTGCTGATCCCCGTTTGGTCCTTTTTTTTCCCTTTTTTTTTTGGGGTTGGGGGGTTTCCCGAAGAGACCGTCCTCGGAATGATGTCCCTCTGGGCATCTCTTTTTTCCTTCTCTCGTGAAAATAAGAACGCTCCCCCAACTGCTTTTTAACTTACCAGATTTAAAGTTATTCGCTGACCCCGTCAAGTGCGCTTCTCCTCGTGGGTCGCCCCTGCTTTTGCCTTGCCTTCCCCCCTCTGCGTCGATTTTTGAAAATTGCCCCAAAATTAACTTCATGAGCGTGCAATCTCGGCTGAGTCAAATCACTTTTTGCATGATAAATCGATAAAAAAGCGACGCGTTTTCCTCAGCCTGAAATTTCCCCATTGATGTTCTCTTCCCATCTCCTGCTTTGCGGTACAGCTTGTGGAGTTCTTGCTGGCTGGCCGATATGCTCCTGCGCTTCCGCTGTTCCCGATTTCCATGAACAATTTTTTTCCCCCTTTTTCTACCGGAAACCTGTCCCCCCCAGAATCCTTCTCCAGTGCAACCATTTATTCTACCTTGCTGTTTTTTTTCAGTGTTGAATCTGAATCTTGAACGCGAAGGTGACGTACACCTTTAATTTCGAAGTCCCCCCCATGTCTCCTCAGGGGATTTTCTTTTCCCCCTCTCCTTGCGTCTTAAACTTAAGACCATACGGTATCAATAAGTGCCTGGTATGTGGTGTCCTTAGATAGGTACGCCTCGATCTTTGTCCCCCTGATATGGAACTGCCCCCATTCTTCTTCCTTCCTCCCTTCAGCCTAGTTTCCTGAAAGAAGTCAACCTTATGCCATGTAGCTGCCCCGCAGCCCAATGTCTTCCCCTTTCCTGCAGGCCCCTTCGACTGACGCGCGACGCTGGTGCGACCACGTTTCCCTCTGTACCCCTCCCCCCGTCCTCCCCCCTGTCTCCGATAGCTTTTTCGTCTCCGCGCTTCTTCCGCCGTTCATCCTGGTAGAAATTTTAATGTTCGGTCCCACGGTAGATTCCCTCTTTTCTATTCGGCGACAAAGTTTTCTCGTTTTTTTTCTCCGCCCCCGGCCCGTCCCTCCCCTTCTGATTGACGAGCTTCTCTTGGACTCCCAGCTTTTTTCTCTAGCTCTTCCCGCACTTGTGATCGCTGCCGTGGCGGAATATAAGAGAAGAACTCCGGAATGGATCCCGAGTTCGTAGGGTCTTTACAGACCTTCCATGGCGCCGAAGTCGCGGCTTCGCCGCCCGCCCCCCTCTTCCGTCCATCTCCCCTCTTCAGTAGGTAAACCTTTCTTTTTTGTCACCCTCTTCGTCTCTTTCTCTGAAATTGTTCGGAGTTTTTCCCAGGACAAGGTTCTGCCTATCTTTTTAAAGTCCCCTTTCCTTGAACCATCCATCGAGTCTGCCGGTCTGCTACTTCTTTGTCCCCGGCCTCAAGTGGAAACCGTGATCCTTTTACTCTCCTCCCGCCCACACAGGGACCAATATTTTTGAATGAGCAAAAAATCTGGATTTATCCGTCTGCCGGGAAGTCGCGCTCCCTTTTCCCCGGCGGGATGTACCCCCTTCCTGCTCTCTTTCACTTCCGTTCACAGTCCCCTCCTTTTCTTCGCGTGAATTGACCCCCCTCCCCGTTCATCATTTTCTAAGAGCCACAATCTGAATATGTTTCCTGGAGCTGGACATGATTCAATTTTCTGCCGCGATGCCCCCCTTTGGGGCCCCCCCCCCCTTGAGACCCTTTCCAGCTCCTCCATTCCTCTGCATCTCTCTTTCTCTCTAGAGAAATTCCTTCAACCTGCCAACTGCTGTACGCAGAATAGAAGTTTTCCGATGACGCAGACCCTTGCCTGGCTAAGGAGTCCACTTCATCGATGTTACGTTTCATTATCCACAAGGTAGTTAGCGGGCAGTCCTCTGCTCTTTGCTTCCCCCCTCCATCCTTAGATTTTGTTTTTTAAATCGACCGTACGGTTCTTCCATTCGGTGGAGACCACCCCAACCTCGTTCCCGTGATTTTCCTGATCCCTCCGTTGCGGTGCTTGATCTTGCTTTTTGCGTAACTTTTTTTTATTTCCTTCTCTTCCCCCCGTTTTCATCTCTCCCCCGAGAGGAACCTTTCTCCATCAGCCCGTCGGTTCGGCTAGATCCGGCTCGTCAGACTTTTTTTTGAGGAGTTTTAACCGTACCGAAACTGAAGTCTTTTCACGTTCCCTTTTTGGTTTTTTTTTTCTTTCAACTCATCCAAGTATCATCCCTTCTTTGGAGTGACCCGGACGAGCGCGAAATATGATAAATAGTCACAAGTTCTGGACCGGACACCCTCCCCTGCCTTCTGACTCATCTGACCTTCTGGCCACTTTTTTTTTCATTTCTTTCCACAACCGTCCCCCCCCCCCTTCATTTCGTGACTTCCCCCTGTGAATAGCCCCAGGTTTGATGGTTTTTTCCTGTACGCTGAGAGGCACCCTGCTCGTCAGCTTGAGCAATTTTTTTGTAAGACTGCACGACTCCCTTCAGATGGCTACGTTTTTTCGCCACCCTCGGACTCGGATACTCCGCCGCTACTTTGCTGTTTCTCTGTCCTGGTTGTTTTTCTTTCAGCCGCTAATTTTCGCCATCTTGAAATCTCCAATTCTCTCAATGTGTCCCCCTCGCGGCCGAATGCCCCGAACGCATAAATCATTACGGCATCGTAGAGACAACCTTATTTCATTGATCTCCTTTCTTTAGTATTGACCTCCAGTCGGGCGGTTAATGGTCAACGCCCTTTGTCCTTCCGCCTCCCAACGTTGAGCGTCTCTTCCCGCATAGAACCCTATCCGATCTTTGACCAGGTTTTTTCGATCGACGCAACGACCCCTCCTATATCTCTACTTTTAATCATTTTGTTGTTTTCTCTCGTATTAATGAGTTCTTTCCCCCACCGGAAGGCGCAACCCTTTTTAATGTCCCGTACTCAGAAACGCGTGTGAGTTTTCGCTGCCGCAAGTTAACGCGCTCCGGGATTCTTGCGCTATTTCCCCCCCTATGGCCGCCCGCCTGTTTACTCTTCCTCTTCACTCTCTTTTCTGATATCTTTCCCCTTCCCAATTTGTTAGTCTTACTCTTTCTTTTCTCATCGTTCTGGGTTGCTATCTTTCGACCTTTCGTTGCGCATTTATGGGTTCCCGTAGCTTAATTAGAAACACCCAAGCCCATCTCTTTCCATGGCCTTTCAACACGGAAGTCGTCCGCGCATGTGCTCGAAGGAAAAAACCGCCGTCGCCCACTCGGCCGCTTGTATATTAAAAGACATAGCTAGAGCATCGTGCCTTCGCTCGGAGGTATCCCCCATCCCCTTTAGCGGCTCCCCCCGGCCAGTCCAAGTTTTTTGGCGGGGTGACCGGGTGGTCACCTGCACGCAGCACTGAGGTGCTTTTTTCGATTGAGTAAGCGGCCCCTGGGGCGGGTCCCTGGTCTTCTTTCCTCTCCTTTTCCTACATTTCTTTCTCCCCTCTGTCGCGAGGACTTGTCCCTTCCTTAGTCTTGATGAGTATAGGATTTTAAAATCACCCACCCCCCGCCTTCACCGTACTCTTTTTTTTCTTCCCTCCTGGCTTCGGGGGCCAATCTCGATTTTCTCACCGAACGGACCCCCCCTCCTCGGGTTATTTTTCCTACCTTTGCAGCTAGGCCTGATTCTTCAAATGTACTTCCCCTCCCTGACCAAATGCTTTACTTCAACAACCAATGCTACTCCCCCATATCGGATCACGGCTCTGCTTGCGGGTGTCCACCGAAGTGCCTTAAATGAATTCTTTTTGCGAGTAACTGCCCCCCTCCGTCTAACCGGCTGGCGGCAATCGACAGCGGCCTTTAACTACCCTGCTGAATGATGCCAACCCTCCCTCAAAAATTTTTTGGGGCCGATAGCTGCCCCCCCCTTTCTTTTTCCTTCCTTTCTCGATGAGGTTTTGAGTACCAGCTTTTTTTTGCGCCTGACGGCAGAGATTCTCCTCCCGACGATGGAGAATTTCCCCTTGGGACCACCTCTTTTCCCGGTGACTTTTGAATCCTCTGAGTTCCCTTTTCCCCTTTACACGAAGGGCAAATGAGCCTGATTAACCATTTTTTAGAACATTGGGAGATAGTTTTAGGACGTTTCCCGGATTGTTTTCTAAGCTCGTCTCTCCCCAAATTGTTCCCGCGGGATCTTCTCCTTCTTTTCATAGGTTCCCTTTCCCCTTAAGTAAAGAGGTGACCTTCATTCACTAATTTTTTCTGTCTGGGGGTTTTCTATCGGTCTTTCTTTTCCATAGATACCTTGAAATCTTGGATTCCTCCCCTTCTCCCCGGTTCCTACCATCTAGACGATACCTAATTAAAAGTATGCCATTCGCCATCCTGAAGACGCCATCCTTTAGTTCAAACTGAAGCTCGCCCAGTTCTCCCATCCTTGGTGAAAATGCCCCCCCTTACCTGTAGTATTGGATTTCCCTGGCGCGCAGGACTTCTTTTCTACCTTCTAAGCTCGTAGAAGTTAATTGCTCTCGGCGACTTTCTTATATCCGACTCCAGAACTTCACTCCTCACTCCCCCCCTCCCTCTTGGATTCTCTGCTTTTTTCCTCCTTTCCGGGGGGGTTTTCTTTTTCTCTTCCCTCCCATCTTTGGTGATCGCTTTCGCGGTCTCGATAAGAACCTTTCCCCTGAATCTCGGAACTGGACTACGTTTATAGGGCCCCCCTTCTTTTCCCTCCATGAATTTTGCCGGCGGCCTTCCTGTCGCGGAGCGCCGCCACACCCGGCAGCGATCCACGCGCGACTTTCCCATGGCCACCCCCCCACAGGGATGAAGTGCCATCGGGGGCAGTCGTCTCAGTTGGCTCTGATTGACGCGTTCGTTATTCATCGGACATTGCTTTTTAATATCTTCCCTTCTCCTTTTTGGAATGGTCCTCCCAGTCACATCAGATCTTTCTCGGAGAGAATTTTCTTGCCTTCCTCAAGTGGGCCAAGACGATTTCCCGTTTACCCCCCTCCCACCACAAGGGAGTGAACCTTCTTGCTTATCTTTAGAACCTCTTCTTTGTTTTACGCCGTTTTTCTTGAACCTTCTAATCTCCCTGTCGGGGCCCCCAAACTTTTACTTATCACCTTCGTTGGCTTTAAACTTGAACTCCCCTAGCGCGTTAAGATGCACACCATAGTTTCTTCCTTCTCTCTCAACCCATCCCAGGTTTTCTTGTCATCTGTGAAGCTCTGACCATTCTTTTTTCACTTTTCCGTGCGTTCCCAATTTTTACCAACGTCCCAGTATCTCGCGCTGCTCTGTATTCTCCTTGCCTATGACATCCCCCCCTCAAATTCGCCAAAGCTGTACGAAGCTGAAGCCGCTGATCGTTCCCACCTTAAAGAGTGAGTATCTCGTCCGAATTTTTACCTATGTTATGTGTCCTTCCTTGTAGCCAAATGTAGTCGGTCCTCTTGAGCCCTCTCTTTTTATATTCTCATCCGTAGTCTAGTCAATGTTCAATCGAACCCATACTCTCTTTTGCGACCCCCAAACGTCTCCCGGACACCCCCACGTAGACTTTTCTCCTAATTTTTTGAGTCGGCCGGTGTCTCTTCTTAGGCATTGTTCTCCGCATTGTCATTTGGTTTGGTACCCGATATCATCTAGGCCCCATGTTACGCGACGGGTTCTTCTTACTCCGGTGGACACCGCCTTTCTAGTTGACTCTCCGCAACTTCCCCCTTTTAGTTACAAGGTGCTTTTTTCTTCCCATTCCCTTTCCCTTTAAGCAGGTCTTCATTTCCAAGGACTCGCGAAACTCTCTCAAGTGGTCCGATTACAGATCCCGCACCTCAATTTCACTCCATTGGCAAACCGGATTCGTTTTTTTGGGTACCAAACCCTTTCACCGTTTCCGTGTGAATTCCCAAGCAGCTTCTGAGGTGCATAAGATGCTTTTCCATCCATCGTTCCCAGGGTCTGTTAATAGAACTCCTCTTCCTGATGGTTCTCGTCGGTTGATTATTTCGCCCCACCTCTCTCTCACGATCCTCGGTGAACTGGGTTTTTGTTTTTTTTTTTTGGTGTTTTTTGTGCGTCTTTTGGGGGCGGTTGCGGTCCAATTGGGTTGTTTCTCATTAAGCATTTCCCCTTGGTCCAGCTGCCCCCTTTTCCTTGCGTTGTCCCCTTTCCCCCATCGAGCCAGTCCTGCAACCGAAAGCATATCTTCAGTCGATAGTGAAAAGTCCCCGTCTATTCTTATCTTGACAGCGATCTGGCGATAGCTGCCGTTTCGCTACCATCCCAAGCTGAGTTCTTTAGGGGTCTCCTCCCCCCCCCTCCGTTTCTCCCTCTTCCCCTGTGGATTTTTTTTTCTGTTGCGCACGCATGCTTACTCCTACGTGGTTGAGTCTCTAATTAGTTGTTTTTCCCGACCACCCAACTCGTTAAAATGTTACGAACAGTGGTTTTCTCCTGTGGGTAAGCACCAAGCTTGGATTCTGTTCTCACCGGCGCTAGGTCCGAGGACTCCATACTCGCCTGTCGCTGCATTGACGCCCTCTTTTCAATTTTTTCCTCTCGAAGGACGCTTCTTTTTCTTTGTTTCCTTTTCCCGCTAGCACGCATGAGTCGCGGAATATGATTTTTGCCACACGTTAGCTCCTGAGGACGAACACCCCCCCCCCCCCAGCCCTTTTTTGCTAGAACAGTACCTCCTCCCCACCTCCTGGCCTTCTAGAATAATTTTCCTTTGAGTGATTGTTCCTATTCCTGGCACGCCCAGTTCCCTCGGGTCCCTCCTTCGTTGCTTCTCTTAAAGACCCGCTGATATTTTGCGCCTCGCGGCCAGCCAGATCTGCGTTTTTTTCTCCCCAAAAAACTTTTCTCCTTTTAATTCAAGGGGTCAGTAGTCACAGTCCCTTGGGTGTGACAGGTTAACATCCGACCCCCCTCCTGTCTTTCGTTGAGTCCAGATTTTGGTGTACTTTCTTCCCTTGTTTCCCCCCCTCCTTATAAAGTCCTTTGGGTCGCGATGGTTTTCCATTATTTGCTTTTTCCCCCTCACCGGCCTCTTAAAACTCTCCTTTCTGATCTTTAAAATCCTGCCCCCACCGGTGTCAATTGCTCGCTAAGCTCCTCTCACTTTGATTTTTCCTGCTGATGTCAAAGATTTCCCCTTTCAATGAGCATCGATTTAAAATGTACGCTTTCCACTCCAAATCCGCACCCAATCCTATCAGCCGCTCCTTCCGCGAGCGTCTCACATAACTCGCGCTGCCCTTTTTTTGGGTCGCACCCCTGACTTGCATGATTTTTTCTTTGTCGAGACCTTGAAACTCCAAAGTTCTGTATGCCCATCAAGCCTCTTCCCCCAATACTTTTTCTACTGATGACGATAACCGCAAAATTTCTCCCTCCCCGTTCTCTCTCATACATGATAACTCGTTAGCGGAATTTTGAGCCGTTTTGCTGATAGGATGAGCTAGTCGTCTCTTTAAGCGAATTTTTTAGAATGGGACCGCTATACAATTTGTCCCCCATGTGAACTTTTCTAGTTCAAACTTCCCTTTGTCCCTTTCCGCCAGTGTGTTTTGTTGTTGGTTCTACCTGTGCATGCTTTAACGCTGGTGTGAAGCTGCCCATAAACGCTTGTCTTAAAGCTTTCCGTCCCGCGTACTTCCCCCTTTTTGTATAACCGCGGGCTTCGGGACTATTGGTTTATACTGTTCCCCAGGATAATCCGCGCCTTTCTTTTTTTGTTCGCTCTAGGTCATCGCTCTTGTTCAATTCTTGTTGCCTTCAATCCAATTCTCTGACTCCCCCCCTTCGATTACTTTTCAATCCCCAAGTCTGAATGTTAAGATCTTCCCTTCACTTGTGACTCCCCCTCTTCCCCAATTTCATTTCAAATGCCGAATTTCATGGTTCTCTTTCCCTGTGATCTGACAAGATTAAAATGACTTCCTTATACGATTGTACCTCTGCCTTTGAGGCTCCCCCGATCCCTACTTTTTTTGATTCCTATGGTATGTAATGGTGCAATCCGCCTACGCTAGGATCAGTCCCCTTTTCGTTTTCGGCAGACCTCAGGTATTCCTCCCCCCCTTCCCCCCCCGCCTTTCCCACTTCTTCTTGTAATATATATTTTTAATTTTTTTTTTTGAATCTTCCCTTTACTTGGTCGGACTTGGGGAATAGAATTTCTCCCCTTCCGCCCACGAATGAGTACAGATTCTGTATGCACCAGTCTTTCATACCCTTCCGTCGGGCCGAAGTTATTTTTGAGCGGCCCAAATTCATCTCTCCCAGCGACCCCCTCAATGTAAAGCCGTCTTGAAGTAGTCTCCGGGGATTGCGCCCATCGGTCGTCTTCAGTTGCTATGATTGAAGTTGCCTGGTCTTCTTACCTGCCCATCTTACAATGCAACTTTTTCTTTCACCTTCAATCTGGTGTCTCCTTCTCTCCTGTGCTCCTCCCCCTTATCAAGTGGCACTTTCCCTTTTTTCGGTCCCCCTATCCCGCCCTCTTAACACAAAAACTTACGCCTGATCCTGAGCCAGTAATTTTCTCCTCCTCTAGGAAGTCCTTGAAGTTCCCGCGGGATACCAATGGTCATTCGCGATTACCCCGTCCACGCCAAGGCCCTTTTCCTTCAGCTGCAACCCATCGCGCGGCATGTAAGTTTTACCAGAAAGTTCGACTATTTCACCCGGCTCATGGACTAATTTCCCCCGGGTTTTCTTCCAGACTCGTCGCGAGAAGGCGCTGTTTCGATATTCTAGCTCTTAGCCCTCTTTCCCCTGACAGGAAAGCTTTAAGCTGAAGCCCAGCTGTCTCGATGAGACCTATTTGGTTCTCGGCATTGACGCCATTCCCCTATGTTCTTCGGCATAATTTCATCAGGGTGTTAGGTTTAGAGTCCCCTCTTCTCACTTTGCAGACGTTTTTCCTTTCATTTAGATTTGCAATTTATCTGGACATTCCTTTCCCCTTTTTTTTGGGACACGAGACCAGAGCTCTTGATCCGATTCGCTAGAGCGTTTCTTCGGATTTACTTTTTCATTTCCCCCTTTCTTCCTTTCCCCTTTCTCACCTCCCTTCCCCCCGATCTTGCACAATACCCCTCTTACCTCAACGCTAGGGGAAGTTCTTCGATCTGATCCAATTTTACACCGATTCCGTGATTTCCCCCCCTGTAGCCAAAGTAAGTTTCCTTGTCAGAGCCAATTTTTTACTGGTTTTGATGTACCCCAACATCCTGAGGCCTGCGGACCCGGTCCGTCTTTACATTTCATCTGTATCTTCTTTTATGGACCCCACCGTGGCCCAGACCACTCAAGTCAGTTCCTCAATCGAATTATGTTCCACCCCTTTTATTCGGTCATCCAGAACCCTCATTTTTGACTTTTTACGCTCTTTCCCCGCGTTTGATGGTGCTTACGCGCTCTTGGTAGATCGGCATCTTCTCCCACTTTTTCTTGGTCCTAATAGCCAGAAGAGTTCCGATGGTAAGGTCGTTGCCTTCAGTGGAAAAACCTTGAATAGAGCTATCAATGTTTTCTTCCTGCCCCCCTGAGGCTCCCCTCGATTGCGTTTGTGTTTCTCATTCCTCCTCCCCGTGTTCCTCTTGAAATCAGGTTCCTCTTTTTAGCGACTCCTGCAACCAGAACAAGATATCCCTTAGGTTTTAACGATTGTACAGGTCTATTCAATAGTCCCTATTGACAGCGAGTCCTTTGGCTTCGGACCTAGTCGACTTTCGGGCCTCATCCCGCTTGCTTCTTCCCTTCAGTGGTTTTTCCTTTGAACACACCTTTCGTAAGCTTCCTAACGACGGGGTTATCTCTTGCGACTCAAAAGAAGTCTTTTCCTATCGTTGTTGTTGATTCTATATCCATTAGTGGATGCGAAATAGGGTCGACACCGTTTTACAACTTTCCTTACGTCCTTTTCTTTGGGTCGCTTGAATTCAGGCGCTCCTGCTTTTTTTTTTTGTGCTTTCCCTTCCTATTGTCCGAAACGACTTCGCTCAATCTCCTTTTCCCCGGAGCTTTTTGTCTTTTCAAGGACCGGTTTCACAGTTTTTTCCCTTTCCTCTTCTCCTTGCAGAATTAGTTGCGTTTTTTGCCCAGTTTTTCTCGATGGAAAGCATTGTGAGCATTATGATTTAGTGTTCCACCCAAAGTAGCGGCTGGTGAAAACACCCAACACGACTCGTGCCCAAGGTCCCTTCCCCCCGATTTTCCTTCGGGATTAGAGAGGGTTGAGTGTTTGCCATAGGTCAAAAAGCCCCCTGCCATTCCCCCCCTCCTCCCTTTTTATTTTTGCCCTCCCCTTCCCTTTCCGAATGAAGCGACTCCTTTTCCCCCTTCGTTCGCTTGTACTCCACCCTCCCACCGATGGAGATTCATACTTGAACGTAAGTGGTTTTTGTCCGAGTCCGACTCCTGCCCAAGGCCTGGGGCGTCTTCTTTTTAAAGCGCCTTTTTTTTTGGAATAAGTTTTTTTTTTCTCTCCCAATTATAAGAGTTTTCCTTGTAGCCGATTCCTTTTTTTTCCTCAGTTTTCTTCTTTACTTGAGGATTCACACAAATCCCCCTGTTTTCCTCTTTTTGAAACTCCTTTCCCTTCTTGCTCTTTCCACCCTCCTGCCCCCCCAATCTTACACTGCTTAGATACGCTTCGATCCTGAAGGACTCTTGATGTCTCACTGTGCCTCTCTTTGAATGATCCTTTTCCCTGACGCAACCCCTGAACCTGTCCGCAACCATGACCTCAGCTTTCGCGCGATTTTCTCCCGGTCTCTTTCGCGAGTTTTATCAAAAGACGCCCTTCCTGACTTGTGGTCTGTCAATGCCCCCACGGCTGATCTTTCCCCATCTCGAATCTGCCCCCCCTTCGAACTACCCTTGCTGACTCTTGACTCTCCCCCATCTCCCACCTTTGCGGCTTGCCGATAGCCTGCCCCCTTCCATTGCTTCATCGTATATCTGGTAATCTTTTTTTTTACTCCATTTGAGCTGATGTGGATCGGGCTGCGCTTCTTCATTCTCATTCGGCGCTTGCTGCGGGACTAATTCCCCCCGTTTTTCCTCTGAGACCTGATTGCAATCAGGTAAATTTCCGCCCCCCATTGCTTCCACATCTTATAACTTGCTGGGTGCTGCTTCGTTTATGCTTTTTTGAACGATGTTGTGCAGCTTTCACGCGAACGGCCTTTGCTACGTTCTGAAGAAATGTACCCCGCTCTTCCGGACTTCCCCTCGCGTCGCGTAAAATATTTAAAAGTCCCCTCCCCCTCCTGTTCAGGGTTTTTTTTGTCCTCTCGGTGGACCCGATTAAGCCTGGGGAATACATCTCTCGTTCCGAACATAGCCTCTGTTTATTTCAATATAAAAGTTCCTTTACGACTCTTTCGCAGCCACTGCGCTTGAAGACTACGCTATTTCTTTTTTTCCCAACGGACTCTCGCCGATGGGGAGCAATCGTTTTTCGGACCAATTATGGACATTTCCCGATTGGATAGTCACTTGAGCGGGCCGCGATTTTCTCCTCCTTCTTTTTTCTTATTTCTGGAGCTCCCCTTTCTTTTTCCCTGACTTGGGATCTGTTTTATCGGAGATCCAAATTAGGCA
>Ga0179591_1268619_pt1 | contig 12332 bp, 9 predicted proteins | sample CZOMad2_1_08_16f_FD_182891 | JGI IMG/M metagenome (GOLD analysis project Ga0179591, IMG submission 182891) | Vadose zone soil fungal communities from Angelo Coast Range Reserve, California, USA - CZOMad2_1_08_16fungal (PacBio error correction) | ecosystem: Environmental > Terrestrial > Soil >... | reverse complement strand
GGCGGCGGCGCCCGGCGATGGCTACCCCCTTCAGTTGATCCTCTCCAACTGCTTACATGACGGCCTAAGGCGGGAAGAGATGCGTTCCGATCGGCTTTCTTTCTGTCCGGAGCTGGTCCTCGGAATCTAGGATCCCGAGCGCTGCCCCTCTTCACGCGGAACTGGATCTTTCACCTCTCCTATAATTTTGGGCGAATTTACTCGTAAGCTCGTGTTGCGAGTGAGCAGGTTGTTCCTTTTTCTTTTGGTTGTTTTTTCTTTTTTTTTTTTTTTGTGTTGGTTTTGTTTTTTTCTTTTTTTTTTTTTGGGTTTTTGTTTGTTTTTTTTTTTTTTTTCCTCTGGTGTGGGCAGAGATAGAGAGTTACCTTTTGAGTACTTCTAATCTCTCTGGTCCCGTTGAGTATCGCCGGCTCCATTATTCACCCTTTCAGGTTCTTGTACCTGCTTCCTCTCGCCTCCTTTTTTCAGAATTTCAGCGCACTCGCTCTCCAGCCTTTGACCAATCTGCGTAGAGATCTTATTTCCTCATTCTTTTTTTTTCAGCGAGATCCGCCCGGCGGGTGGCTGTGCCCCTCTTCGATGCGTCTTTCCAATGATTAGGGGTAGCCGCTTGCGCCGTTTCCCTTTACATCCCCCAGAGAAGGTGAGTCTCTGTTTCTCAATTCCCCTCGAGATGCCCTCTCATTTTTTTCTAGCCGTACCTTCTCTCGGCTCCAGCTCAACAGCGCCGACCCCCCTCCGCTTACTATAATCTCACCCTTCGTTTTCGCCTGTGCGCCGAGTCTCCATTCCATTTCAAAATCGTCCTGTAGCCGTCTCTAGGTCCATTTCACCATGCGCAATACAGCAGGATCGTTCAGCTTTCCCAGTGCCGCATTTCGCCCTTGCTTTTCCTTTCTTTAGCGGGTACTGTAGCGCAAGGCCCTCTCCGTTGTTTTCATAGCGTGTCTGCTCGCGGCTCTTTTCTCATTTCAGACTTCCTTGAGTATGAAAAGAAGCTCGACTCCGAGAGTCCCCCTCTGCTTCGGGTCCGGTTCCAGAGACCCGGATTTCATAGCCCTTTTGTTGTTCCGAAGTCACTCGCCGCTCTGCTTTTTTATCGACTTTTATTAAATTCATTTCCGAGTGCACCGCCTGTTAATATGAAATTATTCTCTTTTCCCTTAGCCAGGTCCTCGTCGTATCTCGTCGAAAATGTTGTTTCTAGAGTCCTAGTCCTCATGACTACCAATTTTTTCTTCAGGAATTTTCGAAGAAGCAAATCGCCTCTCTATTAAGACTTTTCAGCATTTAGGTAATTTGAATCGAGATCAATCAGGCCCGGTTCGGGTTTACTTTTTCTCCTCCAGCCAGCCTCCTCCTCCTCGACCCTTACGAATTCCCTTGTGCCCTGCCGCGTCTTCTAGGCCGGTCTCTCGGAAAGAAGGTTTTTTTCTTGGTTCTTCGCTCTAACCTGCTGATGAACATGTTCTACCCTTCCTCCTCCGCACGTCCTCTTTCTCAACAGTTCTGGTAAAACAGGTCGACCTGAGCGATAGGTCTGATCCAAAGGTTCTACGTAGAACTCCCCAAGCGAGCACGTCGCAGCTCCAAGATGCCCTCCGTCTTCCGAGGTCTCAGGAGTTGCCCGCTACGGGGTTTTTTTGAAGAGCATTCAGCCTCTTCCCGCAGCCTAAAGCCTCAATCCGAGTGATTCTCCCTTTCAATGCGGACCAGATCCTCTCTATAGCCGTACCCTTCTTTATTGTTTTTGTGTGCTCCCTTTTCCCCCGCGTTCTTTTTTTTTTCGACATTAGGGGTGTCGCTTCGCCCCCTTGGAGTCGCCCAGTGGCGCCCAGACTTTTTTAGCTTCTCTGGATGGTGAGCCGTTTCCCCAAAAAGTTGTTTGAGAGCTCCCCAATACTTCTCTTTCCGCCCCTTTAGCTTTTCAGGTTTAAAGATCACTCGGAGTCTACACGCCTGTCTATAAACGTTTCTTTCCTTTCCTCTATTCCCCTCCCTACAGTTTTGGTTGTTTGTCCCTGATCTCCCCGGAGATCCCCTTTTGTTTGGAGTAAGAATTAGCGGCATCTTGTTTCCCTATTCGCCCCCTGCGTAGAACTGTTGATGGAGAATCCCCCCTGATTTTCTTACTCCACTGTGACGGCCTTCTACCCTTCTTCACCTCGTGAGTGTCTAAAACGTCTACCTCGCCCCCCGATGGAGAGGGAATCCCCGACACCCTGGACCCCGAGAATGGAACAGTAATCCCCCCCCAAACGCATCTCGATTAGGCCTCTCCTTTCGATGTTCGATGGATTGGTTCATTGGATGGACGTGTTCTCGATGACCCTTCCCCGCTTACCCGAACAAGCACCGGTCTCCCCCCGAACTTACCCCCCCTGCACTTTCGACCCTTTTTGTGGCAGTATGGATGTTCAGTCCCCCTTAGGAAGGGTGTTGACTTTCCCTCTGGCCGCCTCGTCGACCATTTTTTTTTAGTCACCTAGTTTTTTAGCTCTGTCCGTGGTTTCCCGGTTTCTCGTCAGGCAGACGAATTTTCCACAATTCCAACAGAGCTGCCGAGACCCCACCATAATAGACTCTCTGGCGCCTCCAGCCTCCCCTTGTAGTTTAGGCCTTTGTGCGGCATCACGCCTGCGTCGTAGGAAAAAAGCAAGCCCTTTTCCCAGGTCATTGACGTGGACACTATTCTTTATCACAGCCTTGTATATTCCCCTTCAGCGAAACCGATTTTGGTATATGGAGATGTATCCGGTTTTCCCAGGCTGTCAATTAGTTGAATTTCCTCCTCTCTGAGGGAAATCACCATTCTTTTGATCTCGAGACTGTGTTCTCAGATCCTTGAATCCCTGCTAGACCTTGGAAATCTCCGCGGTGCCCTTCGTGCACAGATTTTCGTCCTAGCTGGAAGGAGCCCCTCCTACTGAACGGCGCTTACTGAGGAAAATTCTTCTTTGTTCGAACTGTAGATGATCTACGTACACCTCCTCTTCCCCCGTGAACTAAGATGATTCTCTTGTTCCCGTTCCCCCCCCCCGAGGCGTCAAGACATGATCGAGTCACCCTCCGCCTTCTTCTTCTCCCCCACTGGCGTTTACTGCCCCCAACCTACGAGATTTCTCTAAAACGGATTAATACGCCTCTTCCCTGAGTTGGTCCGCGAGATGTATCCGCCGTGATCAGGAGTTGTTGTCTGAGCTTTTCCGATTCTCACTAGTTTCTTAGATGCCTTGTTAAAGAATGGAATTTCTCGTCACCAGCCTTACTTTTTCGAAGGGTGTTTTATGAATCAAAGGAGGCGAGAGTGAGAGGTTTCTCCTCTTGCTGTAAGGCGAGTTTTTCGAGAATCTCTTTTCCTGTGTTCGTCGTTGACTACAAATTCTCTACTTTTTCTGCGACCGGAAGAGTTCGTTAAGAAACCGGTCTAATTCTGCATTTCCGTCCCCCGACGCGACAGCTATGGGCAAAGCGTACCTTTTCTTTACTAATTCCTTTTTGTTGGTGTTGAGCTATATCTCCCCCACAGAGTCGATGTTCCTCTTGACCAAATGCTACTTCTTCCGGCCTTGAAGCAACACCTTAGAGAAGGTTTTTCTTTGCTTTTGATCTTACGTTTGACCGAGAGATGCGTACCACTCAGTACGCTATCGGCGATCTCGCCTCCATCAACAGCGTCTCCACTATCTTCTGCTTCCCGCCATAGCCGAGTTTCTCCGAGAAGAAATCCGCGTGAACCGCAGAGGGTGAGGTCCTTTCCTCTTCCTCCCTCCGGCCCAGCCTCGGCCAAGATACATACATATCTACTTTCCTCCTCTTCACCCCCGTCCTCATCATGATCGCCTTTTTTAATGGTCCGAGGGCAGTTTTAAGCACGGACGAGAGTTGTTTATTTCGCCTTTTCCCTCCCTCACCGGAGGTGAGCTAGAGAAGCTCTCGTGGCCAAGCCCCCCTCTCCTCTCTCCTCCGAGTTCATAGAGATAGTGTTTCCGTTTCCTCAGTTTCTTGCGGTGATTGTAGATAGCAAGGGGGGAGACAGTTTCGCGTGGATAAGCTCCCCAAAGAATCTCGTCACTTTTGTGCACCCTTCCCCTGCTCTGCAAATTTCTCCTTCTCCTGATCACGGCTCGTCGGAACCATCCGAGTTTTTCCCGGTTTTTTTTTCAAATCTCCGACTGGAGAAGCCTTAAGAAATCTTTCGAGCTTCCGTTAAAAGCTCCAGATGCGCCCCCATCCCTTCCCTGGCGAGTCTAAGGTCGGTCACTTCTCGAACGCCTCAGAGCCCAATTTCTTGAGTTTGAGGATATTGCCCGAGCCCGACCCCTCCGAACTCCAGTCGAAGGAAACTTCTGTTGTCCAGTCTCGCCTATACCGGATGGCCCCTGCAGTGGGAGTTTTTTCTGCCGTATCGCGAGCTGCGTACCCATTTAGCTCCCCACGATCCCCGATTTGCCATAAACTTCGACGCTCTTGACCCTCTGATCGTCGACAGAGACTTCCCCCCACCAATACCCAATCCCGCCATCCTTACCAGAGTTTAGAGATCTTGCGAGATCGGCGGCGGATTGGTAGGGTGGACGCTTGAAGTCCTTTCCTCGTTCAGAAGAGCATCCCCTCAAATCCGGCTCTTTCCATGAGTTTGGTGGTGTTGTGACACTAGGACTCGATGATGAGTCATTACCCCCTTCTTCTCGTTCGTGGGACTCCTAGGTGCCCCCTTCCCTCGGCCGGTTTCTACTTTTTATGGTTTTTCTTTTACGTCTTTTTTTTTTTGACCATACGCCCGATAGCCCTCTGACGGAGACGGGAGACTAAATCCATTATGCAGCCCCCCCCCTTTTGTAGAGCGCCACTAAATAAGAAGATGTGCCCGCATTCCTCCTTCTGTTGCTTGCCGCTCCGGACGTCTTCTCAAACTTTTTTATAACACAGGGTATATCTCTCCTCCCTTCCGGGTGTTTTTTTTGATTCTATTGCCGACCCAGTTTTGATCCGGCGTTTTTTCTCTCCGACGAGCGGATCGGTCCATCCCCCCTGTCGGTTGCACATCTTTCTCAGCCTCTGTTTTTAACGGGTTGTTGTTAATTGCCCCTCGCTACGGACCCGGGGCCCCCATAACCCACTCGTTTCCCTTTGAAGAGAGTTCCCCCCCCTCCGACCCTTTTTACCCCCCACTACCACAGTCCAGCAGTCTGCATGGCACCCCTCTCCGACCAAAATGCATTTCCCTCTTTGCCCCCCCCTGTCAGAGATAGTCAGTTTTCTTTCTGAGCGTATTCTTATTTTCTTGCCTATGATTAATAGGAGATCGCTCCCAGAGTTAAAAGACATGAGATCTAAAAAGACTATAGATTGATCGACTTGGACCTTTGTCTTTCACTTAGATTGGGCCTTTTCATAGGTCCCCCCGGTTCTAGACATTGATATGACCCCCCTCTGTCGAAATTTTTTACAAAGACCTTCTTTTTGTTAGGTCTATGAGGAACCGTAGTCTTTTTCAAGATCGTCTAGAAGAATCTACCATTAGACCAGAGGGTCCCTTTTCGAACAATGTCTCTCTCTTTAAATGTACAGTCCTGACGTGAAGTATCCTGCGGTTTCCTTTTCGCCTTTTCTTCTCTTTCCGGCGCCACAAGGCTTAAGTCAATCTAGGGCTGCAGTAGACATTTTTTTAGAGATTCTCCCGTATACGAGGCTTGGCGCGACGGCTTTCTGATATGGAGTTCTGATTACGCGTTCTTTTCTTCCTTGAGGCTTACTTTCTCTAGCCCTGGACCTCCCGTGAGATTGTGGACGGAAGGTACCAGAAGATAGCCCCTGAGAGGTCTGCGCGGTTCCCTGTGAAAATGAGGCTTATGGAGTCTTCTCCCACATCCTAGTCCTCTCCCTATAAAATGGAGCGCCTGAAGCTCCCCGTGTAGGCCAGCGATAGTTGACTTTTCCTTTCTCCCCGATTTTGGCCACGAGTTGACATCAGTCTTCTTCCCCCTACTCCCCCCTCCTCTTATCGGTTCCTCCCTTTTCGGTACGTCCCCCAAAAAATACTCTATCGCCCCCCAGGCATAGGAAAATGAAGCGCGTTTTCGATGATTCTTTTCAGGATTGCGGCCCGATACTCTTCTTTTTTCTATTCATGTTGTGCATGGATTCCGATTGGCTTTTTTGAGCTGCTTGTTCACGCTGATCTCTCGTACGTCTAAGTAAGGGTTTTTCAGAATGGAATCGACTCGCGTTTCCGCTATTTGAGCGATTTAATCTCGACGATCCTCTTCCTGAGCCAGGAGCTTTTTTCTTCTTTTTCCCAGGCCCGAGCTCGACCTTCCTTCTATAGGTGGGATTTTGAGACGCGACACGTCCGTACGCCGGAAGCTTGAGCATAGAATCGGACTTTCCCAAGACAGGGCACCGAGGTCCTCAATTACTACTCCCTCCCTTTTTTTTGCGCTGATTCCCTCCCCCTCATCTTTATGATTTTCCCTCGAGTGCGATTTTCCCTGCTTCCGCGTCCGATTGTCGTGTCGCAGACAATCTGAAAGAAGGGGAGTCTCTTTTTTCCGGTCGCCCCCTTTTCTCGATCTGCGCGACCGCCGTCACACAAGGTTTTTCGCGAGCTCGCCCTCGCCCACAGCGCTCTCTCTGATTACAGTTTCCCACCCGGTTTTAAGCCCTCGAGTAGCACCATTCAAGCGTGAAACTTTTCCTCTCCCTTGCTCTTCTACGCGCGTTCCCTCTTCCGGGAACCTATCTCCCTTCTCCGATCGGACGCACTCTTCACGTGCCTTTTTGGGAGTAATTTCGTCCGAGTCGTGTGATCCCAAGTCGTAGAGTAGGGTTTTGTTCTTCAATTCAGTTCTACCCGCCCTCGCGGGAGGTGGACAGAAGCAGAAGCTTCCCATGGCCACGGCCCCCCGCAGCGGAATCATCTTTTCCGCCGGTTTCGCCTCATTCTCGAGCGGGTTTTTTCTCTGCGCCGACGGAAGTTTTTGAGGAGGTGTTTTTTCCAGAAAACAGCGCATGCAGGTGCGTTGACACCAGCTTTTCCCCTTTCAATCTTCTTTGCGAGCGGCGAATCTCGCACCTTTTTAAACATATCGGTCTCCACGCTCGTGACGCTCTCGAGTCTCGAAGCCAATTACCCCTCTGTCCGTGTCAGAAGATCCTCTTCTCCCCTCCTTCTCTGACGAGGTTATTCCCTTTTGGTCACCGGATACCCTTTGCTTGAGAACGTCTCGTCGAGGAGTTTCTCTTGTACCTCCGAATTTAAGGAGCCCTTCCTCTTCAAATCCTCCTCCTAACAAGTAGGTGTCCCCTTTCGCGAGGCCTTCTTTCTTGCAAGTTAGAGGGTTCCATGATTTTCGTCTTTTTTGAAAAATGATTCAGGATTAGACGCCCTCCGGGCTGAGCAGATCTTTGAATAAAAAACCCTCTTAGTCTCATTTGACCAAGACGTCGAGCACGGCTTCCTTTCCCTCACAACCAGCAAAACTCCTTCCCTTTAAATTCCTTCGCGCCGGCGGCCGCTCCCTTAGTTCGCCGCGGTCTTGTCTCGGTTTAATCCTTATTCCCCTTCGTTCCCGACTACAGCCGATCCGCCTCGTGAATGTAAATGTCCCTCTTATCTCTATGAAGAGTCCGTCCTTAGGTCTTGTGGAATGAGCGCTTGCATGCTCGCAGGTTTCGGAATCTGGGTCCGGGTCTTCCGCCAGGGCGCGTTCGCAGTTTCAGCTCGTTTCCCTCCCCCCCCTCGGCTATATCGGCCCAGAGAGCATATTTATGTCAGACCCCCTTTATAGACCCAGCAAATTTTCGCCGCTGTGACCCCAGCCGCCTCTGGATTAATTTTCCGATCCCTTGCGGATTCACAACATCTCTTATATCCAAGGTTAGGACCCCCTCCACTTTCCTAATCTCCGGTTGTGTTTTTACATTCCAGACACGTCTTGTGTGGAGGAGTTGACTCCCCAGTAGTGTATGAGAAAGTCCCTCTCATCGGTTCTTTTCTCTCCAAGTCAGATAACTGATCTCTCTTCCCCCAGTATACGTCTCCTAGGGTTCCTTTTGAAGGCTAGGTCACCCAGCACCTGAGGCAATTTTTGCCCTAGAGTTCGACCGGACCCTGCAACTCCCTGGAACCGCCTGATGCACCCTTTATACTCTTTTTGCAAGAGATCTTCTCTTAGATTTTCCTTTCTCAGTCCCCCCGATTCGGATTTTCTTGCTTTCTCTTAATACCCTTCTTGCCTCCAAAAGCACCCCCCCCACATGCACGCTTTTTTTCAGGCCCCGCAGTCCCTCTCAGATGGACGATTGGCTTTCTTCTTTCCTTTTCTAGTTCGGAAGTAGCCGGCCCTTTTGATATAAGCTAGGGACACTCTTCGATGGGGAAAGATGTTTTTTTTTTCGCGCCTTGTGACTCCCACGAGCCTGTCCGTCCTTTCCTTTTTTTATCGAAGATCTCCCCACTGGCCCCATTATAAAGGAGTCAATCTCGACTGGAGCATTTCCCCTCGACTGTAGTATGTCTTATTTTTAGTCGGCTTAGACGGACCCTTGTGACTTTATAGCCACCCCCGGATAACTCTCCTCGTTTTAAGGTATGAAGTTAGCCCCCAGCTTTACCGTATACTATGATTGAGAGGTCCTCCTTTAGGGGCTTGGCTTCTTCTCCCTAGACTTTCCGACCCTTTTTCCTAGGAGTTATTGTCGAGAGCCGATATAACCCCCTGATTCGAGCCTGAAGAAGAGAATGATATTCCCCAGTGCAGATGGCCGCTCTCTGGGTATCGTCCCCTTCCCCCTTTTTCTCGCTGATCTTTCTCTCGTTTAGCCCAAATCCTTTTTTCAGGACAATTTCCGACGAAGCCGAGATACGAACCGTATCCTAGTGAAAGATAATTCTATCTCGCTGATTTCTTGACGAGGCTCATTCGACAATTTTAAACCCTTCCCTCCTTCGGCGGCTCCGTGAGTCTTTATCCCCCCCTCAGCTTTATACAACGGCATCTTTACACGCCGGAGCGATGAGCGGACCCCTTTTGACTCCCCTCTCTAGTCGTATCGGTGAATGAGCCCGGAGGAATTTTACCCTTCTCCCGATCGATCCTTTTAAAGATGAATGTATCTACTTCGGTCCTTTTCGCTCAGGGTGGTCTTGAATGGAAATCGAAGCTGTTGCCAGGCGATAGAAGCGAGCCTGTTTAGGTCTGTAGCTCCATTCTCTGTCGATGTGCGACCCGCCAGAGCTGCCTAAAAGTATTCTTTCTTTGCTGCTCCCTGAGCTGTTTCCGACGCCAGGACTCCTTTTGTGCATCGCACCTAAGCATTCCAGAATGTTCACTTTTCCGATTTTTTTTCTCCCCCTACTCATCCGTTGTGTTGAGAGAGACCCGCACCCTTTGCCCTCTTCCCGCGTCTATCTATGCGAAACATTCTCGGGTTCCTTTTTCCGTTTTTTTTTCTTTTTTCTTTCCACTAAAGGTTCATCCCCCCCCCACCCCAGTGAGAAGGTTCTTCAGACCGCGAGATCTGGTAACCTAGATATGCTCTCCCTCCTTTCGCAGACATTCTTTCTTAGGCTAGCCCCCAGATACCCCCAGAGCGCGCCCTCCTTCTGATCATTAGCACCGTCTTGATACTCCCCGGAGTGCGCCGTTCTTTCCATCCTTGGCCAGCGCTCTTTCTTTCCCATGAAGTCTTTCCCTTTTTCCGTGCCACAAACCATCCCCTTATTCCCTCTCTGTCCTTTTACACGGAAGCGGCTTTATGTTTCCGAGGCCGTATTCCCGTTCTCTTAGCTTGCTTTCCTTCCCCTACTAGTGTCGTCCAGTTCCTCAGCTTGCCAGGTTGTTTTTTCCTCCTTTTTCCGACGCTTCTCCTCGTTTCAAGACGCAGCTCTCTTGAGTTTAGAGCGGCTTTTTCCTTTTACCCCGCGAGTCGGGATCTTACCAGATTTTGGACCCCGATCCCCTTAGCTTCCTCTTGTGGTCTTCCGACCGAAAGTCATCTCCTTTCCCCTGTCAAGCGAAACTCTGTCATTCCCCTGCGGCGAAGCTCCGCAATGTCGTCCCACATTCGCGCCTAAAGATGTTTCTCCCTCTTTGACTAGCCGCCGACGGAGAAATCCCTTTACGTCCGTTGCTCCCCTCTCTCCCATACCCGCTAGCGTTTTTTTTTTTTGAAGCTCTCCCGTACGGTCAGGCTTCCCTAACGTGCCTCAATCGAGGAGGGGGAGAGCTTTTTTTTGGATCCCCCTCCGCCCCGCCGCACCGCCAGGCCTTTCCCCTTTTCCCAGCGCTTTACCTGGTAGTCCCCCCCTCCCTCTCTCCTCTTTGCGGCAGTGGTCGATTTTAGGGTCTCGCCCCGCGCTTGAAAAATTTCTCCTGCTTCCCCTCTCCCACGCCGATGCTTCCAAGATGCTCCCCCCTTCCTTGCGCTCTTTTTCCAGATCCTCTCCAATAATTTCAGGTCGACCAATCCCCAGCTAAAGATACTCCAAGAGTCCGATCTCCCTCCCCCCTTCCGGCCTTCGCAGTCTTGCCGCCGATGGGCTCGGTTCGTTAAGATAGCTCTTGAAACCCTAAGCGTCCAGACTCCCGTTCGTGAGACACCAGCGGAACGAGTTAGCCTCTTCATCAGAACCTCTTTTCGTTCGGTGGTTTCATTTTTTTTTAATGTGGTAAGGGCGATCTAGAACAGTTCTAGGTGGAAATCGGGTCGTGAGCCCCCTCTTCCCTTCTCTCCGAGTTGCCTCTTGATGCTAAAACCCCGGGGTTCTCTCCTCCTGTCACCACTCTATTTCCTCTCTTTTCTGACTTTGTTTTTAATTAGACTCGAACCCTATTCCCCGTACGATAGCTTCCAGTTTAGAACTTTTGTTGTTGTCTCTCTCCCCTCTCCAGGTGGCCAGTGGGCCCTCTCTTTCTTTCCTCCCCCCCTTATTCTGATGATGAACCAAGCGTAGATCTGCTGCTGGCGGGTGTTAGAATACATCTTTTCTTAGGCAGAGATTTTGACGCATGAGCGACCGAGAGTCCCCCAATCCTCCCTTTGCAACCCTCCCCCCTCAATTAGACAAGTCCCCTCGCTCTTCGAGTAAGGTCCCCCCAAGGTTGGACCAGTTTTTTTTTCCCCTTCGTCGAGCGTTCAGATGACCGCGGGTTAGGCGTTATTTTTCCTTCCTGTTCCCCTTCCCTCGGCATCTGCCCCTCCTTATTACCAAGGAACCCCCCCGCGCCACGTGCCTTAGGAGACAGTCCTCACCTATTCTGGGTATTTCTTTCCGATTCCTTCTGTTTTTTCTAGAGGCCGGTGATCGACAGATTCTTGGACGTCGCGTTCTCAGTGAGGACCCCATACACGTTTTTCAGAATAGTTGAAGTTTTCCGTCCCAATAGTTGTCCTCGCTCCTTCTCAAAAATCGACCACGATGTCCAGAGCAACCCTCCCTCGTTGCTATTGGAGAACTAGTGTCAGCTCGGAGGGCTTACGTGTATCCTGAGTCCCTTTTCGCTTTCGTGGAACCCCTTCCTCCCCAACGAATCGGAATAGCATTCTTTCTTTTTCGCGCCTCTTGACAGACGGAGGCGCGGCTCAGACGCTTCTCATATGGCTTTTTTAAGCTGCGCCCAAACGTCGGTGTCGTTCCGGGATATTCAGTTCTCCTCTAGGGACTTCCCGTTTGCCTTATCGAGATGTGGGCCACCTCTTAGGCATTCTTAAGACGCTGAAAATTCCTATTCTCCTCAAGGCGGGGGGTCCCCCTTCGTGAATAGTTTATTATCTTATCTTTATGTCCCAGAGGCCCACTTCCTCTAACCCCTCACCTCGGACCCCAATGGCTCACGAATCTCTAGCCTCCCTTAAGATTCTCCCCTCCGAGATTCGCCTTGGCGTTCCCCCGTATCCATCTTTCCATGATCCGTACGTAAAATCAGAGGAGTCCCTCAGATGGAAGCCACAAAATCCTCGTTCCTTGTCACGCAATTCCCTCAAATGAAGAGGATTTTCTGCGCTTTTTTACGCGATGCGGCGTCCGTCCCTTGAGTCTTTCTTTTTTTTCCTGTCTTTTGTTTCTTCCTCCTTTTTGCCCTCTTTCATACAGCGGAATTGGCTTTTTTCTTCACCGTAATCAGCAGCAGGGTTCTTCCCGAAGTTTGTGCTAGCCGAATGTTCTTCTTTGCGAGCTTTTGTTACTCTGAGCAGCCTGTAAGGCGAGTCGCTCTCTCTGGTCACCCGGTTCACCCAGCACTAGAGAGGACCTACCTTTTGCGTGGCTGCGACCTCAGGCTCTTCTTCCACTTCCTTATTTTTAGCCGCCACGATTACACCAGCCG
>Ga0179591_1219502_pt1 | contig 12332 bp, 7 predicted proteins | sample CZOMad2_1_08_16f_FD_182891 | JGI IMG/M metagenome (GOLD analysis project Ga0179591, IMG submission 182891) | Vadose zone soil fungal communities from Angelo Coast Range Reserve, California, USA - CZOMad2_1_08_16fungal (PacBio error correction) | ecosystem: Environmental > Terrestrial > Soil >... | reverse complement strand
TATAATGTCACTCCTCATCTTCCGGGCGCTCGACCAGCCTACGGCAGGCCTAATTCGTCGAGTAACTGCGCGCCTCCAATACACCTTTGACCCCCCCCCTCTTTTCTTTATCTCCTTCTCCCTCCCGGTATACATAGCGGGGTGAGCTGCATCCGTGGCTCATGGCCTTTGCCAGGTGGTTCCTCCACCCCGATTCCGGAACGACTTGATCTGATCCCACTTTGAAATTGCTCCCTCTTTCTTCCTTTTGACAACTCACTCTCTCTCACAACGCAGTCTGTTCTCCCCTCCCCCCCTTCGCTGACTCTAACTTCTCAGTGAGAATTGAAAGTCTGATCCAGAAGACAAAGGGCCGCGAACACTCTGACGATCCTCTACATTTGCCTGGTCTTCGGACCTGCTTTTCTCCTCCCGGAGAGGGACTGTTTATTCAGCATTCTGTTTTCTCATTGAGAATGACTCTAAATCTTTTTTTTCTTTTCAGGTACTGTCCCCTCGAGTCTTCGACCTTCCTTTCTTCTTCCTTTTCCCGCATACCCTTCAAAATCCTCTCTTTGAGTTAATCAGCCTTGAACCCCTTCCTACCAACTTTTTCTTCGCCGTAAAAGATTTCGTACAGTGACTCCCATTTCTTCTGTTTAAGTCTTCCCCCTTTCCCCTCCATATTTAGGACCCGAATCTCCCCCCCCGGCCTTCGCCTGCTCCCCTTCCGGTTTCTCTCCTTTGGATACAGGAATGCCGCCGAAGGAGGATGAAAAAAAATATGCCCTTGCTTTATTTTTGGGATTCGCCTTTTCTTCTTCCTTCCTGGACCGCCGAACGTCTTTCTCTTATGCGGAAGGCATTGTTTTTTTCAGGTCTCCTCAAGCTTTGGCCTTCTTCGTTTCTCCCCGAACTAGGGAGGTGGGGGTTTGTTTCACCCGCTTTTTTCCACATTAGCGCTTCCGCATCTCAAAGTTCCGCTCTCAATCCCCCTCCCTCAAGGATGGCGTGTCTCACTTAAAGTCCATTCCAGGCTGCCACAAAATACCCTCTTCTGTGTTCTTCCCCCCTTCCCTGGCTTGCGTTACTTTCGACCCTTCCGAACCCCCCCCCTTTCCGGGCATGGGAATGGGCTGCCCATGGGCGAAATTTTTATGTATTTTGACCATGCAGGTGAAACATCTTTCATTGCGCGCTTCCCCCCCGCTTTTTCTGTGTCCCCTTCCTCACGAAAAGCCCTCCCTCTCCCCTTGTAAAGGCGATTAGGAGGCCCTGCTCGAGGAATGAAGAGATGATAACGTTGGATACCCGTCTAGGTTGAACGGCCTTTTGCCGCCTTCATTCGTCATTCACCCTTCTCCACTCCTTTCCCGTCCGCTCATCTTTTAGGTCCCTCTTCCTCTCCCTCCCCCCCTCCAATCCGCTCTTCGTCCTCCCGATCGGCCTTTTTCTGATTCTCCGTGGGTTATGCTGTTTTTCTCCCGGAAATAGATCGTGAAGTCAGGCTTTTCTTAAATAGATCTCCTCCCCACTCCTCTCCGCCTGAGAGTCCTTTTTCCAATGCCCTTTCCTCTCGTTTCCTCCTTTCCCCCGTGTTAGAGAGCTCTGGAGTTGCGCCGTCATGGATATGTTGCTTTGTCCGCGCTATCGGTATTTTCCTAACCCCTTTCCAAGATATTTGGCTTCCCCTCCCGTTTCTTTCTTTCCCCTTCGCAGTCGTTTTATCTTTCTTCCGCTTCCTTCTCTCTTCTCTGGCGTGCTTTTTTTTCCGATACTCTGAATACACAGAATGCTATGACGTGTGGTAGATTCTTGCCCCAATGAAGATTCGCGCTAATCAAGATCCCACTAGAAGGCATAGTTTCTCTCCCCTCTTTTATTATGCTCCGTCGGTCCTGCCTTGACCTCCTTCCTTCTCTGTCTGTTTTTTTCCTCCAGTATGCCTCGCGAAGTAGCTCTGCCCAGGATTTTTTTAGATTTTTTCTTCCTGGTTCAAATATGCTAGGACCCCTTCCTTTTTTCAGCCCATTTCCTCTCCTTTTAAAACGTACCTGATGTTTTTGTGTCCTTCCCGGCTTCAACTAAAGCGGAGTGCCCTTTCAAACTAATGATTTAGTTGTAGAGGCCGCCTTGAATTGGTTTTTCGTCCCGTTCCCTGAGCTGCCGACCCCCTTCTCTTTGATCCTCTTGCTCTTCCGATTCTTCTTCGCTCTGTAGACGGGTTCCTACCCCCCCCCCCACCTCCCCACTCTGTATACAAGGTCGTGGCCATTTTCGAGGATCCCGATGAAGGTGTCCCCCCTTGAAGCCAGAGTCGCCCAGCGGTTTTCATTTTTTTGCTCTTCTTCTAAGCGCACGTTTTTCGAAGCACTTGCTACCGAGTTTCCTCCGCCCTTGAAATGTACGCAGATTGGTTGACCCCCGCAGATCCCCTTAGTCTATCGCAGGCCCCGCGAATGGTTTTTTATTGCGACCTTTTTGGTTTCGGCCTTTTCGCATTCCCTCCGGGGTTGTGCTTTGGGCCACTTCCAAGCTAGGGAACATCGCGCCATCTTTCTCCCCCCAAAGCCCCCCGTGTTTTATGGTCAACTATTTCCCCTTCTTCCCCCCTAGAGATCTTACTTATGGAGGGACCCCTTTCTTCCTTTTCCGGGCGGTTTTTTTTTCCCCCGTTCGTGCTACCCTCAGAGGAGGGCTGTGAGAATTGCTCTCCAGTGCCCGAACCCTGCTCGATCCCTTCTCAGGATTTCCAATGCTTATAAGCTCTCCCCCCATTTTGCGATTTCTAGCTCTATTGAGTCCTTTTTCCCTTTTCTTGGCTTCTTCTATCGTTCATTCTCTCAGAGTGGACCCCTGATGGACGTTTCTCTTTCGCTATGGTCCCTGTCTAGCATAAGTATATAAGGATTGATGTCGAAGGGCACCTTCCAGAGTAGTCATGGATATATTTGGAGACTATAACTCTTTCCCCTTCCTTGGATCCCTCGACCCTTCTGAAGGACCCATGTATCTCCTGCAGGATCGAGCTCACCAGCTGCGATGGTTATTTTTGCATCTGGAGAATACCTAGATTGGTGAGTCTGCTTTGCTTATTCCCTTTCTACTCCGACCCGATTATTCCTCCTCCCTGCCGTTTCTGGATCCCAGAGGATTCACCCTCTCTCCTACTATTTGGAATTCGTCATACAACAGACCGAGGTTGGTGGCGGAAAAGGGTCCCTAACTTAGATCCCGTTTCTTTTATTCCCCCTTCTCTTTCGGACACTTTCTCTCCCTCTTGAAGGGGACAAGCTCTCCACGACTGGGTCGAATACCATACCTCTCCGTTCTGTGAGCTCTATAGACCCCCAGTCCCCCCCTATTGTTTTTTACTATGAATTAATATTGTAAGCTTTCCCTCATCATCCTTCGAACAGCTCCTACATGATACTCTTTGAACCTGGACCTCCTTTGCGAAATCTTTTTAGTTCATAGAGCTCACTGGAACTCCCCTCTTCCGGAGTCCATCGACAGTTCCCCCCCCCCTTCCTGTTTTTCGTCTGACCCTCTTCTTTTCTTTTCCCCATAGTAGTTAGCAGCCATACACCCCACACGCTCCCCAGAGTATCCCCCGACCGTCATTCCCTTTTTTATCATTCCTCGAGGGAGTGGCCCCGCCCCTTGGTAAGGATTCATGGCTTTCGCAGTGTGTTGTAGTTTCTCCAAAGATCCCTTACGAAGTGCTCTACAACGATCCTTGGGGCAAGTAGGAAAAACCGTCTCGATCTCTTGATTTCTCTCCCTTAGACGCCCTCCCCCCCCCCCCTTCCTTACGCCTGCCCCTTTTCCTTAACAGATCGAGCCCCCAGAAGAAACAGCGGCACGATCACCCGCTACTCTTACTCCATTATCGAATGGGTCCTTGAGGAAGGATGTGGTTCCTAAGTGATTTCTTGAGCGACCTTTTTTTCAAGGAATTTTTGTCGCCATGAGAATTCCCTTCTTTCCCCCAAGCCCTCGTCCTTTGTCTACCTAACTGAGCCCGTGACCGCGCGCCGCCCGTTCAGTAGGATTTAGGTGTCCAAGCCCACTACTTCCCGATTCGCGACTTTCCCTCATTCCCCCCCCTTGACCCCCCCCTGGTGGCTTGTCATCCTCTTCCTGATTTGGCCCTTTCTTTTTTTCTTTTTTTAAGCCCTCAAAGATGGATCTTTGCACCCAAGGGACCAAATCCAATAGGTTGCCCGCTACCCCCCAGGATCTCCTCTCTATACTCCTTCAGTGTTCTAGTATGATTCGTTTTAAACGGCCTGTCAGTAATGCCTTCAAAGAAGGGCGGTAGGAGGCCCCAACTCGGGTCAGTTTTAGATTACATTGACCCGTCGGCCCCCCTCGGTACGCGAAGCCCTGGCCCCCTTGACTGTCCGCGACCCGTCGGGATGCCTTTTTTCCTGCATCGGGTTTTTTTTTTTGTCGGGAAAAAAGCTCTCTCGAAATTTTTCTTTGCGAGGGGAAAGGGCCGTGGTAGTCAAGTTATTGTTGTGTTTTTTGTCCCCCCCCCCCCCTTTTGCAGAGCGACTGCAGCATCGAATCCTCCTTTCCCAAGACCAGAGTGTGTATAGGGGTTCGATATTACTTCTATCCCCAAGTTTCCCCTTAGGACGCTACCCCCCACCGCTTATTTTTGTGTGTTATCCTGGATTTGAGCCGACGGGAGCACCCATAAGGTACGGGTACCCCTTCTCAAACTGTTGAGCGATATGGTTCTTCTCCTATTGTTACCTCCTGGAACCGCTCCCTTCTCCCGAGGCACTCCCCCTCTGCGCTCTAGGTGCTGCCCTCTCATTCACCCTCCTCCGATTTCGCATAGGAGTCCCTTTAGCTATGAGCCCTGCGGCGTCCTCTTGATCGTTTCTCTTTCCCGCTGTGCGAAGGAATCCCTGTAATGTCACCCGTCGACCCACATCCAGGCGAACCATTATTGTGTTCTTAAGCCTTTCTCTCACAGAAAAAAAAAGAAGTACGATATGCTCTGCACATAGTCTCCAAGATTACTCCTCTCTTCCTCCCCGATCGTTTTTTTCCCCTCCGGACAATAATAGTTATCCAATTCGGTAGAACTACACCTATAGCTAAAAGTTCCAGAGACTTTAAAGATGAAATCCCTTTCTATAATAGTTTGTTTTTTTTGAAGAGATGGACTTTGGAGAATACCTGACTCTATTTTTTTTTCTTTAATCTTCTCCGACTTTTTTTCACGACTATTTCCGTTCTTTGTTACCCACCTATCAGGTTAGGTCTGCGACAACTTCTCTATATAGGTCTCTCCCTCAGATCGGATTGATGTGTTTTTTTTCCTCTTTTACTGAGAAGATGTACCTACAAGATCCGAGTAGTGGCGCTTTTCCACCCTCGATTTCTTTTTCCCTCCCTTTGTTCGTTCAAACTTATACTTCTAAGAATATCGTTCCGCTCCTCTCTCATATTCTCCCCACGGAGGCTTTCTGAAGCGATCGGGTTGGTTAGTGAGAGGTGTCAAATTCCCCCTAGTCGGTCGATGATTGACGGATGAGATGTTTGGTACCCCCCTTCCTTTTCCCCATACCCCCCCCCTCTCGCCCGGCCTGGCAAGAACAGTTCCGTCGCCATTGAAACGCTGAGGGTGCGTGGTATCCGCTGAACTTGTAGATGTCCTTCAGCAGTCCCCCCCCCCAGATTTTAGGTTTCTTCCTCCGTTTCTTGGTATCCTTCCTGCCAGCCGAACCATCTTTCTGTTGTCTTGAGCCGAGGCGATCGATCTTGGTCTGGTCATTGGTTTAAAAAAAAACACCGCAAAATAGTTCTGGTCCTCCTGGAATTCAAAGTCCGCCAGGCCCTTCTCTCCCGATTCCTCAGCAAACCTGAAGAAAGTAAGTGAGCACGGCCCAAGCAGGGTTTTGGTTTTTTTTTTTTTTATTTTTTTTTCCATTTTTTTTTGTTCTTTTGGTGTTTTTTTTTTTCTTTTTTTTTTTGCGGCGCACCCCTTTCGTCTCAGCGCCGGCTTCGAAGCATTCTCCCCCATCCGCCCTTGACGCGTCCTTGAAGTAAGGAGGTTGTCCATAAACAGGAAGCTGACCGTCGTAGCTATATCATTCGCGCATTTTTTCTTCTCACTGTGGATTTTGAAATGGGGAGTACTCTGCCGTTGTCATGCCACTACCCTTCCAGGGCCCAAATTCCCTGACCCCTCCCCCCCTGTTTTTATTGTTCAAATCGGTGGGATTCTTAACATCCGCCGATCTTTCCTTTACTGGAGGAAAACTTCCCCTCAGGAAGAATGGCCGTTGCTTTAGATCTTTGAGGACCGTCAGTGCCTCCTCCTGAGAGGTGCTTTCTTTTTCCAGCCATTGCCCTTCCATTTGACGACAGTCCTCCACCCTTCCTCTCCGAACGGGCATTCCTCTCGACCCCTGTAGATGGAATAGATCTCCCACATGAGTAATTTTTCTTTAGTTGGTTTCCTCTTTCACTTCTCTCCGGTGAGTGCCTCTCCCTGTGTTCTCTGTGCTATTCAGGCGGACCTTCTTCCTATTGTTCCTCCGGGTCAATTTTAGAGCTTGTATAGGTTTCTTTGAAATAACTTCTTTTTTCTGGTCTCTTTTTTCTGCGCGACCACCCTTTCGAATTCCCCATGGCCCCGTCCTGCCCCTTTGATCTGCAGTCAGCACGACTTGTTCCCTTTATTCCGTAGGATGACTACGCGCAATCGGGTTGTAGTATGGTTCCTCTCTATTCCTCTCAGCTTATTTCCGACCGACCTGCAGTTTTCTGTGGATCAATCTTTTTGGTCGATGTCCCATCTTATTGTGAATTATAGACGCTTGGAACGTCCCCCCCTGCGTGTTCTTCCTCTGCCACGTGTTCAACATTCAGGTCGATCAGTTCTGCGTCTTATAGGTGCGTTCCAATCTCGACGGTTCCGTTTTCCCCTGAGCGACCAAGTGCTTATCCCGATACTTTTCCGTTTCCTCCCTCCTTTGTTGTTGTGTTCCTTGTCTTCTGCCATCATCGTGTTGGCGCTATTTCCTTTTTCCCCTCTTTAGCAGCTTGTCGACACATCCTTGAGTTTATATTGGAAGAAACGAAAAAATTCAGCTCTTCCTGCATCATTTTTCGCCCCCTCCCCTGCCTTCCTGTCGTGGCATCGGACGCCAGGAAAAGATGTTTGGTCTCCTTTAAATTCTTTTATACAGAAACGTAATAGTACGGAACTGTTCCCTTTTCATCCTCCTGGAAGACGCCCTACTCTCCACCAGGCTGTCGCGTATTATCGTTCCTTTAATTCCGATATAAAATCCGAAGTTATGGCGCTGCTCTAATTCAGTTTCCCCATTTCTTGCCCTTTGCTTTCTCAAAGATTCCTTCCATACGTGCCTTTTTTAATTATCACCGACCTCCAAGGCCGGGATTACCTGTGAAGGGAAAAGGACACTTTCCTTACCTCTTCTTTCCCCGATAAACACCTCTCTCCCCCTTTTGGAACCTCCTGCGCGACTTGACAGATGAGCGCCGCCCACACGCCTGTCAAGAACGTACTAATAGATCAGATTCACCTTGAAATTTGAAGTTCTAGTTAGGAGATGTTCCCCCTCCCCCCATCTGATCGGAGTGGTTTTTCCTTTTCTTTCCTGACTTTTCCGCCATGGCTCATGAAATATCCACAGCCCTTCTTTGTTTTTATTTCCCACTGAAGGCAGAGCCAGAAGAGCCCCGTACCCTTCTTGAAGGTTGGATTGTCCCGCACATTCCCGAAATCTCTTGATTAGTCTGCCATAATCACCCCCTCTACCCTAACACAAGGGGTAGTTGCTTTGATGAAAGAACTTTCCCTTTCCATTGTCCTTCTATGAAGTTCCTACCCCATGGAAACGAAAAATATTTCTGCACTGAGAAACACCCGTTCTCTCTTCTAGATTACGTTCTAGTAATGGTTCGGACGACGGAAGGTTAATGTACCCTTTTTTGCTTTCCTTCCCCCACTATTGTTCTCAGTGCTTCGACGCCTTGCGATTCGGCCTCAATGCGCCGAAAGAACGGCCCAACTGTTTGAAAGACGACCAGCCGATGAATGGTTTTTGAAAGCCTCCGGAATCATTTCCCCCCTCTCTGGGTCCATTCGGTCCAGGCTCTCAACACAAGAAAGATTTGGAGTGTGGTTTTGGTTTGGGACACACGATGCAAGGAGATAGTCGCCAGCCTCCTTTTTCCCTCTCACGACCCACGAACTCAAGTGATGGTAGGCTTTTTCTCACGATCCGGAAAGGAGAACTTGACCCCCAATAAAGATTAGGGGAGGCAACGGACCTTTTTCTTTCTTTCCTCCGTCCTTTTCTTACGACCCCCATCCTTCGGTGCCAATTTCCTCTTGACCTTGGGCTTCTGATAATGTTGGAGCCATAGACCCTGCTCCATTTTTGCAGTGCTCGTGGTCATACAATGCAGACTGCGTGCATAGTGCTTCAAATCAAGTCCCCTCCTTCCTATTCTTTTCACGTGCCAGAGACCCCTCCTTATCATTTATGGACTGAGCGTCCTCTTCCGATGCTTCTTCTATTAAACGGCAGCTACGCGCAGGAAGTTTTCCGTGGCCCCAAAGGAGACCATACTAGATAAGGATGGTGAGGTCAAGCTTCCCCCTACCCCAACCTTTTCTTTCTCCGCGACGATATTAGTGACCCACGCGCCGCTACGTTTCGCCTTTTGGTCCCGACCTCCCACCTGAGCCGGGGAAAGTGAAGGACATTCGGTTCCTGACCAGACTCTACTAACGCAGGAGAGACGGCAATGTCGGCCTCCCCCCCTTCCCTGACTCTTTCTCCTTTCCCCTTTCTTTTTAGAGAGATCTTTTTCCTGTTCAGACGACCATGTTTCCTCTTCTGCGTCGCTCATTGCGCTCTCTGCTTCGACCGCCTTGGCCTCACCGATTACGGTGGTATCGGTTCGTCTGGGACAAAGGTCAGGACTTATTGAGTTGACGATTGAGTCACATGGGTTTTCTTTTTTTTCTACGCTTTTCCCTCCCCCCTCCTGGATACGGCCTTGACCTCCTTTTTTCTCCTTGGTTTTAACCATGCCATTCCTTTCTGCATTTTTTCTGTCGCGTATCCTCAATCTAGTAAGTCGCAGAGTATGTCGGAGGCTATGAAGTGAATTGTTCAGGTCGATTTCTTTTATATGGGGTCAAGATTCTCCTTGACTCATGTCGGCTTCTAATTGAGATGTTCCCTGGCTTTGCAGGATTGTCCACCATCGGCAGCCCCTGTTCTCGGTCAGACACTGTTAGAGACCCAGTCAAATGATGTGGTGTTACGTCCTTCAACTCCCGCCCTTTTCTCTAGGCCGTTTCATCCGTCAAATACCGTCGTTAGTTTTTAGAGGCCGTTCCTTTGAACTGGGATCGCGTACGAACCCCTTGGTTTTTTGAGAAGATGCGTTATTGCGTGAATTATCCTGCCTCTTGTTTTCCCACCACCGCCCAACTTTTTTCTTTGCGAACCGTCTTAAGGGTCCACAGCCCCTCCCATGTTCGCGAGACTTATTTTTTCCCAGAAAAAGGCAGCCCCCTTTTGTTCCGGTACAGGTGGGACTTCTGTTGAGTTTCCTTGAGGCCAGATTTCCCCCTCTTTCCGCCTCAGCTACCAGATTTGTTGTCTCCGCCCCTTCCCGGCGTTGTACCTTCAGTCGGTTGTCCGAAAACGGACGCTGCCTTAGAGATAGAGAGCTCATGGTTTAGGTAATCTTTTGCTTTCCATGGTTTGACTTCCGCCGGCTTTTTCTAACTTTCAAAGAATCTTTGCCCCAAACCCTGGCCTCCCCACCTTTTTTTTTTTAAAATATGGATGCCGATTACGCACCAATCCGAATTTCTTCCTTTTAGCGAAGGTTGACCACCGCCTCCTGGCCCCTTTGGGTTTTCTTAGTTTCTTAGTTAGTGATACAACTAAGAGGCTTTCTTTTCGAATTGCTTCTCCCTCCGTTCCCCCCTTCTCTCCGAACTCATCTTCGCCCCCAGCAGTTCCTCATCTCCCGTGCACAGGCGATTGAACGTTTCGAGATACGGTGCTCGTGCCGCGTTTGGATTGATGATAGACTGTTTAATTAGAGAGGAGTGAAACGATGGACTTTTCTCGGTTTTCCCTTCCGTTGAGTTCGCACCTTTCCCGCAGACTTTTCCTTTTACTGCAGGCCATGGCAATCGTTGTGATCAATTCTCACCGGCGTCCTGACTTTTTCTCCCTAGAGGCGTAAGGCCATTTTATATACGACCGGCTCTGTCCCTTCGCCCCTGTAGTTTTATTGCTTCTTGGTTCGCTACGCGCCCTGGGTGGGGGTTTTGTTTCGGTGTTTCTAATTTTTCCATTCTACTTTTTCAATGCGGTAGCAGTTGCTCCGTCTCTCCTCCTCTTTATTCTATTTACGCCTTCGACTGCACCTACATTCTTCTGTCTCTGCAACAGGGCTTCATTAAGGAGAGTTCTTCGAGATCCAAGGCTGTCCATCCCAACTCTAGCCTTTTAAATTGTCCCTCTCGCCCCTCTGATGCCGATCTGCTCTTCTTCTTTCTTTTCTACTCCCCCATTTTTGTTTTTCTTAGCTACCTATCGACTCAGTTTGGAGACGTTTCCCTCATAGCTTTTTTTCTGTGATCACAGCAATGAGCGTACTCCCTCCTCCTTCTTCCGCCTGGGCCTCCCGAACCGCCCTTCGTTGTTTCGAGAGTATAGAACTGACAGATCGGCTTTTCATCGACCCTATTGCTCAGAACTTCTTTGTCTTCCTTAATCTTCCGTAGTCATAGCGGCAGTTCCCCTTCATAATCCGCACCACAATTGTTTGTCGGTATTCTTCCCCTACGTCCTTTTCCACGCTACCCCCATTCGGGGTCGTATCTTCAGATACTGTTTCCTGATCTTTCCATGTCTTAGCCAGGTGCGTCGCTTCCACCTCTTCCGTCAGAAGTGAAATTGACAACCAGATAGCAAATGCTGTCTTTTTCCCCTCCTTGTCGGACCCAAAGCCCGCCTAGCCCCTAAGGGATTTCTTTCGCAGAAACATCGTCCTCTCCCACGTTCAAGTCTGGAATCTAGCCATCCTGAAGATAGTTCTTCTACCTACCCCCCTTTCCTAATAGATACGCGTCCATCACATGGCCCGGTCTCTGAGGAACCGGCTGGTCCAGCTTTGCTTGGTTTCGTTCATCCTTTTCGCAATGGAGAAGCATCTACCGCCACCCCACCCCACACCTTTTGTCCTCCCTGGACATCGACCCGAGCAGTCCTCCCGGCTTTCGTCCGCGGATGTGTGAAATAACCAGGAACGCTCGAGTTCTTTCAGGCATCTCCCCCCTCATTTTGCCCCCCATAAAAAAGGGGGGCTTTTCTCCTTTATTTGTTTTTCCTTCTCAATGACCCAATTAATATTTCCCAGCACCATTTGAAAAGCCACCGTTAGTCCTTTCCAACCAGGCGTCCTGCCTCTTCTCGCGACGGTTCCGTCCGGTTATTTGAAATACTGCGGTCCACTATGGACGGGATTGGCTTTCCCACTCTGGAAGAAGTGATAGCATCTTGCTCCCCCTTCCCTCAATTTGCCCGCTGCCCCACCGGCCTTCAGTGGGCTGCCTGGTTCCTGGCCGTGAATAGGAATTCCTCTTCGACTTGTGGCTCAGTTAAGTGCCTTGTCGACCAAAGCAACGTTAGGTGTGGTGGGGACACCTTTTTCGTTTGGACCTTCCCTCAGCGCAGCTTCTCAAGACCCCGGCGCCCTTATTGCTGCGGGCCTGAAAGTAGCTTCCACAGGTGCGGAGACGCCTACAAACACCGAGTATGGTTTTTGATGTTCCAACTGCAATATCATGGATGGAGGAGCCCCTTTTCTTTTCTGGACGACACCCCCCCTTCCTTTTTTGTCCATGAGCCTTGACCTTTTTAACGAATCATGTTGCGAGCGATTGTATGTTACCACCCTGCCTCAGGAACCTTCCCCGGCTCCGGACCAGTGCGCTTCAATCTTTGCCAATTCCCTAACCCAAGAAGGCAGATAGGTTGCCTCTTTCTTTCATATGTTCGCGGCGGAAGAGTTCTTCTTACGTTCTCGGTTTTGACCGGGCCCTCCCTGCGCGCAGTAAATAGTAATGTGGAACCGGTCCTACCCCGAAGGAAAGGACCGGTTTCTTTCCAGTTTTCAGACTCCCTCCTTTTTCGCCGCTTGGCAACCGAATGACTGTCCTGCTCGTTGGTACCGGAAGAAGGGGGTACAAGAAGAAGATTTTTGAAGTGCCAAGGAGGTCGAAACTCCGATAGCGCAATCCAAGGCCAGGTCCTGGTCGTTTC
>Ga0179591_1216242_pt1 | contig 12332 bp, 15 predicted proteins | sample CZOMad2_1_08_16f_FD_182891 | JGI IMG/M metagenome (GOLD analysis project Ga0179591, IMG submission 182891) | Vadose zone soil fungal communities from Angelo Coast Range Reserve, California, USA - CZOMad2_1_08_16fungal (PacBio error correction) | ecosystem: Environmental > Terrestrial > Soil >... | reverse complement strand
CCCAGAAAAGTTTCCCCCCCCTTTGTCTGTATCGGTCCGCCTTCTCATGATGCTGCGGGTTTCATTTTTGTAACTGCGCGATAGCTCCGTTCAAGACCAAATCGTCTTCATCTCTCGTGCGTTGCCCCGCCCCTTGCGCCCGTCCTTTCCCGGGGGATGACGCCAAGTCATTCCCCCCCCGGTTCTTTTTTTGTTTTTTCCGTGCTCGTGGCCTGCGCTTCCCCCATCCGGTCGTTTGCACCACCCTGTGTTTCTGCGCGAGTGCCTCCTCGACCTCCATCGTTTGAATAGGACCTTTTTGAATGATTCCTTCTTTTTCTCGGCTCCAGATATTTTGCCGTTCTTTCCAAACTCGTCATTTTTCCGTCCTCATTCTACGTATGTCCCAGCCCTGACCTTCTCTGGATGCCCTGTTCCTCCGGGTTCCACCTCCATCCCCTTCTTGGCTGCGGCACCCTCGCTGTGCCGACACCCACCTCTGACTGCAAACTTCTTGTGTTCGGCCTCGACCCCGCTTTTTTCCTTTCACCCTCCAAACCCAAACCGGATTCGGTGTTGTGTCCAACCGGTTGTTGTTTTTTTCTTCCTTTCCTTTTATCTTGGTCTCGTTTCGGTTGTGTTAGTCCCCCACGGCAGCTAGAAGCTTTCGCCCCAGGCGGCCTTTCCTTGAAAGGAGGTGATGCGAGTGAATTCTCTTCGGGCACCTTCCTCACCTTGTCCCACGGTTCAACAGGAGTTATCTTTTCAGGGGGGGCCCCCCTGTTGCCGTACATTTTTTGGATTTTTCCGACCCCTGTCTTTTAGTTCTTTAAACCTCGCGATGATCGTTGTTCCCCTTTTTTTCCTATGGATACATTGTCTGTTCTGGCACCACGCCCCTTTTCTTAGTGAACTTTTCTTTTTTTCTTTTCTCTTCTTCATCACCCATTTTCCCTCCTTTGACAATTCCTTCTGACCACACGTTGGATGTTTTCTGCCAGGCTGTGCCGTTCGCAACCCCCTTCTCTTGGGAAGCGATTCCAGTCACCGCCTTCGAGATTTAACCCCCTTTGTGAGTTTTTTTGCACCTTGACTCGCCTCGAGTCCTTGCCAGACGGCCGTCTTTTCAGCCCGTTTTTTTTCCCATCTTTGTTTTGACGAGGTTTGGTGGCAGGTGTACTCATCAATGCCCTTGGAGCTTTCGTGGTGAACCCCGTGTTTAGAAGGTCCGTCCGAGTTTTTTTTACCCGCAAGCGCCAGGTCCTGGCGTTCGTTCTGTCTCTTTTTCTTTCACCCGTATATCAGTTTTTCCCCTTCTTTTTCTAGTATGCACTGCAGGCACAGTTTTTCTCTTCGGGCATCGACAGTTTCTCGTTCCCCACGCCTTTTTCCCCCCTGAGTTAGAAGCCCCTCGGATACATCTCCTTGTAAAACCCCAACTCCATCTCTTGCGGACCTTTTTTGAAGTGATTCCAGATCTATGCCTTTTATCGTTTTGGTCCGACCACCCCCTTCGGCGCCGGTTTTCCCATGACGGATGACAGTCCGTGCTCCAACCTAGTCGCGGTTTTTTCGGACTCCCTGTCGGCCCTTCCCTCAGCCCCCGACCGATCGCCGCGCTGGTCCTTGAGCTTTGTTCAGCCCTTTTGCCCGGAATTCCCTTTTTTCACCTTTTTGTTTTCTTTTCGCTCCTTGGCGTTTCTGGCTGGTCCTTTGCCATTTCCCCCCCCTTTTGCATGCCGGTGGTTGGTCGTCTTTCCCCCCCACCGTCGCAGGAAGGGTGTTCATTTCACCCATTAGAAATGAGGTGAAGGTCAAGCAGTTGTATTGCCCGGCTGTGGACTTTTCCAATAGAATAGTTTCTTGATGCTTTTTTTTCTTTTTATAGACCGTATCTTGCTAGCGTTGGTTTTTTTGCTCCATTTTTTTTTTTTGTCGAACTTTTACCCAACCCCCGGGCCCTTTTGGTTGATTGCGATTCGCGGCCCCTTTTCCGGGTAAATCATGTTCCCCCCCTAAGTTTCCCTCAACAGAGGGTGGTACGTTCCCGGGCCCCTGAGCGTTTTTTTTAGAAATTTCTGTTCCTTCGGTGTCGCCCGTGACCAGTCCTGTTGTCGGTTTTTTTTACTATCCGGTGTGGGGCAGGCGCCTTTCTCCCCCCTCAGATCCGGTCGGTCCCTAAGCCGGGGGCACGTTTTTCTTTTCGCGCAACCCTGCTTTGAACAGTGGTGCACGGGGTTTTTCTTTCGTTGCCCCCTCCAGTCCTTTTTTTTTTCCCCCGTGCTCGCTAAACGTAAATTTCTGGCGTTTCCTCTGCCCACCCCCTCTGTTTCCTGTTGGCTGCTGTTTTTCCCCTTAACTTCACACCAGTTGGATTTTTTTTTTTCCCTCGCTGTTTTACCCTGTTGTAGAGATTCTTTCATCCGTCGGTCCCGATATGGGAAGGTGCACAACTGTTTTATGTCCCCCGCCCCCCCCCCCCCCCCCCCTCCCCCCCCCCCCCCCCCCCCCCCCCCCCCCCCCCCCCCCCCCCCCCCACCCCCCCCCCCCCCCCCCCCCCCCCCCCCCCCCCCCCCCCCCCCCCCCCCCCCCCCCCCCCCCCCCCCCCCCCCCCCCCCCCCACTTGCCATCCAGTTGCTCAAAACGTCCATATTTTTTCGTTGTGACAAGTGACAAAACTTGGGTTTCCCGTTTGAGTACAAACTATTATCCACCCCCCCTTCCGGGATATACGTTTATCTCTGCTACTTCCCCAAAGTCTCCTGATCTCTTGTCGTCCATTAGGATATCGGCTACGAATCATGGTTTTTCCTTTCTTATTCGCCAGTTTGTGTTTTGAATGCTTAACCTCGAGTTTTCCCCGTTCCCCCCCACCTTCCTTCATTTGTCCTGGAACAGTCTCTTGCCTTCAACTTCTGCAACTCCTTTCTTTCTCCCCATCTGAAAGTAAGTTTTACGCAAATTCCCCCCGATTCCAGGACCCCATGTTCCTTCCGAGGTTGTTTCCAGTGTCCAGCCTCTTTTCCGCCGGTGTTTAGTTGTCCTTTAGTCTTTTCCCCTGAACCGTTTCCCGTTTTTGCCCCGGACCGATCGGTGTGATAGAACTTTTTTTCCCCGAAAGGTCCCCTTTGTTGAAAGCCGTCTCTCACGCTTGGCAATGTTTGCGACCAACTTGGCCTGGGGACCTTGTTTAACGGCGGAGAGGTTGCCCAAAGCGTTCCCGGACAGTCCCCGGGCCCTGGCTAATACTCCGCCTGATAGGACTGAAGAATTGGTTGGTTGTTGTTGGTTCGATTGTTTTTTCTTTTGCGGATTCATCTTGCACTGGCCCTTTTTTGCCGTTGTTTGGCGCTTTTTGCCCCTTTTCTCCCTGGCCACTTTCATTCCCCTTTTTTGCTGGATCCTTTAGTGGTGAGAGGCCGGGCTTCAAAGTTTTTGACTGTTTTTTTCTGCGTCAATATAGGCTACGGTTTTTTTTTTTCCTCTAAACCACTTTCTAAAAAACCCCGGTTTCCCCACGGGTCAAATTTCGCTTGGGAAACACACCTTTCTTTCTTGTTCCCCTGTCGGACTTCCAGGTGGGTCACAAGGGTTGTTTGAATTTCTTATCATCCCTTAATTATTTCTGATTTTTGGTCCCTCCCCTGTGCTGTCTTTTGGTTTCCTTTGCGACACCAAGGCCCCCTCCCCTTTGTTGACCCGAGAACCCCCTTGAAAAAGAAAACTTTTACCCAGTGCCTCCGGGATCGTAGGCAACTTGGGGTGATGCTCTGTCCCCACTCTGCGTCCCCCCCTCCCCTGCGACTTTTTCTTTTTTCCCAGAAGAGTTTCCCTGATCCCGGCGTATTTTCTTTTTTTTTAACATGTTATGAAGCCCTTTCTTTTTTATTGCCCGCGTTATACATCATTTTTGGTCTAATTTAATTTTTTCACGGGCTTTTTTCCTTGGACCCCCCCAACGGCCCCCCCTCTTCCGACTGTTTTTCTTACCCTTTTTCAGGGCTCGTTTAGTGGCCCCCCCCCCCCCACCCCATTTTGGTGCCACTTGTCCTTCATCTTTCACTGAAGGGTCATTGGCCCTGAAATCGGGGGGGACCCTGGGGGTCACCACGAGTTTGCAGGCGACGGGTGGATAAGTTCTCTATTGGCCCGAGGGTTGAGAGTTTTCTCCCTTTCAGCAGCCAAGTTTCAGGAGGTTTGTGCTGAGGAAACGTTTAATTCTTTCCAATTTCCTTATTTTCTAGAGCGTTGGGCGCCGTTCCTTGGATTTTTTCTCGTGCAGATCGACCCCCCAAAACTGGTCCCCTGCAGGTTTTGCGTTCCCGATCCGCCCCCCTCCCCCCCCCCCCGTTGGTGTTCCCGCGGACAGTTGCCCTCTTTAAGCAAGACAACTTCTCTCCCTTTTTTTTGATCCGCCCGGGGCTTTTTTTCAATTTCCGGTTGCGCCTTGTTCCAAAACATGACCGAAGGCCGAGTGCGAGAGCTGAACCCACCCTCGCACACAAGACCTCCCCTTGAACGGCCTCCTCCCGTCGTTACTTTCGAGACCCAAACCCTGGGCCATGCCCTGACCCTAGTGCGGTCTGATGCCTTTTGATTGACCGGTTCAGTATGCCGCTATCTTCTCCAAAATCCCCCCCTGTTCCCCCCTTTTTTTTTTTTTTTTCTTTTCACTGGGAAAACCACGACCGGGACACCCCAGGCTCCTGTTTTTCTTGAATTTTTTCCCCCCACTAGACTCGATTTTCCGTCCCCCGGGCCAAGCCTTCCATCTGATTCACAGGCTTCGTGGATGACCCCTTTTTTGTTCTGACGTCCTCAACAAAATTTCCTGAGCTGGTTCTTCATACGCACCCCCCACCGGCCACAATTTTCTTTGCCATGTCGAGGTTTCTTTCCGCCGTTTGCCTACCTTGCCGTCTTTTTTGCAAAGCGGCGTTTTCGTCGCACCTTTTCCCCCTGTGCGGGCTGCAAAAATATCGTCATTCCAGGCGCGCGATCGTTTGGGTAGGTTGTGTGTTGAATTAACGTCCCCCCCCCTATCTCGAACTCAGTTTTTTTTTCTGCATTCCCGCTCCCTTTTTTGTGCGCCAAGCTTGATCGTCGTTGACACCCCCCCTTTTTTTCCGCTGTTGTTCGCTGGCCGCCTAGCTCGAGACCTTCCCTTGATTGGGCCGCGCACCCTATTAGGGAGTGTTGTGACAAGGTTTTTCCGATGAAATTGCTGTTCCCACTACAATGGCCGTGTTCTTTCAAACTGTTTCTTTTTTTCTTGACAGAGTCCCCCTCCCACCGGTCCGTCCGTTCATGCCCCCTGAACCCTCCTCTTGACCTAAGAACAACTGGTTTCATCTCCGCAACCCTCTTTTTTTTGGGATCTCCCCCTTGCCCCCTGCCCATTGGGGTTCGTTTGCAGAGGAAAAATCCCCTCCCCCTCATCTTCTCCCACACGGGTGCACCACCCTTGAAATGCTTCCAATTTTCGTTTATGGATTATCCCCCCCCCCGCCACAACAAGTTTGTTTTAGACACGTCTCTGACTTGCTGAGCGATTTGAATTGATTCCCTTATTTTTTGTTGCTTTTTCGGTTTCTATTTTTTCCCCCCCCTTGTCATGTTCCATCACCTGTTTCTTTGGAATGTTCGTTTCTACTTTCCTTTGTCGGTTTGGGTCTCCCAAAACTTTTTTTTTTTGTTCCTTATTTACCGGACAACTGTGACTGTTTTGAACTCCCTAGAGGCAGGGAAAATCCACGGTTTTCCATTTGTGTCCTGGTTCTGGGTGGACCCTTCTTTCCCCCGCTGCTGACCGATTCCAGTTTGTCCCCTTACAGTCCCGCTATTTCTTTTTTTTCCCACGTGCGGAATCATTAACTCCCATATCAACGTAATTTTTTTGTCAACCAGGGCTTGATGTTTTTTGGTTTCTTGCCCGGGCACCGATTTTTTCCCCCCCCCCCACTCTATAACGTTTCGGCCTGAATTTTCACGCCTGCTCCGCATCTGGAGTTTCACCTCCACCGGGGAGCGGCTCCCCCCCCCCTAACACGCCCCCATTTCCACGGGTCCCTTGCGTTGCTTTTCGGCGTCTCGGTTGGCGAGGTTCCCTCTTTTCCTCCCCGGCCGCATCAACGTCAGGGTTTTCGTTCATGCTTGGTTGGAGTTCGTTAGGATGGTGTTCCCTCTCTTTGAATTGATGGACTCTTGGGAATGTCCCTTCTTCCCAACGTCCCATCCCTATGCCCCTTGCTGGATGCATACCTGTTTCCTTTTTTTTGGTGGTTCTTCAATGGACCTGTCGGATTCTCCCTTAGACCGCGTAAAACATGTCTTCATTCTCCCGGCGGCTTCTTTAACGTCTATTCTGATGGATTTTTGTCATCTGCTGCATCATCCCGGTAGGTTGATGTCCCGTCCAAGTGCCTGCGTTTTATCGGTTCCCCGCTTTTTTCATTTTTTCCTGTTTGGAACCGTTTTCACTTCTTTTGACCCCCCCGCGGGACCGGGCGTTTTCTTGCCCTCCCCTTTGGAGATCTCGCTTCTGGGAGCGGATTCCGTCGTCTCCAAAATGCTTTGCCGCATCTCTTTTTTCACGAGCCGTTTCACCTTTCTGTCCCCTTCTTTCCCTCCTTCGTTTTTGTTGTTTTCTCGGAGATCCCTTTTTCTGGAAACGGGCTTCGGTCTCTTTCCCCGATGTGCGTCTGGGGCCCATTTTTACTGCTTCCCTTCTCTAACACACGATCTTCTTTCTGGCGTGATTTGCCAGGACGTTCCTTTGTAATCACGAATTCTTAACGGTATCCCCTGATCTTTTGTGGGGAATGCGATTCGGTTTCGTTTTTCCCCTTTGCGACAACGCGGTTTCTTTTTGTTCGACGGTCTCGTTGTTCCCAACCCTCCTATCCCGGTTGCTCCTGTTTTGGATTAAATTTCCCTGTCTTTGCCCTATTGTCTTGAAACAGTCATAGCCCTCGACTTCCTCGTCCAGTCGCCCCCTCCATTTCCGAATTGAACCGGGACATTTTATAGACTGATGGAACTTCTTTTCGAAGCCGTTTCCAATCTTTACATCCAACGCTCGGATTCTTCAACGCCTTACCTCTTCGCAGTACCCCCAGGCCATGTTTGTCCCTAACACGTTGCTGTATTTTCATAGGACGATCAAGTAACATACTGCCCTCCTCTTGGAAAGGACTACCTGGACGTCTTCGTCGGTTTTTTGGAATTTTTTTCTTCCTTCAACTTACTGCCCGTATTTTTGTGATGGTTTAACCCTGCAGGATTGTGGCGTCGTCTTGGGTGTTGTTTTTTTTTCCCTTTGAGTTCCTTTGGTTGGGGACGGGATTTCCGAGGGCGCACCAGCCAGGTCATTTTACACAAACCACAAGATAGTCGTTTATCGTGTTCTTGCTTTCTTTACATGGATCCGTTTTTTTGCGACTGAATCTAGACGGTCCTTTTCCCCCGTGCGGATGATTGCGTTCCATATTCTGTTTTGTTGTTTCCACAGATTTTTTACCCTGCTTGTTCCCGTGACACTTCCTGATTCGGTCTGTAAAACCCTTTGAGGAGCCCCCCATCCTGGTTCCCACCCCCCCTTGTTTGGAGCCCGCCCCATGGACGGACGGATGAACTTTTTCCCTTTTCGATGGAACAAGCGTTTTCTGCCTGAGGTCTCTTCTTTCTCCCATACGGAAGCAGGCCTCCAGTTTTTTAAGTGCAACTTTCCCCCCCGAGTTGGCTACGATGTTGTTTCCCCTGGGACCTCCCTTCCACTCCCTTTGGGAGGGCGTCCGGTGGTTGGGCCCCGTTTTTCTCCGATGTTCTTTTTAGTTCCTTTTTTGTGGCGCAGGCCATGGCTGTAGTTCCCCACCGGATCGCTTTGTGCGGGCGATTTCATTTGTCGTTTAGGTTTACTTATAGTGCTTTTTTTTTTCCTTACCGGGTTCGTTCGTGGGCCACTAATAGGACCTTTTGTTTCCCTCCTCGCCCCGTTCCTCCTTGGCTTCCGTTCGACGGATTGTTTTACCATTTCCCCCAAACTGCCCTAGTCCGTCCTTAATCATGCAGGGGTCGTGAAAGATATTTTTTTTTTGATCCCCCAAGCCAGGAGGTTGTTTGTTGTTTTTCCCCAAGATTAAGGGCTCTCGCCAGGTTTGATTACAGAGCCCCCGGGTTCGGTAGATAGCCGTGGTCGGTTCAGTCACCCTTTCAGCTTTCGACCACAGAGGAGCGCGGTTTGGATGCAATTGAGCTGGTTTTAAGAAATTCCCCCTTCATGCTTTTTTTTCCCTTCGATCCCCTCCCGATTTCCGCGCAAGGTCTGTGCTTAGGCGTTTATTCACGATTTTTTTTGCAATTGCCGTGGGTTTTCGTTATGAACCCCCTTTTTGGCTTCCGTGGTTTCAGTTCACCAAACTCCTTTTTATGTAAGTTGTTCGATTTTTTCAACACCCTATGACCCCGGGATCACCTCTTCTGTCATGCGAGGCTTTTCTTACAATACGTCCTTCTGTTGTTTGTTTTTTTGTCCACGTGTTTGTTTGCTTCGAAAGACACACTTTTTTTTTTCCTTGGCATGGGGATCTTTCTCTTGGTCCATTATGTTGAAAATGAAGGTGTCCCCTTACTCCTTACGCCAATATGGTCCGGGGCCTTTTCACACTTTCGATTTGGAATGAGTATCCCCCGACCGTATTATTGGAGGCCTTGAATTGGCAAGCTGTCTTATTTTTTTTTCTCCCCTTTTAGGGTTTCTTTGGTTTCTGTTTTCAGGATTTCACGGGTTCGATAAGTTCGTCCCTTCTCTTTTCCCTTTGTCCCAGCTCCGTTTTTCTCTGGCGCTTTTTTTACTTCTCTTTCTGCAAAAACATGCAGGAACCTGGAAACTTCTATGTTTCTCACACCAAAGTCGTTTTTCCCCCCCCCACGTCTTCCCCTCATCGCGGTTCTGAAACTGAAATTTTTTCGGTCTTTTTGCGACCGACTGTTTCCCCAGTTGGCTGTATGTATTTCTACCTTCACCCCTGAGTCCGCCCTTCTTTCACCTAGATGAGCTTGAGCCCCCCCGCTTCTCTTCTTCCCGTTGGCCCGCCTTGCCGGGCACCAATGTGTTTCTGGCCCCGGAAGAGCCTGCCCTTTTTTTCTTGAACACTTTGGGTTGGTGTTCACCCCCAAACCCTTTTTCCCGTTGTCGGTTGTTTTTTGTTTTCCCGTTCTTTGATTTGACACCTGGGGGGACGTGTCCTAGTCCCAAAAACTTCCCGGATTTGGTTTTCTAGACGATGGTTTTGCATCTTGTTTCCCCCAGAACTTGTTCAAGCGTTCCTCGTTTTCGATTCAGGACCGCATCGGTCTCGTTCCTCTACTCCCTGCGATGGTGTCCCATATTCCTTTGTGCCCTTCTTCCTCTCTCTTCTAGGGTAACCACCACGGCTGTCGGTTAGGGTCAAGTGTTCCCCCCCGTTGTGCCCCGCACATTCCGTTCCACAATAAATGAAAGGTTCGACCCATTCCTTCTAACCCTCTTTCACCATTCCTGAGCAGTTTGGTTTCCCCCTTTTTCCTTTGAAGAGTTTGTGACGCCTTTTTTTGTTAGGAGTCTTTTTTAACCAGTTCCCACCCGCCGAGTCCTCTCTTGATAGCATTCATTTTTTCACTTCAAATTCAATGGAAGTTCACTCGCAAGGACTGGAAGTGAAGGACAAAGGTCTGGGAGTCATGGTCTATTCACCAAGAGCCCCCCCGGACGGGTCTTTGAGCACTATTTTCATCTCATATCTTTCCCCTTGTTTTTTTTTTTTTTATACTGATATAGATGAAAAGCTTTTTGGGTATTTTTGCCTAGCTTTTGTAAGCCTCCCCCGTACAACTTCGGAAGTTACCCCGCTCGAGGTCCGCCCCCGCCTGTCTCATTTTTTCCCATCTCCCCACTTGCTTCCTCCCTTCCACAGTTGGACTCTTCCCAGTTCGTTGGCACTCGGACCCCCCTAAGACCATAAACACCCTGGCCTAAAATTAGCTCGTTCCACCCCTGATCGTCCTTGTAGTGTTGCGACCCAGCGGTGGACCTCTTTTCCTTAAAGTACGCCTTCCGTCTTTTTGTGCACAGGATTTTTGTCTATTTCTCCCTTTTTTGAGACCACGGTTTGTCCCCCCCCGAGGTTACAAAAGCCTGTCCCAGGTTCTGCGGTATCACGGCCCCCCTTGCGCGCAACCTCCCTGACAACCATGGTCCCATCTCCGCGCTATGACTTCTACGCCTCCTGCGAGACAGGAGGAGGCCCCGTTGACTCTTCCCTCTGACAATGTTCAGCCGGCCCGTGGTGGTGCTCTATCCCTTGCGGGTTCTTTGATATATTCTCTTTTTCCCCACCTTCTTTCCCACCCCCGACCCAACATCATGTTCTTCCCTTCCTGGCAGGCTCGTTTTCCCCGATAACAACATTTTGCTGTTCTCTTTCCTGTTCCCAGAATGTTAGATGCCCCCTTCCTGGACATAGTAACAAGCTCAGCCCTGTGATTGTGCCGGTCCGCTCTGTTTGAAATTTCGTTCCGCGCTAGCGATCTTCCGGCCAGTGGTGTGACCCTTACGGATTAGTGTTAAAACAACAACAGGTTGATTCGTTTGCCTCTTTGACGCGATTGCGAGCCGTCGCCTGGCCCCCACCCTTTTTTCCATTGGATGCGCCTCCTTCCCCCCCCCCCTTCCAACTTTTTTTTCCGGTTCCTCCCTCAACGTTTGCCCCAAGTCGGTGGACCTTTCTTTCGTCGAATCTGTTTCCGGCCCCAAACCTTGTAAGATTTCCGTTTTTTAGTACCCCTTTTAAATCATTGTGCTCCCCTTCCAACGGTTTTGCCCACACTATTCTTTGACCGGCGAGCCGATGTGCCCCCAAGGCAGAATTTAGGACCCCCCCCCCCCCCCCCCCCCTCTCAACCGTAGGCCCCCGGACGAGATTCTTTTTTTACGGTCTCAACCCATCGCCACGTGCCTTCCATGGACCATTTTTTTTTGATCTTGGGCGCCCTTACGTTTTCTCCAGTTATCCCCGGTTTTGCAACTCTTAACGGCTATCCCAATTCCCCCCACAGAACGGAAATTGTTTTTTGGAGAAACCCGTCCCACCCCCCTTCTAAACCACTGATATGCTTTGGATCCCCAATCTCCCCCTTTCCACTAGTTTACGACCTGACTTTATTGGACCTCTTGACGACAAGCCCTGTCGACCTAAGGTGCCTCCGTTTTGATGTCCTTTAAACCAGTGGCCTGAGCCGGTTTTTGGCAGACTTACCCCACACATTTCCTAAAAATGTCGGGACCTGCTTTTTTTCTTCTCCAACTTTTCAAGGAACACTGTATCCGTTTAAAGACGGACCGTGATTTAGCTCCTCAACTGTGATTGGACTCTTAGTCGATTGAACCAGATTAAGAATGCATTCACCCCCTTGAATTTGTATTCGCTTTTTATAGGTGATGCCTTTTCTTCACTCCCGAACCTTATTGAACCCCCCCCCCTATAGGTACACCCCTTGGAAGGAGCTCTCACTCCAGAACAAAGCTTTCTCAAGTTTCGCCTTCTCTAGACCCAATCTTAGTCGATCGGGATACCGAGGGATAGAGAGATCAACCAATCGTTCTGATGAAAGATTTTTTTTTTCTTGCCTTCGGATTTTTATGTACTGGGGTTTTTAATCGCCCAAGGTGTTTTTTTTTCGGGACCCTTGTCTATGCTCCCCTCCTAACGTTTTGCGGGCATACTTGAAGTCCGCATCCACCCCCACGATCCGGCCGCATGATCTTTACCTGTTTACAAGCCCGCCTTTACCTCGACGCTTCTTCCAACCTACCTCCCGGCATTTCGACCCCCGGGCTGGCACCCACAACAGGGGTTTCCACTTGCTTCTTTTTCTTGCCAAGCACCACCCTTCCTCCGCAACGCTGCTTGGAAAGGGCTTTTTCGGATGCTTGGTCGGGAGGAAGTTGCTTCGACGTTTGCCCCTCTATTCTCAACTTGTCCTCCCTCGGGTGACCATCTATCCCCCCCCCCGTGGCTGCCCTTATGTTTTTTCTTTTGAGGGTTTGGCCCTGGCTTTAAAACCACGTGGGTTGGGTTTTCCCCGTATTGACGCGTTTTTGTGTTTTTTTTCCCATCCCGATTCTCTGCATGGGGACCCGGCACAAACATTTCCACAAGGGCAAAAAAAAACAAACAGGGAAACCACTAAAAGTTCCAATTGTGACCCCGGTTCAACTTTGGCTCTCTCCTGGACTGCCAGCCCAGTACTTCTCTGACCGAAATCAGCATCAACCCCTGGTGCAAGGACACGAAGAGAGGAAGGTCATGAAAGTC
>Ga0179591_1277099_pt1 | contig 12333 bp, 17 predicted proteins | sample CZOMad2_1_08_16f_FD_182891 | JGI IMG/M metagenome (GOLD analysis project Ga0179591, IMG submission 182891) | Vadose zone soil fungal communities from Angelo Coast Range Reserve, California, USA - CZOMad2_1_08_16fungal (PacBio error correction) | ecosystem: Environmental > Terrestrial > Soil >... | reverse complement strand
TTTTTCCGCTGACGTAAGTTTTTTGTTCCCCTCCTTTACCACACTTCCTTCCCTTTCATTCTTTCTTTCTAGCCCAAACCGGAGTCTTATTTCTTCTTGTACTTGTTCCCTCCTCCTGGTACCCTTTCCACTCCGGCCGGTCATTTTGCGGCGCATGAACGACTTTTCCGTTTTTTTTTTTTTTTAGTCTAACCCTTTTTTTTTTTCCCTCCCCGTTTGGATACTTTTTTCTCCTTGCTTTGCCGTCGCCTTCCCCTCTTTTCCCGAAAACTCCTGTTGTTTTTACTGTTGCCGACTCTCGGTCCATTTCCACCCAACCCGTTGTCGTTGTCCATCTAGTTCAATTCTCTTTTCCCCCAGTCAGCACAAGGCTCCCAATACGGAAACATTGCCCTTCAAGGCGGTCCGCCTTTACTCTCTCGGTTCGTAGTCTCTCCCTTTTGAGGTGTTCGTCACGTAAATCTTGATGACGTTCCCCCCCTCGAACGCTTGACGTGCGATGCTTTTGACACTCGGTCTTCATCCCTTTTCTCCTCATGTTGTGTGTTTATTCCCCCCTCAGCATGTCTCCTCCTTACCTGAATGGAGACCCCCCCTATGCCGTGCATACCCCCCCCACGTAGGTTCTCGCCCTTTGTATTGGGTAACCTGTCCTTATGGGATTTTCCCCTCTTTCCCCCCCCCATCTTCCTCGTAGGACGGGGTCAAGTTCTCGTAGCAAACCTTAGTGACTCCCTCCTCCCTCTTGGAGAACCATGTTAGTGGTCGTTTCACGGTCAATTTTTGTGTAGGTCCTTTGTTTGGTCTTGTGGTTTTCCCTTGTTTTGAACTTTCTTTCTTCCTCACTCCGTTGACGCCACCACAACTTCTTTTTTCATAGTGGATGTGATCCGAACACCAGTCCCGTTGTCGAAAACCCGGGGCACCCCCTTTCCCCCACGGTACTCTTTTTTTTTTTTCTATAATCCCGAAGTTTGTTTTTTTTTTTTTTTTCTGATGATCTTCCCTTCCAGCGCGTCCCTTTCGCCGACTTCTTTGTGTTGGTTGGTTCTTTCCCCCCCCACTCCCAGGGAAAGGGTTACGAGTAATCCTTTCCTTTTTGCCTCCTGCTTTTTCAACCCCCGAAACCCCTCCATTTTCGACGCCAACGTTACCGTGTTGTGCCCCAAAAAGACCCCAATCGATTTTTGCATTTTACGTCGCTGTTCCATTTTCCACATTTCCCCCCCTTTTTGATTGCCTGTTCCCTTCTTTCCGAGCTTTGTTGAGGGTTTTTTATTGTGTAGTCCCTCCCCTTCGGTTGGTCCGGGCACCATCGTTTGCGCCTTGGTTTTTTGGTTGGGGTGGTGTTTCCTGGGGTTCCTGGGGGGTTGGGGTTCACCTGGCTGTTTGATGTTAATTTGATTCCTCGGTTTGTCTTCAGTCACGCATGGTGGATCTTTTTCCGTTTTTCTTCTTTTGGTTCCAGACCCCCCCCGCTTCACGTGACCCTTCTTGTAACCCCGCTCTTTTTACATCAAGTGGACCGTGAGACTCTCCCAGCTCCGTATTGTGGGGTTGGCGGAGCCAAACCTTCACGTTCGCTCTTCAGTTTCCATCGATCCACCGTTTTTCCCCACCACGCCCCCCTTCAGTTTCCTAGGTGCAACTTTCATTTTTCCTGTTGGGATTGTTTCCTTATTTATATGAACATGAACCAGACTTTTTGAACCGATGTTTCTTTTTTCCTGACAAACATCACAAGGGTTTTTTTCCTCTGTTTTTTTTTGGTTTGAAACTTTGTCCCCCTTTTTAGGCCGGCACCCACTCTGTCATGGGGGTCCCCCCCCGTGACGTGTCGTCGTAGAACCGATTTCCCAGTCCGCCCCCCGTTACCCGTTCTGTTTTCCCTAGTTTCACACGTTTTGGGGGATGAACGTGTCCAGGATTACCCAATTAGATCGCCATGCCCAAGTCTTCTGTCTGACTCTCCCGGTTTTTGCGCCGTCCTCTACTTTTTCTCCTTCCCCTGTTGAAGAGTTTCTAAAGAGTAAACCCAGGTTTTCTGTCGCTCGAAGCATTTTTTCTTGCAATTTAGGCTTTTACTTTACGTTTGAATACAATTTCGTCTGTTGAACCTCTTCCCCGAGTTCCTATACAACTCCATCTCCCGTTCAACCTTTTTTTTTCCGTTTTTTCTTTCAAGTCCCCGACCCCATCGTTGTTTGACATAAAGCTGAATGATACCACTGTTAGCTCCTTCCTGTGACGGCCCTTTTCAGTGGGTGTGTCCCTTTGTGCTGAAGAGGACACCTCTGTTTCTGTTTACCGTCTTGCGTGGTGTTCCCCCCCCCATCACAGGCACTCTTTCCCACGCCCTCCCCTTGAGCAAGAAATCTTAGGTCTCACACCCCCCCCATGTCTTTTCAGAGTCTCGCGCCTTTTCAACCTATCTCCCTTTAATAGTCTCCCACTTTATAGGTCTTTGCCAGCGACCTCCTGTTCCTTCCCTTACCAGCCACAATTGCTGCAAAACCGGTCCCCCTTTTGGCACACTAGAGAGTTACCAAACCCTCTTTTATTTGTTATCTACCCTTTAGCGATTTGCCCAGGCACATTCGTGTCACCCCCTTTCGATCCGGTCTCCGTTGTCACCCTTTTAGTGCCTCCTTGAGGCCTCAAGTTCTTACAGCCCTGCTCCGCTATCCGTGCGGCTATTCCAATGTCCCTAACCACCAATCTCATTAGCGGACGTCATTTTCCGTCCGTCCTCCTAAATCCTGGGTTTGTTTTTCGTATTAGTTTTAATTCCTCTTTTTTTGTTTTGTTTTCTCGCCTCGGATTCGTCAAGAACTTCGGTCGGCGCACATTGCCACAAACCTGGTGTGAAGCTCCCCCCCCCGTCTCCTCTTTCCCCCCACCCCGGCGGACCCAAACCTCCAACACTCCTCCCGATTTTAACCGTTTTCTTACTACCCCTTCTGCAGACCGGACCTGGTTGGTCTCCCCTTTCGATTTGATTCGGGTTTCGACGATTTTAACCCGTTTCCCCCCCGCGGCGCGCCAGCCGCCGGTTTTTTTGCAGGTGCATTGGTGGAAAATTCCTGTTTTTGACCTCCCCCGTTGGGAAGGCTGCCTTCGATTGAAAAAAAAGGCTCTCCTTTTAATTCGTTTTTTTCCTTCTTCCATTCCCCCAAGGTTTTCATTTCTAGAAAGCAACCTGCGGACACCGGTAAGTCCTCCACCTTGCTCTTTTTCTGCCTTCCTACCCTTGAGAACAGAGATGTTCTCTCACAGGAACTCCCGCCCCTCCCCTCCTTTCGCCGGGTTAAGTATTTTTCTTATTTAACCGCGTTCGGCAGTGGTCAGGGAGCAGTGTCCTCGGCCTTCTCCCCTTTTCTTTTTTTTTTCCCGCCTACTGCACCAGAGATTTCTGCCAACATTTTTTATAAGACCGGCACCGTTTCTCACTGATCCAATCACCCCTTGCCCCCGGATGACCACCGTTTGAAATATTGAATTCTTTTTTTTTATAATCCCCCCATTCCGATTTCAGTCCAACACCCGTGCCACTTTTTCGAAAGAGCAAAACCCCCGCGTTGATTTAGTACTTTTTTTTTTTGTACTTCCCAAGGAGGATGTTCTCTCTCACCTTTCTTGATGCCACCCCTTTTCTTTTTTTTTTAAACGTATTTTGGGTTCTCCTTTTGGAGTTCTCCGACGATGGCTTTATTTAGGAGCTTAGATCCTCACCTTCCACTGAAAGCCTTGTCCACCTCCGATTTTTGGTCCCTTTGCTTCGGCCCGCGTCAACCCTTTCTTATCCGTGACTCCGCTGTCGCGGAACCCCAGGCATTGCCACGATTTTTTCGCCCGATCGTCCCTGCCAGTCCTGTTTCGTTTTTTTATTCACCCTGATCTTCCCACGAAATCCCCACCCCGCCCCCTACTGTCCCTGTGCATTCCTGTGAAACCTTTTCTCGCTTTTTCTTTTTCGTTCTTTTTTGGTCCACCCGCCTTTTACAACCCAATCCCCACATCCCCCCTGTTAGTGTATGTTCTGGACATTTTGTTCTTAACGACACTTAACAACTCCCACCCCGTCCAAGTGGATTAACCCCCTTTAACCCATCCTTTTACCCCAATTTCTGCTCAGAAAGCATTTTTAACCCCTGTGACTCTTTAAGAGTTGGCGGTTTTATTTCTCTTTTTTGAGTCTTTTATCTCTCTTTTACTTCCAAGATACTTGCACCATCTACTTCTTTTTCCCCCCGACAGATTATCGGTCCTAAGTTTCTTCCCTCCGGAACCCCACTTTTTGATTTATTCTTTCTCGTTTTCCCTTATAGGGTTTAAGGTCCCCCCTCCCTCCCAGTTGTTTTTTTTTTCATCATCTTTCTCCGATCACAAGGGATTAACTTTTCCGAGGTTTTTCCTTAATCCGTTCGGCCCAGTTTATAATCTTCCCCTTTGTCTTCCCCAAGGTGCTTTTTCTTCCCTCCAAGGGTGTTTTTTTGTAGCCTGTGGGTCTGCCAACCGATTCCCTCTTAATGTTGTGTTCCTTTTCTGGAACCATCCCCCCGTTTTGCTCTTTTTCCCCCCGTGAACCCACGGCTCGCACTTTTCTCCCCTCGAATGCCGGCTGTAAGTTTTCTTCTTTTGGGTTATATTTTTTTTTCTTCTTTTCCCCTGAGTAAAGTGGGCCCCTTGTTCCGCCTTCCTCAACTGTAGTACTCCTTTAGCCGTTTTTTCCCCCCCTTCGTTTTGAATTCTTTTGAAAGCGGAGCCTCCCACTTGGCCTTTTGCGTTCCTGCATCATACAGAGAAATCTTCCTCCCAAATGTTTTTCGTCTCCCCCTGGCAACACAGTTCCTTTTTTTTTCTTTTGACTGGGCCTCGGGGTGAAGTATTATCATCTTAAGCCTCCTTTGTTTTCTCTTACCTCTCCCCTCTTCAAACTTTACCTTTTCCCCTTTTTTATGTTCCGCGTGATCGCTTTTTTGGTGTTGTTTGTTAGTTTAAGAGCACGGGTCTCGTTATCCAAATTTTAGTGTCGCTTTCCCCGCGTCTTTCCGATGTCCATGTGGTCCTTTTTTTTCATTGTCCTTCCTCTTCTTTTTTGTTTAACTTGGGTTGGCAGGCGCTTTGGTGTTTCCCCCCAACGATGTGACCCCCCCCCCATCAGTTAAACGGGCCTTTGGGCTCAGTCTTCCTATTCAGTTCTCTGGTTCCCTTTTTTTTTTCCTCCACCGCTTTTTTTTTCCTTTAGCCAGACCCCGATGATCATCTGTGGAATCAAGGCTTCACCTTCTCCGCGCCAGCCTTCAAGTGAAGATGTCTAACTCTCTTGTCTCCCTTCTTGCCATTTACTTTCTTCCCTTTCCTTTTCCTTTTTACCCCGCTCGCTAGTCCCACCCCTGCCAGTCTTTTGGGTCTTTTGGAGTGTCCTCGAGGCCCCCTTGCGGATCGGTGAAATTTTCTAGTTGGTTCGCTGGCCTTCTTCTTCTTATGTTTCTTTCTGCACTTCGATTTTCCTTCTCGGCGTAATCGTTTTTTTGAAACATTTCCTGCTCTCTTACCATTCTTCAAAATTTTTTTCCCTTTATCCTTTTCCCCTGCCCCGTTTCTTCTCATCTGGTACCTTTCTTTTTAATCGTCTCCATTTATTCTGTTGATATAATGTTAGTTCTCACCATGTAACTTCTTCAATTACACACTAAGGGGTTTTTTTTCTTGTTATCGTGGTTTCCCATTTGCTTCTTGTCCCCTCCGCATCAGTGCTACTTTTGTTCAAGGTGCGCCATCCTTTCTATTTTTGGTGTTGATTGTATTTTTCTTTCGATAGCAAATGTACTGGGTCTTTTTCGGCTGATATTTTTATCGTGCCTGGAGTTGACCGAGCGATCTGACTTACCCCTCTAATCTTTACGGTCGGTTCTTTTGAATTGATGTTCTTTCCGCCCCCCTTTTTTTTGCTCTAACCCTTTAATACCTTGTTCTCTTCTTTTCTAGATCTGCTTCTACCTTACCATTTCTACGATAGCAACTTTGCCTTTCCACAAAAACGTTGATCACATGTCTGACGTACTACTGGGTGGCCTTTTTTTCCATTTTTCAGTATAAACAATATTTGTGATTCTCTGGATGACTCTGTGGTTTCTGAGTCCCTCTTTTCCTCCCCTGATCGCCCAGTTTACCCTCTTTGCTGGTTTCTGTTCTGATTGTCCTAGTGCTTTTTTTTTTTTCTTTGCTTCGAATTCTTTTTTAATATTATCCCCCTTTATGGTTTTTCCTGTCCCCTTTGCTTCCCGTGTAACACGCCGGAAAAGGTTCCTCTTACTCGGTGAATCCCCCCTCCCCCCCCCCGCCGTCGACACCTCTTTCTTTGCCCGGTTTGCGAATTCATTTCTTTTTTTCATGGTCGGAACGCGCCTTTACCCAAACTTGAGGTTGTCACTTGCAGATCTGTGTACCTGTCTCTCCCATGGTTTGCCCCATTTCTTCACCCTTTCCGTCGGGTTCATCGGCTGCCCCACTTGTTTCATTCACATGTTGGCCCTTTCAAGACACCACCGGCGGATTCTCGGAGATTCTTTCTCTCAACAGTTTCTATCGTCTGGGCCCTCTATAATGTGAAGTGCCTCAGATTTTCCTCCTCCATTCAGTCAAAAAGTTTGTCACGACATGCGAGGCGGTTTTTGTCCGCTGGCTAGATTCTGGTTTGCTTCTCTCTCTTCTCTCTGCCCTGTGACATTCTTTCTTTTCTTCTTTCTGGTAGAGATCTAAAGTTCTTCCCCTTCCTAAGGTGAAACCCCCTTTATTCCTGGAGGAGCGTCTGGCTTTTTCTTTTGTCCTGATTTCTGTCTTACGAAGTCCCTTATTCTGGATCATGGTTTTTCCCAGCGCAGGGCCTCTTCCTCCCCAGTTCCGAGGCCCCTTCCCGTTTGTCGTTTTTCTTACAGAAGCTCTCAAACACCCTCTCCACCCCAATGTCTTTTTTTTCTATTGTGAAAGTTTCTTTGTGTCGTGTCGTTGATGTTTTTCTTCTCCCCTGATTATTGTCCCCCCCTCCCAGTTCTAATTTTGCGGAGATGGCCCCTTTCTCTTGCTGCCCTCTCCCTTGTCCAATTCTCCTGTGCGATTTTTTTTCATACATTTGGTGATGCCTACTTTTTTCTATGCTAGGTCCAAGTCCTTTTTCAAGAGTGTTCCTTTGTTGCACAAACCACAGTTTCGTTGCGCTCGCCCTACCTGTACCCTTTTCTAATTTTCGTCCCAATGGATAAGTCTCTCTCCTCTTCTTCTGAATAGCGGTTGCGTCTTGACAACCCACCCCCCCCCCCCCCTAACAGGAGTTCCGTCCTTGGATTGGGTTAAGAGGCTCCGGATACCCCTTCCACCTCTGTACTTTTTCTCTTTTTCTCTTACACTTAAAACGACCTTTGAGTGCCCCGTCACAGTTTCCTCCTGAGCAGACATTCCCTTTGCTGCTTTTTCCCACCTTCCATAACCTGAATTTTTATCTCACCAGGAGAGAGTCCTTTGCTTTTGCCTATTTCCGTTCCCCCTCCTTTCCCTTGTGACATCTTCGGCTTGCCTTTTCGGTTGTGTTTTTTTTTGACACTCCTTTTTCCGGTTGGGCTTGTCGTGTAAACCTCTTGGGACCCGACACTTCGCTGTCCCTTTCTCCCCTCTTGCCAAGCTTGGAAGGTTTTTTGCCGATTTTTTTTTCCGTTTTTTACGACCCAACCTTTTTTTTCTGTTTTGTTCTACTCCTCCTCTGTTAACAAACCTTCGGTGCCCAATGTCATAGATGACGTCAGCCCCAGGCCTTTTGAATAGTGGTCCCTACTTGTTAAACAGGCTTGACCCCCGGTGCCCGGATGATCGTTCTTCTCGGCTCTACCCATTCGGTGTTGCAGATAGTCCTGATTCCCCTTTCGATTTTTTTTTGACAGCTTGGTAAAGTCTAGTTTGATTTGTCCCCCGCTTTCTTCTTTTGTCTAGCGTTGGTTCTTTTTTTTTAGCAAACCTTTTCCCCCTTCTTTGATTCCCGCGTGCAAGGGAGACACCAAACCACCCCCTTTTACTTTTAGGCATTCCACTTTTTAGAGGTTTTCCCACCCCCTCTGCTTTCCTCCCCTTTTGACACGTTTTTTGATCGTCTTCCCCAATAATGCTAAAGACGTTGTCCTCATATTTTCGCACTTCCTCATACCTTTCCTCTTGTCCCTTCGTTCTTGGTCAGTTTTCCCCAAAGGTCCATTTCGTTTGTTTACGACCCCCCTTTTTTTTCGCCTTTGTCGGTTGAACGTGCTTGGTCTCCTGTCAATGGCTTCTGTCCCCCCCGGTGCCCTTTTCAACCACCCCCCACCCCAACTCTGAGTGTTTTTTTCTCCTCACCCCCCCGTCTTTCATTGAAACTTTTTGGTTTCCTCGTTTTTTTCCCGTTTTATCCTTCTCTTTACTCCTTTTCTCTTTCTTTTTTTTTTTTTGTTTCGAATCCTAAAGTACCCTTGGCTTTTACCCACCCGTTCGTTAAATTTCGTACCGATTCTGTGGTTGATTTACTCCTGTTTCTTAAAAACGTATTTGTGGGGCATTCCATATAACTTCTGAATGGTTTGTGTGCCCCCTCCCCCTTTGACTCCCCAGGACCCAATCAAACGTGTTACTTTATTGGTTAGCCAAAAGTTTTGTACCCTTTTGGTGAAAAGGAACCCACTTTACTATTTTTGAGGCTAGTAAAGTCTCTTTTTAAAGCTTTTTTCGGCCGATTTTTGAAGTTATCTCATGGGCTCAGTCATTGGGAAACATATCTCCTCGCCCTTCTCCAGGGCTCTAATGAACCCCCACTGGCGACGAGGGGGGATTTAGGGGTTTGGTGTTTTGGTTTCGTGCGGGGGTTTGTGGGTTGGGGGGGTTGGTTTTGGTGGGTGCGGGCATTCTTCGGTTGACTCCTTTCCCCCCGAAAGCTGTCTCGTTGTCTTTTTACGGGGCCCCTTTGGACGTTAGCCTGCTTGTGGTCCTACCACTCCCCCACGAGGATACCCTTGTTTTCCCCTTCCAGCTCTAAGTCAAGTTTCGGCCCGCACGCGCAGTTTGTTAGAGGACCAACTCTCCCTAGCTTTTCTGACTCTTCTTGGTCAACTTCACTTCATCCCTGTAGTCATTTTTTTCATTTTGCAATTTCCTTTTGGTTTGATTGACCCTTTTCCCTATATGATTGCCCCCCCCCTGACTTTCTGACGTGATGTTTTCCGTCCCACCCCCCTTTTCTTTTTATACAAATCATTCTTCTTCATTGGCAATTTTTTCCCTCTAATTCCCAGTGCTCTCGTTTTTTGGAAACGGTGAAGGGTTGTTAACGTAGCAAAAGTTTCCCCCCCGTTCTTTCCTTTTCTGGGCTACAACCTATATTTCTTTCCTCTTCTGGGAAGTCACCTTCTTCTGGTCCTCAAAGTGCCTGTTGAACCATATTTTCTCCGTTTGTCGCTCCTTCTTTAGGCCCCCGTTTCTTTTGTCTTCCAGTCTTCACCTTGTTGAAATTTCGAGCAGCGGGTCACTCGGAGTTCCCTTGTCCCCCCTTTCCATAAACGGCCGCTTTTTTTTCCTTTGGCTCTTTTCCTATAAAGGCCCGTTAATTTTTCTCCCCCCCCTGGCGTGGTTTTTTGTTCACGACCCAGTTTCCTCAGAGTCTATTAAAGCTGGTCGCGCCGGCGGAAGTCGAAGTTTTACTCCTTGCTCGGCAAGTTGGCACCTGTCTTATCTTGTGTTTGGTTGTTTTTTCTCTTCCAGGGGACATGGCAGTGTTTCCTTTCGTGTCCCTAATTCTTCTCTCTTTTGCGCCACCATTATTTTTTATCCCATTTTTTTTTTTTTTTCGTTCTTTTTGTGCCCTGGTCGCAGCGCCACTTTGTCAACCTTCCCTGCCCCTTTTCCCTACTCAACCTTTCTCTGGTTTTTTTTCTTTCACGCAGGGACGCTGGCCTTCACTCCCCCCCCCACTGAACATCCTGAGAACCCCAGGACGACCTAGTCCCCTTCCCCCCAAAAACCCACCCCTCCTTATTTTTTGGTCCCTTCCTTGGTGGACCTGCGAGTATTTCCACCGGGACTGCCTCCTTTTTAAGAGGGCCTTGTTTTTAGGTTTCGACTTTTTGACCAGTCCCCTTTCTGTGTAACTCCTTTGTCTGCTAAGGACCTACAACCTCTCTGTCCCCTCCCCCTTTTCAGCTTTGGCCGAACTAGCCCCCCACTCGTCCCGTCACTTTTGAAGGTTTTGTAACTTTTGATTTCCGATCGCTACGTGCTCGTTCAAGAACTCTCTTTACGTTGCGCACAGTTTTTTGAACCCGCTCGAACCCCCAACCCATCTCTGAGGTTTTTTTTTTCTACAATTTTCCCCAACCCAAGCACCGCCAAAGCTTCCCCTCTTTGCAAGATGCTTTCTTTTTCTTTTTTTTCCAATCTGATTGAAGGCGATCTATCGTTTTTCTGACTCTCTGTCTATCCCCCTTCACGCCTCCCCTCATCCCCTCCCCGCTGTTTTTTTCCTTGAGGGGAACAGTGTTTCCTCAGACCCCCCTTGTGAATCTGAGGATCAACAACCCCTTGTGTCGAAGGGTTCCTCATTTTTTTTTTCTGTAATTGAACTTTCCCCCTCCTTCTGAACTTCAAATCGGCACCTGGTTTTGAGGACGCCGTTCCAACCCCATTCCATCCCCTATGTTTAGGCTCGGCGCATTCCCGAATTTTCCCCCCCCCTTGGTCAGTCTGGTCTTTGTGATCTGTTCCCCTCTTTTCCTTTTTCTCAGAGTTTTTTCTTCCCCCTTCCCGGCCATGGGGGCTTGTTGGGTGGTTTTTTGTTGGGGTCCCTTTTTTCAGGTTTGTGGGGCTTTACGTTATTAACAGCCTTCTCCCATGCCGGGCCCATTCAGTTCCCTATCCTTTCCAATTTTTTTTTTTCAACTTCTTCGATCCCTCGCGTTCCGTCTCCCTGTGTAAATTGTCCCCCCTCATGTGTTTTTTTTTTTCTTCCGAACAACACACCCTTTTTTTTTACCATTTTTTTCCGATCCACGATTTTCGTTATCTTCCTCTCCCTGTAGGCTTTTCCCCTTCCCCTCGTGGAGGGCGTGGTTTTCAAACCCCTGGGTGCTTTTTATAGGTTTTTCATTTTTCGTGCGTGATGGCCTAGTTCTTGAGGCACTGTGGCTTTTCAGTACTGACTACTCCCTGATGCCCTTTGCGGTGTCTGTCTGCTCCCCCCCTTCCTTCCCGGAGAACCGGGACAGTTCGGAACTCATGATCCGGCCTCCGGCCCACTTCTTCCTAAGTGTTTCCTCGATTCGCGAAGTCGGATTTTACCCGCGTAGCCACAACCAGACCTCCCATCCCATTTTTTTCCTCCAGGCTCCCCTTTCCCCCCTTCTCCGAGACCCTCCCGTCAACGCCCGCCATTTGACAGACAAAACCTATCCTAACCCCGTAGTTTATGATGGGTTTCCCTTGCCCTCCTGGTTTCCCATTTAGAATTTTACCCCCCCTCCCCCATTCCAAAAAGTCGATTAACCAGTGAACTGGCCCCCTTTTTAAACTGGCCGCTCCGAAACTGATCCCCCCAATTTCAGTTTTTATTCTTTTATCGAGCGGATTTTTTCTTGAGGAATGAACTGATGCCTTTTTTGTCCTCGCAAAGAATCTTTAATCCCAGTCCCGTCGGACCCTTACAAGCTGTTTTTTTTTGGCGTAGTTGTGGTTGTCTTTTTTCTCTCCCCACCCTTTTTTTTTTTGACCCTTCTTCACTTGTTGGCGTGGTGGCCTGTCTGGTTGCGAGTATAGGCTCACCTTTAGGGGTGTATGCAAGTTTCCCCCCGTCCTTCACTGATTTTCTTGGAGCCGTCGGTTTTGCAGTTATTTCCCCCCCCCTCCATGATGTGTTGTTTCAACAACAAGGGAGTTTCCCGTTGACTCCCTTCTGCAGTTTTGTCATTTCCAGCTATCACTTTTTTCGTTCTTTCTTTTTGGTTCAACCAGAGGCTTCCTTTCTTTGACAGTGCCCAAACCCCTTCTTCGACCCTCTTATCCCAGTTAAGCGTGCTTTTTATGATGTTTTATATTTTTTTTGTTTCATGGATGACCCGCCCCCCCCCCCCCCCTGTTCCAAAAAGCGGTGCGAAATGCGTCCCCTAACTTTTCCCGGACCATTTATTTTTTCCACTCCCATGCTTCTTCCTTTTTCTTTTTCAAGAAAACTGTTCTCGTAGACAATCCCCACGCGCGTTTTGGGTGCTTCCCCTGGGGCATTATAACCGTGTTTCAAATCTATAAATGTGCCATGACTTTATAGGT
>Ga0179591_1317351_pt1 | contig 12334 bp, 15 predicted proteins | sample CZOMad2_1_08_16f_FD_182891 | JGI IMG/M metagenome (GOLD analysis project Ga0179591, IMG submission 182891) | Vadose zone soil fungal communities from Angelo Coast Range Reserve, California, USA - CZOMad2_1_08_16fungal (PacBio error correction) | ecosystem: Environmental > Terrestrial > Soil >... | reverse complement strand
TTTTTTTCCACCAGAGGAAGACTGACACTTTTCTTTGTCGAAGTCAAAAGATGAGTCTGATACGATTCCCCATCGGAACAATGTCACCAGCACCCTACCCTTCCCTCCCCTGCTTCACCCGCTATTCCCCCCTTTCCGACCTCATAATAAGAGGCCAACCCCTTTCCCCCAGTTGCTTGAATCCCGGTCGACACACCCCCTTCCCCTTGAAGAGGACTTCGGATTTTTTCCTGCGAGCTTTCCCTATGCGCGCTACTTGGAAGAAATGCAATTTTTGTATAATGATGTAGCTCGAAAACACGTCACGGTTTCCGACACCCTAGACTTCTTTTTCGAACCTGCGACTCCCCCTTTTTCAAGGGAAGCAAATTGCCCTTTTTCTCGAGCGAAGGATCCGAATTGTCCCCCATTTGGCATCGGATTCAGTTTTCTGTGGTTTTGTGCGGTTCTTTCCCTCGCCCTGACCAGAAGAAATAGTCCCGCATTAACCTGCGGGTAACGTACGCTATTTCCCTCCTATTGATGCAGACAGGCTTTAACAATATAATATGAAGAGCGATCTATCTACTGTCGGATTCGTTCGGCGGTTGTTTTCAAATCAGGAGATATAGTTGGCTCACCCCCTTAGATCGTCGCAATTTCCTTCCCCCCCTGCTGTCTCGGATTTCCCGACGGAACCCCCGGCGAAGGACGCCGATCTCCCGTAAAGTTCCTCGATCCTCGTCTCATCCCTTCTCATTCCACCCACCGAACTCGCAAGCCCCGTCAGTCCCTCCTCAACAGTAGAGGAGAATTATGGAAGCGTCAAGCTCTTTGGTTTTCCCTTCCCGACTGTGTCTCCCCTGAGAGTGTAATTGTCTGCCCTTTCAGTGGTTTCTAGATGCTGTCTGAATATTTTTTCCCCTGACCCCCCCAACCCCTTTGTACTCGTGGTGATCGCCCCGCCCCACCCCCCCTTTCTCCCTCGAAGGGAGGCTAATGGAGCGCGCCTGCCCTTTTGGTCCGGATGACGTTGAGTTCTTTTTTGATTCTGGCCCTAAAGTCCCTCTTCCTCTTCCCTGAGTACACCCTCCCTGGTTTGGTGAGGATTTTTCGCCCTATGAGGATGGTTTGACCCTTTCCCTTTCGCTCTATCTGCATGGGATCCCGAGTTATGACTTCCTCCTCTGAAGCCTTGCAAAGACTTTCCACCATCATGCTTTCATTTCCCTCCAAAAGGATATCGACTTTCCCCCCCCGATTAGATCTGTTCAGAAAATCCTTGATTGCGGTGTGCCGTCACCTCCTTCCCCGGATCAATCTTTCCTAACTTGTCCTCAACCAGACGGCACTCTGCTGATCCCTCCCCCCCCTTTCCGGTAGCGCAAGAAAGAAAACTTCGTTCCAAAACACAACCCCCCCTTTCAATTATTAGAGGTTCTTTTTTGTAAAACCAGTCGCCTTTTTTTACACTACCTTGATGACAGTTCATCCCCTTCCCCAGCTTTGAGTGTCGAAAAAGTGATTCCCCAAGTCAGAAGTATCTATCTTCTTCCCTTTTTTAATCACAGTTATCGGAGGGGTTACCCAGACGGTAGATGGAACCTCTTTGACATTATTTTTGTGACCGGGAGGGTATTTTTGCTCTTATCCTGTTTTCACGAACTTGAGCCATCCTTGTCACCTTTCCTATCTGTAGCGATAAGGGGTGTTGGTGCCTTTTCGTGCTAGTGCGACCAACCCCCCCCTTACGTGGACCCCTTAAAAATCCTATTCCTCTCGTCCCCCGTCAGGTACATAGCTCTTCCTCTCAGCCCCTTTCCTTTTAGTCAATGAAATGTTGAAGCGACTTTACTCCTCCTTTCCTTGAATTTTAGTCTTTCTTTTTTTTGCGGGCTCAATCGTTACCAGATGAACCCTGTTCAAAATGAGGAGTGAGCTGCTCGGCGATTATCCTCCCATTAATAGAATTGACGCCCACTGATTTTTTTTCCCCTTTTCCTGATGTGGTGCCCAAATAGAGAACTTTTCCATCCATTCCACTCTTTCCCGACCGAGATTTTATCCCTTTTTTCCCACCCTCAATCGTGGGACCCCCAGTGTCAGTTAAGAGAGGCCGTTCTGGACCTGGCCCTTTGCCATTAATTTTCCCACCCAGTTTGTACTTCCCCCTAAAGGTATAATAGTGTTTCGCTCATCGAAACAAAGAACCTTTTGTTTCTGATTTGGCGTCCGGGAATTTCCCTTTTAGCCTATGGACGTTTGGCCCTCTTTCTGTCTTTTTTGCCCAAGGAAAGAATCCCAGAACCCCTCTCCATTCACTTGGATGATCTTTCGTCGTTCGTGCAATTCACCGGACTTTGCCCCCACCTTCTCCATTATCTCCAAAGCGCGCCCTCGAGAGTCTTGAGGAATTTCTGCTCTCAAACGACACTTAGCCCAGCTGCCCCCCCATGCATTCCCATTTGGCGGTAATGAGAAGGGTCCGCGTTTTTTTAGTTTACCCCCCGGTCGAGTGCCCTCGTTTTTTTTCAATCTGTCCCCTTAAATCCAATTACTCGCGAGATTTATTGATGTATTTTCCTCAAAGCTTCCTTCTCCCCTTTGCTTGGGGGGGAGCGACCCCGGATGTAGGCCTAAATGTGCGAGTTTGGACTCTTTTTTCGCCGCCGCCATCTTAAGCCGTTTAATATCTTTAAAAGGAGAACTCTTTCTTCCCAATTTACCCTTTTTTCAGTTAGTTGCGACCTCCCCTCCATTCCCTTTATACTATGCTTCCGGGAATGTTATATGGGCCACCCCCACTTGTGCCTCAATCACCCCCCCCCCTCTCCCCTTAGAGGAGCGTTTTTTTCTCTTCTCTCCTGCGAATATTCCCAAGAAATTCCTCCATTCCCCCCTTTGGCAGTGTAAGATGGCTCTTCTTACGTCAATTCTTCCCACCATCTCTCCTTTTTCTCTGGACAACCTCTTCTTTTTTCTTCCTCCCCCCCATTGCCCAATTTTCAATTTGCCCTTCTGAGAACGGGCTCTTCATCGACCAACATCCTCTGGATTCCCCCCCCCAATTAATTTCCAGCGATCTACCTCGTTCCCCCCCCATCCCGATTAAGAGTATAATTGTTGCCCTTTTCTCCATCGTGACGCCCGAAGAAATGAGGTCGTCATCCCCCCCCTCTCATCGTCGCCCCTAAGTCAAGCTAGTTGTTTTTCTTTTTTCCTTTTTTCTATGAAAGCCTGCGCATCCTTTTTATAACGATTAATTAGGTCCCCAGCCCCCTTGTTTCGGTGACATCTAGTTCCTTTTCATTTTTGTGAAGCTAGGCTTTATCCGTTATTATCCCTGCTTTCCAACAATTTGGCCAAGATTCCCGCACTTTTCTCTCGGATCCAATTCACCCTCGCGTTTTTTTTTGACCGTATACGTGAACTCCCCTCTCTATCGGAAACCATCTGTGCCATCCTGAGGAGATGAAAAAGAATGGTCCTGTACGCTTGTTACAAAGCTAATTTTGAGATCCTTCCCTACTCATAATTTGCTAATCTCTGTCGGACCCTTTTCTCCAACCCTTCGCCCCCGGTGAATGTCAGGCGTTGTCCGTCATTTGCCTTTTTTTCGCCCCCCTTCGGGACAGCTATGACCCACTTTTCAGTTACCCTTCAGAATTTTTTTCGCTTCACAGCCTAGTTTGACCGCGTCCTTTCCCCCCCTTGAGTCTTTCCTCCTTTCCCCTGCGGCAAATAGGGATGAGCTGTGCTTTTACCACTCGACTGATGTCGGCTGAGATACCCTCCGACTCCCCGGAACTTTCTTGACCCACACCCCTCGCTTTTCTGAGTTTTACCGTTGTTGAAGGAGGGGGGCCGCCGACCGACCTCAAACTACTCTTGATTAGTCTGCATCCATCCGTCTTTGCGGCTCGTTATCCTCGTCTCCCACGCCAGCTTTCTATGCGTCGCCCCCTTAATAGTTTAGAAGGCCATCCGGTCCCCCCCCGAATCTCGACCACCTCTCGCCCCTCCCCTCGGATACCCCTAGCAATCTTTGATTTTAGATCACAAGGATTTTTTTGTTGTGAATTCTCCTTTTTTCCCCCCTCGTTTCATCCCACTACGTTGTGTTGTGGTAGTTATTTCAGAACTCGCCCACCCCCACAATTTAGTCGGAAGAATTCTATGGCGAGTTTTATCCGTTTAAGGCGGTTCGAGCTTTCCCTGTCAAATCTCTATCGCTCCTGGCTCCTTTCCTCGTATGCGGAACCAGTAGGGGCCCTCTTTTTTTTTCCTTTGGCATTTTTTTCACGTAGATGATAGAGCAAAGCGTCTTTGGCTTCTCCCCAAGACCTAACCTCCTGAAGAATGTTTTAAGGTTCTAGTTTCTCAAGGCGCGCTTCCCCGACGGCCACAACGGTATTGCTACACCTAGCTTTTCCTTTTTTTTTTCCCTCGGCGAAGACCATAAGAGACTACCCTCCTTATATATCAGGACTCGGCCACCTTTTTTTTACTTTGTACCCTAACGAATTCTTCCCTTGCCCCCTCGGGATTGCTTTCCCTCCGGCCTTCTTAAAGTCGCTTCTCCTTTTCCCCCGCCTGTCCCCTCTGCTTCCCTTTCAATTCTGTCCCTTTACGATCTTTTCCATAGTCCCCCTTTTCCAGTTTCTTTTGCTCGTGCCACATGCTCCCCGCCTGCCTCCCCTTTTCTTTGACCATTTTTCCCCTGGTAAGAACAGACTGGCTTATCTCCTTAATAACCAAAAAGGATCACTTTTCACCCTGCGGACGGCTTTTGACATTTTTTTTCATCGCGTACGGAATTGCCAGATTTTTCCCCTCTTTTTTTTGTTATGAGTATATTTGGCTTCGCTTTGAGTAGACCACCCCGACCAATCGCGGGTCCTTGTCCCTCTCCTTCGCGAAGGTTATCCCTTGTTATTTTCCTCCCATTTTACCCCCTTATATGGTCCCCTCGCCCTCCCCCCTATATACCAGAAGCAGAGGTTCACTCCACACCTTTTTGCGATCAGTCCTGAAGAGGGCATCTCCCACCCCCCCTTTTTTTCGCAATGACTGGCCTGCTCCCCCCCCTCCCCCCCCCCCCCCCCTCCCTACGGCTCCCTCCTCTTCTATCTTAGTAGAATTTATGAGTAATCTTCCCACGTGGACTTAGACTATTGCTCTTTTTTCCCCCCTGTTAGAACGTCGACCCTTGGTATCCTTTAGTTCTTTTGGACGGTAGACGCCAGTTCAGTCCCCCTTGTAATCCCGGTTCAACCGGACCATCGCGATTCCATCCACACCATTCCTCCACCTTTATGCACCTCTCCTCCCCTCCACCCCCTCCATTCAGGCCCCTCCTTCCTTCAACTGTCCACCTCCCCCCTCATACACCCTCTCAATCCTTCCCCACACCCCACCCCCACGCCCCTACCTTTCCCGTCCTCCTCCCCCCCCCCCCCATCCCTCCTGCACAGCCCCTCCGCCCCCCCTCTCCGTCCTCCCCCCCCTTTCCTCACCCTTCCCCCTCCTCCCCCAGCCCCTCCCCCACTTCACCTTCCCACCACATCCTCCCCTCCCCTGCCTCTCCCCTCCCAACAATCTTCTCTCTCCATCTAGCTCTTGCCTCTGTCCCTCCCCTCCCCCTCCCCCCCCATCTAATCTAGCCCCCCCTTTGCCCCTCCCTCCCTCCCACCCACAACCTCCCCAAGCCCATCCCCCACCCTCGTCCCCCCCCCACCCCCTCCCACACCCTACCCCGCCTATACCCCTTCCCCCCCGGAGCTCGCCCCCTATAGCCCCCCCCCCCCCCCACTTCCCCCCCACCCCCTCGCTGTCCCTCCCTCCCCCCCCTGTCTCCCCCCCCTCCCCCTCCCCCCCCCTACCTCCCCATCCCCCTCCCCCCTCCCCTCTCATTCCTCTCGTCCCCGATCCCACAATTCCTAAGCTGTTTGCCCCCAACAGGAAAATGTTCATAAGAGCCAATTTACACTTCCCTGTGCCATAGTTTCTCTCTGTTGCAGTCCCAATCCGATCTAATTATAGAGGTGAAGAACCCCCAAGTTACCGTCCTATTTGATTGTCATTCCTTTCCAATGTGTTCACTTTCTCCCCCCCTCACCGACATGTTTAAGAACAGTATTTTCATTCCCCTGGAGCCCGGTACCCACACTAAATCCCTGGACGTTTCAGTAGATTTATTCCGCACTTAGTAGATCATCTTTCTCTGAAAGTAGAAACGCCGTAACCACTCTCATCGCTGTTCCCTCCTCCGAGACTTTGAACACCCCACGCTGCCTGCCATTTCAAATGCTTACGGACACTACAGCCCGCGAAATATTAGCTTTTTACGATCAACTTTCGACGCAATATTCCCTTCCGGTCCGTTTGGTGTAACGGTCCACACCCCTTCTTGAAGTCAATAGCTAATTCTTCGCCACTCTCTTCCCTAGTATTTTTTTTTATGTCTTGAAGTCCGCCCCCCTACTACGTGCGAGCGTCTCCCCTGGTATCCTCATTTTCAGTTTTTGCAAGAACGAATTTTTGTAAAAATGCCTGCCTTCTCTGCCCCTAAGTATGGGCTCTCTTTTGAGGCTCTGAGTTTCTTGATTCATCTCGCCCCATCGGGATTACCGAGGAACCTTCCCTATTTTTTTCAGTTTCTCCCTTTTGCCAACCCTCCCCCCCACCGGGTTTCTCGCTATGCTTTCGCCCCCAATGTCTCGCCTGCATCGCCACCTTTCGTTTTAATTGGCGCTCTCCCTCCTTCCGTCTTTGCGTTTTCCCCTTCTCTAATAGTTGATGCCGAGCGCAAAACCCCGAGTTTTTTTTTTTTTTTTTCCCCCTCATTGATGGACGATGCTTTTTCGCAGCTATCCTCTTTACCCGGTCCCCTTTCTCAAAGGATCGGGGAGAGAGGATGACCGCATTTCCCAATTTCCTCGGTTATTTTGCAAGGTTTTATCCTTTCGCCCGCCTCAAACTTCCCTCCCCCCTTTCACTGACAAGCCGCTCTTGCACCTGCACTGCAGCGGAATAGAGAGGTCCGCTTTCCCCTATAGGGTTGAATATAAGAATATCATCCTTTATTGGTGAGTCCTTAACCTTTTGTTTTTTTATCCGCCTCCCCCCAACAACAAGAAGATGCTCCACCTCCATAGTGACTGGCAAGTTCTTGAAACAGATTACCCCTGCCGCCCCCTAGCTAAGCAAAAAAAAAAACCCCCAAAAAAAAAACCCAAACCTAATGTTATCTTTTCCCCCCCGCCGTTCTTTGTTCCCCCTCCCGGCGGCGTTCTATACCCTGGTTACCCCCCTCCTTCATCCCCGGCTAAGTAATTGCTGAAAAGCGGCCTTCCGGATGTTTATGAGCCCCGTGGCTCTTCCAGTAGCGGATCTGCTTCTGAGACTCATTTCATCCAACCTTATACTTCTACAATTAACCCTTATCAAGTCCTGCCAAGGGAGTGTTTCTTGTTTTAGCTGCTTTTTACCGGTCTTGCTCAAACCAATACCCCCCCCCCCCCCCCGGTCCAATGAGCATCAGATAATAGGTCCCCTCTTATAATTTGTGAGATTTCAGATAAATGTCGCCCGATTTTTCCCCTCTCCTTTCTTCGCTATAATTTGTATTTTTCAATCACTCCGGATATTTTTCCGTCTTTTTCATTTAATTAATAGTTTGATTAATCCTCGTTGAATTCCCCATGAAGTCTCCTTAAAGTAATTTCAAAACTGAGCCCAGTAGCCGCCCCCATCCCCCTTTAGTTTCATATGGAGCCCCGAGCTTATGAGGTCCCCCAATTCGTGGACTTTTTGCCCCCCATCGATTTTCAGTTTTCGCATACTGAAACAAGCTCAGCCAAGGACCCGCCGCGTTTCCTTTTCTAGACGCACCATCGTTATATGGGTCTCGGAGAACCCACGAGTGCGAGTGTCCTGACAAACGAAAAATCTTTTCGCCGCCCTGAGCCATCCCGCATTGGCAAAGGATTCCTGTACAATGTTCTGGTGCCTCCTTCGTTCCACCCGATAACAATGCCGCTTCGACAAAATATGCGTTAGACCTTTTCTGACTTCTCAAATATAAATTTCGTTTTTTTTTTGACTGCTTGCTCCGTCCACGTTGTTCCTTGCTCTTGTCTAAGGGAAGGATTTCAGCAGCAGCGCCCTTCCTTTCTTTTTCCAAGTTGCGCCACTTTTTTGCGCCTCTCCGAATATCCCCCCACCCGCCCCCCGACGATCCTACTTTTTGTGCTTTTACTCATATTTGTGGCGTTCCAGTACGATTGCCTCATCGCGCTTTCAGTGAAAAGAGTCTCGCGCTGACTCTGCTTTGTCGCGTCTCTACGGCTGAAGACCCCCCACCCGGCCACCTCCAACTCTACACGAGTGACCAACTTTTTCCCCCCCAAGGCCTTGACTTCCCCGATCTTTGGACTCTTGTTTCTAACGGTCTCCCGTTAGCGTAGAATGCCGTTTTTACTCATTCCCCCCGTTTCCTAGATTCCTTCCCTGCGCCTGCCTGTCCGCTCCAAGATAGTGGCCCATCGATCCCGTCTCTACACCTCTCGCCTCCTCCTTCCTGTGGATTCTTCTTCCTTGCCCCCTTGATTTTCAGTATTTGAGTCCGTCGTCCGGGACTCCTTCTCAGTGGCTACTTGCCTATTCTCGTCTTGAAGAGGTATCACTTCCCCGTCTTTTTCTTTTCTTTTGGAGTTTAAAACAACTCTCCTCCACTCCGTTGTTGTGTGGACGCTCTTTTTCCCAGCTTTCCAAGACAGCTCGCCGGCGAAGTTCAACGACGTCGGGTCCTTTTTTCCGAATCTATTGAACAATCGACGTCAAAGCAAATACTCTCCCTCTCTTCCCGAGATCCCCCTTGACCCGACGAATACGGCCAACCTAAACTTGCTCCCAGATAACCCCATCAAGGAAGTCTTCAGTGTCTGCCTCAGCGCTTTCCCTGGCGTCCAATTCTACCATCTTTGCGAACTTCAGGCGCGTAAGTTCTTTCCAAGAACTTTTTCACATGTTTGATAACTGATCGTCCCCCCAACCCGTGATCCGTAACGCTGGCTCCGCCAGTAACTTCCCCCCCCCCCCGAAGCTACTGTACTTCTGCATCTTGACCAAAATGTCGGGTAATGGTATTAAGTTTATTTGAATGGTTTCGGACAGGTCATGGCCTCAGTCCCCTTCCCGCCCTTACTTGATTATTTCCTCCCCCCTCCACAGGAGTCCCGTACCCTCTATCGCGATGATTCCCCATTTTCTTTTTTAGAAGTTGAAAACCTCGAATATTGACGATGATTGTAGATTTAAGCTTTCTTCTTTTTTGCTGGTTTCCCTCTTTTTCCCTATACCCCCGTGAATGTTTTCGTTTCCAACTAACCTGGAGATGGCCAGCGTACCCTTCGCCGTCGTCGGTGTGAAGATTGATAGAGACCCTCCCCCTTCAACAGTAATCCCTCCCGATCGCATTCTGACACCGATCTCCCCAACGTCACTATGTTTTTAAAAATAAATCAATACCCCGTACCTCCAGTGAAAGCAAGCCTTTTGGTCGGAATAACTTTTTCTTTTTTCCCCAGGTATTTCCTATTCGGACCTTTTAACCTCTTCTTGGTCTTCGAGGAATGATTTGTGTTTTCACATTCCAACCCCCCCCCAATTAACCAGAATTTCGGCCCAAGAACCCCCACCCACTAAGTTGATTGAGGGTCGGCCCTTGCGCCTTACTACTTGCTCTCTTTCCTTTTTTCGTTCTTTTGGTTTTTGTTTGGAATTGCTCTCTTGCCACCCCTAAGTTTTTTTTTTTTACCCTTCTGCAGCGTTCTACGAATCAAGGATTTTGAGGACCTCCCCTTAGAATTTCTTTTAATTTGGTGTTCCAATCTTCATTTTTCCTTCGGGACAGGAAAAAGGCTATGAAGTTACCTTTCCCTTAATTTCTGATTTAATACATAAAGTTTTCCCCTCTCAGATTCTGGTCGAATGATCCACCCCCTTATGCCGTTTGATGAAGACTAAAGTTCTGTTTGCTCCCATCTTTTCCGTTTGAAAAGTAGTAAGAATTCGCTTGCTAATCCCCGCTGGTGTCCTGTAGGAACAAATAAACCTCCTCGGCCCCCGACCCCAAAAACAAACAAAACCAACCTTACCTTCTGACTTTCCCTTACCCCTGAACTAGAAGGTTTCGTCTCATCTGTTCCCTCTCCTCCTTTCCTTTTCCCCTCTTTCATAAAAATTCCCCTATGTAATACCTTACGAGTACCGTCCTGTCCGTCACTTTTTAATCCCCGATAGAAATCTTGTTACCCTGCGGGCTATTTGAACTGATTTCCCTTATGATTGTGCATTATCTCTTGTGCTTGATCAGTGCATCCTTCTCCCTTGAAATTTTTTCCCCTTCTTTACCTTTGAGGGACCCCTTCCTTTCGTTCTTTTTTTTACATCTTCGTGCTTTTCCCCCCCCAATCAAGTGTACGTCAACACGTTTCTATTCTATCCCCTGGTACTCATTCGCTTCCTCCGCTCTAAGTTCTATGCGTTTGAAGACTCCAGCTTTCTCATGCTTTCATTGTGAGGCGATTCTTTTTCTTGAGGAGTTTTCCATATTTGTCCCTCCCCCCTACAACCCCTTGGGAAACCTCGTAGAGATTCCCTCCTGGGCTGACCTTTTTTTCCTTTCTCAGTCTTTCCTCCCCCTAGGGGCAAGTCCTCTTCTCTCTTGCGAAAACGCGCCCTTCCATATACTCAGACTGTTCCTCTAGATGTCCCCTCATTGCATCTATTGCAAACTATCTAAAGAACCTTCCCTGCCTCCCTACCTGCCTCCTCGCGTCAATCATGGTAAAAGTTTTCTTGTCTCCCGGTCCGCCGTCCTCAAGTTTTTTCTCCCACTAGAGTGCAAACATGCGGTTGCGTGTGCTGCAACCTCCTTCCTGCGACTTCCCTTTTGCCCCCCTCTCTAACTTTTGGAAAGTTCTTTTTTTCTCATTCCACTCCCAATTGAAATCGACAAGCCTCTCCCGAAATATTGCCTTCATTTTCCCCCCCCGTTTTTAACCAGGCGCTTGGCAAAAACTGCTCCTATGAAAACCAACGTCACCTCTGATGTCTCCCGTCCCCCCCTGGGCTCCTCCTCCATGCCCCCCGACCATCTCGAAACCTGACGTTCCGGACTCCGGTACTCCGCACACTTCGCGCTTTCTTGTTTCATCGTTTACACCCATTCCTCCCGGCTTCATTTTTTTTTTTCTATCAAATATACAATACAGAAAAGATATTACCGTTTTTTGTAGGTCTGTCTGTCCTCAAAGTGCTTTCCTCTGTTGTTGTTTCTGCCCCAAGTTATTTTCGTTTCACAACTTTTTCTCAGTTTTGACCTCTTTTCGCGCGCAATTCCTCCCCTCCCCATTGAGAGACGTCTTCCCACCTATTCGTGTTAGCTGACCGTCATTTTATACTTGAGCATCTGGGCCTTGCATTATTTTCGAAGTATCCTCGTGTCTCTTCCACTTCCAACCAATCCGCTCTGGCCGATTTTTTGCGTTTGCATGCGGACCCTCTTTTTTTTAAATCTTTTTCTTGATTTTTTTTATTTTCTTCCTCTCGTTCTTTTCTCTTTTTCCTTGGCTGTTAATACGGCGCTTTTTACGCAAAACGCCCCCCTTAGTCAGTTGCCAACCCGTCCTTTTTGTTCTCCTGTTTGTCTTCCTGACAAAAGATGAGAGTTGCTCTTCATTTTTCCTGTTTCCCCTGATTCAATGTTGATGTTTGACTCCCGGCCTTTCTCACTCTCCCCCATCATCAGGAACCCATACATTCTTCCGTGTTTGTTATTTGATGTCTCCCCTGGTTGACCCCTATGATTGATTCATAGTCCCTCATCTAGTCCTTCAGATCGTACTTTTTTTCGTTTAGTATTAGAAAAATTCTTTAAAGAGATCTCCATCCAGCTTCATGTCGAGTCCACTTCAGCATATTGATTTGAATCGCTATGACAAAATTCCCCCCTTAGCATGCTTTTCCAAGATCCATTCTTATATAATGTTATGTGTCAAGTATTCTTTCTCCTATCTTTTCGGCACTTCTTTGTGTGTATAATCTTCCTTACATAGCATAAAACCCCAAAAGACCTTCCGCTTTTCATCCTCTATCCAGGCCACTCCTATTTTTCGGCGTTTATTCTCTCCCCTCTACTCTGCTCCCCCTTAGACTCCCTAAAAAGAGAATATTTGGGCGGCCCATTATGCCCCTTACTTGATTTTCGCTCCCCTTTCCTGTATCCCACTCCTGATTCCGTGGTTCCCTTGTCAAATGGTTGCTTGATAAAAGGGTATGCTACCCTGTT
>Ga0179591_1290184_pt1 | contig 12335 bp, 16 predicted proteins | sample CZOMad2_1_08_16f_FD_182891 | JGI IMG/M metagenome (GOLD analysis project Ga0179591, IMG submission 182891) | Vadose zone soil fungal communities from Angelo Coast Range Reserve, California, USA - CZOMad2_1_08_16fungal (PacBio error correction) | ecosystem: Environmental > Terrestrial > Soil >... | reverse complement strand
AGTCCTTCTTCCCTCAGCCTTGGTCATCTCCCTCTCAAACAACTTTACCTCCCGGTGAAGACCCTCGTGCACAGGTGATTTTCCTTTACCCTTGGAACTACTTCTTTCTCTCCCGTTTGACCCTCAGAACCCGCCTTGACGTGTTTGTCCCCCTCTGGCACTCGGGTTACCCCTTTTTATCCCCCAATCCCCCCCCCATGGCAAAATGGAAGTATTTCTCCCACCTGATTCCATTTTGTTTGTTTTTTATGCCGTGCCTCCATTATTGTTCTGTTTTTTTTTTGTTGACTTTCCTTTGAGTCTTCTCTTTCTCCCTGGTTCTTTCCCCAATCTGAAGTTTTCTCGCGACACCGCCTAGTTAGCTGTCACTCCTTACTCTACCTTTGGGCTTCTGCCCGCCCTCTTTGTCTCTGGCCCCACAGTTTTGACTCAGCTTCCCCATATCCGTTCTTCTTAGGAGCCCCCGTTTTAGTTCTCCCCTTGCCTTGGCACTTTTGTTCATCTTGTTTGATTTCCACATGTGCCTTCATGTAAGATTTATTAAACGGATTTTTCCTAACCCACCTTGGATTCATATAATGGTGTGCAGTTTTCATAGACCCCCTCACCACCCTGTTCGCCCCCGGTACTTTACCTCCTCCCTTATGTATTTTTCCGTGGAGCACAAGGTAGCCCCAAGTTTGAAGTCTTACCCCCTGGCTTTTCTTTACCCGGGAAGCATTTCGCGTCTTTGACCAGACCTTGTCTTTCTTTTTTGATTTGATCAATTCTGTTCTTGGTTAGTGATGCTTTTTATGATTGGCAATGCCCTACTGTCGAGCTGTTTTCTCGTTTCCCTACTTAGGCACTCCTTGTACTCTCTAATCCCATGCTCCTTGTTTCAAAACCGGGCCACGTCCGCGTACCGGACTCTCTTTTCTTTCCTTCCCCTCAGTTGTTCCCGCTTCTTCCCCTAAGATGTGCCTTACCCCCCCCCGCACTCTCGACTTGCGTATTTCTTCGTTTTACCCTTTTTAAACGATGCAACCTCCCTCTTCACTCCTCTTCGTCTCCAAGTACTTGACAAGCTTTTTTCTTTGATCGTCATGTTTTCCCCCCCTCTTGAAGTACTAAGTTGTAGTCTCCGGTTTCCACCAGTTTAGTTTTCCCTTGACCCCAGTTCAATGTCACGTCAGTGTTCCCCTTTTATACACCTGCTAATAAGACTTTCTTTTGGGAAGTTCCCTTCCCCCCCCGTTCTCCCGTCAGTTGTTTTTTGAATTCGAAAGTTCTCCCCTGTTTTTTCGTCTCCCCACTCGGGAACCTGTTGGTTTTTGCCACCTTCCCAAAGTTTTCACGCCCAAGGGCGCAAAGTTCCAAGCTAAAGTTTATACTTGTACCCCACCGTGCGGCATTCCCCCCCTTCTTCAATGCCCTCAGTTTCAGTTCATCTCATTGCCTGCCGCCAGAAAACACATAACATCCCCCGTCATTCCCATCCCACTACAATTCCCAAATCTTCGATTATGTGTCTTACTGACCAACCGCAGGTATCCTCCCTTCCTTCTCTGATGTCTTCTCTTTGCGTTTTTGATCCCCCGCACGTGCATGTCCCACCTCCGTCCGCCGGGACAGTACGAAGTCCTCGGATCTCTCCGAGGTGCCTACCCAGTCCTCGCGCCTGTCTTTGTATTTATACCGTTTGTTCGCCGTAATTAGGGGGTTACGTTCATAGGTTTCAACCTGGCTGACCTGTTGCCTGAGCCTTTGGCGTTTCATGTTCGGGCATGGAGCCCGACAATATCCTTTTTTTCCACTTGTTTTAACCCCCTTTTTTTTTTCCTCCCAGCTTTTTTTTTTTGTCCTTCTGAGCTTCTGATTCTAACAAGGATCAACTTCCCCCTCACTATTTCAGCCCTGCCCCCGTCCCAGAGCACTGCTTTTTTCAATGCTGTCCAGCAATTTAATGTGTTAACAGGTATCCTCCCCCTTCCGGCTCTTTATCACTCGTCGTGGCCCCCGAACCGAAGTTCTTTATCTCTGCCGTTTGGTCTGCGTTTTCCCCCCGCGGCCGTGTGCAACCTCTTCCGACATGCAGTTCGCTTCCGGCTCTTGCCTTAGATCCTCACTCCTGTCCTTCCATGGGTATAGGTCTCTTTCTTGTAAACCTGACTTTCGTGTTCGTAAACTTCTCCTTTATTGACCTGGACCATACCCTTGAGACTGTCCGGCACCCAACCTACTTTCCCGTCATGAGACTGAAGAATTTCGTTGTTTCCCGGCCAGGATTATTTATGATCTCATTTGCCCTTTTTTTTCTTGTGATTCCTTTTTCCTTTTCATGCGTTGCGATTTTCTTTCTACGAAAGAGCGTTTATTGGTATACCACGACTCTCGATGTTTGTCCCGCGCTTCTTTTTCATCCAGCTTCTCCTCCGTATCTATCCCTTTTCCCTCTCTGATGTTGATTTGCTTGCTTGAGCCCACTTATTTGCTGCCCTCCTAGGTCTTTCTTTTCTTCTGGCTCTGGTAACATGGGACAGTCCCCTAAGATGTTGCGTCTCCCCACATGTGGGTTTCAAAATGGGTGAGTTGTTTGATGCTCTGAAAACAAGTCTTTTGGCTCATCGTTGTTTCCATGTCTTGCTAATAAGGTTTTGATGATGAGTTAGTGTATTTATGTGCCATTACCTTCGTTTTTTTGCATTGATGGCCAGGCGCTTGCGTCCCTTGGGTCTTTTTCGGCCTATCCATTTGCCTTGTTGACATTTTTCCAAGTCTGTTCGTAGATGGGGTGGAACTTGTTTTTCTTGGCTGACAGGTCCATCCCTTCCAATTTTTGAAAAAATACTAGTACCCCCAGCATTTCCTCCTCCTTGACGTTTTGTGCCTTTTCAACCCAGGCTTCTTTTTTTTCCTTCTTCCCCAAATTCGAGTCCCGGCGAGTAGACGTGTCGTAAAGCTCTTCGCCGTTTTTCTTGTTCTTCTATAATCTCCCAACTGGCAGGGTGATACCGTTCCCCTGTGTTCCCCCGTCGAGTTCCTTATTTCTTCCTTTCCACTTCCCCGTTCGTTTCTAGTGTTGAGTTTCTCTGCACCCATGGCTACCTGGCTTCTGACAGGACTTTTGTCATCATTTGCCCCGTCCCCCACGATACCCCTCCCCATTGCGCTGCTGTGACTTGTGGACTCCATTCTCGTTTTCCCTCTCCTTCTGAAGCGCCCCCCACACATCTTCTGGTGTCCCCAAGCTTCCGTCCTGTTGGCCTTTCGGGTCCCTTCCTCCCAGTTTGTTACCACACGGCCTTCTTTTCTTTGCAGGAGTCCAGGTTTCCCCCTTGAAAATCTGATCTTCCCATTTTTTTCTCTGTATTCCCCCTGCGAAATCCGGCACATTGTTTCTATTCCCTTTCGCTTTTGTTTAGTCTTGGGTCCCTTTCGGAGGTTTCCCACTCGCTTAAACATCTAGTTGGTTCCCCCGTTTTGCTCCTTTTCAGTTGACGCCCTTCCGTATGTACTTGCCCCTTTCAAACTTGCCCCTAGTTTTCTTTTCTCCTTCGCTGCGGTTCGTGTGTACCAGTTTTGCTGAACCCCCCCCCCTCCTTTTGTGTGCCCATTTTTTTCGCTCTGTCTGAAAAACATGACTCTTTTATCCCAGTAGCTCCACCATTTCTGCATAGTTCTTCTATTCTGAGTTCACCGTGCCCGGCGTCCCACATTTGGACAGCCCCTCATGGAAAGATTTCCCTTCCCTGTGCGTGGTCATTGTTAATTCCCTTCCCCAATTGCTATGTTTTCCATTTTTATTCATTGCGTGAGGCCAGTCCCTCCCATTGTTTCGTTTCCGTGTCACCCACCCAAAACTCCGGGCTGGTGCCCGCGCACGGGTTGACCGTGTTTTCCCTCCCAGGGTCCTTATCTTGCTCCTCATGTCCCTCGTTGCCCCTTTCCACTTTTTTTTTTCTTGGCATGGTTATTCTTACCCAATTAGCTTTCCACCGCTTGCCCCTCTATGCACCCCAAATTTTTTTCAACTTTGGACCTCACCCCCCGCTGTCCGTTTTCTCCTCTTACCACGTCTTCCTTTTTCCCTTTCTTTTCTGGACCTTTTTAAACCTCTGTTTTCAGTTCTGGTCTGGTTTCCCTCCGTACCCCGCAGGGGGCGCTTTGCGTCCCTTCTTCGGGTTTGATTAATTAGTCGGTATTCCCTTTTTCTTCATTGTTCCGTATGATTGACTTTCGTTCCTCCGCGTTTCTTCTGTGTTCCCCGAAGTGATTTTCCCAGGATTTTTTTTTTCTAAGTGTTGTGTCATTGACCGTCGTTCCATGTTCACCCCCTTTGACCTTGTGGAACTTTTGTGGTCCCCCCTGCAGCTGATCCCTGCCCGGTTTTTCCGTTCCTTTGTTGGACGCTCAGCCAGTCTGCGTTTGATTGGCCACCACAAACAACTCTCCCCCCCCCCAGTTGGGCCCAGTCTTCTTTTGAAGTCTTTTCCCCCCGGGTGTACCAAGACCCTCTAAGAAGCCTAAGCAGTTTTGCTTCTCCCGTTGTTCCCTTTTTGGTTGTTCGGTCCATGAACTCCCCCCCCCGTGTGTCCCACTTGTTTGGTCCGATCTGCGGGACGAACGTCCGTGATAGTTCCTTTTTTGACCTTTTTTCCCCTCTTCTGTGTCCCTTTCACCACTTTCTATCACGACTCCAGGTGCGGAGTAATCTTGCTTTCGTTGTGCGGGAGGCGGTCACCTGAGTCTTTTTTGGCGAACCTATTTTTTTTTGAGGCGCTCCCCCTTTCTTTTTTTCTTTCGCCCTGTTAATGTTTTACTTTTCTTGGTTTGTGCTTGGTCTTTGGACGGCCTTTTCTCACTCAAGCCGTGCGTATTCCCGCCTAGTGGAACCATGATGTGCCTTACCCTTCGGGGTTCGGATATATCTTTTCCTATCGTTCATGTTTTCGTCTCTTTCATGCCCCTCTGTCTGCCAATGTTTTTGGCTCAGTCCCCCCCTACGCCAGTTTCTTCTTCTCCGTCCTCCCTGATGTGTTTACTCTCCCTTGGTGCCGACTGTCCACGATCTCCCGCCCCCCTTCTGTATGTGTTTTTGGCTTTTTTTCTTTCTTGTCTTGATCAGTAGCCCGACCCTCTTTTACGGTCCCCAGGACTCTCGGGATCGTGGTATTTTACCTGTATGTTTCCGACCTTCACCTACCACGGATTTCCGTACACTCTCCCACTTTAACGTGTACCTTTGCTGTTTCAGTACTACCACTACTTCCTATCCTAAGCCTTTACATCACTTTGCGTTGTGATGAGATACTCTGGTGCGTGTTTTCACGTCTGTTTTTTTTGGGAGATGGCAACAGGGTTGCAGACGACTTTTTACTTTACCGGTAGGCTTTTTCTTTCCCCCTAGTCAACCCCGTTTGTCATGCGGCTCATTTGTGTCCTCCCTTTCCCCTTTTAGAGGCTTATTTTTGATGGTCCGGGCCTTCCTTATCCCCTCCCGCGCAGTATGGTCTTTGATTTTTTTCAGTTTGGCGGCGTCCCCCGTGCCCCAACCCCTTTTTTTTTGCCTGCACTTTTTTTTTTTCCTTTCTACCTTTCATTGTAGGGTCATTTTTTTCTTCTTTGCAACTTTTCGTGTGTTTCTTTTTCACGTAAATCAGGTTGCTCGCGATTTTTTCCCCACTAATGGCACGTTAGTTTCTCTTCCTTTCTTCTCCCACAGACTTTTTTCTGCTTTTCTTCTTTTCCCGGTCCCACCCCCCCCGACGTGCTAAACCGAATGTATGACAACTAAAAGCTCCTTTTACTACTTTTTATCGAGGAGGCGAGTCTTGTGTCCGGTGACACTATGTGTTTCCCCACCTCCCGAGCGAGGGGGAATTCCCCCTTCTCTCCTCCATCCCGCTCTGATGATTTGTATCCAGGCCGTTCTTTGCTTCTGTCAGCTATATCCGTTTTTATTATGTGTTTCACGCCGATTGACGTGTGTGACCGTTCCAATTACTCCCTTCTTCCGTCAACAAGTCCCCCTGTTTCGGGTGAAGGTCCACTTCCCTTGACGCTCTTGCTCCTCTCTCTACCCGATTTTTTTTTCGTGTTCTTTTCCCTTCACTTGTCATTCGACATTTTCTTCTCTTCCGGGTCGGGGTCTTTTGGCAGGTTTGCCCCTGCTTGGACTTTTGTCAGGGCGTGTTAGGGTCACCTCTCTTTTCCTCCCCTTCTTAGTTGACCCCCCTTTTACGTGTCCGCCCCGATCTCTCATTTTTTCACGTCAGTTCTGGCCCTTCAACTGTTCACGGTGTTTTTTTTCAGCCTTTCTCGTTTTGACCCCCTCCTATTCCCTGCTTCCGAACAGGCATCCCACTTTTTTTACCGTTGTGTCCATTTCCCCATTTCATCCTTGTCCAGACCCTGTATTGCGGGTGGTGTACCCTGCCTTTTCTCTCCTTGCGATGCCAAGTACCCCGGAGTACCGGACTTTTTTTTTTGAGTCTCCCCGTCCTCCCCGTACTACAGTCCTCCTCTTCCCTCCTTCCCCCCGAGCCCACGTTGTTGAACAAGAGTTCCAGTCCCATGATTTTTTTTTTTATCCGCTTTCCCGTTCTCCCTCAGTGGTTCTGGTTTCTAGCGGTTGTTTGTAAAGCTCCTCGTTGTTTGTGAAGTTTTAGTGTACACCGTTCTCCCCTGTTGTTTTTCCCCCGCGGTCCGCGATAGTTTTCCAACTTGTCACTTACCCCCCTTCTTTATCTGGTTCTTTTGATTCTGATTTTTTTTTGACCAGCCTCCTGTCTTAAGCCCGTGGTTTCTAGCTCCTGCGGTCGTCCGGTCTCCCCCCTGCCGTTGTCACCTTTTTGTATGTAACGTACGTTTTTTGCAGCTTTCTCCGGTACCTTTTCAGTGGTCAAGACAACTGTCTTTAGTAATGTCGAGTTGGTCCCGGTGACGACCAGCATGCCCCCACCCCCCTTGAGGACTCAGCCTCCCCCCTGTGTGCTTTAGTGCACCACATTGTGTGTGTCCTAAATCAAGTGTCGCGACTTTTCCTTTTCACTCTCAACTAGTTTCCTCCCTTTTGTGCTTTGCTCTGCACGCGCCCTCACGGTTTGGGTTACCTGGTTGCTACCTCGGCCCGACTTTCCCTCACGTCCCGCCCCAACCACAACTGGTCGGTTAAAATTCCCCCGTTTTACACCCCCCGGCAAATCCAGGTTCTTTGATTGAGGAAACCCCCTGCCCCCTATTAGCCAGTCTACCTGTTTTCCTAACGCCGAATCGGCACCCGCAACGTTGTTCTCTTGCACCTAAGCTGGTGTTCCCTCTTTGAATATTCATTCTCCCGATTGAAATGCTGATGAACCCATTAACACCCTATGCTTCTGCCATCCTCCCACACCCTCACCCTGAACCAGCGATTTCCCTCCCGCCCTGCCCCCTAACCCCCCACATCCCTCATTTTCCCTATCCTGGAGCACAACAAAGTTCTTCCCTGTCCGTTGATATTTGACTTTCCCCCCTTTGTTTTTTCCGTTTTTTTATTCCCCCGCGCTTTGACGGACGCGCCTGCCTAACACTTCTTTCTGCATTTGTCCTCAACTTCCCGTTTCCCTGGGGGTGAGCAGTTTAGGTTGGTACCCAGATGGCCCAGCAATGTGTTTCCGGAGTCCCCTTTCACTTATTCGCTCAGGGGGTTTCTTCTCCCCAGGTTTGCCACTTGGCTCTGAAGTAGCGACTTTTTGAATTTTTCACCCCTTTCCAACCTACCCCAATTTTCCCGATTCCCTGTTTTTTAACTGTTTTTTCCCCCGCAACCTCCCAGGAACCCCACGGACGCTTTAGATGCAACCTCCTCTTGTAACATCCCAGCCCGAGATTTGTTTGTAAGTCCGACGTCTTTGGAGTGACCTGTGGAGCGTCTCTTTTTCCCTCACCTGAGTTCTCTCTTGTCGTGTTTCCAACTGGCCAAATGTGTTATACGTGCGGTCACCCATTCTGCTTTTTCACAGTTCTCCTCCTGCCCCCTTCCGTTTTTTAACTCTTCAGCTGTCCACACGCCGCTGACTTTTTTCCCCTCCCGTTGTTAAGTGTTTTTCAACTCCAAACCTTCCCTTTTCCCTCAGTCCTTTGTTTTTTCACCACCCGTCATACCTTTTCAATTGCTATGCCAACACCGTTGATCGTTTCATCTCTTCCCCCCCTCTTTCTTGACACCCAACCAGGATTGTCTCTTTTTGAGCACGTTCGTGTTCCTTCCGTTTTTTGCCACCATAGTGACCCTATTTCCCCCTCCCACTTATTTTTCCCCCCCTAGAGATCCGCATGACATCCCTTCTTTTTCTTTTTTCCCATCGTTACGTTTCTGCGTGATTCACTGTACTAACTATTTCAGGTTCCACTTCCCTTTTTTCCTGTCCCCCCTAAACCGTCCCCCCCCTTCCTATCCAAGTCCCCCTCCACTTCCTCCCCCCCCCCTTTTGACACCTTTTTTTGGCGTTGCACTTCTACGCCTCCCCGTCCCAGGTTTTCTCCATTGGTCAGTCACACCTTTCCCCCCCGTGGTTGCAGACCCTCTCCCTTCTGCCCCACCCTTTCCACACTCACTCGACCGTCCCCCCCTTTTCCCTTTCTTGCCGTAGACACCCACCGTTTCGCACCTGCCGTTTCACCGTTGTCTTTTTGAGCGCGTGTACATTGCCCCCAGTCTTTTCCTTTTACCCCCTTCGTTGTGCCACTTCCTGGTTTCGGCAGGAAGTTCCCCCTTGCTTTGTCCCCTTTCCCCTTAATTTAAGCACTTGGCTGCCTGAGGGCTCCTTTTCTTCCCTTCTCCTTTGTTTTTTTTTTAAGACCTTCTCTTTCGCCCCCGCCACTCGACGCCCCCGGCTCTTCTCCCGTTCCTTCCCTTCCGGTTCCCGGTGCTTGACAAAACTCGTCCTTTTTACCCCCGACCGTCTGTGACAAAAACCTTCAAGACATGTTTGTCCTCCCTTTGGTTTTCCTTTTAACGCTCTTTACTCTTGACCAGTCGTTTAGACCCTTTTATTGCCTTTATTTTTCATTTGTTTTATGTCGGCTTTCTTTTCTTTCTGTTCTTTTACATGGTCTCTTATTTTGTTGTCTTTCATAACTTTGAGGGTTTCCATCACCCGAAGCGTCTGTTTAAACTTGGAGTCGTGTCTTTTTCTTTTTGTTGAAGACGTCTTCCGACTCCTTCTCACTGCCTTAAGTCTGGTTGATGTCATTCCGTTCTTCTTTCTTTCTTTCATTTTTTTTGAATTTTCGTCCCCATTATATCTTGTGATCTTCTGTGCGGATGCTTGAATCGCTTCCTCAGGAGGCTAGGGCGCTGTTCTGACCCGGTCCCCTCTCCTACTGACTTTACTCCTCTTGTCGGCGTATAAGAATGTAAGGCTTTCCCAGCGCTAGGGGTGAAAAGCCTTGTGTAGGTTTCTGACTAATTCGTTTGAACAGGTACCCGCGTGGTGTGTTGACCCTGTGCAGTGGGATCCTTTTTTTTTTCGAACCTCTTGTCTCCTGTTCTTCATGTCTTGAATTCTGCTGTTGCCTCGCAACCAGGTCTTTTTTCGGATACCCTCCGGTATTTTTTGGAGAATCCACATTGTCTTGTGACGGAGGTATTTCCTTTTTTAGGTGTTGACAAGAGGGACCCCCATGTGGCCATGATTGCGTTCTCTCTGGGGCAGGTCCTCTTTTTTTGCTCTTCTTGGTCCTTTACCCCCAGTTCCGGACTGTTCCAACAACTTTCCACGACACCCCCCTGCAAATTGCCTCTTTTTCGGTACTCTTCCCCCCCATATAATGATTTTTCTGAGCGCGCCTCCCGCTTGAGCGCGGGTACATAGCCATATTAGTTCAGTTTTTTATACTTTCTTCCTTTTTTTACCTGAATCGCGTTGTGTGCTTATTTCTCTTTTTGTCAGCCCAGCCGGCCCCTGGCTCCTTGTGGCCTTGGGGTTTCTTTTGAGGTCGATGATTCCCCCTATATCCTCTATTTCGGGTGGCCCTTTTCGGCTCGGACCCCTTTTTTGATCCCCCCTGGCCCTCTTTTTTTTCCATTCGACGCTGGCTTGGTAACTTGATCCCTGGCTAATTTTTTTTGTGCTTTCCTCTTCTTTGTCCTTCTTGCCGTACTTCCTCATTCCAGTTAGGCTTGACCTCGTTCCCTCCCCGAGGTGTTCCTCATTTTTCCCTTCTTGTTATACTCTGTGTTCCTTCCGCGCCTTCCTACCCTTTCAAACTCCTTGTGCCCAAAGATTCAATCCACTTGGTGTAACCACCTAATTCGTGAACAAATATAGTGCCCGTTCTTGATTCTTTATCTGGGTTTCTCCCTGCGCCCTTCTCATGTCCATCAATTATTTTGCTCCGCCAAGCGTCAGGGTGCTTTTGCCGACCAGATGGTTGAGTTTTCGGAGCTTCCTCCTTGTACACACTGCGCGCACGTTTGTTTTTTAAACAGTCCAATAAGTCGCCGGTGTTTGTCATAAGCCGGTTACTTTTTTGCCTCCTGGTCTTCCTTTGACGTTCTTCTGTCATGAGACTTCGGACATCTTGGCGTTCTCTGAGTTATCTGTCCCTCTTCCCTTCGTTCCCTGTTTGATTACCGCTTTTACTTGTGTCTCTGCGGAGAAAACTACTCTTTTTATTCCTTTCCCTCCTTTTTTCTCCCCTGTTTCTTGTCCCATCACCCTCTAGTCCTAGTGGGCCCCTCTCCCAACCCCACGTATTTTTCCACCTCACTTTAGCCTGGCACCCCCTTGACTGTTGCTTCGTAACTTTTTGGTCCTCAGCGAACTGTATCCGGACATTTGACCCCCCCGTTGTTTGTACCCTTTCCAAGCCTCGTGCTTGTTTGTTACCCCCTTCCCTGTTATTCCCTTTCTTTCTTTGAAATTTTAACCCGCAGCCAGGCCACGAATTACAAACCCCCTGGGCTGTTCCGCTCTACACTCTTTGTTTTTAAAAGAGAGCAACTCTATCTCTTCCATGACCGTACAACAATCCTGACTTTTTTTTCATTTTTTAGTTTTTTGGGTTACCCACCTTCTTTCTGCCCATTCTTCTCTTCACCCCCCAGATTCTGCTTTTTTTCTTCAACTTGTGGCCCTACAGCGGTGTAGTTTGGTCGCGTAGAGTCTACTCTTTAAATCCCCTCGTCTTTTTTGCTTAGCTTATGGTGTGTCCTTTCCTTCTCTTGCCCCCCAATTTCCAGCTCTTTTTTTGCGTCATTTATACTGAGATGTTTGTGTTATCCTTCACTTAACTTTGATCTAGTCTAATTAGTGATCTTTGTCAGTACTTACCGTACATATGCCCCCACTCTGTTCTTGCTTCGAGCAACAATCTGTTTTCCCCTGACTTTTTTTCAGGTTTACCTTTGCAGGGTCGTGACAGCTGTCCCTTTTTTTTTTATCGACTTCACACGCAGCTCCGGTTTTAACCGTGGTGCCTTACCTGCTACCGTGTTTTCTGATTCCGCCCGGTCAATTTGACCCTTTTGGATTGGCTATTCTCCACGTCCTGTCCTACCGTTGATCCAGCATCTATTGTCCCCCCCCCCCCCTCCTTTCTTTTTCACCCACTATTTTTGTTTCTTCCCCCCCCCTTGCAAGAACTTTTTTAAGCCTCCTCCTTTTCACCTACTCCCCTCCTCGTTTTGGAATTTTCTTTTATACTTGTAGAAGATCTTTCACCCTGACACTGCCCTGACCCTGTTCTCTCTTTTCTTTCTGATGTCTTTCTGGCAATTTAGTCCCGCAGGCCCACATCCAAAATGCCAGAGGATCAATCTACGGGGATGCTTCCCCTCGGATTTTCAGTTTCTGATTCTTTTTTTTCGGGAGAGGCCCACTAAAGGATCCGGTTGATGACACCCAGAAGTCACTCCTTGCTTGCGTGACCCGCGTCTACTTTTTTCCACGGTCCCCCCCTCTTCTTCCCTTTTTTTCTGTTTGTCCCCCTTTTTTGCCGGAGGTTGGTTTCAGATAGCCTCGCAATTGATGGCGGTTCTTCTTGTTTTGCAATCCTACTATCCACTTTTTTTTGTGAGGGAGTCCCCTGAGGTTATGGGCTTTTTGTTGACCCTTTACCTGCTTACACTTTGCTAAGCACTCCCTGTTTCCCTTTTTTACGAATCCCTTTTTTCTCACTTTTTAGACCCCCTTCTTTCCTGAAATGTAGGAGTTTCGTGTCGTTTCTATATCAGCCGATTCATTCCATGACGTATCCCGTTTTAGAGTCCCCTTGCTTTCCTTTTAACTTTTTTTTTTCAATCCAGCCTAAGGACTCAGTTTTAATCGCCAACTCTGAAGTGCCGGTTACGATTCGTTCCTCCTGTC
>Ga0179591_1357980_pt1 | contig 12336 bp, 14 predicted proteins | sample CZOMad2_1_08_16f_FD_182891 | JGI IMG/M metagenome (GOLD analysis project Ga0179591, IMG submission 182891) | Vadose zone soil fungal communities from Angelo Coast Range Reserve, California, USA - CZOMad2_1_08_16fungal (PacBio error correction) | ecosystem: Environmental > Terrestrial > Soil >... | reverse complement strand
GTTTTTCTTTTTGGTTGCCCAACAGGTCATACGGCCTCTGGCTAACTTCCCCCCTGGCCTAACCTAATTCCTTCGGTGACAGGTAGAGAGCCCTCTTCGCTTGGCGCGTGGGTCCACCGGTATGTAGAGCAACCTTTTTCCCCCCCCCAAGCTTGACGCGCAACCGTCGTGAACGGTTTTCTTCTGATCTTCATTCACATTCCTCCTTTGTCGATTTTAAGTTTTCCCCCCCCTCCGCCCTCTCAAGGAGCCAGGAAAGCCGCGGCTCTGCGGCTATTCCTTTTAGTTTAGTCCTGAACTTGCGACGGTTTATGGCCAGCTTGCCCCTCTTCAGTCTCGTCGAAAGACCCCCGAGACAGTCCACTTCACCGTTTTCTTTTCAACTCCGTAGATTCCCGGTTCTTAGTGACGACCCCCAGCGGTGGGACCGCTTCATCCCAGACGTGAGAAGATGATATTGAGTACTTAAAGCCTGGGCCGTAAGGTCTTCCTACTATTGGTGAAATGCGTATGCCCGACGGCCAGGTCCGGATGGAGCACGATGTCTCCCCGGTTTTTCAGCCCCCTTGACCCCCCGAAGCTGGTGGTTTTGAGAGAATTAGACTCGAGTGGTTTCTCTTTCTCCGTTTTCTATGGTCGATCTCTTAGACTCCCAGCCAGATAAGCGCGGTGGTCGCCTGTTTTACGCCCAAATCCTTTTTCGTTCGGGTTTGGCTGCTTCCCTCGGACGGAGCTAAGGGAGAAGGACGGTCGGGCTGGCACCTCTTTTTCCAGTATCGCCTCATTCCAAATGGGCTCTTTCGGGTGTCTGTGTTCAACATGCACCTTTTCGTTTCCGTCGCTCGGAATGTTTTTTTTTCGTGTTGTCTATTCGGAAAGGGGGGTGGAAGTCCCGGTCTGGCCTCTATCTTTCCGTGCTCTCCTTTCCCCGTCCCCCCCCCCCCAGTCCCCCTCTTCGGTACAGCATTCATGGGTTAGAGACCAGAGGATTTGACCGTAACTGCCAGGCCCTCAGTCCCCCCCCCTTGAGCTATGTCAGAAGTTCACGGCGCTTTAGTCTTCAGAGGATCTCTCTGATCGACGAGCGGAACCTCCCCTCTTTTTCTCCTTGACGAACCTACGTCGCCCCCACTTGAAAAGGTTCCCTTTTCTGTCCCGTCGCTGATGTCGGGGTCTTGCTGCGCGCGCAACCAGTCTATCTTTTTTCGGGCCCGCCCCCTTCCCCTTCACCCGCGCGTAGAACATAGATGGCCCACAATGACCGCGCTACGTCCACAACCGAAGTACCGGCGACGCTCTCCATAGGCATCAAGTCTCTCCCGGACTGCTCCCCCCTTCGATCTGATCCAGGTCTTCACGATAGAGAAATGACGTCTACGAGTTCCCCCCTTCCGAATGACGGACCCCCGAGTCGTTTCGGGGGGTAGCATCTTTGAGGGCCTGATTTTCGAATCCCCCGACGGTCGTGTAGCTTGCAACGCGGAAATCGTATGCATGCCCCCCCCCCCGTACTCTATCTTTATCATCTTGTTGAGTGAGATCCGTGTGAAGTGTACATAGTGTCTGGCGCGTCGAGTTCCCGCTCACTTCTTTCCCCTTCCCCCTCAGGCCCTTGATCGCACCTGCTAGAGTTTCCCGTCGTTCGTCACGGTTTTAGTCCGAGAGCAGGGACTCTCAGATTCCTTCGTTTCTTCTCCTGGCCAGAATCGGCCCGGTTTCTGAATGGACTATTGGTCTGCTTTCGCGTAGCCGGGATAATTTTTTTCTTTCAGTCTTGTTGTGCCGGGATGTTCCCAATCTTTCTTTCTTTTCTTTCGGCGTTTTGAGTTCCAGGAAGATGATTGGTCTGCCGGGTAGGGTTCTTCCCTCTGTGTCACAAGGATCCCCTTTTCTGGCGCTCCATCAATTGTGCGGGAATTCCTCTTTCTTTCATTTTCTCCAGGGTTCTTTGAGTTAAAGAAGAGCCCTGACGATCTTCCTCGCTTACCTCCCCCCTTGAGTCCTTGAAACGGACTTGCTGGACCGGAAGGTGTTTGCGCGCTGCTGGATAGTTAGCCCTTTTTTTCTCTCAACGGACCCCCCCGCCGTTTTTTGAGGGTGATCGGGTCGTCTCTCTGCGTTGTTTTCCTTCGTAAGAACGCGCCACCCCACCCCCAAGCTGATCATAAGCCCCCACGCACTTCCTAACTTCCCGGAGCCCCCCCTCCTAGTGCGTTAAAAAAGACAAAATGTCCCGATTCTGATCCGGATGAGCGGCTTTTCCTTCCTTTTTTTTTGCTTTCGACTCCCTTCAGACCGGTCCGTGTTCAAGTCGCCCCGCTATCCCTTTCTCCCTCTCCCCCGTATACTCCTCTCTCTTACGCCCACCGTCTCCCTGCGCCATGAGAATAGACCCTCACGGATGGATACCTCTCCAAACTCAGGAGAGTTTTTGGCGTCGCGGAGCAACCATCATTTCCTTTGTCAGCTATTCATTTTGGCGACCCTGCCGCCCGACTAAGAAAGACCTTCTCATGTCACACCTCCTTTTTCAATCCCAGCCTTAACGTCCCCCCCAAGTGACTTTTCCATCTCCCGATGTTGCCACGTTTTGGGCCCTGTCCGAGACATAGAAGAGGGGTCAATACGGACATGGGGATAGTTCTTTTTTTTTTTTTTTTCTAGGTCAAGAACGTATTGATTTGTTTTCCCTTATTTCAAATGTGTTCGGGGGCGCTGAATGGAACTCTTTCCATGAATCAGCCCCTTTTCCTGTCATAGTCGGTAAGTCTTCGCAAGCCTTGGCGTTCCGTGGGATGCCGGAGGTTTCCCCGGTTTTGATTCCTCCTGGCAACATATGCCCGGAGCAAACTATCAGATACAAAGGTAATCCTTTTTTCTTTTTCACCCCTCGGGAAAGAATGGTGCGTGGGAATGAAAATCAGTAAGGTGCCACTGAGTAAAATCTCCTCTACCCTCCCTTTCTTCCAAGTTAGCGGGCCCGTTTTGGGTGGATAAGGTTATGAAGAACAGCCCTCCTTTTCCTTTGTGTACTCCACGTTGTGAAACTTCAAGAGAGTAAACCTGGGTCAAGATTTTTGCTTTCCCTGTATTTTAGCTCCTACTCCTTTTTCTTCTGTGAATGACCATCTTAGAATTTCTTTCTCCAGGCCAGTAGGCCCCGGCCTTGGTGGCCTGTCCAGGTTTCTTCTGGGGAAAACAATTTAGTAGATGTAAGGTTCGCATCGCACGCCTTCCTCGACCCCTTCCTGGTCACCCGGCTAGGGCTCGACTTTGAATTTATCACAATGTTTCGATATAGTTCCTATTCGCCCCTACTGCCATCGCTTGGCTGGTGCCACAGTAGTCGCCCTTAACATCCCGCTGAAGAGATTGATGGCGTTATTTAACTAGAGATTTCAACGACCACCGCCCGTTACCCCCTTGTGGCTGGTAACGCCCCCGGCTTACAACTCCTCCGCCCTTAGTCGAATGTTACGCATACGACACTCCTGGCCCAGTACTCTTCACAGGGATAGTCAGTCCCCTACGATGAGCTCCCCTTCCCCCTCCAGTAGGAGTTGCTCTACGAGGACCTGAAGAAATTGGATATGAAGTTTTTGTATTGCATTATCTGCTTGTTCTGATCTCCTTTCCTCTTAGCGACCTTCCTCTTTTCCCGTCTTGATAAAGAAGGATAGAAAAATTGCGTTCGGCGTGGTTTGACGGCGCTATTTTCTTTTTCAAGTCGCTTTGGAAGAAGTGTTGTCCTTAAGAAGAGAGTCCGTTATGGCAATAACATCCCTCCCTCTCTTTATTTTTCCGGCACTTTGAAGGATGGGAAACTGACCCATCGGCAGACAGGCTTCTGCCCCTCCTATTTCCATATACTAAGGTTGTTGAGATCTTCTGGCCTCTAGAAGGCGCTACTTGAGTTCCCCCTCATGAACGCAATCACTTCTGTGGCATTCCGTTCCGACCCAATCCAACTTTGCAAGGGCCACCGGCGTACAGGAGACTTTCCTCACCTAAGCAGACCTCAATCCTCCCTCTCGGGGAAGAGCGGAGCACTCCTTGACCTCCCCCCCTCCCATCGACCCAGATTGTAGCAGACGCCCTCTCTCTACCAACCCGATATATCCTTTCTCCCGTCCCACAGAACTTCCTTCCATAGGCACCCTCTCAAACCGATCGGAATAGCCCGCGACGGGTTTGATCTTTCCCGGCAGCTGGGGTTTTTTCTCCTCCTCTGATCGCCCAGTTTTGTTGTGGCATTTTTCGGCTCGGTGCATAACTCTCCCCTGGTGCGTAGAGTAGAGTAGCCCGCTGTTGGCGGCACACAACACATGACCCCGCACCCCCCCTTCACGTTTGCCTTAGGGCTCAGACCGAGCGCGGTCTCCCTCCCCAGTCCGATCTTTTTTCTTGACTTCTGGTGGCACGCACGTCTCTCAGTCGTAGACCCCTTCCTGCGGCGCAGCATCGCCATTGGACCGAGACGTCAGGGAACTCGTACTTTTTTCCCTTCCTATGGTTCTCGCCGATTTCTTAATCGAAGCTTCCGAAGTTGGCCGAGGGAAAAATGAACTCAAAAAAAAGTGGCCTGTAGGGCCCCAGCCTTTCGGACCCACCACTGCCCTCGTACCCGAAGAAAACCCCTCTTCGTAAATATTCCAAATTTTTTTTTTTTTTTAGTCCCGCTTGCCCAGGTACTGGCGCTGGCACCCCCTTCCGCGAAAAAGAGGGCTCCGTAGGACCACGGAGCACCCACCCTTTTCGTCCGCACCTTCATTTTCACAGGAATATAGCCTCGTGGATTGCTGAAAAGGATGTACGATTTTGTCCCCACGCCCTCCACAGGCAGGCCCGACCAGCAACCTAGTTTTGATAGTGATAGGGAATTCCTCTCCTGCTGTAGATGCAATTCCCGCCGCCCCCAGTCGTAAGTTACGCTCCACCCCTTCACCGAAGAGTTCCCCCCCTGGAGGAACGCTTGAACAACCGTCGTCTATGACGGAAGTACTCTGCGTGCCATCGTGTAAGTTGGCCATTCCCCCCTACCCATGGTGACATCAGAGCCCCCAGCTCCCGTGAAGTGATAAACCTTTTCCCTTTTCGCTCCCATCTTTATGCTATCGGAGATGGGCGGCGTTACGATGCCTCGGTTAACCCTTCCTCTTTATTTTTCATTTATCGAGTTGAACTCCTTTCTTCCTTTGTATGTGTGAGCACAGATTTGAAATTCGGGAGTGCGTCAGAGGCTTCCCGCGGTCCAGTCCCCTTTCTTAAAGGTTCAGCCCCATCCATCACCCAGTTCCCTGTTTGTAAGCGACGCCGAGACCTTTGTTTACTCGCTGTCCAGCTTGTTAAGTTCCCCTCTTTTCCCCGACAGCGCAGATCTAAGGGTGCGGTCCGCGGCGTAGACCGTATTAGCCCCTTACTTTTTCTTTTTTTCCATCAGTCTTTGAGAAAAAGAGATGTTTGGTTAGCATCCTCATTCCTCTCCTCCCTCGGGGCCTGTCTTTTTTTCGACAGAACGGCCCGGCGTCTCTATTGAAAATTTATGAGCCCAATCTTTGTGGGAGTATTCCTTCCAGCTTTTTTTGACCGTACGGCGGGTGCGGTCACTTCAAGGATCTTCCTCTTACACAACTGAAAAAGCGTTCGGTGACCCTGAAGGTACTGGGTTGTCCGTTTTGCCTTTGCTGTTCCCTCTGGTGTCTTTCTTTAGCCTATGTTTGAAGTAACAGGAGACGTGTTTCTTTCCTTCGAGGAATATTCGTGGGTGTATCGGCGTGTGTTTAAACCCCATTCCCGGCTCTCCTGGACCCGCGATCCCAGAGTGCACTCCCCGGGACCCCCCTTCTTTTCGGGCTGTACCCTTCTCTGTCGGGATCCCTTGTCGAGGCATTTCCAGTTAAAGCTTGTACTTCCCCAGGAACAGCAACCCGCTTTCCTTTCCACATCGAACGGAAAACCCACCCCAGAGAGCCCGACACATTTCCCTTTGACGCTCGACCCTCACATCCCACGCGCACCGTGCGGAGCTACTGAGAGCTGCAGTAGTCTTTTCCTTTTTCCAACCTTCCCGGTCTTTATCCTTCCCTTTGAAAAAGGGAACCTTGTTTTGCATCCCTCTCATGCGGAGGCCTCATCCCCTTTCTTTTGAGTGCCCACTGTCTCCCCCTACTGTAGTTCATATTAGAACCCGGATCTCTCCTACGTTGTGTTGTCTCCATGTTTTTTCCTTTCCAGACATCTTGCCCCGCGAGAAGTCTCTCCCACAAAGGAGTGGAGTTCTAAGTCTGCAGTTCTCCCTTTCCGAAGAGGAAGGTACTTAGTTCCTTTTCCCTGAGCACTTGGGGAATTATCGTGACCTACACCTTTTTTTCAGCGATCGCTTACGGTGAGAGGTTCTTCTTTCGGCCGAGTCAGAGACGTTTAAGTTTTTTTTTCTCCTTTTTGGATTAGCTGTTGTTGCTCATGTGCAGTTTCCATCTGCGGGTGTTGCGGGTCGTTTTAGTAGAGATTTTTTGCTGGTGAGTGTCCGTCCTCTCCCTTGATCCCCACTAGGGAAGATAACCGTTTTTCTCTTCCTTAAAGAAGTCCCCTTGAGATCCGGGAGGTTAACGACAGCTCGAGAGATCATAGCCGTACTCCCCGATCCCGTGAACCATTTTCCAGATCTTGGTTTTTTCGCTTGATGGATTTTTTCGCCCTTCTGATAGAAACCTTTTTCCGAAGTGGAAGATTCTTTGGTTTTATCTGTTAGTCGAATATCGGGTCTTTTTTTCGTAGTGCTAGTCCCAGTAGAAGGACTTTGAAAACACACAAATTGGCCGAATACGAACCCCCTCCCTTTTATTGCTATGAAGTAGTTAAGAAGCCGTGTCTGGACACCGACACCGACACGATTTTTTCTTTTTCAGGATGATGCTATACTGTCTCTCCCTGCTACTCTCGGTGCTCCTGCTCTGAAGACTCCTCAGAAGGGAAAGACTCCCCCCTCCGACATCTTAGAAGAAGATTTTCTCCCCGGCTCTCTTCTCTTTCTTCGGGAGAGACTCGACCATATCGAACCTCTTAACTTTCCTCAAACGGCGCGTTTCTCACACAAAGCTATTTGTCTGGTTTTCGCTAAAATGGGCCAATCCTCCCCTTTTCCGCGAGTTGTCGCTTGACTGTTTCCCCCCAGCTGGGCGTACAGCTTTTTTTCCCATTGAGGTTTCATGAAGTTTTTTAAATTTTGAAAGTAGGGTCAATTCCCCCGCCCGCCGCCATAGCTTTTTTGAGTGAGAAAATGGGAGCTTGTTACGGTTTTGGAAAAGCCAGTTTCGTTGCCGTTCGTTGGTCCTTTCCTTTTTTTTTTTCAAAAGTGTTCGTTTTTCCTCTTTTTGCAATGAAAGCGACTTCCACCCTCTCGAACAATCCTTTTTCATCGACGGAGGTAACGTTCTAAGCCCCCTCCGAGGAGTTTCTTTGAGCTGGGTGGTCATTTTTAGCCCATAGACCGCGCTTATGTCCCTTAAGATAATTTCCCCCCCCCTTCCCGACCAGGTGTGCTTTTCTTTCCCTGCTTCCCTGGGGCTGAAGTTGGGACTTTCCCCCTAAGGTTTTCCTTTTTCCCAGGAGAAAGATCCAAGTCCCTTTTAGAAGTTTTTCCTGGCCTGTTTGGTGGCTCCGTTTCTCTGACCACTCCGGAACCTGTCTTTCCTTTTCCAAGACTCCTCCGCGTCACCTCTGGTTGAACGACGATTCTCCCCGACTATATGGGGCTTACGTTTGAAAGATTAAGTTCCAGGCACCTTCGCGACTCGGAACAAGGTGGCAGGGTACGTTCTGGGGCCAGTTCTCCAATGAGTAGATGTTTCACGCCCGAAGCTGGTCTCTTTTTGAATTTGGCCCAACGGCTATTTTCCTGAAGTATGGTTGGTTGAGAGCTTTTTTTTTGACCGCCAGGGCCTCCCATTGTCGTGACTCACCCATCGACTTTCCGATACGGCTGTCGTTCTTCAGTCGAGCTGTCCGGCCCTCTTTTGCGCGATGTGTTTTATTTGCTCCCCCTGGTTCCCCTCCTAAATAGTCAGAACTTTTTTTAATGTGTTTTCTTCTGAGTAAAAGTTCCCTTTCTCTCCATCAAGAGAAGTTTCCCTTTTCTGTTCGTTATCGGCAAAATCGCGATCTTCTTCGTTGAGGGAGGATGGGGTTCTGCTTGTTTCTTTTCCCTCTTTTGAGATCGGATGTTTTGTCCCCGAGCCTTGCTTTGGACGGTCCCTCTCTTTCCTTCAGTAGCTAAAGGGCGTTTCCCCCCCCCTCCCCGGCCGGGGACTGCTCTTTGCCATTCGGCTGTACGAGAGATTTAGACGAGTCGTCGTGTTTTCGTTTTTAAGTAAGAAGGGGGGACCGGATTTTTTCCCTGGGAACTTTTTCCTATGCCCTCCTGCAGTGAGCGCTTTGAGGGGCAATCTATGCTATTTTCCATTGTTTTGAGCTTCTTCTAGAGCGCTCACCCTCTTGAAGTAGTTATGGAAATCCATTTCTTTCTGGTTAAATTACCATCAGCGTCTTTCTCTCGCTCCTAGTCGTCCCCCCCCAGCCTCCCGGCGTCCCTCCTGCTAACCTCGTCCATGCGACACTTCCCACTCTTTTAGACAAAATCCCGCTTTTCTTTTTTTCCTTTAGTCCCTAGTCCTCCTAACAAGTGATTTCCCGCGCTCTGAGACGATGCTCCGCCCAAACCCGCTCCCTCCTCCTGCAGAAACGTTCCCGGTGGACCTTCTATCATGTCCCCAGACAGGCTTTTTAGATTTTCTCAGAGAGGTTACGCTCCCTCAGGTAGGGGCTGCCTGTCATGTGAATCTACTTTCCCCCTGGCTTGGAATGATAGGGTCAGATCCCCCCCCCTTGACCAGCGTCTCTGATGAATTTTTTATTACATTGGCTAAACGCTTCCCCCTGTGTTTCGAGGTACATGCGCTCAGTTAGGGTAAGCCCCAGAGTCCGTTTCGCTTGGATGTAGTGAGAAGCTTTTTCGACACCCGTAGTCACACCTCGCGGCCTCTCCTACCCCCTTTTTCAGTAGAAACCACGGCATAATCTTTGCCGTCTTGGAGTTGGTTCCAGAGAAGGATGCCTTGGACGCCTCCTCTCCCGTGGGACCCCTTATGACGCCCGTTACCCCTTCAATTCACCTGCCTGCGTTGTCCTGGAAGGAAACCATAGACGATCTTCCCTTCCAGCACAGTGTCTCTTGACTAGTTGTCAGACTATGCTTTTACCCGCCCCTCCCCGGGCGCTGTCCTTTCGAAACGTATTTTCTTCGAACCCTTCGACCCCCCCAAAAAGCGTGTTTTCCCTCAACCCCTGCAAGCCCCGGGTTCTGAGATATTGAATCTTGTTCTTGGCCCTGAGGATGTACTTTTCCCAATTTTCCTCAATGCTTTCCCTCCGCTCCGAAAACACAGTAGGGACCTTTGTTTTTTTCCTTACTCCCTTTTTTCTTCCCTGTGAGAGGTACCAGAAACCTCTCGACGTCCCCCCTTACACCGAAACTCCGGCTGTGTTACCGAGTTCCCGCCTGATGACTTGTTCTCCTGGATGAATCGGGCCTGTTTTTTTTTACCCTCGTGCTTCCACCTTCGCTACCCCACGTTCACCCTGGTGCGTCGTGCCCCTCTTTATTACAGTGTACGTGTTTTTTTAGCGTCCCTAGTTACCCCCCCTTTTGCCTTTATTTCGTGCGTCAGCAAAACATGCGCACCCTCTAGGCTGAAAGCACTTTTCCGTATTTTGTGGTGATTCGCCCCCCAGTTCCCTGCGAGCCCTCTCCAGGAAAGGTTCTTCCTAGGCCCCCCCGGCGCCTCTTTATCCGAACACCTTTCATTGATCCGCGACGACGCGCCGCCGTCTTTGACTAGCTTGAGTCCAGAGTTAGATCTTTTATTCGTTTTTCCGCTTTCGACCCCTAGCCATTTTTCTTAATGCGCGTTCGAACCGACTGTTTGATTCTAAAAGTCTTGGGCGCGGGGACGGAGCTAATTCTCAGCAGGATCGACGGCTGGGACTGCCCCTCCTCCTTCTTTTGCCAATTCTTCATTCTTCTCTCCCTGGAACTTGCGTTCAGTTTTTGTAACCAGCACGGCGGGCTCTAGATAGGACTCGAACTCAACCTGTTCCTGTGGTCCTTCGGGTTTTGGTGGCCATTCCTTACGGTACTGCCCCGAATCTCCACTCCCCGATCTTTCCCTTTCCACGCTACCCAAGGCAAGGCCGCTCGGCCCCCTTATTTCCTTCCTATAACGCGTCACGGGGCGGAGAACTGCCATTCCCCGCCACCAAATTCAGGGCTTCTTGCGCGTTCCCGGCTCCTTTAGCTGGCGAGGATTTCTACTCTCTCTGCTCAGTTGGAACCCCCATAATTTTTTTATCTCCTGTACTGACCTCGCTATAAGGTCCCGGCCCTCGCAAACAGGTTCGATATTTTGTTCGCCCGACGATTTGTCGCTTTGACCTCGAAGTGGTTAGACCAATCTTATCCGTAACTCTCATCAGACCTCCACCCCCTCGAGGGTCCTTTTAAAAGGCACCCCCAAATTCAACGAGCCACAGTTCTCATCCCGGCGACGCTCTACCACTACCCCCCCGTCGACCTCCCTTTCACACCGTGACTTTTCATAGAGTAATTTCAAAGTCGTTTGAAGTTCACCCCTCCCTGACCCTTTTGATCTTTGACCAAGAATTTGGACCCTTTTCCGGGGCATGTCCCCCCTCTAGCGAGGGAGCGGCCGCCAGAATTTCTTGCCTTTTCCCCACAGTTTGGTTTTCGTTCATTCGACCACTTCCTATATATTTTTCATTCTCCCTCTTTGTTTTTTTTTTTTGGAGAGTCTCTCCCTTTACACATAGGCAGCTCTCAGAGTTGGGACGCTCATTGGATCGATCGGCCCTAGAAGATCGCTCCCCGTTTCTTCAGGTTAGTAGCAGTTTGATCTATAGCACGGGACTTCCAGTTCACCCCATGTTTGTTGCTTCTCAGAACTCGAAAGGACTTCTCTGCCTTTTCTCTTTTTAGGGAGAGGTAGTTCTCTTTCCTAGGTTTTTTGCGGTCTGCTCGTTCATTTTTTTGATTTCATCGGTGAAGTTTCCCGACTTTTTTCTGGTATAGTGTCAGAGTCTCTGTGATGCTGTCATTGATTCTCTAACAGTGATACCCTCACTACTTTTCTTTAACATCCCCATCCTGTGGCCCTTCACGCTGGATAGCGAATTCTCCAGGTTGATTGTTTTCCCGTTTTTTGATAGATCAGATCAGATCCATCAACCTTGCGACGGAAGAGGGACATATCTTCCCCTTAAGGTGTCTAGGATGTTACAGTTCCGAAAGAACAGGTGATTTATAGTCCCCCCAGGACATGTTGCCCTATGTTTTTTTAATTTTGTTGACGGTCGTTTTCCCTTCAAGTACTCGCTATTGTTCTTAATGGCCCCCCACTCAGATGATACCCACATAATTTCCCCCCTGAATACTCTACGACTCTTTTTCCCTCCCACCTGCCAAATCGAGGTGAGAGAAGATGAGTTTTTCATTCCAGCCCCCTCCTTTTCTTTGTCAGAGCACTTTTTTCGTCTTCGCAAGGTGCTCCGTCGCGCTCTCAGTTGGCGCAGCCCCTTTCCCCCCTTACTACATCTTTAGACGCAGAGACTCCCCCCCTTTGATCGCCCCCTTGTGCAAGTGGCATCGACCTCCCTCTTCCCTCGTTACTACCTTTTCCCTTGTCAATCACGATCTGCGAGGTGCAACATGCTTGACGTGGACAGGTTTTCTTTTACTTTTTTTTCCCTGGACTTCGAAGCCGAGGGCCTGGACTTTTCTTAGGTCACACTTTCTCTCACCACCCCAAAGCCTTCCATTTTCCTTCCAGAGACTCTCCCCCCTCAGCTGAGCACCCCTGTATTTCCCGCCTTTCCAGCGCCCCCGAAGACTTTCTTTTTGGGTCCAGCCTTCTTTTCTCTGATGAAGGAGTTCAAGCACGTCCCCGTTGGCTTTTCTGCAATTAGAGAGGGAAAAGTCCTTTTTTCGCGAGCATGTAGGTTTTTTTCTTCCTGGATGCACGATTCAAGACCCTCCGCCCAGGTCCCTAGACGCGGCCTTCCGCCCCTTTCGCGAAAAGCCGTTTTCCTCAGGATTTGAGTGCTGGCCCTTTTCTACAAAACATGGCCGATGAGTGATCACTATCAGACCCTTTTCACGACTGTGCCTCTCGGAAACTACCTGGTGCTGTTTTTTGGGCTCGTACAACGGTTCTTGTCCTCGCGAACAGATGTCCTAATTATCCTTTTTCCTTTTCCATTAGGTGC
>Ga0179591_1354623_pt1 | contig 12336 bp, 12 predicted proteins | sample CZOMad2_1_08_16f_FD_182891 | JGI IMG/M metagenome (GOLD analysis project Ga0179591, IMG submission 182891) | Vadose zone soil fungal communities from Angelo Coast Range Reserve, California, USA - CZOMad2_1_08_16fungal (PacBio error correction) | ecosystem: Environmental > Terrestrial > Soil >... | reverse complement strand
AATGCCCATGTGGCGGCGGTCGCCGGTTAATTTTTTTGTTCTGAGAACATCGGGATGACCCGAACAGTTTCCATCCCTTAAGACCAGGTTTTCCCCTCCCTGATTTTTTCGCGAACTGTGACAACCCCCCAAATCCTTCAAGGATGATGGTTCTTCTGTTGACACCCTCCATTCCGGTGGGGCAAACCCTTTCTAGTCCGGGGATCTTTCGGGCCCCCCCAGTGTCCCCCTTTCCCTCCTACGGTAGTATGCAGCGGACTGGCTTTTTATGGGCAAGGCGTCCCCCCCTCAGCTCTTCTGTGAGCGGGAACGCCCGCGATCCTTCTCTTTCTTTTCCCCCACCTTTCGGAATGACTTTCGCCGCTGGTGGAGTTTTCCTCTTGGAAGTAGTCCCCTTCTGTCCTGACTCCTGTACTACATCTCTTCACGGTTTTTTTTTGTCGATTCTTTCCTCCCCGATGCGCTCAAAGACCTGGCTTTCTTGACCTTGGAGCCGTTTCTTTTTTCCTTGCCCAACCCCTTCGCCCGGAGGCAGGTGATCGACCCTTTTCCCTCCCGCATCTTTGATGGGAGGGACACTGTTTTTTGCCCCAAGTGAAGTGTTGACCTTTCTTCTTTCATACTTCTGTCTGTCCCGTGCGTCGACAACCGACCCATACCTGGGACGTTCCGGATATGGTGGCGAACACTACCCTACCGAGGGTGGTCTTTGGATTCTGGCCTGGTAGTGACCGGGGCCCGGTCTTCGGCGCTGTTGCAATCCACCTTTTTCCCCGGGTTTTTTTGAATCGTGCGTTAGCAGCCTCGTCTTTCTTTTAACTTTCCCTTCGAAGCCTCCCCCTCCAGAACATTCCTCTGGGTGTTTTGATGTTTGTTCCCACAAGGCGGGGGGGTTTTTTCTTTTCGTTTTAGAAGCCCCCCGAGTTTGAAACACGCCCACCAACTTTTGTATTCCCCACCGTAGTTGACCAAACCCCCCTTGCAAAACACGTTTCAGCCTGGTTCCCCCCCCCTTGTCGAGATAGAATTAGCCATCGTCCCCACGCAACCAAAAGCTTTACCCCCCCCCAACTTTGGAAAGCTTCCCTTCTTCCTTCCAACGTTGATGCTTGAACCGATTTTTCACCCTCAAACGGGACGACCCGCAGCGAGTCAGCTCCTTTTTTTGCTGTTGGAATATAAGTTCCGATGTTGGGGTCACTCTTCCTGCCGATGGGTACTCGATCGTCTCGTTACGTCAGGTTAAGAGAGGAGCGTTTGCTTTAGATATGTGAGAGGTGCCGGAGAGAGATGAGAGGTGGGTCTCTCGTAGAAGAGTTTCTAGATCGTCACGATCTTTTCTTCTTTTTTCTTCCGTCTCTGCGAGGTGGGAGATGTAAGGCCGCCATCGTTCTTTTTTTTCTTTAGAGGATAATCGTTAGAATCGTCAAACGACTTGAGTTGAAGTTCCCGTAGTCTCTAGCCCGGTAAATCCCTTCTTTTTTCCGGGGTTGTGGACCTCGTTTTTTTCAGCCGGGGGCCCCACTTTTGATTGCGTTGGGTCAGCTTTGCGGCGCCGTGACCGATCCCCTAACCCCCAGGTAGGCGATGGAGTGAGGGCCATGTCATGACCGACTATCTTGACGGTGCCCTTCCCCCCTTCGAAGGCTCGGTTCACAGAAGAGACCTGGTTGCATCCAGTCAGCAGCCCGTTACTACAGACTCCCCCTCTTTCGTATTTCTGTGTTCCCCCAGACATGACCTTTTCCCCTTTAAATTTCGGCAGGGGGGTCTCAGCTTCCAGAGCTTCCCCTCCGTTTCTCATTCAGACAAGATATTCCTTGCTCTTGTTCCGAATAAAGATTTTTTTCCTTTCTAGCCTGGCCCGGTCGACGTTGGGGGCACGCTCCTCGACCGGACCGGCCTGAACTGGGATCTCCCCCTTCCTTCCGCAGAGACGCACCGTGGACGGTGCGATGTCCCTTGACCCCCTTCTTCGAAATCTTTCCCCTCCCCCTTTTAGTCCTCTTCGACAGCATGGTCCCTATGCTTGGCGGTGCCACCAGGAGATTCCCCGGTGATGATGCCCCTTGCACCGCGGTCTTCGAAGAGGAGTCCCCCGGCAGACTGGTGCACAGCCCCCGCGCGCTTTCTCCTTGAGACCGGCTTAGAAACTTGAGCAGTCCTTTCGACACACGCCAGGATTCCTTCTCACTTTTTTTGAACCCTCAGGTCAAACCCCCCCCACTCTCCGCTTCCCGTAACATAACCCGAATCCTTTTTTTGTTTCACTCATCACGAGTCGCGTCACTTCGTTCATCTTGCTCCCCTTTTGAGGGTTTTTTGGGCACCTGTTCTTCATCCACAGCCCCCTGTCCGGGCCCAGCGACGGCCCCGTTGCGGGCAGTTCCCCCCCTCTTTGTGAAAAACACCCACCGGTGCGTTTTCAACGAAAAAAGTCCCGGACAACGTGTCCTCATGTAAACTGGCGGACCTTTCCATGTCTTGTCGCTAACAGCGTGTGCCTACATCGGACGGGTTTCTTCCGGGTTTTTTTTTTTTCCCTTGCCCCAAACCTTGCCGTGTGTGTCTCCTTGATACGCGGCTCGCCCCGAGTTCCCTTTCCTCGATCTTGGCCAGCCGAGACACGCGACCCCGTCCTACCCCTTTTAAGACCAGGACCTCCTTAAGTAAGCTCGGACTTCTGCCGGAATCTTACCTCAACGTTCCCCGCCGCCCCCCCCCCGAGATTAAAGCATCCGAGACAAATGCTTAATCGTCAGTCGACTTTGGTCTCTCTCGGGGGAGAATTATGACTCTTCAAATGCTTGGGCCGCCACCCAGAGGCTCCCCTCTGTCTGGACCCCGCTCTTGATAGTGAGACCACCGCTTTTTATGCGCGTTCATGAGTCATCCTGCCTTTCTGACCTCTTTTCTTTTTCTTTAGCCCCAAATTCTGGTGTAGGTCTGTTCACCTACAAGTCCTGCCTATTCCATTTTTTTCCCCCCCTACATAAAAACCAGTTCTGCCTTGACTGCACCCCCTCTTTTTTTCCCAAAGTATTCTCTTTCCCCTCCCTAGTGAGCCGCGGCTTCTAACAAGTCCCGGTCAGATAGGTCTCTTTTTTCTTTCCGTGTTTGTTGTTTTGCGTCGGATACCGATCTCGACTTGGTCCCAGCAAGACGCCTTTCCGCATCCTTTTCCGCTGACCTTCGGGTTCTTTTAGTGGTCGTTTCATAACGGTTTGCTTAGTTTTTCCCCTGGGCCATAGAGCATACTCTCTGTTCTGTTTGAAGTTCTACAGATACAGTCCAGACTGTTTGTGCTGCAAGACCAGAGAGGCTCAGGTCGTCCCCTTCTTTTTTTCCCCTGCTCCTCGGAAAGAGGGTTTTTTTTTTTTTCCACTCCGTGTCTCTCCTGCCGTTGCTGCGCATGGGACCAGGTTCATCCATTTTTCTCCTTCTGCGTCCCCTCTCCCTGTCGAAGGATCGATTGCAGTCCATTGGTCCTCGGCCTTTACTTGATTTTTTTTTTGAAGGAGGGGGTCTTTCTCTTTCATTGTAAGGCCTCCCAAGTCTGGTATTGGTTTCTTTAGGTAGGCCGTATGGGTTATGACTTTTTCCTCCTTCTTCCTTTGCGGCTACAGGTAGACGAAGCCAGAGGCTTTCCGGACGCGGAAGGAGCACCCCCCCTCTCAACGTAGAAAGTGACAGCTGTTATGCGAAAACGCCGGGTTATTCCCCTCTCATGGCCGGTACGGACAAGCTGTGTACGGCATGTGCGGACCCCAGATTTTTTTTAGGAGGGGGGTTCTCCCCCTTTTGGCGGCAACGACTCACCCGCGCGGCGTGTCGCTTAGTCTTTTAGTTTCTGGCATTTTACCATGCCCCTGTTGCCCCTCCTCCAATACCCGGAAAGCTGAAGGTGAACGCGCAGAGTTTTTTTTTGAGAAGTCCACCCTCCGGAAGGTGCGGGTACGGGTTTTTGCCCGTCTCGTGTTGCCCGCCCCTAGTTTTTTCCACCAACCCACCCCCCCCCCCCCCCCCCACCACTTTATTTCGCACTGAATTTTGTTTTTGTGAAAAGTCGCCCCTTTCCTCCCTCGTTTACGCCCAGCGACTTCGGGCTGCCGACGTGAACGCTTGCCGAAGCGCATCTTCACCCTCTTTTCCCAGCGGGCACAGGTCAACGATCTGGAGTGGGCGGTCCAAGCTTCTCCGATTTTCGCTGGTCGCTCAATTGGCGTGCGCATGGTGTCGTACGCGTTTTTTTTTCCCTGGAAAGATGAGTCCCCGGGCTTCGTTTGATTTTTTATGATTTCGCCGCCCCTGGCAGACCCTTAAGGGATCGCTCCGCGTGTTTTTCCCCCCAATTCGCCATCCTGGGGAACCTTTCAAAATGCGACCGCATCTTTGGTCTTTTTTTTGGCCAAACCCGGTCCCAATGATGAGGGAGCCTCTTGTCCAGTCGTGCCTTCCCCCCCTCTAAAGAGGGACGATATTCGTGTCGACACCCTCCGGGTTTTTTCTATGGCTTCCCTGGCTGCTGATTTTTTTTTTTTTTTTTTTTTTTTTTTGCAATTGTCTGGCTTAGGTCTGACTCCTCCCTGCCTCTTCTCGTTCAGAAGAATAGTAAGCAGTTCAGGTACCGCCCGCTCGCAAAGAGACTCCTTTTTTTGTGGACCTTACAAACGGAGGAGCACAAATTTCACCTTTTTCTTACCCCTGACGTGGCCCAACCCCTTTTTTCCCCCCCTTTTAACGCAGGATGAAAAGTGCGATAATACGTTTTACAAATCAATTCAAACCTCTCCTTTTTAGAGATCCCTTCCCCTGGTGCTGACTTCCATACATAACACAGAAATATCCAACCCCCCAATTTTTAGTACAACATCAATTTATATCCCCTGTTCATCCTTCCTCCTTGTCTCAGGGTTTGTTCTCTTTTTTTTTTTAGAGTAGAGAGCGGCTGAGAAGAGATCGTATAGTTTTTTGTATTCTTTGTTGCCGGGTTTTCTTCGTGGAGGTCCTTCTTCCCCAACCCGCCGGTAGTAGGGAGATTTTTCGACTTCTTTTTTGTCCGACTTTTCTTGTTACGAGGGAGAAGAACCTGCTGGCTTCCTCTTTTTGCACGTTGTTTTTTTTTTTTAAACCAGTGCGGGTACTCCATAAGTTGTTTCTTGGCTTTTTGTGTCTTTTTGAGGACAAGTTGGTAGACATGCCCCCTCGGCCCCTTTTTTTTTTTTTAGGGGAGGTTTCTTGCCCCTTCCCTGTCGACCGAGGTCGAAAACGTCCTACTCTGCTTAGCTTTTCCCGCCCTGCGAATCCTTGAAACGGTCGGTCCCCGTCCTTAAGGCCTGAACAACTCTTTATCGTGTTCTCCTCATTTTTCAGGGCAGTCCGGGCTTAGGTTCCGGTGTCTTTTTTTGCAGCTGGAATGGAAACGATTCTTTCATCCTCTCCCTCCTTTACTGGTCCCTATTTTTCCGCCCCCAAGAGAGGGTACCGTCCTTTCCCTTTTCGCTTTTTGACTTTAGAAGTTGTTTCACGATTTCCTCTTTCTTACCGCATTTCCTGCCGTTGTGAGCGCATCTCGTTAGCCAGTCTCCCACTGACTCTTTCTGTTCCAGTACAAACCGGATCGATCCTCTACTCCACTTCCCCCCTCATTCCCAGAGAGAACTAGTCCTTTTTTTTCGGCCCTTTCACAGGTCCTGTGACATGTGCACAGTTTCCCCTTCGGTGATTCCCGGTTCGCGACTCCTCTTTACGCGGTCAGCAAGGGGAAATCTCTCCCTTCTTAGCCGAGTCTCGAACCGACCCCCTCATCCGGGCTCTACCCCGGTGGCACTTTCCCTGATTCCCCCCACGCTATTTTCCCTTCACAGTAAGGGCCTGATGGTTCTTCACCTCCCCAATTTTGTTCAGCCTTCATTTTCCTCCTGATACGGGTTCGGCTGCGTAGGGTCCCGGATGTATTGCCAGAACACGTTTTTTCCGTCTTTTCTCGCCCCCCGCCTCATCCCCCTTTTTTGCAGGAGAGGTAGGCAAAGCCACCCCCTTCTTCTTCCCCCGGAATGAGGTCCCATTTCGCATGACGTAACGCTTTTCCCCTGCCCGGCCCTTTCCGTTTCTCCCCTTTTTTTTTGCGTTCGACTACAATCGGCGGTTTCCTTCTTTGTCCGATGTACAGTTTATGAAGTGTGCCTCCCGGGGCTCGGCCAGAATCTTTTCTTTTTGATGTCGCCCCCTTTCGCGCGAAAAGTTACGAAGAAATTACCTCATCCTTTAATTCCAATTTTTTTTTAGATCCTTCTTTCCTTTAGCATGCGACCTAACCTTGAAACCACCAGGCTGCTAACCCCCCCCTCCTCCTCACGAAGATGCCCCTCTTCTTTCCCGATCAGTAGACGGAGTGGCCTCTCTTCTCCAGGTGGAGTATGTTACTCCATTCGTCCATCTTTCCTTAAACTCTTCTCTCTTTTTGTAGGACGATAACGGATCGTGACAGCGTTGCTCGGTTCCTTCTCTTGCCTGGTTTCGTCCAGGGTGATTGAAGTGTCTTTTTCTTCTTTCCTTTTTTTTTTGAGCCGCCAAACAGGTTCATTGTGGTATGTCCCACCCCTTCCTTTAGCTCTCATGCCTTCCCCCGATCCCCAACCCAGGTTAGTGACTTACTCCCCCCTCCCGTTTAATAGGTAAGAGATCAGCCCTATCCCTTTTTGGGACCCAATCAGGTCATGATTTCTATCTCTTTTCCTCCTAAGTTTTTGTTTTTTCTTCTCCCCTTCTTCCCCACCTTTTGTCACCTAGCCTGTCTCGTGGAGCAATAGAGAGGAATGAGTCCCTTCTCCGTTTGTCCCGTCCCTTCAACGTGTAGATGATGGGTTTTTCTTTCTCTCGTTGCAGCCACTTCCGTATTGGACCAGCCAAAGCCAGTTTGTTGTTCGCTCCCTCTAGAATCTCCCCCTTACCCTTTCCGTCTCTTTTTCCTTCACCGCGCCTCCAGCCCTTGAAGTTTTTAGCGTCCTTTTTCCTCCCCCGCCTGTGTCTGAGCATGGACCTGAATTACCAAGTGCTCCCCCATGTTTTCTGAAGCTCCCCAACTGCTCTTTCTCATGCAATGAAATAAGTGGTCATAGGTAACTTTTCTTTTTTGTTTTCCCCCCGGCGTTGGTTGATTCCTTTTCGATGCAGTTGCTTATGGGATTGCCGTCTGGAGGTTTTAGTTTGGTCTTAGCTAATTGTAGAGGTCCCTTTCTCCTCTCATCCCCCCCTCTTGTCGAACCTCTCTCCTCTCCACAAGGCAGAAAGATATGGCCCTTCTTGTGTATTGCACCCCTAGTTTTTAGAGACCCCCTCTCCGGTAGGGCCCCGTTAATAACATCGGGTAATTTTTGAATTTTTTAAGTTGAAAGTGGTACCTTAGACCCCCCTTTGGTGTGATTGCCCCTACCATAATGCAAAGCTGTCTTTTTTCTTGGCATGGTATGTTCTTTTTTTCAGGAAAGTCAAACACAAGAACTCCCCTGCTTTTCCCTGCCCGCTTTACTTCCGATTTCGTTGATAACCCCCCTCTGCAAGGCTGCTGGTCAAGCTTCGTGTTTTTCCCCCCGACCTACGGTGTTTCCCACCTCGGATAGACCCAAGGATCTTTTTTTTTTCTTAAACGGTAGACGCTAAGTTTATCCTCTCATCTTCCGGGATGCGCTGCGGCCGACCCCCCCCCTTTGCTATTCACCCGCGCCAGCGTCCCCCTTTACCGCATAGCCTGTGATGAACTTCCCCTCTTACCATCATGATATAGTCTTTCTCCTGGCGTCGTTCAGCGGGTTTTTCATTACATTCTCGTCACGGTGCGCCTGCTGGCAAGACAGATCGCTCCCGCCTTTAGTCTTCCTTTATCCCTCTTTCCAACTTCGCCAGAAGCCCAGACGTTTTCCTATACGCGCCTTTATGGCGGCCCTTTCCATGACTCGGTGAGGTGACCTATGATCAGTACTTCTTTCATTCCGCTGCCCTGCCACCCTCGAACGGATTCTATTTTCTCTTTTCGAAACGATCCGACCGCTCCGGGCTTTGGCCTTGGACTTTTCACAGGGCCAGGATTCTTCGCGAACAGCAACCGGAATTCGTCGCTTCTGCCTATCGAGCTTGTTTGACCGCCGACCTATCCCATCTCATCAGTGTTAGGGATTGGACCTTCTCCTCCGGCACCTTGTATGAAGAAGGAGTGGCCCCCACCCCCAACGACTTTCCACACGTGCAAGCATGCTGAACCCTTCGGATATACTTATAAGGAGTTTACCGAAATGTCGTTTTTTCCCCCCCAACGAACTTACTTTTCGGACGTCGGAAATGGATTTTCCCGCGATATAAAACCTGCACCTGAGATGACAATGAAACCGGGTCCTTCCAAAAAGAAATTATGTCGCTCTCTTATTGTAAGAAGAAGAATTGGACGTGGTGGTTGTTAGGTGAAGAGACCGCGGGAGAGCTTGGACAGATATTGGTCCTTTTTCTTTTTAGTCGTTTTAGATGTTTTCCTACAGGCCCGTCCGGACTTCGAGATCGTATCCTTCTTTTGTATTATTTGTAATACCCTTTCCTTTTTTTCCTGCCTTTTGCCGCACTGGGTACAGTCTGGCGTGCAGGTGGTGTGGCCCTTACGTGTTTTTTTCACGCGTGGTCACTTTTATGGCGTTGTGCCCCGCTTTTTCTGCTCTTTACTCTAAGAACCACCGGTCTGGTCGGCGGTCATTAAATGCTCGACGAGGAGTTCCATGGACTCTTTGAGCTTCTCGGTTCACAGCGCCCAAGAAATTGGTTGCCTTCCAAGGATCTATGCGCCACTCTGGTATTCGTTCCTCCAAGCCATATCGAAAGTGCGGCGGGAGGGTGCTTTTCAGCCAGGTCCTGGAACAGAAGGTCTTCCCCTATCCCCCGTTTTTCACTTTTCCTAGGGGTTCCGCCATTCTTCGGCGTACAGAGTCCTCTCCCCTTTTCCCGCCGTTTTCCGATGGGGCCGCGCGATAGGATTTTCCGTCGCGCATTCGCAGCCAGAGCCTGGTTTCTGAGAATCAGTACCCCGTGCTTCGAAAGACCTCCTCCCCTCCCTCCTTACACCGGAATCTCGGGTTTTCGCACCCTCACTTTTTGATGGGTTTTCCCGGTGCCCGCTTCCCCTCCAGCGGCGCGCGCCGCAAGGTTCCCCTTTCCTTCCCAGACCCTTGACTCGTGTCCGTTGTCTCCTTGCGACCGTTCTCCCACGCCCAGATTCCCGGGCGATACCGTTTTTTGGGCCCCCCGCGTCCCGGTCAACATAGCTCCCGTCTACCATCCGGGCCTGTTGGTGAGGGGCGGATCAACTCCCTTTTTTTCGTTCGGCCGCTTATCCGGTTCGGGCTTGCACTCGGATTTCCACTAACACGACCCCCCCCCCGGTGCCCGGCAGCGAACCCGAGCTTGGAAGGAGGAGGTTTCAACCCGGTTGGGCCACCAACCCCCGCTGTGACCAAGACCTGCCTTTTCGTTCAACGGCTGTTCGCACTTTCCCCCCCCGTATTGGACGGACCTTTTGCCGTCCGCAGGGGGATTCCCACCTTTTCTGTCGCAAACGGGTCATCTGGCCGACCCCTTTCTTGACCTTGTTCGACCGCTCTCAAGTCGTTTCGGCCAGACTCTTTTCTTCGTTCTACCTGGCAGCCGTCCAAGTGAGACAAAGTGAGGCTTCCTGCCCCAGCCACGTCACAGCCCTTCGACTCTGCGCCTCTACCTCCATTTACCTAATGGCCCCAAGCCTCCTTTCACGTGAGTCCCCTATGGACAGTGACATTTCCCCCTTTTTTTTTTTGGTTTCTCTCCCGTTTGAGAACTTCTCCTTTCATTTAGTCTTTGCTCCACCGGTCCCTGCGAAGCTGTCGTCTGCTAAGGATCGTGAGTACACTGTTTCTGCGCGTTCACATAGACAGGGCGGAGATGTGGCCCTGACTCGTGAGTGGGTAGCTGTCTTCCTGTCTGTCTTTTTCTCAAATCAAGTACTGATCGACCTCTCAATTTCACCCCGAGCATCCCCCCTCTTTCGCCCACTAAGCCACGGGTCCTACTAATCCCGCGCGATTCCGCTCCTCGTTGCAATGGGGTGACGCAATCCGTTTAAGCTCGTATCCTCTTCCTCTCTTTCATTCTCCTCGAGCTTCCCTCCCCTTCCCTGACTTGGGTCCCGAGCCCCCTGACCTCGCCCGCGACCTGCGGTTGCTTTCTTAGTGTGAAGTCAAGGCATAACTGGGTCTCTCCCTGGGTTTTTTTTTTTTGAGATCGAGTCAGTACCCCTTTGACGACAGCCTTCCCCAGATTGTGCTGATCACGTTCCTCTCGCTCTCGGTCGCACATTATCATCCGATCTCTTCCTTTCAGACGCGGTTCCTTTTTTTAAGACAGATGGCTCTGCCTTTAGTCCCCACCAATGGGACCCACCGCGCTCGCCCACGCGTAGACGGTCTCGCTTTGCACTGAACTAAGTGCGTTGCGTTAATTTCTTTTTGTGTTCCAGGCGGTTTTTTTGATAGTAGCGGTCTCCAAGTCTGTCCTCCGGCTGTAGGCAGCTTTGTCTTTTGTATTCGTACTTGTCTTTTTTTGCCCTTTAGATCGCGCTACCGAGCCGCCTTCTCGCAGGCACGGCCAGCAATTTGCCTTAGGTCCTCGATGTCGAAACATTTTTTGTTTCTACGTGGCCAGGTCCGTGCCCCCCTGAGGTAAGGGCAGTGCGGCCGTTCCTTCAGTTCTTGGTTAGACTCAGGTTTGGTATGACCCGAGCTTCCGCTGCGGCGGCCTGGGGTAGTGTTCTTTTTTAGAAAACATGTCCGATTTCCACCCCGCCCCAGACCGAACCGGATCCAGCTCCCCTAAGATGAGCCTCGTCAGTGTGCGATAAGAAACACATCCATGCGGAGTGTTACGGTTTCAACAGATAGTGTCTTCCGCTGTGGGGACCCCCCCCTCTTGTAGAAAGGAATCTGGTCTTTGTGAGCTTTTTCCGAAGTGGTCCTCACTTTAAGCCGGTACTGCTCGGCCCGACGTGCCCTTTCCCGCCTCTAAAGCTTTAGGTCCCAAAGTCCCCCGCGATAGACTTGGCCGGCACCAGTTTCTGTCCCCCTCTTTTCGCTTGTCGATTTTCCTTTCTATTCGTTTTGTTGGTCCTTTCCTTCCGGTCCCAGGTGCGTGCTTCCGCCTGCGTAAGACGGCAGTCCGTCTTTTCTTCCCTGCCCCCTCTTGCCCCCCCAACTAGGGCGTCCGACTTCTTTTCCTGCAGCATATGGGATGTCCCATCGTTTCCATGACTATTTGAGTCTGAGAAGATTTTTTATTCCAGGCCCCTCCCGCCAGACCCGTTTTTTTTTTTCCTGCCCTGGATGATCTGAACACGAATCCGAAAGCGGCTTGGGTGTCTCCCTGGTCCTGGACGCGGTGGAAGTCTTTTCCCTGGTTCCCCCCGGGTAATCGTCGGTAAGCCGCTTCGTCTCTTCTGACCGCGTCCCTACGAGAAAGTGTTTTCGGTTCTCTGGAAACACGGTCCTCCCCCCCCCGCGGGCACACCATCCAACCGTATTCCAACAGTCTTCCCCACCCCGCCTTGTCCCCCCCCCTTTTGCACTGGCTGAAGGCTACCGGCTCCGTCGTACCCCTCCCCCCCCTTCAACCAGCTGACTCCCTCAGTCCGGAACCGGCTGATGGCCCCCATGACATCTACAACCTAGCGCTTCGCTCCCCCAAAAACCAACACCACAAAACAGATACTTGCCCAGCTCTCTCTTTCTTTCCCCTAAGTTGTTTGGGTGTGTTTTTTGTTTTCATGACTATTGGTCTCTTCAGCGAGCAGTAAAGATCTTTTTTTGTTCCAGGTTGTCAAGGGTCTCGAGAGGTTGTCGATTGACTTTTTTTTTGTCTTCATCCCACGTGCGAGTCTTTACTTTTTGTTTTTTTCTTTTCCGAGGATCCGTCTATAGAAAAGGCAAAGCTGTCTTTCAAGGGGGTGGGACTCGGTTTTGGGCCCGCTTCTCCTTTTTGATTTCCGTTGTTTGCCCCGATTTGGAAGCTCTTCCCCTTCCCACATTAACACCCCGGCCCTATTGAGTAGGGCTGGCTTCATCCCCCTGCTAGAAGCTTTCTTCTTACCAGAGCGACGCTTCGTAGTTCACAGAGGGCCGACGACCCCCCTCCCCCCCCCCGGTAGCGTCACGGAAGAAGGCGGAAAGAAGTCGCGGTGTCCTTGTCCCCTTTACATCCGGGACCTCCGGGATTTTTCTTTTTTTGGGCATCCCTTCCTCTTTTGTAAAGCCGTATTCTCACCGAAAAACA
>Ga0179591_1280965_pt1 | contig 12336 bp, 14 predicted proteins | sample CZOMad2_1_08_16f_FD_182891 | JGI IMG/M metagenome (GOLD analysis project Ga0179591, IMG submission 182891) | Vadose zone soil fungal communities from Angelo Coast Range Reserve, California, USA - CZOMad2_1_08_16fungal (PacBio error correction) | ecosystem: Environmental > Terrestrial > Soil >... | reverse complement strand
CTTTCTCTTGCTCGTCCATAGAAACTTTTTCCCGCAGAATTCGGCAGTGACCTCCCTTCTTTTCCCTTCGAACCTGCGACAAACCCCCCGGAATAAGACCTCCTTCCTTTTTTCTCTCCCTCAGGTAAGGACTCCTCCCCTGCTACCACCTCTTCCCTTCTCTCCAGAGAGATAATACTCTTTCGGGATGAGTGGGGAGGATACTTTTTCCTAGCTTTTTTCCCTCTCGCAAGTAGGGGTAGAGAGTTTTTCCTCCTTACCATTCGGGATTAGCTCCCGACTGATTTTCCTCCCCGGAAAAGCTCCCCCCGAACAAGACAGACCTCTCTTTCTTTCCTTCCTTCAGAGCGATCAGTTTTCCCCTTATTTTTTTCAAAAAAAAGAAATTTCCCTTTTTCCCCCTATTACAATTGAGAGCCTAGGGTTGAGTCCTTCTCTCTATTCCGAACGAAGCCCCCCCTGAGCACCATAGGCTCTCGCCTTCCTCTTCCCCCGGTCGCGTCTTTTATAGAGTCTCCTTTTCCTCGCTCGCCCACGAGGAACGAGAAAACTGGAACCTATCTCTTCATATCCCCCCTTTTTTAGAAGACGCGGTGCTCCCCTTTTTTCTCACACCTCCTTCCCTTTTGCCCGGAAAATAGAACAGCCCCTCATTTCGGCCTCAAATACGCATGCGTCCCAGTGATCTACGCGCAAAATCCGCGAAAAGCCCCCTCTTCTCCTTTTCTCACTGAGCTACTTTCTTCATAGAAGACATCTCCCCCCCTTCATGTGATCGAACTTACCCCGACTTCGACAACGGTGGATCCCCCCCTCCCACACGTAGGTCTTTTCCTTTTTCCAAAAACCTTCCCCCCGGCGTCCGCTCCTCGTGATAGACCGCAGGTACTCCCCGTATCCCCTCCCCCGCACAAAGAACAAAAGTCGCCCTTTTCTGATACGCCGGCCATACTAGGAAAAAGAAGCCTTGGCCCTTTTCTTCTGCTGACCACGCGCTGGCCCAAGCTCAGTCCCCGTCGACCAGACTCCCCTGATCAACCTCTATTCGTGTCTTTCAATGAAAGAAAGCAGAGGAGCTTTCTTTCTTCGCGGTCGGACGATTCGTAGCAACTTCTTCGGCAACCATTCCTGCACGTGCCTTTTTTTTTTTTTTTCACAAACTTCCCCCTGAAGCAGGACATAAGCCTCTCCTTTCTCTTAGACCTAGATACGTCGGTCCTGCCGTGAATTGACGGATAAACCACCCCCCCCCCCCCCCCCGGCCGAGCGCTATTTTTTCTTAGCGAGCGAGCAGGGAAGACAGATTTTTCCTCTTTTCTCATGAGATCTGAAGGCTCACCGCCAGTTCTGCCCCTCTACTCCCTATTATGAGAAGGTTGACTTAGAAAAAATGTATCCTAGCACAGCGATGACTTGGAAGTACGAGCGTTTTTACAACTGGCCGCAGTTAAATTTCCTTTCAGAATTGTGAAAGTAAGCGTCTGGCGGCAACAGCGTGCATGTTTGGTGAAGTTCTTCTTTCAAGCCCCCACCACACCCCTTCCCATATGAAAATTAGACCTAAACCTCTACCTTTCCTGGAAGCGGGTTTTCTGGGCCCCCCCCCCCCCCTCCCCCCCCCCACAAAAACTCCCTTTTCTCCGCCGGGCATCGTTATGAGAGGTCTTTTCCCCAAGCATCCTTCGCAGGAGGTCGTCCACTCTTTTTCCAGCTCCTGCTTTTGTTAGGATGTCAGCGCCTCCCCTCGTGAAACTCGCCGATCTCCTACGTCGTTCCGATCCGCTTCTTGATCAAGAGCGTCGAACCTCCTCCCCTTCGATCTCGCTGTGTTGACTCGATGGAACCCCCCCGCCTCCGTAAAGATACCGCCGAAGCCTCTCTCCCTTAAGGGGTAGGGACCCCTCGGCATAGAGACGGAATCCATCTTTGATCCGCACCCTTCGTTCCAGAGCTCTTCCTTTTCTACTAAGAGAGACTCTCCTTCCCCGACCTGTAGTGGAACTTTTCCTAAAAAAGTTTTATCACCTTCCTTTTCCTCGCCCTTTTCCACGGCTTTATACCGGGACTTCCCGATCATCGACTCTTTTTTCCCTCAGGCGAGGCTTCTCTTTCAAAACGCGATAGGCCTGCTCTCGCCCTAGGATTAGCCTTCTACCTCTAATTCCTCGTATAACGAAGAATGACAGTGATTCATCTCTTATCAGCAGGGGCCCTGATAAGCTAGATAGCAATTTTTTCCTCCGCTGTGTATCCTCCCCCCCGATAAGGAGGCGCTTTCCTACTTTCCTCACTTTCGGTTCGCAGGGTTGCTTTCTCCGGAAAGGCCTGGAAAGGCGGTGCCGCTTTTTCTTGGTCTCGCCGTCGCACCCCTTCCTCCTCCTTTAGAGATAAGCGAAGGAGTTCCTTCCTTCTCCCCCTTCCTTTATGCACGGCAACAAAAATTCCTTCAGGGTGGGGTTCACCGAGCTCGGATGAGATTTCTTTTTTTTCGTAGTAGACTAACACGACCTTCTCCCCTCCCTTGCCTGAGACGCTACCCTTTTTCTTCCCAAACAACGAGGGTTCTTTTTTTTTTTTCCCCGGTTGTCGAGGACCAAACGCACTTCGAGTTTACCTTCCCCTAGGAATACCCTGTATAGGGGGGGTTTCCTTTTCCCTTTTGCGCGGGCCTTTTTGAAAGGTGATGAAATTCTTCTTTTTCCCTTTCCAAATCTGGCTCTGTCCTAGTGCTCTAGAAGAGTACTATCTTTTATCGTAGGTACGCTTTTCTCTTCAGGTCTCTCTTGACAGGAAAGGAAAAATCTCTTTTTCCCCCCCCTGGGCGGCGGGCTCGCTTTCCTCCAATTCTCTTTCTTACAGGTAATGATCTTCCGCGAGCGTGCTGGTGTCGCGGTGGGGACCTTTCCTTCGCGCCGGAGTGAAAGTACATGAATGTCCCCCCCCCCTCTTTTTCCTTGCCTTTCGACGTGGCTTCTAAACGTTTGTCCGCTTGACCTTGAGATTAAACGGCATCGGGCCCCTTTTTGTCGACGTCCTTTCTTACAACAAGCGTTCCTTCCCTTTTCTGTCTACGAGGCGTACGTTCCGCGGTTCACGCTTCAGCCCTTCCCTTCGGAAAAGAAATGTGAGTCATTTTTTCCTTCTCTCCTCGAATCCGGAAGAAGTACTCCCTTTCCCTTTTTCGACAAAGGAAAAGTTTCAATACTTTCTTTTCCATACTATCTCTTTCCTCCCCTTTTGAATAGCAGTAGGACCCTTTTTCTTTTCTCCAAGGATCCTGAGTAAGTAGGCCTTTTTTACTCGTCGGAGAAGACCAATTACCTTTTGATACCCGTGTAGAGAAGCTCCCGAGAATAGTAGACACATTGGACAAATCCCTCGTGAAAAGTAGATCCCCCTTCCTTCGGGTTGTCTTCTACCTCCTTAGAAATCCATCCCCAGATGGAAGTTTCCCCCTTTACCGTAAAACCTTTTCAGTAAAAGAGGAGTCCTTCCCCCCTACCTAAAGACCAGGGAATGTACCATTCATGAAGGTCCCGCAGGAGAGGCAATCGCGCGAACAAAAGACAGAAAGCTTTCTTCCTCTTACTCCCACCAAGATCCCAGGCACTGCCTTGAGGGGTTTTCGGGAACGAGAGAACCCCTCCCCCATGTTGAGTTACTCAATGTCAGTATATCCCTTACTCTCAACGAAATCTGTCGATTTCTCTATCCGCACGCCTTCCCCTAGGAGATCGATCTTTCCCGATTTGGAAAGGGAAGAAAGCCTATTCCTCCCCGTGACCTAGACTACACAAGGGGACTACGCTCCCCTGGCAAAGCATTCCTGATTTCCCCTTTCCCCGGTCTCGATGAACTCTGTGTGGGGAATCTCGTCTTTTCCCCCTACCAGCACCCAGCTGTCTCACGACCCTCTGAGCGATCGATATCGGCGTGGTTCTCCTCTTCCGAGCCGACCCTTCCCGAAAGAATAGAGCTTCCCTTTTTCGCCGGCCAGCATGTTTTTCTTTCATTTCACAGATGAGACTCTCCGCTCGCGCCGGTTGAGAATTCTTTTCCTCCCCCTTTTCCCCCCCCCCCCCCGGCCACAACGGGCCCTCTCCCTTTCGTCACGAGTAAGCAACGTTCCCGAAGTTTTCACTTTCTGGCAAGCGAAGCCTTTAGAATCCTCGGTCGTCTCAGAAAGAGGTTAGAGAAGATGCATCCCTTCTTCCTTGGATTCCCCCGGCCTTTTTCCGATAGAGGGCCCCCTTTTTTTTTTTTCTCCCCTCTCCTTCGTAGTAGAAGAGGCAATACTCTTTCTCTATGAAAGAGTCCGCGTTGGAGAAGGGCTTTCCCCCTCCTTGTCAAGGCGCTCTTTTCCTTAGTGAGGACAGGCATTTTTTCTTTCCTTTTCCAGTCAAGGTAGAATTGGGAGGTCTCCCTTACCTGGCAAAGTTTTTTGAGAGAGCTCCTTTCTCCCCTTCCCCCTTTTTTTCCTGGCGGGGGTTTTCTGGAGAGATAGAAGGAGATACTCCTTCCCTTTTTTGTTCAAAGTTTCTTCGACCTACGAGCCTGGATCCCCCTCTCGATGCCTTCGGGACCTTTCTCTCTCTCGAAGCACATGAGTGATTTGAAGTAGTCAACGTTTTTTTCCAGATTGCGACCAAGAGATCGCCTTTTTTCCTCCCCTTGGTGTCGAAGCTCTTTCTCCTCCCTTTTAAGATTCCTGGGGGTTCTCCCTTCTCTTTATGTAGGCAGAGGGTAACTGTGAGATTGGACTCCCTAAACGACTCATGATCTGAAAAAGATGAACTATTTCTCCTTCCCCCCCTTTCCTTGCGTTAGTTTCTCATGATTCTTTCTTAAAGGAACTCTTCCCCTCGGAGTTTCTCTCCTAACTTTTTGTGGTAGGCACAAATCTTTTTTCCTCTGTTTTCACACCGCTTCGGGGAATTCTATTTTTCTGATATTTCTAGGTGGTAGGAAATCCTTCACCAGCACCCCGGTTACGCTTTTTTTTCCCCGGTGAGAATGAAAGTGGAAACGTCATAATTTTTACTTCCACTAGAAAGGTACCCCCCCAGTCTAGAAGTCACCCTTCCCTCCCCGCGCTGGTTCTTCCCCTCCCAAGGAAGACTTCCCCCCCGAGATAGGTAAGTCTCTACCCCAAAATCTCGGTAGAAAAACTCTCCGAAAGTTTGCTGACCTCTCTCTTTTTTCTTGCCTCAGCGAAGCGCAATTCCCTTCCCCCCTTTCTACTCCGTTAATAGGAGGAGGTGGCGACCGAGTTTCAGAGACTGATAGTTCCCGAAAGAGGTTTTTTCGGCAGAGTCGTTTTTCTTCCTCCCGGTGCCCTTTTCTCAGGTTGGCAGATTCCCCCCCCCTTTCCCCGTGACCCCGCGCCATAATCTTGCTTTCCCTTTTTTCGGTTGATACGGTTGTCCTTGAGCTCTGCCCGGGGCTTCCCCCCCTTCGAGATTCTTCATCCGTAGTGGTGAGCCTCCTTTTCTCGAGGTGCACCTTCTTTTGGCGATCTCCACCCGCCGTGTGGGCGGGTTTTTTTCTGTCTACGGGTAAGATCCGTCTTGCCGGCCTCACGAGGTCGCGGACTTTCACCCGGGTTTCCCCTTGGAGCGCACGCGTGCTCGTGCTGCCTTTCTTCGAGCACGCTGCCCCTTTTTTTGAAGCCGACTTTTGTTTCCGCAATGAGCTGTCGCGAATCACTCTTTTCTCGTCTCGCCGGTGGTCGCATTTAGTGTCAGAGCTTGCTTTGAAAGATATTTTCTCGTTAGTCCCGAGTAAACACACCCCCCCCCCCTTCCGATCATCGTTGAGCCGTTTGATCCGTTCGAGAGATCGATCTTCCCTTCTTGCGGGACTCCTTTTCCGCGAATCTCTTGTTTCGCGGGAGCCGTGGCCGCATACTATGATCTCTCTCCCGCATCAGACACCCCCTTTAAGACAACGGCCACTTCCTCCTTTCCCCGAAGCGGTAGGGGCTGCGCCGCTTTCCTTTTTTTTTTCCTGGCAACTGAGGCGTTTCCAAGGTTAGGCAGCCCCGCGCCCCCCCTCTCGCAAGGGATGAGATTTCCCCCCCGCGCTCGCCCAATGCCTCTCGGAATAAGAGGATATTTCTCTGTTCCGGTTGAGCAGTTCGAGTCTGCTCGGCTCTTTACGATTTTAAGGCCCCTTATAAGAGAAAAGTTTTTCGAAGGTTCGCTCAAGAAAATGCCGACTCTTCCCTCCTCTTGTCACGATGTGGATTTCGTCTCTGCCCCTCTCTCATTTTCTTCTATTTTACCTTTCGTTTTGTTGTTTTTTCTTATCTAGCGGTCATCGAAATCCTTTTCTTTTTCTTCCAGATTACGGCAGTGCTCGGATCGAACTTTCGCACACTTGTTTCCACGACCATGCGGGTCCCCTGACTCGAACCTTTTCCTACACTTCTCCCCCCACCTTTTTTTTTTCTTATAAGATGAGATAAGCTGGTTTTTTTCTCTCACCTGGGGCGAGCTCGTGGCCTGGACCTCTCTTCCTTCCTTGAAGTAGGACTCCTTCTCTTTTTTCCCCTAATCGGGTTCGGTGACCTTTTCCCCTCACGAAATCCTCCTTTTTTTTCCAGAAAGACAGCGTCCCTTTCCCCCCTCCTCTTCTTTGGCGTGTTGAACCCCCCCGATTTCCGGTGTAGCCTTCTGGAATCGAGGGTCGTTCCCCCTTGCTTCCCCTTCGCATAGAGAGCTTTTCGGGCGTCACAGAGTGATATCGTCTCGAATACCCCGAGAACACTTCTCTTCTGGCGCGGTTTTTTGAAGAGAGGGCCCTCTTTTTTTTCTCCCCCGAGTAGAAATTTCTAAATCCCGTTGTGAGCAGGGGTTCCCCAAAAGGCGCTCGCGCCCCCATAGTGATTTCCAGATAATCGACTTTCCTCCCTTCTGCTAACATGAAGTCGTTCTTAGAGGCTACTTGAATAGTGATAGACGTTTCTCTTCCAGGCCAAAGTTGCGATCCATTCCCCTTCCTGGTCGTCGCTCCTTAGTGATTCTCCCCTTCACAGGCCCAAATCCCCTCCCCACTTGGAAAAGGGTGGAGATCAGCTAGAAGGTCCCCCCTCGAAAAGAGATGGCTCCCTCCGTCTTCCTACGGTTGACACTCTTTTTACAGGAAAGGAGAAGATTGACACCGGCTAAACCCTAGAGTTCTTACCCACCACTGGAACATCTGAGATGGGTAGCTTCCTTCTCTTCGCATCGCCCCCCTTTCCGGAGAAGTTACCGTATTACTAAATGTTTCGCACCTCCCTCGCCTCTTTACGGGGTTTCCTCTAAGTCGGTGCCCGCCTCCTGTCCTTCTCCCCTTTGCGCGTCTCTCTTTTCCCTGCCAGAAGCTCTGTCCTTCACGGCTCACATTCATTAGTTTTGCTACCCCCCCGCTCCGGACCTTCGGCCGTATCGTCGTTTCTTTTTCTACGAGAGAGTGCTGACCTTTGTGACGTCGAGATTTACCTAACTCAGTGCGCGTTCTTTCCCCCCGAGGAAGACTTTTTCCCCCTTGGCATGCGCACCTTCCTTTTACCAGCGTGCCCTCAGTCGGATGGTCCCCCCTCTCTCTGCAACTAAAACGCAGACCTCCCTCCGCGGGTGGACCCATTACTGAAACGACCAACCCCTCATTTTACGTCGCTCTTTCCTTTTTAGCGCTACCTTGCTTTCCCGGTTTTTTTTTTTCAGACAAACGACGACGGCTCCTTTTCTCTTTCAGCTGTGAATTTCGAGGAGGTTCGGCTTTCCCACGCGACATCTTCCCTCGCGCAAATCCTCCGATTCGATCCCTCTGTTCTTCCGATTTAAAGTTCCCCCGAGAAGACGTTAGATCTTCTGTGTACCGCTCCCCTCTGGAAAAACCGTGGAACCCCGTCCGGCACCTGACAGCATAGAAACCTCAAAATGCCCCCCCGGAAGACGGAAGGATCTTTTTCCCCTTCGGGAGTCCCCTCCCAAGAGAGGTACCTCTCCTAGCTAGAGCTACGCGCTTCATCCCGCGACCTACTTCTAAGAAGCGTCGGCGCGGCTCAAAAGGGTGCTCTTGGGCACGGGACTGTCTTGACCGTTTCCCGGATTCGCTCAAAAGTCTCCTCCTCCTGATGCCTCAGAAGGAGAGTTTTCCCAGGCGTGTGCATAGGACTACGATCTCGGCGTGCCCCGCGACATTTCTCGCGGCTCCGACGCAGCTGTCTGTGAGCCCCGAAATCCCCGATCCCTCATAGCTGATCCCCCCCTTCCCTGGGATCACCTGCGCCGTATATATTCGAAAATTCTTTCTTTATTAACTTTTCCTTTTTCCTTAGGAGGGCATCTGAAAGGAGTCCTAGGGGAGGGGGCCTTCGTGCTTAGAGTCTTCTTCTATTGAATGCTGTTAAAGTCTTTTTTGGAAGAACTCTTTCTAGAACGTCCTCACTAGGAGAGCTTTATTGGAGAAATTCCGGGTTTCTTTTACCCTCACGTCCCCAAAAAGCGGATCCCTCGCTTCAGTGAGGACGGTTCTGAGGTTCTTTCTTTCGGCTCCCCCAAAAGAAGAGATTATCTTCTCGAGAATCCCCCAGAGGCTGCTTTCCCCCCGAGGTGATTAGTATGGTTGAAGCTTCGAGGACACTCCCCCCCTAGTTCCTCCCCGGAAAGAGGCCCCCCGTCGGCTTTCACTTTTCTCTTCCTTCGTGTAAATTGGCTTCGGGTAGTCGGATTCCCGGTGCTGCCCCCTTCTTAAAGGTCACTTCCTTTCCGATCGAGAGAACAGTGTCTAGGTTGATCGTCGTTCTTTTGATCTCGCAGGTTTTTTCACGAGGACCTTCCAGGGCCACCGAGGTTATTTCCACCTTTGGCGGCGCCCTCCCGATACCCCTTCTCTTCGGATCGGTCACTTTCAGGAAGCGACTCTTGCTGCGGGCCATCGTCCTAGGAGATGATTCCGCCGGCTGTGCAATACATGCATTTAAATCGGGAGTATCGTTTCCCGGCGCCCTCCTCTGTACTTTTGTGGATTTCAAGGAGTTCCCTAATAGGGACACTTTTTGAGGTATGAGCTCCAACAAGCTTTCCCTAAGGGAAGGATCTCTTCCAGTTTAATGTGTTCTACTGAGGAGGTCCTTTAGGGAAACGATAGTAGGAAATCCCTCCCCAGGAGTGCCCGTTTTTCCTCCGTACGAGTAAATCCCTGAAGGTCTCCCCCGGACGATATATTGTCCCGGGGGAACTATCCTATTCACCTATCTCTATCTTCCCCCTTTTTAGAGAGATATGGAATCTTCGGCCCAAGTGGAACCTTTGTGTATTGTAGACACTTCTCCCCTACGGGGAGTAAGTAGGACTTTTTGTAAAGATTACGACACACGTTTTTATACAAGTGCCTTTTATTTCCCCAGATAGTGGCCTCATCGGACCGAATGAGCGGAGGGAACTACTCCTCGTAGCAGGTCCCCAGGGCAGCGGGTTTTTTTCCTCCTCCCGTATAGACCGCCCCCGGTCGATGCGGGGACCGGTTTCCTCGTCACCCCTCCCTCAAACGATCGCCCCCCCGGGCTTCGACGGTCATGCCTGGATTGCACCGCCTTCTCGAAGCGACGCCCTCGGCCCGTCTTGGAATTCCCCCTATGACCGTATAAGACGCGAGTGGTTTTTCGTTTTTTAGCGGGAATCAGACCCTAACGACCAAGCCAGGCTGTCTTCCGGTCCCTCTAGACATGCACCCTCGATAAACCGACGACCGATCTAGATCTTCGTACCGGTTATTCTCTCGATCTGCGAGCCCTTCCTTTCTCTTCGCAGAAGTGAGTTTCTTCGAAGACCCCAGCATGACTCTCCCCCAGGGCAGACGAGACCCCTTTCAGCCGAACTTTTCTTTTTTCCGGTAACTTCCCCTTTAAATCGTGAGTGTTGACTAGGACCCCTGAGTCAAGAAACCTCTGGGGTTTTCCTCATCAAGGTTTACTATAGTTATAGAGCCCTTAGGGGATTCTACTATCCTACCGACCCCTTCCCTAGAGAGCCTCTTCGCCCTTGCCTAAGAATTGTTTTTTCCGGCATCACGATGGATCAGGGAACCCGGCTCCGCTCTCCACCATGACAGCTCCCTTTCCCTTCGCGAACGCGTGACCAAAGACAATCGTAGGACAAGCGCGGACATCTGAAAGTTTTCCTTTGCCCTCGTTTTAGAAACGTCTTCCGCAACACAGTCTTACACGTAATAAATCCTTTTTTCATGCAGTCTTCCTCCAGCGGCGTGCCCCTCTTTTGCGAGATGATAGAGTCTTTTTCCCCTGATCCCATGGCGGGAGAGATGCATAGATTTTTTCCCTTTAGTCGTTCTCCTTCGTAGTAGAAGTTCCTTACTCTCTGTCCTCGTGCACTCGAGGCACCTAGCTCGTTGGCCACAAGGAAGGCTCCCCGTCGAGCAGAAATTTTTCTTCTCTTAGATGATGAAGGATCCTTTCCCCGTCTCAGCAGGTGGAAATTCCGCGCAGCCCTTGCCCAGGTGCTAAACCAGATACAGTCCTCTTTCTTCCCCAGACTCGGTTAGAGATCCCTTTCTTGATCTCGAGATTAGCGACCTTTACATCGGTGAGAGATCTCTTGATACTTCCCTCCCCCCCTTCCCGCCTTTTCCCTTCTAGAAGCAGATGATGCTTTCTCTTACTGGAAGTAGTACATTTTTTCCTCCCTCTTTGCGATTTTTCCTTCTTTTTTCTCTCCCTTGTCTACGAACTTTGTTTTCTGGAGAAAGAACGGAAGCTTCCTCTCCCCCCTTATTTTCGACTTTTGAGATGTAGGACGAGCCGACTTCTCCGTGAGATCGACGAACGCCTCTCCCGTCTCTTACTGCACCATTTTGACATAAGGCATAGGAGTAGGACCTGCTTCTTGCGGAACTGCCTAGCCCCGGCGACGATGACTGGAATGATTTCTGGTTTGCGGCCCCCCAGATTTCCCTCTGTTCCCCACCCGCTTTTCTTCCTTCGAGTTTTTTCTCTTTCTTTGCAGAGATAGGTTTCCGTTGCCCCGACTTCACCCGGGTTGTCACGCGTCCCCTGTCACTGGTTTCTGGCACCCTCTTTTTTTTTTTTTTTTGTAGGTGACGCCACGCTCTCGGTATCACCGTCTCGCACCCCCCTCTCTTTGCAGTCCTCTCTTTTCTTCACAAGGTGTAGAAGCGACCCTCCTTCCGAGATCTCCGGACTATTGATCATCCGGTCTCCCCTTACTTCTCCCGTTGAACATCGTGATCTCGCGAGATCAAGCGCCCCTTTCCTCTACGCTCCTTTTCCCGAGGAGGGAGACTTTCTCGAGCTGAAGAGCCGCCGTTCCTGATTTCTTTCCGGAGTTCGTCCCCGGTGCCCCCCCCCCTCTTTTTGGAAGACAGAAGGGTTCTCTCCTCCGACCGCGACAAAGCGCCCAATCATGAGTTCCTTTTCCCCGTGGGGTTGGACTCCTTGATAAGGTGTAAGTGGAGCGGAGCAGTGGCCCCCTCAAAGATCGCCCCTCGGTCCGACGCCCGCACGTCGTTTAAGCTCTGTCTCTCTGCAGATTGATGCCTTTCCGATATACAACACGTTAGATGGGCGGGGCTTTTCTTCCCAAGATAAGAGTGGAGGAATCACCCCTTCCCTCCTTCCGGTTTGGAAACTGTGTGAACGTTGGTCTTAAGTTAAAACTTGACGTAGAGCACTTCCCCCCTTTTCTCAGGCTCGACTCCTTTTTCGTAGTGTTGGAGCTTTTTCCTCCCTTTGATTCGATGAGCTGGTAGCTGAATCAAGTTTTTTTTTTTTGGGAGCATCGGTCTTTGTAGACCACTGCGAACACAGGGCTTCCCTCCTCCCCGAGGTGAGCACCCTTTTCCCGAGGCACCCAACCATAAAAAAAGTCCTTTCGGTGCGCTTGGGTACAGGGCCTCTCGGACGTAGCGCTCATTAGATTTTACTCAAGGACTCTCTATGGGCTCGAGGGAGCCTTTCCTCGGTCCCCTAGATGCCCCCCCTAAAGGAATCGAAACTCCCCTTTTGTCCTGGGTTCCGAAAACCTTCAACTCTCTGACTCAGGAGGGTAGGGTCCTGTCTCTTTCTGTTCCGTTCGTGAGGGGGGACTTTTTCCCTATGGAGGAGGACAGAAAGCGCCCCCTCCCGCGCCTTCCCCGGGATGATCGCTTCGGGAATTCCCCGTATAATACCCTCTGAGAATAGGCATAAGGCTCCTTTTTTCAGAGGGGGCAGCTACCGTCTCACGTTCTTATCCTCGCCACCGTGTGCGAGGTTCGAGTCCTGAGGGGCACTTTCGAATATGAGGCACCTCTTTTGATTTCGATGACGCT
>Ga0179591_1255119_pt1 | contig 12336 bp, 11 predicted proteins | sample CZOMad2_1_08_16f_FD_182891 | JGI IMG/M metagenome (GOLD analysis project Ga0179591, IMG submission 182891) | Vadose zone soil fungal communities from Angelo Coast Range Reserve, California, USA - CZOMad2_1_08_16fungal (PacBio error correction) | ecosystem: Environmental > Terrestrial > Soil >... | reverse complement strand
AGGAGGGGGTCACGATTTCGTCCCCGATCCTTCATTCCCAAAACTGGTTTTTTTTCCCATCTGCAGCCGCCCCCGTCTTAGCATGAAGGTATGAAGACCCCACATACGATTGTACTACTTTTCCCCCCTCCCTCTCCCCACTACCCTTTCTGTTTCTGACGTTCTCCTTCCCTGCTCCCCTCCCCTCCGGACAGCTGTAGGTTCATTTTCCTTTGACAATTACTAGTTCCTCCCGAAGTTCACAATTCAGTCAAATCTTCTTAATAATCCCCGTTCCCCGTTATTTTAATAAGAGCTCTCACTTTCTTTCTTTGCCAATAGAATGGTAACCAAGGCAAATTCCCCCCCCTCCTACTTTTTTCAATTTTACGAATGGAGTCTCCATCCTACTTCATTAGTCACTCTACTCATTGCGACTTACAATTTTCAAACTCTCCCCTTGTCTTCACCTTTTCCTCCGCTCCGCAGATTATTGACAATAACTCTCTGTCTATGTTGACTTTTTTCTTTTACCCCGCTGTCCTCATAATATGATTGTTCCGTTCTCAAATTTTCAGTAAGCATAGACTCTTTAAGATTCTCCCAGCGACTGAAGTCCCTAATCACACGCTCTCCAGTAGGTTCATGTTCCACAGTATTCCAGCCCCTTTTGGTTCTGCCCTCCACCCCCCTTCGACTTGCGGGTTTCACCAAGTTCTTTTCTCCTCCTCTCTTCCACTTACCTGTTTTTGAATCTAAGGACGTATAGAGCGCTTTTCTTCTCGGTTCGTTCTAGAATACTCTCCCTTTCCTGCGTAATTCCTTTGGCCCCGAAGTCTGCTTGCTAAAGATCATCGTAGATCAACCATCTGGGCCAACCCCTCCCAAATTAGATTGTGATCCTCTTCTTCCCTTCCGGTGCTTTGCGGTCTTCCGGCGGTTTCGGCATCTTCTCGTTTTTTTCATTTAATTATCTCTGGGACTACCCTCCCCAGAAAAACCTTCTTTAATCCCTTTATCTGTGTCAACCACTATGAGGAACCATGTTCTTTTACCCGCTCTCTCTCCGAGCACTCTTTAATGGAACTGGTGACTCTCGGCTTTGCCTTGGGTTTTCGGCCTTGTTTATTGGAGGCCTTTCCTTTAGTTTGAAGATTTTTGTCTTTAATGACCGGTTCTCTGCCAACTTAATGAGCTGGTATATAGTCCTTACTTTCCCATACTCTTCCCCCTTCTTGCTAACCTGAAGACTACCCTGTCCTCTCTATGAGCCCTTTGGAATTAATCTATCGTAGATTGAAAGTATGAAAAGATTCTCCATCCTCCTCCCCCTTAAATTTCGCGGAAGGAGGTTACTGGAACTTTCTTGGAGGTATGCATGCCATTTACGCCTTGACAACCCCATTAGGAGTTTCCTTCCCTCCAAAGTTTTGAGAAATTTTGCTATACACCATCCATCCCCGTTTGAGACTTTCCTCACAGAGTCCTCCAACTCTACCACTTTTTTCCCTTCCCCGTCTGCAAAAAAGCCCACACTTTCAGTCCCTTCTTCTCATGCCCCTCCTTTTTAAGTTGGGACAGGTAACTAGGCTCGCCCGTAAAAGTCGGGTTCCCCCGATCTGATGTCCAACAACTGGTAAAACCATCCAGCCTTCCCCCCCCTGCTTTCTTCTTCCAAATCCACTTTTGGAACTGGTATTGGAATTCCTTCAAAGACGTTTCCTTTTTTCTGATGTCCCTTTCCACTTATGACGGCTTGCTCTCCCCAAAAACACCCTTTTCACTCTCCGTCGGTGACTCGGATCTAAACCATTATATTAAACACACCCTCCGCAGACCAGCCCTTTTTTTACTTTCCTATATATGTCAAATCCCCACATTCCTTCTCGTTTCTTCCTCTTCCTCCCCTCCTTTCCGCTTTCATCCCAACAATGCTGTTTTCTTTGTTTTCGCCTAAAACCTTCGTGCTTGCAATCTTTACTCCCAATATTAAGACATTACTCCCCCAAAACCCACCCTCCTCCCCCTCTTTCCAATACCTTATAAACCCCTCACCAACTCCTTTCCCTTCCTCCTTTTTGTTTTTGAGCTAGCTGGTGAGGTTTCTCCGGTCTTTTCCAGTTGTTATGGTCTGACCTAAATTTTACTTTTTGGCGTCGAGAAGATTTTATCTCCCTCGTTTTTTCTCCTTTCCCCCCGATCGCTACTAACAAAGAACTTTCGGTCTTGCACTCGTCTAGGTTTTGACCCAGAAGGTAATTGCACCTATATGGTTCCTTTGGTGAGGAATTATTATATTCAGTATTTTGAGGTTTAAGGTCCCCCAACCTTAATTCTATCAGCGTCTCTCCCGCTTCCCTTTGCACATTTTTTTTTTTTGTTGCTTCGGGTGTGGTAAGTTGTTTGGGAACAGTTCTCACTCCAGTATTTTTTTCTTACTGATCTTCTGTCACTTCCCCCCCGTAACACGTTTTTGAGTTTTTCATCTCGTGCGTCTCTTCTGTATGTGTTTTGCCTTTTGTTGGATTTCTCTAGGGCGGTTTCGCCTTGCCCGTTTGTCCTCAGATTGTTCAGACTCTTTCTTTGATGTCCTTTATTTTGTTTTTCTTTTTCCGCCGTTCATTGTAAATGTGAAGTACATGTGGAGGACCTTTTCTTTGTTTGTTGTAAAGTATCCATTGGATGGATGTGAGATGGAGGGCACAACACTCATCCCAACCAGGGATCACCACATGAGTTGAAGGAGCCGAGACGGGTGTCGAGGTTCGCCTCACCCTCCAGGTATGAGGTTTCCCTATTAAATCCTTTTACTCCCCATTTCTTTAGTCGTTGCCGAAGCTGTGGTCTCAACTTTCATTTTAGTATTAGATTCCACATTTTGAGACCTTTTTCCGGGCAGGTAGTTAGTTCTGTTTCCCTTCTTTCTAGGGTCTTATGGACGGTTACGATGCCCATGTACCGCCTAGGTCATTTTGCCTAAGCCCTTTCAGATCCTTCCCCCCGCCACGCCCTCTTCCAATCCCTGATCGAATTCCAATCTCCATCGCCCCACCATTCACCAGATCTTAGATCCCATGTAAAGCAAACGCGATGGGATGTTCGCTACCAGGCTGTGCCTCCTCTTGTTCACACCCTCCTTGAAGGTCTCCTCTTTCGGTTCGTGGCGTTTGGTCCCCTTAAGTCCAAAAGAGGGGCGACCTGCGAAGGACAGCCTGCGCGACCCTGCCGGCTTTCTCTCTCTCGACTTTTGAGAGTTTTTGTGTTCCCCTCTTTTTTCTCCCTGTTTCTGGACTAGAGAGTCTCAGCGTATTCGTCGGAGATAGTGGAATTACGCTTCCTGTAGATCTAACTTTCCCCTGCTCTCTTTCTTTCCTTATGGCTTATCCCCCCCTGTCCGTCCTTTTTGTCCTAGATTGAGCGTTCTACAAAGCCCTGGTTCCCCCCTTCCCTTCTTCAATGGTGGTGAGGATTGAAACACCCCCCCACCTAAACTTTTTGCGGAGTATTGAACCCCGTTACCCTTTCTGATTGCGATTGGCCCGGCCGGTTTTTCTCGATCTTCTCTTCTTCTTTATGTTCTAGACGGCGGCAAGGTTGACCCGATACGGACGTGTGGTCAGAGCGGTGTAAAAATCACGAGTTGGGCGCCGTGAGAGACCTGTGCCCGGGCAAGGCCTAGCGGAGTTTGACCCCTTCTGTCCTGACCCATTTGGCGTCTGTTTCCCTTTTTCCAGACGGGCATGAGGTCTCTTTCACATAGTAGGATTTGGATTGCATACCAATTCTAGAGGACCCCCGTCCCTTCTTTTTTTACTGCGTGCCAATCTCTTTTCTCCTGTTCCATTTCAGTCATTCCCCTTTAAGTTAACTGGTTCTCTGTCGTATCGTTTTTGACATGCTCCCTTCCGCCCGTGCTCCTCCTCTTTTCAGAATGAAAGACATGCGTCCTTTTAGTTCTTCTGGATTGCCGTCCACAGGCGGCTCACTTTCTTTGAGGGTTTGGGTGGTGGGCTTGCGATTAAGGTCAGTTAAGTTCCCAGCGGCAATGGCATTTCCCCCTGTCTAGGACTGTTGAGGCGCTTGTCCACCTACCTCACCCTCTGCTCTTATGCTCTTACCCTTACCCCTTTTTAACCTCCCCCCTCTTTTTTGTTGTTTAGATTCGGCTGTTTAAGGATGTGACTCGCATGAGTCCCAAATCAGTGTTGCTTCCTCTTTTAATCAGCCAGTTAAGCTGATTCCTGTCATTGAACTCCGCCCTTCCCAACTTTCCTTCAGATAAAAAGAAGTCCCCCCTTTCCCCCTCTTTGCTACGATGTGAGTCTCACCGAGACCAGCCCATCTAAACGCATTTTTCTGTCAGGCCCTGAACTGGAGGTTACCATTTAAGGGACTTAATATGTCCCCCAAACCTCGCGTCCTTGAAGTCCCCAGTTCACCCTAACACGTTTTTTAATTAATGCGCACTAGCGTCGACCGCTCTTGTAACAACCCCCCAAGACCCTACTACTCCCAGCGTTGGTGCTGCCTCTGCGACCTGAGTCCCTCCTCTCTTGGATCAAGCTACCTAATGCGCTTCTCCCTGGAACCTTTTCTCCGAGCAAGCTCTTTTGATTCAACCCCTTTCTTAGAGTATTCTGAGAAGACCCCTCAGCTTTTCTTTCCCTTCCTGACCATCCTGTCCTTCGAGTGTCTTTCCTCCGTGACGGCGTCTTCCTCATAGATATCGGCCCTCTTCCAGCTAAGGCTTCCCCCTTTTCCTAGCTCTCTTATTTCCAATGTCCTCCCCTCCCCCTTTTCTTGTTTTTTTTCTGATCCTCACCCCCTGAGTCAGTGAGGGTTACCCCACTTCCTTTGTAGATACGTTCCCCATCGTCCAGTCCGACGGGTTCTGAAGACAGTTCGAGTTCCTATTCTTATCTTTTAGTTTTTCGAAAAATATTACTACGTTTCTTACTTTCACTATCCTTTCCCCCTCCGTCTGCTCCCCGCTTCCGGCGATCCTCGCCTTACTTTTTCCCCCCCACTCTCAAAAGGTCGTAGATTTTCCTCCTATAAACGATTTCCCCCCGGCCCCCCCGGGCTTGTCCTGGCCTGCTTTTTTTCCCTGCCGCTCCTAAGAGTATTTGGCCTTAAAGGGCCTCCCGCCCCGCCACATCGCATTCTTGAATAACCTTAATTATTTTATACGGACGTATTTCGAATCCTCCTCCCCCGCTTTTTTTGAATATTCCTCGAGCGGTTTTTCTCCTGTTTCCTTCCTTTTTCGGATTGAGTCGATCTTAGTGTACTTTTTTTAGTATGGGAGGTATCCCCTCCTTTTTGGTATGCAAAAATTTCCCCTGCGTAGTTTTTTTATGGGTAATCTTCCGTCCATAATCTAGTGCTAAAACATTCTCCCCTGCCCTCCTGAAATTTTTCGATGACTGCTAAGTATATCTTTCAATCTTGAACACAGTCTTCTTGCAAGCCCCCAGGGAGTTATAACTTAATGCTACGTGGATTCTCTCCCCCTTCCTCGACCCCTGTCTTGTACCTAACCTCAACTGGGTTAATCTTGTAGCCCTATTCACCATCCCCCAGCATGACCATTTACCCAAAATCCTGTCTCCCAATAATCCACCTCACTTCCCGTCAAATTAGCTTCTATTTATTTCCCTCAATGCCCTCCTCTCTAGCCCCGTCCCCGTTCTCCCCCCTTATGCCCCCCACCCACCTGGCACCTCCATAAACTAGGCATCCGCCCAAACCTAGTTCCATTTGCCCCACTATGGTGTCACCTATTTCAAAGACTTCGCCTTTATTAGAGCGCCCTGTTCCCAACCCATATTACAAAACCTTTTAGCGGAAAACACCCATTCACCAATTATATCTTGATGTACGACCCCAACCTCCTCGTACCCCCCCTCATAAGGCTCCCCTAAGATTCACATAACCTCGTCACAGACAAAAAGGACTTTCTTCAAGTCTTTCAAATGATCCCCATTACCTCCCCCCAAATGAGTTAGTCTTCGTGTTTTTGTTCTAACCAACGATTGCTTGCATGCCTTCCTTCCGCCAAAATACTTACTTTTACCCCCCCCAACAAAAACCCAAACCTCGAACTCCTCAAACCGGAGACCACCCCCCTAACCCCCTTCTTTTTCTTTCCCTCCTCCTAATCTGTTTGTTGAGTGTCGGTTGAGGGGGTTTTTATACGGTATTTGCAGAGGTGTTCTTTCTTTGTTTGTTGTCCGGTCCTTCTTAGATCGTTTGTTAGAAGGTTCCAAGTTCAGAGTTTAGACTCCTCTCTTCCTTAACCTCCCCTTCGGTATGAAGGCTCAGGGTTTTCCTAAGGATGACCAGTACGGAAGTTGGTTGATGGACTTATTTTTATATGAGATTTTTTGGTTTCCTCTCCTTCCTTTTTATACGCCTCACTCGACGATTTCTAATGGGATGGTTGGTTTTTTTTGGGTGCGTCATCAGGGGGTGTATAAGTTTGTGAAAGGCGATCATAAGACCGCCCCGTACCTTTTCTGTCATTATGAATACCAGTTCCACCATTTTTTGCGTTTCAGATGGCGGTTTGTTGTGCGTTGAATGTTTATGTTCTTGGGTCATAACTGGTCTTCGTCTTCAGGTCCGTCTGAGGTACTTTCCGACTTCTGTCTTTAGTGCCGGCTAATTTTTGTGGATGTTTTTCTTTTTTTGAAGTGCATTTGCTGAGTAATTGGAGGACGGGAGTTTGTTTAATGGACCCGAAATTGGGCCGGGCGGGGGTTCGAGCGACATTACCGTAGATAACAAGTTTTTCTTTGAAGGAAAGTATAAAGGGTCTTTGGAGCGTTAGGAAGTCAACTAGCGTTCGGTACCGTCCTTTTACCCCCCCAGCCTTCCTCCCATTGCTTTTGGTCGGGAATTCCTGATTGGTCATCTCGTCAATGATCCTACTTCTCAACCATCCCCTTGTCTTCAGGGCAGTGGTAGTTATTTTTTTTAGCACTAAGTGAATGCGGTCTTAGGACGGTTCAGAGACAAAGTTGCTACTGGTTCATTTCACCTCCTTTATCCCAAGACCGCCCCCCCCCTCGTCCCCCATTTCCTCCCCCTCTCCCTTGCGAAACCGATGACCCCAAGCTCCTTCTCCCCCATGTTTTTAAAAGTCCAAGGGAGGATATAGACTGTCCCCATACCCCATGAGTCCCCTTCCGGATCCCCCCCGAGGAATTTATTAACGCTTGATGTTTCTTTTCGGTTTGTCACAATAAAGTCAAAGATGGTCTCCTTCTGCGCCTTGCTGACCTGCAGAGCCCCCGCCTGGATCAGCATGGAGATATCCAGCCTTACTGCGAGTGGGTGTCCCCATATTAGTGCCTGGAACTGACTTTCGTTTCTCTCCTAATTCGGATGCCCCCTCTATGTGCTCTTACGCAGGCATTGTAATAGATATTCGCAAGACCCCAATTAACCGCTTTTCTTCCTTCACGGAATCCACCTGCTTTCCCCTTTTACTCGAGTCGCGTATATCCCACCAACTCTGGTTTTTTGAAACCCGCCCCCCCTTCAATGTGGTTTTACCACCCCCCCCCCAAACACGCCAAGGGCTTTTCTATACTTTTTATGCACCTGACAGACTTAGAGTCGCTCTTTTGATTAGGTAACGGATTGAAGCTGGGTCGAGAATAGATTTGATTCTCTCAGACCCTTACCTGTGAGTCCCCCGTCCTTCTCTTTTCATCGAGAGTCCTGATGTTCCCATCGGACCCAGAAATCCTGCTGTTTTGGCTCTTCTATCCGAGGCCTGCTGTAAATCCCTTTGTTTCTTGAAAAGTAGGGCCCCCTTGGGCCTGATGTTCCAATTTTGAGAAGGCTCATATTTTCTTGCACCCTTTAGTCCCATTATCAGCTTTGTTTTTCCCAATCTTTTTTCCTTCCTGCCGTTCGTTGCATGACCGTTGTTCCCAGTATTTTTCCTATTAATTTGTTCACCCTCTGAGTAAACGTGGTTACCGTGGCAAACTGAGTTGAGTTGTGTCTTATCTACCATGTAGCTTCTTCCCTTTATTACTCGCCTGTTCAGGGACCTGCCCCTCCCCTTTTCTTCCCCCGATTTGGAGGTCTCGGGGTGGAGGGAGAAAATCTTGATCACATTCGTTTTGAGGGTGGGCTGCTTTTTTGGTAAGCGTGTCAGTGTCCGTTGATGCTTATTCCTCCTTGACTACTGGCCTGAGGCGATTGTCCCAACTGCCATTGATTTGCTTCTCTCCCAGCTACACCCCTCCTATTTTAATACTCATCCAGTTGTTTTGAAGATTACTTATGGTCCTTATGTGACTTGCCCATAAGAGCAATCCTTAGTGTTAACCTCGCTCCTCCCGTAGCAAGATTCTGAGACCATTCTCCCTGATGGAGCCCGTTTCCCATGATTCTGTATAAAAAGCAGTTTTCCCCAACCCTCCCTCATGTTTTATCCTTCATGTTTTCCATCTGAAATCCCATCGTCTGGCATGTTATTTCGTTTTACAATGTCGAGTAAGTATATTCCCCTCCACCCCCCCCCTCTCCCCCCCTGACGGAAGTCCCCCCTTTCCCCCCCTTTTACCACGTTTACTGAGCCTGTTTGCCGATCTCACGAGAATTTTTTTTTACCCCCAGTTTCGCCCCGGTCTCGAGAACTCGTGGTCCCTAATTCGAATTTCGTCTCCCCTCTACTCTCTTTCAAGCTACCCTGATTTTTCTATTGAGTCCACGCCCATTTATCTCCGGTTCATACGAGAGATAGCATACACCCCTTCCCTTTAGAGTTAATTCCCTTCCTCCACCTGAGCTTTTTCTGTTTACGTTTTTGAATATCATTCTTGAGTGTTTAGGGTACAGTGCGTGCTTTAGATCATCTCTCTCTCTTTTATCGCCGGATGTCCCATCATCTCTCTCCCAGGCGTCAGTTTTTCTCAAAGTCTCCTACCTTTCTTTGTTTTTCTTGATCTCACCACCTTTATCGGTGGGTTTCAACACTTAAGCCCTCTGTCCCCCCTTCAGCATTGTGATATTACATTAAGCACGAAGAGAGCGTCCTATCTTCGGGTTCGTTCTAGAATTCCTCTTTCTTCTTTATTAACCTTGTCTTTATTTCAAGATTTTTTTTTCCTTTTGTTGTTCCGTTTCATCTTTCCCCCCCCCCATTTCTCAACGGTCGATCTGTAAAATATAAAGGTCTTCTATCCACTTTTTCTTCCTATGCGGTCCAGAGTAGTATGAAGACAGAGGGTAGTGCTGTATAGTTTCCTACAGTCCAATCCTGATCTGCCAACCTTCCTTCTGGTTTCTTCCACTATTCGGCTCAATGGTTTTGGTCCGCTCTCCGAGAATTTTTTCTTACCTGGGATCTTCCTGTTGAATGTTTCTTCCTTGAGATTCGGTTTGTGTGACTTGGCCTTCCCTTGGGAGTTCTCATGAATTTTTTTCTGCAAATGACTTCAAGTCTTTTTGGGCATATACACCGTTCCCATTCGATATCACGTAGGTCTACCCCAGTCTCCCCAGAACACCTTTTATGTAATGATCTCTGTATCTGTGTAAAGATGCCCCCAGCTTCGCCCCTCATCCCTGGGGGAAGGGTTACTGGTTTGATTGCTGTTCTGAGTTCCTTTCCTCTCGTCCCCCCTCAACCGTTCGTTTTTTCCATAGAAAGGGTGAGAGTCCTTAACCTTGTCCCCCGTGCCCCTTCCCCCCCCTTTACCCACAGCCCTTTCAATAACCCCTCTCACAATTCTTTTCAAGGGAAACCCTAGCCGTGCATAACCATTTTAATTCTAAGGAGGAATTGTCTTACTTTTTTCCCCCTGCTCTTTCTCCTTCTTCTTTCCCTCCCCCACATGGTCCCACACGAACTAGTTCATCAGCACACCCACCTGTGTCCTATTTACAAACTCCACCAGGTTTCAATTATTGTCCAGACATCCCCCCCCTTAAAACGACGGGGACGCATTATGAATTATTTCCCCCCCAAGACACCTTCTTCCCACACCCGGCTTGGGACTTCACCACCACCCCAACCATTTCCAGTCCAGCGTAGCGGAGCGTCTCTAAACACCTTTTATTATAACCCCCCCTCTACATGTCATACCAGACATTTTAATCATACTCTAGTCCCTAACCACCTTACGTATAGTTCCCTCATTCGCCTCCCTTTACGCCCTACTTCTTTTCCGCGTAGCCCCTTTTTGACTGCTAACACTCTTGACCCCAATTTATCTCTCGACGACACCCGTATCCTAAGACCCCCCCCCCCCACCCCCACACCTCCAACTTTTTTCCCCCCTCCCCTTAGCCACACCTCCTCTCTATAGTTTTTCCTCTCATTTTTGTTGTCTGAGATTTGTGAGGTTGGTTTTTTTCTTTCGGTATTTGCGAGCTTTATTTTTTCTGTCATTCTCTGCTACGTTTGTCGTCGGGCGCAGCCTGCCCAAGAGGTGTTTAGCTCCACGACCTAGTTTCATCCCCAGTATTGAGGTATGCCCATTGCGGGGATACGTCTCTGACGGACTTACTTGTAAGGTTTTGTCTTGACCGCTACTCTCTCTTTTTTTTTTTCTCCATGAGTAGGGGGGTTTAAGGCTAATAAATAGTTCCATCCGTTAGACTGCGTAGATTGTGATTTTTTTTTTTTTTTTTATCCCTCGGGGTGTAATCAGTGTTTGGAACAGTGCTCCTCATACAGACGTCCCGTTTTTTTAAGGATAATTGAATACCAGCAACCATTGGTTCATATCCTTGTTTTTTTTGGTTAGGCCTTAGTAGTGGTCTGTGGTTTTTCATAAGGCGGTTCGCGTTTCCGTTCCCGTGCTGAGGGCCTTTAAGTGCGCCTACGGTGACAGTGGTGCTTCGCTTTTCCCCCCCCCCCCCGTGTCCCTTGGGTTTTGAGCTATGTGAGCCCCATTGGATTTTTTTCCCCACGGAAAGATTCCCTTTTCCTTCCGGTAGATGAGGCCAAATTATTACCAAGTTTCGTCAGTCGCATTTCGACAGTTTTGTTTTTTCCCGTCGTAGAACTAAACGTTTTCTGACAGTGTTCATCGTCAGTAACTATTAACCATTTTGGATTTCAAGTCCAGTCTTTTTCAATTTCCCCCTTCCTACTATCTGCATCACTTCCAACTGGCTTATGCGGCAGGTTTTTAGTGGTAGCAGATTTTCATTCTTTCTTCGGTATGGCCTTTAGATGACCCTAGCCCTCTTTCCATTTGCACCAACCCCCCCGCTACATGCCCCTTGGAAGACTTTCCCACACGATCGCATCCATTCACAATCCCGCAACCCTACAAAACCTCTCTTCTCTCCCCATCACTCCCCCTTTCTCTTCGATTTTCCCCCGACCATGTTTTCCCGTAATAGTTGATTACCCAAGACGGACTTTCACAAATATATTTCGTATTGCCTCTTCCCTCCCCCAACCGTACTCGGGGTCTCCAGCTTTCCCCCTCCCGCCGGCTTACCTCCTCCGCCTCCGTGGATCCCGCCTGTAGTGAGTTCCAGATGCCCTTTTGAGATTTGGTTCAGGTTCTCCCCTCGAATCTTAGCCAGCTCTTCTTCTATCGTTCCCGCCGGAATTGACTCTCGATTTCTCTCTGACCAGACCCGATAGCGCTCTTATTTCCCGGTTTTAAAGGATTCCCACCCGTTTTTGATGGTCCGGATGGATGCCCTTTTTTTCCACCCTCCTTCTCAATTTTTTTAGGATCTAACCCCACCGCCGGGCTTAGCTGAGATACGTGGTAACCTGACCCCTAATGGCTCTCTCTCTGATTTATTCCTTTTGTACGCGTCCGACTTCCTCTGATGAGAGCCCCGGCCGCCTTTGAGTCCGTCCTCTCCCTTCGGTGAACTCTTTTTTTCCTTTGCGGAACAACGACCGCTCTGGTTAGTCGGAGACTCCTGATCGATCCCTCTTCAACAGGGTAAATTTGTTGTTTGTTTCTCACCATGTCGCTTCCCGGTCTCCCTTCGATGCTTCTTGTAATAGTAGGTATTTCGGACACTCCAATCGCCCGGATTGGACCCCACCTGCTTTTCTCTTATCTTTTTAGTTCTGACAGTTTCCCTTCTTCTGTTTATATGTCTAGGCTTTTCTCACCCGTTGTCTTTAAATGTGTTCCTTACCGTCGCTTTTTTTTCTTGCCGTATTTCCTTTCGTTATTAGTCAAACAACACTGACTCCTCGCTTCGATTTAGTCTAGGGTAGTTACCCCAATGTGTTAAAATGAGGTGAGTTTTGATGCTGTAGCTTAGGTTCATTTAATTCCCAGGGAGAACGTCCTATCCTCTTTTAGACTGCTTAGTGCAACAAATACCTCCTCCTGAGTCTTAATTGGTTTT
>Ga0179591_1260229_pt1 | contig 12337 bp, 13 predicted proteins | sample CZOMad2_1_08_16f_FD_182891 | JGI IMG/M metagenome (GOLD analysis project Ga0179591, IMG submission 182891) | Vadose zone soil fungal communities from Angelo Coast Range Reserve, California, USA - CZOMad2_1_08_16fungal (PacBio error correction) | ecosystem: Environmental > Terrestrial > Soil >... | reverse complement strand
CCACTTTCCACGTGAACGCTAGAAATCTCCCCCTGTTGCCTTCCCTCGGAGTATGAAAGACCCCCCCCCACCTTTTCCCCCCTGTCCCCTGTGCATTACCCCAAGGAACACCCGCAGACCCGGTCGTAGTCGTCAATTTCGATGGACGTTCCTTTTCAGGATGAAGCAAGGCTACTGAGTGTTTGGACGGCACACGAAGGAAGGAGCATGCGCATAGTTGCAGCTCCACCCTTAGGATTTTCATCCCTTGCCCCCCCTAGTACTTTTAAACTTCGTAAGCCCCGGCGCATGAAAACCGGGAATGGTTACTTTCTCAAATATCACCGGAAACTTCCCTTCGAATCGTTTGACCCTACCACACCTGGGTGTTGTCTTGAGACTGCCAACCGATTTCAACTGTTTGGCCCCCACTTCCTTTTTCTTCATGGTTACTCGTAGTTACAAAACTTGGCTGGGCGTCAACCCAAAGCCCTCAGGTCCGTAGTGGCTCTGCCACAAAGAATTCAAGTACCTTTTTTTTTCCCTGCTGTTCCTCAACTCAGTGTCCTCCAGGCAGGCCACTGTGCAAGCGTCAACGGCCTATTCAAAGGCAATTGCCCCTCACCCCTCTGCCCCCCAACGGCCTAGGCATAGTCCTTTGCGGCAAGCGACACTCCAAAAATATGTCACTTCGAGCCGGTCCCATTTCGCCCCTTCGTTTTTCCCTTTCCTTCCAGGCAGGGCGACGGAACCGTCCCAGCGCCAGACTTCGTGGCGAACGTTCTTATTGCTTTTGTGGTTGTGTGTTTTGTGTTTTTTTTGTGTTTTGGTTGATATGCCCTGACCCGCCGTTGCCCTTGGAATCCCGACGTGTCTGTTTACGGGATACGCCCCCCCCTCCCTCTCCCCGATCCGTCCGTAATGATAGGGGCCCCTCCCGATGTATCTATGGGACGTCCGGATGTCTTAGTCTCGGTGGCCATCTAGTTTCTTTTTTAGAGTGTTTTCTTCCGGTCGGGCTAAGAAAGCTTTCTCAGTTCTTCTCCTTTTTTGGTCTGCAAGGGGGTGTTTTTGATTCCGCGATTTACCCGTAGATTCCTTCTCTCTTTCCCATAGTGATTAAGTTTGCAAGGCCGAAGGTTTCAGGATTCTCCTTTCCCCCGCCGGGTGTGGTTTTACTCTGTTCTTTCAAGAGCCTGCGTCGTGGTGTTTACCTCTGACTGGTATCACCACTGCCCTTTCCCGCGTACCCCCCCCCAAACCCCCCCCCCCCCACAAACCAACACACCCCCCCAACCACCCCCAAACCCCCCCCCCCCCCAACCCACACCAAAACCCACAACCCCCCCCCCAACCCCCAAAAAACCAAAAAAAAAACAACACACAAAAACAACCACCCCCCCCAAAAAAACCCACCACACCCCCCCCCCCCCCACCACCGCCCCCCCCCCCCCCCCCCCCCCCCCCCACCCCCCCCCCCCAAAAAACCACCCCCCCCCCAAACCCCCCCCCCCACCCCCACTCCCGGATTTCTTTAGTGTTTTTCCGGTCGAGGTGGCCTCGAGACAGAGCAGGTGGCTGCCATATCGCCTTTCCTTGACGCCCAACGTTCCCTTCAGATTTCGCCCCGAACCAGAAGATGCTCAGAAAGTTTCTGCCTGGCGTACTAAAGAAGCCTTTCGGCCCCCCAGGCTGTAGAACGGTTCCTTTCTTCCCTGTGTTTTTACAATAGGGGTCTTTCTGTCGCTGCGCTCACGCAACTACGTGTCCTCTCTCTCGGCTAAGACAAGTAGTCCCTTCCTTCTTTACCATCTCAAGTCTGACACTTCCTGTTGCCGTACGCAGTCGCGTGGCCCAAGGTCTCACACGTCGACTCTCCTGCAGTTGATCCTTGTCACCAACCCTCTCCTTTTTTTCTTTGATTTCTAAGAGACCTTTTCCCCCCAATCCCGATTCCTTGAAACCCCCAACCTCACCCCGGGGCGCAGGCCCCCCTTTTCCCGTAAAAGCAGGAATGTTTCCCCTTTCTTTCCTAAATCTAGCTGTTTTGTTGACCTCTTCTATTTCCCATCCACATGAACCTTGGTGATCCGATCGCAGACTGCTGATTGAATCCGACCCCGTGAGCTTTTCCCTTCTCTTCGCCCCTTTCTGGTGACCCCCGAGAATTTGTGTGCCTTCAAGACTATTACCCAGCGCCCTGTTTCACCTGCCCCTCCACCCCTCTTCACCTCTTTTTTTTCGTTCGGCCTCTTTCCGTCCCTCTGCGAAAAGACCAGCCCCCTCCCGCGCAAAGACGTTTTTTCCCTTTTTTACGGGCTGGCCTCAGCGCCCCCTCGAAAATGGGGGGCGGCGCTCACATCCGTGTACAAAATGTCCCTTTTTTCTTCTTTACCTCCAGCCCAGTGTTCCCCCGGGCTTCCACCCTGTGAGATACAATTGGTTACGTCCCACCTTAACAAATACGGACCTACAGGCCTTTGTCCCCTTCCCCTTGGGGTCCTCCTGTTTTCCGACCATTCGCTTTTATCCAACGCCGGGCTTCCCCCACGTTGAGAGAGTCCACACTGTCCCCCCCTCCCCTCTTTTCCTGTCGAGATGGAATCCCTGGACCCCAATCTCGTAAAGGGAGTCCACCTTAACCCTATTCTTCAACCGACCTCTTGAACGCTCTTCCGCACGAGGCATGACCTTAAAATGCTATCTTATCAATCCCTTATTTTTTCCGGTAAGCAGTGACTCTAGCGGCAAGCCCTCCCCATTTTCTGATCTCTCCTGTCTTTTTGATTCGACCTGAATACATATGAATTCGAGAACTTTTTTTCTTCATCTTCGCTCAGCTAGTGGATTTAGACTCCTTCATCCGTTTACTCTTTTCACCTATGTGAAGACCTCAGGACCTCGGCTGGGCTCTTACAGGCAGCCCCCCCCTCCTGCCCATATATGTTGGCCGTGGGGTGGTGTCATACTGTCAGGCGGGTTTGCCACCGACCCGGTTGACCCCCCAAGCTATCCCTGGGGGGAAGACCGCTCACTTTGGATCCGAGTCTTGGGATTGACCCTGCGAAGGCCACCAGACGATTTTTCGGTGGCAGGGTCTTTTTTGGGGGTTTTTTTTTTTTTTTTTTTTGGTTGTCTGGATGGGTGTCGATTCCGAGCTTGATTGGGGTTGACTGGACGGGTCTCCTGCCCTTCGTGAAGCGCCGGAGACGACTTCCCCCCCCTCCCCCCTCCTTGATCGGCTGAGACCCATTTGCCCGTTCCCTGCGCGGTCGGACCAGATTCTCTTAATCACTCGGCCCTACTTTAGAGACTGAACCCCAACCTACCTTTTTTTGTCTCCGGCAGTCTGCTTACCACCTCACGGAGACGGTTCCCGGCCTCCCCCCGCCGAAACCCTTGTCGTCCCCTAATCGTCGAGTTCGTAGCAGACCCGAAGAAGAGGTCACAGAGGGTCCCACCTTCCGTTTTTTAAGCCCGTTGAGGCCTGTCTTCTTTGACTCCCCGAGCTTCCGCGGCGGTCGCTGGACTGGCAACGGCATCCCTTTAGTTTACATTATCTTTCTAATTCGCCCTCCCATGGAGTTTTCTACTAGCTGATCTCTTTCGGGATGCCCCCAGCAGTGAAATTTTCCTTAAGGCGCCTCACTTGTCTTTCCCTAAAGGCCTGCCGTTTGAGATTCTTGTACACACCCGAGCAGCTCTAGCTCTGTTTGCTATTGCTTCCCCTTGATTTCTCCGGAACTGTCCTCCTAAAAAGGGGTCGATTGGGGCCTTTTCATTAATCCCCCCGACCATATGGTCCCTTCTTCACCGTCCCGTCGTCTCTGCAATCCAAACCCTTTTTTCGCCCCCGGTTTTTTCCTGGTTCAACCTGCAGCTCGTGGATAGCACGCTTCGCATTCACTGTGTCCCCATATGTTCCCCTCATCGAGACCCCCCGCCATAGGCGCTATCGCCCTCGACCTTCCCCACCCTTTGCCCAAGAGATCTTTTTCCCCCCCCCCCCTTTTGTAGAGAATTTTTTCCACGGTTTTGCCCGATGGATGGGGATTGTCGAGGGGTCTCTCCCCCCCCTAACCTTGTGTAGTTTTCACCGTTTCCCCCTTTTCCACTGTGTGACTTCCCTGGCGTTCTCTGCGAGAGATGCAACCCTCCCCTTTTCTTTATTCTCTTTCTTTGAACTAACCCGGTCACAGCGAGGGGTTCTTCTTTCATGGCTTTCCTTGAACCTACCCCATCCTGGTCGGCGGAATTGGACAGCCAATTTTCCCAACCTTTTCCTGCCCGTCAGGGGACCTTTAAAGGTACTGTCTAAGACGCCGCCCCACTCGAAAAGAGTGACTCCTGATTCGACGCGTTGCAGGTTGTCCCCCCCAGCTCCTCCCGTTACTTCCCCATTCGCCAACAGTCCCTTTAGGACCGAAGGGTACGTTCCCTTTTTCTCCACCGATCTCTCCCATCAGCCGGGTAATCCCACCCGCCAGGATTGATAGACGAAGATGAACACGCTGCGTGTGTTCCCCCCCGCAGCAACTTGCCCAGTTCATTCTTCCCCCCCAAGCGTCTTTGATCAGCAGGTGTTTCGTTAAGTAGAAGCACGGTTTCCCACTTCTTTTGTTCCCCCTTTCCCCAAACGCTGGTGAGTGTAGTCGCCCTACTACGATGACAGCGCCCCCTCTTTCAGGTGGTATCTTCCTTGCGCTGTTTCCCTTGCCTTCCTGGGGTCCCTCAGGACAACGGCGTACTGCTTTTCCCCCCTTACGGGGTTTTTTCCCCTCTCCCCTTTTGTCCCTCCGCTGTCTTTCAGCATGCCGTATGTCCGAAGCGCCAATTCCCCTGCACATCTTGATGCTAGTCCGCGTCACCGGTTTTAGGATTGTTGTACAGGACTCCAGCGACCTCTGAGCTTTCCAGTCCGATTCCCTCACCATACAGATCTCTTCCCTCGCAAACATATACCTTCACCCGGTCCCATTCCTTTTGAACGCCGCCTTTCCCCCCAGCCCCCCCAACTTGAATCCTTATCGGGACCCTCAGAGCCACCTGCTTTCTTCATACCTTTTCGTTGGTCCGGACTTTCAAGAAGTCCTACCCGCGCAAAGTTCTACCCATCTCTTCCTTTTTTTAAGCATGCCCCCCTAGTAAGGGCAATATACACGAGGCGCTTCCCGATCCCTGCTAGAGCCCCCCGACATGAGGCTGAAGGCCCCAAGAAAAGGGAGACAATTAATCCGCTCCCCCTACTTCAGGACATCCCCCATAGCATCACACTGATTCTGCAGATCGTGCCCTCTAGAAATCTCTTCCCGCTCATTGCCGCCCCACCCGCCTAGACTGTTTTCCTACTACTGGTTTAGGAGCATCCTACTCTTTCCTGCTTTTTTGAAAACTTTCCTTTCCAATCAATCTGTTCTTTTAAGGTGTTTCTTCCCCCTCGGTTGCGGCCATTCGCGACGGCTTGTCTTTGTCGGTGTCTTATCTTCCGGAATCTTCCTTAGTTAGAGAAGAAGGTGTTTCCTTTCAGGGGACCCTCGAAATCCCCCAAGAACAGGGAATGACCACCTAGGTAGGGATGTCCCCTCTTATTTACGTTAATTACCCCTTCCCCCCTTCTGCAGGAGCCTTGGAGGCCTCCTCCTTCTTTTGTCTTCGCTTCAATTGCGCAGGACCATTTGGGCCTTCGACGTCCCCTCCACCGTGCCCTTTTTCCTTGAAGATTCCTACCTCTTTTCCCACTCCCGTTTTTTCACGTCCCTGCGTTTGCTCAGGGTCCTTTCCTTTCTCTCTTTTTTCCCGAGTTTCCTCTGCGCTTGTCTACCGCATCCCTCACAACCGATCTTTTAGTCTCTTTCCTTTTGCTTTTAACGTAGTTCCTTTTCCCTTTCCCCCCAGATTACTTGACCACGGAACTAGATCGGGGCGCGCGGACGAAGAGGGCATCAGAGACGTCTAACCCTGAAGGTCCTTCTCGGCTAATTTTCATTTTTCCCTCTTTCCTGTCTTTCCCCTTTGCACGTTTCTACATGGCCTAGCTTAAAAAAGACATCGACTGATCCTTTTTAGTTTCCCCATCCGAGAGCCGGCCGGGACTGTTTTACTTTTTCTTTTCCCCTGCGTCCCCTTAGGGGTTTTTTTTTTGGTCAATGGCCTCTAATGACGGGGCGAGACCGCAATGTAGCCGCCCCTCTGATTTTGGTGACACCTTTCTCTCCTTCCCCCAATCCGCAGTTCCTTGTCATTTCTTCAACCGTTTTTACTGCGTCCCTGCGCTCAGAACATTCCTGGTAGAGGCCTCGTCATGCCTTTCCATCCTTTTCTACGGGGTAGGCTCTTTTCCACAAACTCTTCTCCTCCTTCTTCGCTTAGTGTGAGTCGCGGCCCGGGACCCGATGGGCTCTCTCTTCCCCTATTTCCCCCCTTGTTCGAGTGCCCGCCCGGTAGAAAGAAGTTCGTACTTCAACATCTCGTCTATTTTCGGAGAAAGTTTTTTTTGTCCCCCCGTTTTTGCCTCTTCTCGGGCCCCCTCTCGCACAGCGTCCAGCGGAGATATTGGAAGACCATTCTGCTCGTTCCTCCTTCGGGAACCCCTCTCCTACCCGTCAAAACCTCCCCTTCCCCTCTTATCTTGGAAGTAGTGACTCCCGTCGATTCCCCAAAGACCGTTCCCCTTTCAAGTCCGCCCAGTCAACTAAAACCCCCACACAGTCTCCGCCTTACTTTAGTATGCTCTTTCCAGGACGGCTCTCCCCTGGAGTCGTGTTTCTGGTAAATATTTCCTCCCTCTCTTCCCTCCAGCCTTCTCTAACCTGAACCTTGTACCCCTACATCCTCGGCGTCCCCTTAACCTCCCCCCGAACACTCTGACTTCCCTCAGCTCTGCCCCAAACCGTCCCCCTTCCCCTTTCCCCCCAATCCCGGTTCCGCTGCCAGGCAGATTACCGCATCGCTCCTTTCACTTTCCCTTTTTTGGCACACCGAAATGCCCGGGAGTTTCAGTCCTGCCTCTCTCTGCTAATTGCTGGCAAGCAGATCACGAGGGAGATCTACAGGTCTTTCAAAAGCCCTTCCTCCAGTAGTAAATCTCTTTTCTTTTCACACTACCTTTCCCCATTTGTGGAGAGGTTAAGGAGAGTTGAATTTTTTTTTTTTTTCAAGGACACCATCGTCGACTGTCCCATCCTCTCTGACTGCCAATATTTTTGTTGTTCTGATTCTCAGATCCGATGCTTTGCCCTGGCGTCCCTTTCTTCTCCAGTCCTTTATTTACCTTTCTGTGACTCCTGCCCGACATGCAGGTTAATGACATCCCGCCAGATGAAGGATTGACCCTCTGTTTCAGATTTTTTTTCCTTCTCTTCTTTCTTTTTTGCCGCGATGCCCCGTACTGTTCCCCCGGAATTGGAGGTTGTACGCCCCCTCCCTCCCTCACGTGGTCGTGCCTCTTCCCTTCTGACCCTTATTCCGTTAGTGTCCTCGGTGAAAGACTTGTTTTTGATACCAGTTGTTTCTTTTCAAAGTAAAGAAAAACCCACCACCCATTTAGTTGTCCGTTCAGCTCCCTTCTTTCCCCCAATTGAGCTTACCAGTGGTAGTTTCTTTTCGGATTCCCCGTCACCGGTTGTTGCATCGCGTCTTTTTTTCGGGAGCTTGGTTCCCCCCTTCTTGGCCGTCGGTTGTGTAAGATTGCACCTGCTTCTACTCTTGTTCATTCCTTTTTCCATTGAACCCGTTCCCCTTCAGTCCCCCCCCCTTCTTTTCCCATCCGTTAATTCCCTTTATCTCAATTGAAGACTACGACTCCTTTTTTTTTTCTTAGGGTGTTGGCAAGCCCCCTCTTTCCCTATCACCGCGACTTGTGGGTGCAGGAATAGAAAACCCCTGGTCTGCCCCTATTCGTTTGATCCTTCTCCCAGTTTTGCCTCTTTGAATGGTTCTTGCTGTCCCCTTTTTCGACGCCTAGGTGCCGGGTCTCCTTTCTGGGGATCGCTCCACCTCTTTTCCTTCCTCTTTCTTTTGCCCTGCTAAGTTCTGATCCCCTTTGACATCTTAGTTTTAGAAGTCGTTTTTGCTTTGATTGCCCCCCCCCTTAACACCCCCTTGGTTGACCTCTCAGCCTGACCCGGCAACGCCAGTTTCTGCATCCTTGTTTTTCGACCTTAACGCCCGTTTTTCCCCTTCCTTCCCCCCTATTTTTCACTTTTATGGTCCTTCTTCGACCCCTTCCCAACGCGAATTTTTAAACTACGGATGGCTTGTTTTCCGCCTGACGGGGGACCTTTCTACCACTCCCCCCCTCAAAGGATTTTATTTTGGATCCTGGACGATGACTCCCCAACGGGCTTTTTTCAGTTCACATTTTTCGTTCCTTCCCCCCCACGATTTTTTTTTCTCCGCGAATCGATTTCCCTCTCTTCTCTCTTCCTCCCTTTCGCCGTCTCCCGACCCCCTTCTCACTTTTTTCTTCTGAACCTGTGCAATTCACCGAGAGCGGTAAATTGCTGCGCCAAAGCCAGTGGAGTTGAGCTTCTTCCTCTCCCCCCCCTGCCATTAAGGGTATTGTCCTTCCCTGACTACGCTCCACACATCTTTCCCTCTTTTCTGTGCCCTTGGTCGAACCCTTTGGAATTCCATTGAACTGACCTTGACCCCCTTCTTTTCTTCTTTATACAGTCTGGCTACCCACTTATTTCCTCGCATTTTTCTGCTGTTATCGCCAGAAAAAGGGTTGTTGATTGGCCGAGAGCAAGAAAAACCTCACTTCTGCCCCCCCTAGTTCTTCTTCCTGCATAGGAAATTCCCCTCCTCCCTTCCCCCTCCCTCCCCTCCCATGTGATAGATCCCTTTGATCGACCCCTCCCGGAATGAGTTCCTTAAAGATTACCCCAACCGCCTTCCTTCTCCCTTCTGACACATTGAACATATGCAGACCAAGTTTTTCTCCCCTTTTCATGCCCCCGCCCATCTTTGCTCCTTCATTTTCCACTTCCCCCGAAAGAAACTGACGTAGTAGTCATTCTTATTCCAAGTCATTAACAGGATTGGCCCCCCTCCTCTTTTTCTTGTGTCATAACGACCCCGGTTGACGAATGCGTCACTCTTGTTTAAGAACAGTTAAACCTTGTCCCCCTTTGTTGTGAAAAATTTTTCTCTTTCTCTTTCCCCCCTTGCGCAGGCCCCCACCCTTTGACGTTTCATCCTTTTTCAAAAATCCCAGCCCTCCCCCTCCCGTTACGCTATAAAAGCCCCCCCTTGGGTGTCTTTCCGGACCCTGCCCCCGGTTCACCAAAAGATCCTGACCCCATGAAGTTCATCCTTTCCCCTTCTCCTTTTTCCCTAGCCTCTTTAACTCCCTCGGCGCGCGTCAACCCCCCGCCCAGGGAATGCTTGTCGATTCAAACCACCTCCCCCTCTCCTAGTTCCCTACAGGCCGTTTCCCTCCTTTTCGCCTTCGATGTAACTTCTGGGCAATTCCCGGTCACGTATATCATGCTTTTCCCTTTTCCCTGGAACCCCACCCCCGGAACCTTCCGCCACTTTTCCCTTCCTCCCTTTCAGGACACTACCTCCCCCAACTCTTTTGCCCCTTGATTAGCGGTGTCAGGGTTTAGAAAATTGTGGCGGGCCCCCCACCTCCCCCTTTAACCAGTTCCAAGAATCCCCCTTCCCTCCTTCTTTCGAACTTTTTTTTTCTTCTTTGGCCTAGCTGGCTAGATCTACCGAGTGGATCTGCTTCCCTACCGTCTCATCATTAACCTCTCCCCCTTTTTTTGGTCCGTTCAGGGCTGGAAACCTTTCGTAGCTATTGGTTAAGGTGATGGAGGAGTTCCGGTCAGTGCCAGTCCTTTCTCTTGTCTTTTTGTTTTTAGACCAGAAGAGGCGCTGCGAGTGCTTAGGCCCATTTTAGGTCTGTGGCGTTTCACCTCGGTACTTGGTATAGTACGTCGTGTTCTCCTTTTTTTTGACCCAAATCCCCCTTGAGCTTGACCGTCCTTTTTCAGGGCCCACGCGTTTTTACCGGATGCATTGACGTTGGGTTTTTCCTTCTGTAGGATTTAACCTTTCCTCGGGATCTCTTTCTTTCGTGTAAGTTCCCTCTACCCGGACCTCCCTGAGGCAAAGGAGTTTATCGGTTTTAGGTCTTGGTTACCTAGAGATCTACCTCCATTCATGGTTTCTTGACTGTTTCCTTTTTGCAAGAGAGGATGATATTCCCCTCCCACGAACAGGGAATCGTTTTCCCCCGTGGCTGAGGCGATTTTTGAAGTTCCCGTCGTGCTCTCCTCTCCTTCGCCTACATCCTTCTACGGACGAGTCCTGCCCGGTTCCGCTTCGTTGCATTAGCCCCAGGCGCCGTGCGTCCCGCTATTCTTCCTTTTGGCCCTGCACGGTCTCACTGCAGCCCCTTGTCCACGTTTGCCTGCCGCGCTCCTCTAGTCAGGTTTGGCGCCGCCGCCTTCATCTGGCTATTGAAACGTCGCAGTGGCATTCTCTATGTCACACGCGCGTTCGGATCATGCTTCGGAGCCCCCCCACCGTCTTTCCCATTCTATTCATGGACCCACTTGACACCAAGGGGAGCAGGTACACTCCCCCCATGGCCGTCAAAGAGTGCATCTGTCTTTTCTCTAGTATCAGAGGGCCTTCTTTGTGGGACTTTGATATTCCCTCCGTGCCCGCCGTGCCACGATCCTTGCAGGAATGACCAGATCGCGAATTCCAGTTTCTCACTCGATTCCCCTAGGCTTGACAAGAGATTTGTGTGCATGCGTTGAGAATTTCCTAAAGACGTATCAGCCATTCATCGACTTTTGTGTGTTATTTTTTGCCCTCTTTTGGGGTGGGGAGCCAGCCGCTGTCCTCCCTGGCGACCGACACATCCGAGCACCTCATGTGCTGAAACAAAGTGGTTTGCATCTGCATTCAAGTCCCACCCTTTTAACGTAGGCGCGCTCGCTTTCCAAATTTTTCCTCGGTCGCTTACCCGTTTCCACGCAGTAAAACGCTACGGCACAGCCCGGGTAAATAACGTTCCCCCCGACTCTTTTTCACATGGGGACCGTTCGATGCGGCCTGTCCCCCCCTTTCGTAGAGATTCCAACGGGCACTTCCTTTGTCTCTGTCCCCCCCCTGTACTTCCCGCCTTCTGGAGAATTGGACTCCAGTTCCTGATTGAAATTCCGATTTTTGAACGCCTTTTGAATCCGATGAGTAAGAGCTGTTGAATGCCGTCATAGAGCAGCGTGGCGTCAAGGTAGCAGATTTTCTAGGAGATCTCCCACTAAGTCGAGATCTGCGCGATCTTTAGAGTTCAGACTTGAAGTTGATTCTTTGGCGCTTCCCTTGAATTAGTCCCTGAGTTGCGTGCAGAATAATAGCGGACCTCCCTCACCGTCGCCCTCTTGACTCGTTTTGGATTTTTTAGCAGTCATTTTGACGTTGATCGGTTGGGAAGTAACAAAGACGGTATTCCCCAGCGAGCGTTGCCTCTTTTCCGTCGATCCCGATTTTCTTTGCCCTAGGACAGAACTCTGGTAATTGTTCCCATGAGTCTTACATGGGGTTAGTTCTTGTCAGTGATTTGTTTCTACTGGATAGCATATTTTCCTGCCTAACAGAAAGTCCCCCGAAGGAGTTAGGCTTGGAAAGGCCTCCCCCCATCTGGCCGTAGTATTCGCGTCGGACCTTCTTTCTTACCAACGCCTTCGCTGCACGTAAACCCGAGGGGTTGACCTTACTTCAGGGAGCTTCTTGCTTTCACGTCGGCGCCGGGCGTCTTCCCCCCATTCCGCCTCGCGAGTCAATTCCTCCCGCTTTACATCAACAGACTCGCTTTTCTCCCCTTAGGGTCCCCCGTCCTTCTCCTTGGCGATTACGTCCGTCACCATCCTTTAGCTGTAACCCTTCTGCTCTGATGTAAAGTTGCTTTTTTCGTGAGGCTTTCATCGCAGAGCAAGCCTTCTTTTTGCCCCCTCTTATGACTCTCCTTTCTCCTCTGCACAGATTAAACTTCCCTCCCCCCCTTCTTTCTAACGTTGTTTTGCGACAAGTTCCGTAGGCAGGGTTGCTCCCCTCTCTCCCCTTTCTTTCTTTCCGATTTATGGTCCTCTTTTTTTTCCCCCTTCCCGCGACATGCGAACTTGACGCAGACACGTAGGAGGTTCAGTCCCTGTTCACGTTTTACCCATTCCGCTGTGTAACCCTTTTCTTCCCAGATAAATCCCGACCCTGCGATGGTTCTCCTTTTGAATTTGAAGCGTCCGGCAGAGGTTCTCTTCTTCAAGTCTTGCCCACTTCTTCACCAAAAGATGGAAAACCTCAGAGCTTAGAGAAAAAATAAACCCGAGGCGGCTCTAAG
>Ga0179591_1258106_pt1 | contig 12337 bp, 14 predicted proteins | sample CZOMad2_1_08_16f_FD_182891 | JGI IMG/M metagenome (GOLD analysis project Ga0179591, IMG submission 182891) | Vadose zone soil fungal communities from Angelo Coast Range Reserve, California, USA - CZOMad2_1_08_16fungal (PacBio error correction) | ecosystem: Environmental > Terrestrial > Soil >... | reverse complement strand
CAAAGCCGCCATGTGAAAGACGCCAAAGGCCCCCAACCCTTCTCTTCCTTGTTCGTTTGGTGGAGCCCCCCCATTACAAAACCACCCCCATCCCAACTGTCTTGCGCCCCATGCGCCTACATCCCCTGTGGTTACGTGTCTCGTTTCTACAAACTTCCACGCTGAGAGCCCGCGTGGCTTTCGCGTTGCACACCCCTAAGATTATTCCTGTCCTGACCCCCCCTCGCCGGTGGGCACCGTCTTCTAATTTGTCTCCCCGGCATTCCAACACCACCCATCACCTGGCCAGTTTTTTTCCCCACGTTGCCCAGTGACTTCCCCCTCCTTGGCTTTGGCAGGGCGATGCCTTTGTGTTTGTCCCATTGAAATATGCACAGTCAGTGAGATTTCTACTTGTACCTTTCCCAACCCCTCCTCTCTCAACCCCCCACCCTACACCGGTACTCTGACCCAGCCCCCCCCCCCGTACTTACACATAATCACTTTCCTTGTTGTATGCCAACTCCACCGGTTTCTCCCACATGTCACGGGTCGCCCGTTCTTTTATTCCCTTTCTAATGACTCTTTTTCCTTGGGGCTTCTCCCTTCTTTGTTACCCCCCCTCTATTTGTTTTAGTACTGGTTTTTCCCCCTTCAATTTCATGGGTGCTGGTTCCAGCTTTCCTCCCCCCTCGTCATTTTAACTCCCATGAGAAAACTGTTTTCGTTTTCACTCTTGGATCATGCTTTTAAATTCTTTTCAATGGAGTGGAATGATCCCATTGTTTTTTTCCCATCTCCCTCGTAAAATTTATCACTTTGGATCAGCCCCAGTGATTTTGGTTCCCTTGCACGGTCCGTACTGGTGGTTTCGACCCCTGACGTATTGGTGCCCTGCTTTATTTCGTGTACGGCTTCCCAACCGTCTTCTGTGTCCATAGACGTAAAACCCTTCCCCTGCACAAAGGGGACCGCCACCTTCTTCCTTTTAAACCACCCCCCCCAGGACGGACTCCCCTCCCTCTGTCCTTAATTCATCTTAACCGTGTCCCTGGGTCCCTTTGTCAGTTTTTTTCCCCTCCCTCGATTGTTTGATGTGACCCACGACTCTTGTAGTTTTAACTCTTCCCCTTGCCATGGAATACCGCCCTTAACAAGTCCGGAGCCCCTGGAGACTGTTTTAATTCTGCGGCCCTATGCGTATCCAGTTTTCCTTTCCTGGGTGTGTGGTGAAGGGCTTGCGCTTCTTCGGGTCCCCAAGGAACTTTCCTTCATGTTTCTTCTGTCATTTCGGTACCACGACTCTACAACACTCTCCGGTTAATTTTTTGGGGCCCCTATGTGTTTTTCCTTCCTCCCACACGGGAACTTTTCCCCCCCATTGGTTTGTTTGTCCCTGTATCTTCCCGTCCCACACCCCCTGTCGCCACATGACCCTTTTTTTTCCCCCATGCCTTAGGACACCCGTATTAGTCTCTTCCCTTTATTTAGTTTTCATTTTGACCGGTCGGGACCGAACTTTTAACCTTCTTGTTGCGTAAAGTATAACCTAGTCCGAGGTATGTTGGAGCGTTTCCCACCTTCCAACCACATACTTGTGGGTTCCACTTCCCCCATTCCATACCTTTTCCTAGACGCACTGCTCAAGTGGATTTAAGTTCACCGCCCACCCGCCGTCCTATTTCAGGCCCCAACCCCTCCCCCCGATCGAAGAAGCAATACCCGGTTTCGTGCTGTTTTTTCTCCGGTCGTTAAACTTCTGTCCCCCGTTTTCCCCCCATTTTACCGCTCACGTTTGGCTTGTCGAAAAACCCGCAATTTTGCCTCCGCCCCCAAATCACCCTTCTCCTCTAAATTGAGGTGTCCCCGCCACTGACGCGTTGCTTGTCACAAGGGCCCCGTGCACCGCCAAACTGCTCATCACCCCTGCCCTTTCTGTGGCCATTTCGGTCGATCTTTCCGTCATCTGTAGGTCCATATTTGCCCCCCTCTCTTTCATCCGTTTGTTTGGTTGTTTTATAGATCTGTGACTGTGCCTTGGAAAGCTTCCTTATACCGTTGAATCCTTCCGAGACTGTTTGTTATGTATTCCCTGTAATTGGTTTTTCAAGGTTGTCCCTTCCCTGACTTCTGGCGTACGGGTGCGGCTTCGCATTGTTGACCCTTTCTGTTTCTTTGCCCTCTGTTATCCCGCTGGATTTTACTGCAGTGCCCCCTAAAGGCGCAATCCTTGTCGTCCCCCCCCGTTCGCCAAACCTTGATCTGACTTTAAAATTTCCCCTTGCTCGGGGGTGTCCGTCTGCGTTCGGTTCTACAGCCCCCGGAGAGGAGGATGTGTATTCCTTTCTGAATTTCTTCCCCACGAAGAGTATCATTTTTAACTTTTTCCCTAATTCCCCGGCAGAGTCTCTTCCGTTCAGGGGTCCCAACTCCTCACTCCTGCCATTTACCTGAACCCTCATACAGGGCAGTCCTCCCCAGTCTCATTATCAACACCAGGGCCAACCCTTGTTTTTGGCCGCTGTTTGGAATACCTCCCCTTTGTTACCAACACCCATGGTAACCGTGTGATGCAGGGGACATTCCCCCTCTACACAGATTATTTTAACACGTTCCCCTACCTCCGTTCTCTGTCAATTGATAAAGTTTTTGAACCCCCCCTGGTATCCTTCTGCCGGGCCCGCCCCCCCGTGATTCCTTTTCCAACACTCCAGGACCTACGGTCCGCCTACCAAAGGCAGTTTATGGAAATTTCCTTCTATTCACTCGGTCGACGTCAACATCACCCCAAAAGGTATTTAGCCAACACCTATCTTTTTTATCAGTGCCCTTTGCCACCTGGCCAGGACCGATTTGCCGCGGATTGCCTTCCTGATCTTATAACGATATCTCTACCTGTTTCCAGTCGGAGGGGTCTACCCCCCCGCCCCCTGTAACCTGACCGTGCTGCTTTCCCCCGGACATACACAATATCTTTCTAACGTTTGGGCCCTTCACCGACACGCATGCCCCCTAACAACCCTGTCCATTGGGGCGACCCATTCATCATGTTTCCCCTCTCATCTTAGGTTTTCCTTGGTGGCACCTTACACGTTTTCCCCCCCCTTTTCGGACCGATTACCTTCACTTTGTCAACTACCCCTGTCCAGTGTTAAAACGAGTTTTTCTCCTCCCCTTCCCAGACTTATTTGTTCCCTCCCGAACCCCTGTGCGTCCTTGGTTTAGCGAGCCCGACCAACACTGTATGCTTCGTTCCCCCCCTTCGAGGATCCCAGGCGGGTGAGAGATCCCCCCCACCTTTGGATTTTGGGCCCTCAGCCCCCCCCTCTTTTGAGGTCACACCTCTTTGTAACGGTGGTTTTCACCTTTTTTAATCCGCGTGGCTGTGATTATTGTTGTCCTCTTCATTGGTTTTCCCAACCACCCTCCGTCTGCCCTGGCTCTGCGCGTAATCGAATTCCCCCGCTCCCGCGTGGGTCGGCCCTTTCTCCGGGGCCGTCTTTCCAGTTCTTCAACCAAATTTTAACCCCGATATGTGCATTTTGTCGATTTCATTTCATTCAATCCCAGGACTTTTTCCCTGTTCCCTCTTCTTCTTCTTATGACGTTTTCTTGTTTTCCTCCACCCCGGCCGGCGGTGCCTCTGACCTTTGAGTATTCCGGTTCCACCCCGCATTGGATGGCCTTAGATTGTCCGTTGCATCCGTTTGAGTTTAGACCCTCCGTTTGTTAGTCGAATTTGGTTTGGCGTGCCCCCCCCCTCTTAGGATCCCTTTATTTTCTTAATGAGTCTTTTGATTTTCTCTACTCCGGTTTTGTGTTGTCTAATCCCCCCAAACTGCGCAAGTCCAAGGACACCATCATAAGAATGTTTCCATCCACCAATTGTCCATCGTTTCCATTTCCCTGGCCGTGGTAGCGGGCATCATGTTCACCACCCCCCCCCAAACACTTCTCCCAACCGACCTCTACCTCCCCCCCCCAGGCAGCACTCGGTGTTTGAGTTCGTCCTATAATCCCTTTTGGCTGATACTTCTCTTTCCCCTTGCGTGTCGTTTGTTTTTCCAAAAACAGCACACCTTTCCATCCCTTTGTTTCCTATGAAGGGAGTCCGCGTTCGAGCCTACTGTCCGCCTATTCCCAAACAACAACATGCCCCCTTTTCGTTTTCATCACGTTTTCACCCGCACCGTCTTGTTTCCAAATGGCCCAGGGTTGATGTTCGTGAGTTTGTTCAGGTAGATTGACCCCCCATTACTCTGCAACAGTCTCGCAATTCCTCCTTTTTTTTCGCCACAGAAACCCTGATCCGTCACAACTAACCCCCCCCCCCCTCCGTACCCTGAGACCCCATAATTTTTTTCCACCCCCACACGTGTCTATCAATAACACAACCATCAGTTTTGCTTCCCCGAAAGGTCGTGTTATGCAAAATCTTTCCCCAAAAGACCGTCCTGGACGTTCTCACTCAACCCGTACTGGGACCTCCCTTTTTGTCTTTTCGCCTTCCCCCCCACATTAAACCCTCGCCTGCCAGGTACGACACCAATTTTTTCCTTTTTCCCTTGTTTCCGCGACACCCCTCGGTCGGCCCGACCCCCGCAATTGCCTGGTGTTAGTCGGTTGTATCAGGTGACCTCGGGTCCTTCTCTTTTGTCGCTTCTTCTGTTGTTGGTATAAGGCAACTGCCCCCCTGCTTCCTGCTATAATAGCACTTGATGTGAACTTGGGTTCCCAGACTTTGGTCCCTGGCATGTTTCCTTGCGAATTCCCCCTCCCAATTCCCGTGCCTCATTTGCCAACAGAGTGATTGTCATTGTTTTAGCGCCGGGTGATGCCCTTCTTCCCGGGCCTTCGTCTGTCTGATGCTGGCTCCCCCCCCTCCCCTTTCCAAAAATTCCATCTTATCGTTATGTCTTTTAACCCACCCAAGATCGCTTCTGAACTCCCCTTATCCTTTACAGCGAGGGGTTCTTTGCTGGACCGTCCCACTTCAAACGGGTTTTTCCGACACGACATATCAATTCCGTTCCTTTCCCATCTTGCCGTTAGAATACGTCCTCAATGTTCCTGTGGCAACAAGTCGAATTTTCTCCTTCGTACATGTTACTTTTATTCAGGAAGGTAATCATGGCAAAAGCATGCTCGCTTCCTGAAGCCCCCTTTTTCTTGCCCCGTTCCCCATCCGGGCGTCGTGGTTCCCCGAACGTTCTTATACAACTTTTGGGTTTTTCTTTTTCTGAGTTTTGGATGTCCTCCTCAAGGAATGGACAGTTGTTTCGTGCTTACAACCCTCGCCCCCACTGTTTTCTGGTCCCCAATTTTGATCTTAGAATTTCCCCCGTATGGAGTGACTTTTCTATGTAGGGGGGTGGTAAGGGAGCTCTTTTTGGAATTCGAACGTTATCTTGCTTTTTGTGGAATCCTTTTCCCCCAAAGCTCGGTTAGGGTGAAGTCTGCCCCCTTAAATCCCCTTGACTTTGCACAACCTCTTCTCACCCATTACGTTTCCGTCCTTCTACCGTGCTGATCCCTCCCCGAGCCTCTTCATGGTCCAACTCTCCCTTTTTCCACTTTTTTTTGATGTGCGGTGGCCTTCTAGGCTTTCACTTTCTCTGATAACACTGTTATTTTCATCCCTTTCTGTGGCACTTATCTGTGCCCTGACAAGGTTTCCCCCCCAGAGCCACTCCAACCCTCTATTCTTTTAATGCCAACAACGTGCTTGGCCAATGGACCGTCTTTCCCCCAAGCCATCTCTTGTGCCAGGGATCAAGGTTTTTGCCCGCTTTCCCCAGTTTGCCCCCTGCCCTTTCCCTCCTAATCCCTGTTTTTGTTTTATGTGTGATGGAGCTTGCTTGGGTCGAAAAACGTTCCCGGTTTTCAAAAGAGTTTGAAGCTATCCGGACCCCCGAACTGACGGATGGATTTTTTTCCGTGATCCGGGAATTGTTCTGTAGCTGCTACGAAATGGTCGGTTTGCGGATTCTCAGGTGGTACACTCCAACTTTTCCCTCACTCGTCCCCTTTTGTCCATGGAAGAATCCACATTTCACCTTTTTCCCTGACGACCTCCCCACCCCTTTCTTTTCGTCCAAACTATTCACTTTGTGGTTCCTCCCCGTGTGCGGTTTCCTACAGACGGGAGGTGCCTTGAGTAATTGTATTTTAAACATTACTCTAGTGAGCCTTTTCTTTTTTCTTATGCCTTACCTGGACGGTTTTAGCTTTCCGTCTTCAGGTACCCTCATATTTCCTTCGTGTGGCCATTGAACCCTTTACCACACCATACTTTGCGGACACCCACTTGTGGAGTTCCTTCATGACTCGATGCAGGCCCTGTGTTTTCCTCTGTAGGACCTTACCGCTTTGCACCCCCAACCCCAAGTTTGTGCTGTTGCCCCCCTGCGTTGCCCAAACCCTTTTTCCCACACTCGTGCCGTTTTATTACTAATTCGTTTACGTCCTCCCTTGAAATTTGCATACACATTTTTGGCTGATGCTCAACCCGCTTCGCCTTTTATAAAGGTCCTCAACACACAGCTCTACGGCGGATCCCTTAGTTTATCACATTGGTCTTTTACTTGTCTTTGGGGCTTCCCGCATCAACCCAATTAGTGCTGTGTACCCAAATTCCCGGTGAAGTTCGCCCCCGTCACATCCCCCGCTCTCAAGGATACTTGCCGCGTGCTTTGCCCGTTTTTTATTCACACAAACAGATTAGAGATGCCCTTTTTCCTGGGGTCACTTCCCCAGCCCATTCTGGAACCGTTGAAGTTAGGCTTACCCTCTCTGTACTCTACCATCATTGTCTCCATACAGGCCTTGTGAGTCGCCTTTCCAAGCTTTGGGTCCTTGCTAAAATTCCTTTGGGTTTCTATCCCAAAGTTTTCTAATGGTCACCCTCTCGTGGCCCAGAGCCAAGCCCCCATTTTTTGTGTTTTTTTGTTTTTGTGTTTGTTTTTTTTTTTTTTTTTTTTTTTTTTTTGCAAGTCATCCTCCCCCCCAGTATTTGTACCCATGTGTCTTGTTTGATCCGTTCTTCCCCCCCCCCGTCCCCTTTTTTTCTGTTCACCGACGATAGCAATCTTTGTTTTTTGGTCTGGCCCGTTGCGGATGAAAGAGGGCACAAGATCGAAGATCTCGAGGCGTGTGAGGGGGTGGATGCGAAACCCCCATTTTCCGCCGACTATATGAAACGAGAGGACTTTCTCTCTTGGAGAGGGGCCCTTCTCCCAACGGTTTGTCCGGACCATATCGAGCGTCCTTGTCCCTTCTTGCCCTTTTTGGATGAGAAGAATTTGTGCAGAATGACCACCCCCCGAGGAGAGAGCTGACGAATCAAAACACTTTTATCACAATTGATTCCTTTTGTTACAATCAGCCGTGTACCACGTTTGTTCGTACCATGAGGTCACCGTCTTTTCTTTAGTTTTTCTTTTTGAGCTTCTCTTTTGTTCTCAAGGTCAACACCCCTTGCGTTCGGCGGCTGCGTGAGATTCATACCTTCCCACTCTTTTTTTCTGGCATGGCTTTTTTCCCCATTGGCTCTGGTCTGGAGAAGACTGGAATCACCCTTCTTTCTATGCCTGTGGCATGGCAGGCCGTGTTCTCACTAGTACGAGAGTCATAGCCCCCGAGTCCAGCCAGTATTCCTTTTCCCCTATAGGGACAGTTGAGGCGAACAGACCGTCGTCAAACTAGGTCTCTCACGCAAGTCGAGAGTCGGAAACGTCCACCCCTCTCTTTTTTTTCGGAAGGAGTTCTATCAGAGGCAGAACTATAGGAGATGGTGATGATATAGAACACGAGACCCGCCTTGAGCAAAGAACCCCTTTTTCCCCCGCAGAAGCTATGCCCCTTGGTGTCCACCTCCAATATGTGCCAGATGCTAAGCGGATTATCTGGCTTGAGTGCTCTTTCTTCCCCCCCCATACGTTGTTGTAGTTTTTGCTCTAGTATCCCCGGCGCTAAGTCAAATGAACATCCCTGTCACCAGAAATTTTCCGTTCAACCACCCTTGCGACGGTGAAGCTGCGGTTTTGTGATATTGGAGCACCCCACTCCCCCCACTTTTCACAGGACTTCTCCGACTGACCTCGGTGTTCCCCGTCAGGATCTCCCCCTTCTTCTGAGAACCTTTTGTGACGGTCTTTTGGGTCTCCCACCGTTCCTCCCCCCCACGGGCCCCGTTTCTGAAGCCGGGTCCTTTTTCGATAGGCTTTATCACGGTCGAACATCCCAACCATTGCCTCCTTCCCCTTGGACCCCCCTTTACTACATTCGCTGTAGCCGAGTCTCCAACCTAATCTTTTCCAGGGGGGTTTGGGTCCCCTCGGTTTATGGCTTCTAGTTTCTAGATCCCCACCCAAGTCGCGGCCCTCGCCCGCAAGTCCTCCCCCCCTCTTTTTTTTCCTTGATAAGCACCAGTCTCCCTCCCCCAAAAAACCCCCAACTCTTAAATGACTCATTTTTTCCCACCCACACCCCCGCATGGACCATTCCCCCCCCACCCATTCCATTCCACCAGCACACTGTGGGGCGTCTCCCACATCCACCGTGCCGTCGGCCTTATGGACCCGATCCCCGACCCTTTTTTTGCTGATCCCTGACATCGGCCTCCCTCCCCAAGTAACCCCATGTCATGTTTGTCCATGGTTTAGTTAACAACCTTTCACTAATTTTCCTTTCCCCACTTCACCCCTCCCTTGGGTACGTAACATTTCAAAGTCGTGTAATGCGTTTGTTGATTTTAAGCACAGGGTCCCCCCTGTTTGGTGTGGTCTTGACTCTTTTTACCTTGTCCAAAAAAAAACTCGTACCGACTTCGTCCTCCCACAATTGACCACTGTAACTGGTTTTGCCCCCGGGATTTTCAATTTACCCACGTCACTCGATCCTGCGGGGTCCCTACCCGTCTCCAGTCTTTGGAGCCCCGTACTTTGACTGGTTGGCCCCCCTTACAGCTTGTAATCACACGTAACGGGGATTTATTTCTGCTTCCCACCAAAGGGGACCAGCTTATTATCCAAAACAAAAGCCATTTCCATTCCTCTTTCTAGTACTACGTTCTTGCAACAGTTTTCGTCGGATTGGCATGCTTGTGTGGACCCTGAGGAGTTTGTTGACTGGAACACATTATGGTACCGTGACTACTCCTCTTTTGGCCCCCTAGCCCTCAGGAAAATTTTTGCACGTTTCGGCATTGCGGCGGATGTCCCCTATTTTTGTTTTTTTTCCATGTCACTTGGTACTTCTTCAGTTTGTATCTTAAGCTTGGCCGCGATTGCTTACCCGGGGACACAGGATTGTAGACATGCCTTCCCACGTCTTCCGGCTACCCAAGAGTATTAACCCACCAGGATTGTTGATTAGTTTTTTTCATTGTCCCCCTCCCATGTGAATGAACCTTTTCCCTTCTTGCTCGTTAACCTGTTCCCCACCCACGGTGGGCCCCATGGTCATTGATTGGTACCCACCCCGTATTTCTTCGAATTTAGGTATTGTCTTTCCATACCAAATTTAGTTGGTTCCTTCGAAGCTCACTGTGTTCCAGTTCCCCAGGTTCTCTGCTGGAGTGGTGAAGGCCCGCCATTAACTTCCAACCTGACGTTTGCCCCCCCCGGTCCCTCCTACAAATTATTTCCCTCCCTTCCGCTTACATGTCCTGAGCTACCCCCTACCCCTATTCATTGCCCCCCCCCGAGCACGTGTCCCAAGTTGATTCTTTTTTTGGAGTTTCTTCCCGTTTTCACCACCTTCCTGGAATTACCCCTTTACAATGACTTTACTCCCCTTTTTGGGGCCTTGATGGAACCCCTTGGCCCCAGGTTTAACAAAAGAGCAGTCCCCCCCGTTTCTACCTTAGTGTGTAAGGCCAAAGCCCAACCCCTCATCCGTTCATACCCCCCAACGCCTCATGTGCCCCCTTATTTCGGTTTCATCTTCCGTTACATTTCGCCTTTACTCTTATCTCTTTTCCTACTAGTGGTTAGTCTATATTACCTGGGCCCCTTCCTTTGAACAGCGACCTTTCAATCATGGCCCCCCCTCCCTCTTGGGAAGTTTGTATGGAAGGGATCTGTGGCATGGTGCCAGCTTGGGCCTCGCGTCAAGAATCGTGCTTCGTGGTTGCTTATCTCGGCGGGTGGGTACTTGGCCCTTTCTCAATCTGTCCGGAGCACTCTGTGAAGAGGCATAAGTGTTTCTCCAACTGTATCCCTGGCCCCGTTGACCAAGCTCGACATACAATGTCATCCCCGGCTTGTTGTTTGAATAGCGTTTTGTTTCTCCCACGGAGTGAGGAGAGTTGTCTTGAATATTTTCTTGGGCCCTGTATCCCGCTTGTATGGTTTTATTTCCTTCAAACTCCCCGGTCTCCCCGTTGTGGGTCTGGGGCTCCCCCCTCTCCCAAGTTTAAAATTAGCAAGCCTGCCCCTCCCCAACCCCGCAATTTTGCCTTTCCTAAGGGTTAGTCTTCAGGATCATGGTCCACCCCTTTCCCACTTTCGTTGTTAATTTCCCCCTCTATTGAACAACCCATGGTATTATTTTTTATGAGACCATGCGCCAACTCCCACAAACACAGATTTTTCTCCTTTTGTTATACCTAGCTTCGATTCTTCGCCTGGAATATTTCTTGGGGTCCCCTCCTCCCCGCTGATCCCCATTCATCCCCCCTACTTCAACCTACCTCCCTTAACACGCATTCCCGTCTTTTTTCTGTTGACTCCCCTTGTTGGCCCCCCGCGCGTGTTCCCATTAACCAGGAGTTCTTACAAAATCGGCATTTTTTGAATCTCCCCCCTTTGTCACCAGACCCCCCCTCCTTTGGCCCAGATAATACTGTTGCCTTCGGCCTGGTTTTTTTTTTTTCTCCATACCTCTACAGCTTTCTCAACTTGTAGGGTCTCCCCAGACTGTTTTGTCATCCCGAAAGGGTTCCCCGCGCCCTCTGGCTAACTCATCGTTCCCCCCTACCGCAGTTCCTTTTTTTCTCCCCCTAATTCCCAAACATATCATGCTTATGCCACCCCACCAATCGGGGCTTAAATTTTTTCCCCCATCATTTACTCCCTAATTCTTTGTGTACCCCCGTCTTGTTTGCCAAGTACTTTTCAACAGCCCGTTCCCCCGTATTCCCCCCCCGTCTGCCCTTTGGACCAACTTCACGGTACTCTTTTCCCGTATAATTTGGTTTTCCTTGTGGACCCCCAGCCTTACGTGGAATTTGTCTACCAGTACAACCTCTTCTGGTCTTTTACTCATCGGGGGGGATGGCTACTTCCCCCCCCAACTTGTTTTTCCCAAAATACGCTTTCTTCTCTCCCGGGTCTCCTGCTGCCGTTTTGAGAAGTTTGTGAGGAACCCACGGAGAGGTTTGCTTCCCCTTATTGGGTGTGTAATCTGGTCCCGGTTTTGTGAGCCCCCCTGAGTCTCTCTTTCGTGTTTTTGTATTGTAGGCGATCTTTTTGCTGTACACTTCAAAACCCCCGCTTTATTAAATTGCATCTTGGTTTCTGTATGTTTCATACTTCCCACGATCTCCTTCTTCCCGGTGGGGCGGCAATTGCCTTACCTAGACTTTTACCGGTCCCCCCATGATGGGCGGGTTTGTGCCTTCTTGCCCTCGTCCTTCCCTCATGATAATATCGCCAGGCCAGTCTCGTCATATGTCTGGGGTTTCTTTTGGGTTGCTGACACCTTGGGCACGTCCTCCAGTATTAGGACGACGTTGAGTATCTTCCGAGTCCCACCCCTATTGTCTGCTGGCCTGGTAATATGTGTTTCCCTTTGTAGTTTTGAAATAGCAGCGTACCTGTGAATCACTACTTCCAATTTTTTTTTGTGCGTTTGTCCCCTATGTGCCTCCGGGATTCTTCTCAGGTTTTATATCTTTTAATTTTGTGTTGTTTAGGAGATTACCCCTTGATTATTCAGAAAACCTGACGACCACCGTCCCCCTTTCCCCCCAAACCACATTGGATCTTTTTCGGGCTTCTTACCGCCATGTTGAATCACCTACAAACGTTGCTATCAACACATGTTTCCAACGCCCTATTCCCCGTCTCCTCTGTGACACGTCCTTCCGTCACTACTGTGAGAGGCAAGGGCCCTGCCCTTCAGGGCCCGTTTTTGAAAGAAACCTTCAGATACTATCCCGTTGGAACAGAACTGGCCGGGATCTTTGTAGTACTAATTTCTGAGAATTGTGACTTCCCTACCATTCCACCCCCTTGCCTCCTTATGTTTCCTGCACACTTCCTTGGTCTTGTGACAAAAATGTCCCCCCGCATGGCCTGTTTTTCGCTAGGTCGTCTGCTGACCATACTGCTCAAACTAGCCAGTACCGAACCTC
>Ga0179591_1223959_pt1 | contig 12337 bp, 15 predicted proteins | sample CZOMad2_1_08_16f_FD_182891 | JGI IMG/M metagenome (GOLD analysis project Ga0179591, IMG submission 182891) | Vadose zone soil fungal communities from Angelo Coast Range Reserve, California, USA - CZOMad2_1_08_16fungal (PacBio error correction) | ecosystem: Environmental > Terrestrial > Soil >... | reverse complement strand
TCCGAATCGTCCTTGTTCTTGAAACTTATATCGGGTCGACTTTTTTATATTACCCGGGCCCACCTGGCCTGAGCTCTAGATTTCCATCCGCCCCATTTATTGCCAAAGCACCGGTATTCCGCAAACTTTTCCCCATAGCCCCAGCCGAATCTCTTTGCAGGCCTGTCTTGTAGAGTGTCCATTCCAAGTGTCCAGATCTCTCTCCCAGCCTGATCCCTTTATCGTCCTTATTTTCTCGGTCGTCGTTCCCTTTCGTTTTTTTGGTTTCGGTTGCCTTGCTGTTCTAGAAGTGACGTCGCCGATTGCGGTATGTTGCTTTCATCCTCTCTTTCCGCACCTTGAGGACGTTTTCATTTCGGATCCTGCTAAGTTCAATGCTCGACAAATATTTCCCTTACTGCCCCGTGCCCCCACCCAGTTGGCGATGGGCATTAATACTCTGTACCTTTTCCCCGGCGGGATCAGTATTAGTTCAGTTTTCCACTCGGGTTATCCCAGATTTTCCTCCCTGACGAGTTCAACGTTGGAGGCCTCCGTTCGCGGGCCTATCGGGCTCTCTTCAGTCATAATAAAACGTGCTGGCGCTAAAACTCGCCCTGGATCCAAAGGATCTTTCACCTGTATTTCTGCTAGGAGATTCTCTCTGTAAGTTGAACCATTTTCGGAACCCGAAAGCCAATATCTCGACGAGCGGTTTTCAATGTCTCTGTCGAACCGTGATAGCAGCTCCCTCCTCCTGGGTGGGTTGCAGTCTCTCATGCACCCTGAGATCATTTTTCGCGTTTTTTATCCGAAGGCCGTTGCTCTTTGTGGGGCGTCCAACTAGAATGATCGTCTTTTTTATCTCAAAAGAATAACTGCGAACCAATACTAAAACCACTCGCAACGCAAAACATCCCTTCCCTGCATGACCACATTTCATTGCACCCGACCCCAGACAAGATACTCTTGCAAGAGAATTTGCAGCACTAGGTTATGCAAAAGTACTTTGTAAGGATTTTGGGTCGGTCGGTCCGATTCTCTCAGGGAAGGTATTGGGGTCAACGGCGGAAATCAGATGTGAGAGTTTGAGAGGGATTTCAACTCGGAGAGTACTTTTACTCTAGTTGCCCAGAGTTGTGTTGTTTGTCGGCCGCCATGGACCCTCTCAATATATGTTTCCTTCTTTGATCCCATTTTCCACTCCGACGATTAACTTATACTCCCAACAGAAACCCCCCACCCCCACGGCCAATTAAAAGTCCCTGGTCCCTAGGACCCCTACAGTGATTCTTTTTCCTTGTAGTTGGCACGACCCCAGATCTGTTCCTCGGCGTGTTTCCACTTGACAATAGTCCTTTCTAGACTTACGTTTGTTGTTCTGATGGTTATTGAGCTGAGAGGGGTTTTTTCTCGAGTAAGAATGTGGACCCTCGTCTTCTTGACTAACGACAGCGACGTACGCTCCTATTGCCCGTCTTCGGACCACGGCATATCTCTACAGGTTGTCCACTAGGAGAAACCCTGAATCTTTTTGCCTGCTCAGGGAGTCTACATTTAACCCATGTCTCTACCCCTCCGATATTGCTGGATCTCCAGATTTGTTTTTCCTCTTTCGACTCTCTCCCGCTCCGAATTCACAGTTGTGAGTATCCCGGTTTTCATGTGCTCTAGCTATGCGTCACATTCACCTGCATGAGACTGTGCGCTCCTTTCGTGGGCCCGCGCCGAAGTTCTCCACCCCCAGTTCCCTCTCGAGATTTTTCATCACTGTTTTCCAATATTGAAACCACCTTGAAGTCCATCTTTAAGCCCAGAGTGTCACTCCTGTAGTACCCAGGTCAGCGGGTTTGGGAGCAGTGGGCCGTTATCGAAAATATGCTCATGGAACAGTCGATTTAAATCTTCTAGTCACCCCCTGTAATCCACAGAACATCAATACCTGTGCTATCTCTTCTCCCCGTTTGCGGACGGTCCTTATTCGCAGCCCCCAGTCACCCTCCCGATAGAGACTATTTCTCCCTAACCCCCCCCCCAAAGTTTTGCCCCCTTGCCTTCCCCCTCCTATTTTAGCCCCCGTAACGAGCTTGCCCTCTTCTTACTGTGCTGGTTTTTAATGCCCTTATTTCCATATAAAGCTCTCTCTTTTTTCCTGATTCTCTTTTCCTTTTTTTTCGCCAATGAAGTTTTGGCACTCTTGTTCTGGCAATCTTCCCCTCCCCTCAGTGCGGTCATGTTTTCCGTCCTGCTCCACCACTTCGATCGCCTTCTTCAATACTCTTTCGTTACCCTCCCCCCTTGCAAGGTAGCGTTTCTCCGTTCTCTCTTGCTCCCTTTTAATTTGATTCTCCCCCCATTCCTCGATGCGAGCTTCTTTCCAAGACTTTCAAGCGAGCTTGCTTACGTAAATCTTTTGCCTTGTCCCTCGGCAACACTCATCGCTAAATCGTCTAATTTTACAATCTCACTATCGCCCTCTCCCCTTTGCTACCTCGCTTCTCTTTTCTCATAAAAGCCTTATCCCTCTCTTTCACATTTTTTTTTTGGTGAAGATCCCATCCCTCTGCTTCATCCTTCCGATCTCATATCGGTGTTTTACATTCTCCCTCTTCTTCCGGGTGATCAATACATTTTCCCCTAACCCCTTGTTTTTACTGTTTCCCCCCGATTTTCGGCTCCCCTTCCCTGATCGCCCTGTCTCTTACGCAGATGTTACGGCTAGGTCTTTTTTCAATTAGTCATTTTTTTAAATCTCAGAGGGAATATCATTGCCGAAGTTTTTTTCCCTCTTCGACACTTCCAAGCGGAGACGTTCTTTCGCATCCTCTCTCTTCCATTCTCCACGTCCCTTCTACTTTGCGACTTCCCTGACGGGGATTAGCTCGTGTGTTTTTCATGTCAAGGGGTTACACTTTCTCTTCGCGCCTCCCCGTTTTAAGTCACTCACTCAACCCCCAAACGCCTCGTCGCAATTTCCCATCCCTTTCTGAACTGCTCTAATAGGATTGCAATAACCCCTTCATGTTTGTTAGTCCAAGTTTAGCCTTCGCGTTTCGCCCTTCCTCAGGTATCTCTCCGTTCAGGACGTTTACTTTTTCGGTTTTCCCCCCCTGTTCACGCGATTTCCCCCAAGTTTTTGAAATCGTCTCCCACTTCGCTGCAAGCCAATTCTATCTTTTCCCTCCTACCTCCGTTTTTTGGCTCTTCTTTTGGTGCTTGTTTCTCGATTTCGTTCGTCTTCCGTCCCATTTTTCACCCTGTTCTCCCTTTGAACTTCTGGCAGGATAGACTCCTGCATTGCTTTTTTCCTAACCCACCCTTCGATTTCTCCCTTGCGACCCTCCCCCCAGTCTTCATCCCCCTTAGGAGCTTTTTTTTTTCTTCATGTGATAGTATTGCTCCTAGTACATGTCTTGTCGTTATTTCTTGCGCTCTTTTCGGATGGACTTCCTTTGGCCCATTCAATTTTACCTCCCGGATAGGCTCTTTCTCTGAGTATTTAGTTCGTTCTTAGGTCCTTCTGGTACTGAGATGCTTCCTCTCCACGGATTTCGCCTTCCTGTCCTACGCATTGCCCCACCTCTGGTACCTTCATTTTCTAGTAGAGTTTTCCCCCCCCCTTCCTTTAATGACAGTGCTCATAGCTGTCTTTTTTCCCGAGACGTTGATTTGTGAGCCTCCCACCTTTGTACCCCTCTCCTACTTTTGTTTTGTTTTAACCCGCAATGTGTTCTCTTTTTTAAGGTCCCTTTATTAAGGGATTCGCCCCTGGAAGTCGCGATTTCTCCCCCCTCCTCCCCCATTCTGATGTTATCTTTCCCCAGAAACCCATTTCACAGCGCCGCTTTTCGCTTGTCTCATATCGTTTTCTTCTATTCCCGTATGGGCTTCTTTTCCTCCTCTCCCTTTGTCCCCTCCCTAGTTAAGCAAAGATGTCCGTTCTTTTCTTTTCCAGTGTTGCGTTCTGGCCTTTGATTGACGAGTTTTCTTTCTTTCTTGTTTCTCCCTCTCCCATAGGTTTCCTAGTCCATTTTTCCATTACCTTCCCTCACGAATCTTCCCTCCTTCTTCTTGAATTCACTTTTTGCGATAGTCTCGAGCGCTTTCTTCCCGCCCGCTCTATATTTTTTTTCATTACCGGACAATTTCGATTGAGTTCGCTTTCCCCCCCGCAATTTTCCCCCACGGGAAGGTCGTCCGCCAACTCTCTTAATCTCCAGCCCCTACGGCTTTTCTTAAGTTTTCTTTACCGTGGAAAGATGTATCCCCCTGACCTGATCCGTATTACGTAGGTGTTTTCCCGTATCGCCAATCTGGTTCCGGCGAGGTTTCTTTGAATTCCTTCGAGTATTTCCCCCCTTTCGTCTCGACACAAGTCTTTCTTTTTCTTATAAGCTTACTGCAACCTTCTTTTCTCTTGACTGCCCTTCTGGCTTTCGTTGCCGGGTTCCCTTTCTTCCCTATCTTCGGCCCACCAGCCTGTTCCCCCTCTTTTCCATGTGAAAAGCCGTTCTTTTCTTCTCTTTCCCCGTGTCACGATTTGAACAAGATTGAGTTCGTAAGACTGATCCCCCCTTTTGGCGGCCGTAGCTTTCTCTATTGAGATTCTTGCTTTTAATCACTGGCTGGCGCATGCCTCGTTCCCCTTCTTTCCCGCTTCGGCGCTTCGACTTTCCCCCCCTTCAATTCCCCCATTTTTCGTCGAAAGACCCCCGCCCCGATCCTTATCCCCTCCTTTGTAAAATGTCGCTTGCTCCTGTCCTCTCTTTTACTTCAACGAGGAGTCTTCTGTCTTTGCCCTTCTCAGTCGTGAATAGTTGGGGTGCTCCCCATCTGAGTCTGCTCGCGCCAAGTCCAAGGAAGATCACCCCCCTCTCCGACACCCCCTCATCTCTCTCCAAGTTTCCTGGTTCCATACCTCACAGTCTGGGCCCTAAGGCCAATAGTGCTCACCGTTCTTTCTTGTGTGGCGGTTTTTTCGGCCTTTTTTTCCCCCCCTAGTCTCTATTGTCTTTTTTTCCTGGACTCTTCCTTCTCCTAAGTTGTTTTTGAGGGGATCCAGGCCGTCAATCACGAGTTCCCTTGATACCAAAGGGACCTTCCCTGCTGCTAATCTTTTTGACCCTCCCCGTCCCAATAAATCCTCCACCCGGGTCCGACCCAACTATTTTTTCTTGGCAGTATCATGATCTGTCGTTTGCTTCCCTTTCATCCTAGATTCGGTTTTGCGGCTCTTTTATTCTTTTTGTTTTCGGGATTCTTGCTCGTCGCGGAGCCACACCACCCCGCTTTGACGCTTCTTTTCTCTTCCAAGTTGTCCCCCAGGATCTTTTGACCTTCGAGACCCTCGCTGCGGCCTTTTGAGCCTTTTTCAAAACCCTATCCGTATTTTTTTTTTTTTTCAACTGATGTTTTCTTCATAGAAGCCCTCCCCCTTTCCGCTTTCCCGGGGCTCCTGTTTCGACGGCTTCTTCTTCTCGGTTACTTTGGCGATTGAACGGATCTATTTTCCGCCCACCGTTGACGACCGATGCCCTTCCCTGTTTCCTTTCCTTCCCCCGACCAGTCCCGCTACGTCAGAAAGTTCACTGTTAGGATTACTCCCCCCAACAATACTTTTGTGTGTTTTGCCGTTATCGACTGACTCTTGCCCCTTACGGTATCAGAGGTCATTTCCCTTCTAGACGGGTTCGTGTCCTCCCCGGGATAGCCGACACGACCCTCACAGAATCTTCTCCAAGTTGATGCGCCCACTTCACAGACCGCGCCGATTCTCTTTCCTCCGCCCCTCCTCACCTAAGAGAGCCCTCTTCCGGCTTTCACTATATATTTTCAGTCCTGGACTCTCCGCCTCCCTTCTCTTCTTTTGTATTTTGTCTTTGCGCGCCCTCCCTTCCCTTTTGTCCTTTTTGCGTCAACTCCTCTACAGAGGCTTTTTCTCCATTCTTCCCACATTTTTAAGATAGACGGCGTTCCCCCCCCTCCGTTTCTCTCTCCCCCCCCCCCCCTTCAGTAAGAAGGTCTCGGGCTTTCCTCGAGCGTAAGGTCCTCATCTATTCTTTTCGATTAGAGCTTTTTCCCCCCCAAGCTCCCTCCAGCGCACATAATACTTCATAGCAAACGGGCCATCTTCACGTGCACCGCTACAGCGAAGCATTTACAACCACCCCCGTTCCCCCCTCCATCGTTCCTCCTCCCTTAGCAGGAGATACCTGCATTTACCTCTTTCTTTTCCCTTTTTTCGGGGTGTATCCACTACGACCTGCTTCTCCCTTTATAGCAATCGGCTCACTGGATTTTTTCCCTTTATTCCCCTTGGTACGACTAACACTATTCCCTCCCAAAAATTGAGTGTTTCTTCTTCTGCCCCGCTTTTTAAGGCGCTCACTGAGTGGCGCTCTAACGCTTAGGCGACATCTGCCTGATGTCGTCGTCCCATTACTTCATTTTTGCCCGATCTATGGAGACTCTAATGCAGACTTTTGCCCCTTTTTTCCCCATTACATTTGCCCTGCTCCTCTGTCACGCTCTCCCTTTTTTCTCATCTACGATTCCTCCAAATTTCGCTCAATCTTCCTTTCGAGTTTTAGTTTTTTTTGCAATTCCTTTTTCCCCTCGCGCGCCTCCCTTTTATGCCCCTCCCTATTCCGAAACGCATATTCGTCGGCACTGCCTAGTCCCTAAGCTGTCCGTCGGTTTCAAACTACTAGGATTCCGTTCCCTTTGTTTCAGTGTAGCCAGTTTCTCCCTTTCCGTTTTCCGCAGTCTCGCGTTGAGCTCTCCTTTCCATTTCTTTTTCCTTTGTTTTCCGCCGGATGTGGAAAACTGTTTGAACGCGAGGCTCTCCTCTTCCCCCAATCTCCCTAAGACTCCCCCAAACTCTTTTTTTTTTTTTGAGAGAGATTGCGTGACCTTTTTTCGTTTTCTCCTCTATTTCCTTCGGGCCTCGCGTTTCCCCATTCCCACTAGGGTCATCAATGCGGAAATTTTCTGGCCTTTCGCTCTGTTCTTGCGAATCGCTTTAGAAATTTCGACACTGCCTCTTTCCCTCTCATACTTTTGCGTGTTTTCCGCTACTTTATTTCACGTCTTCTGACGAAGTATTGCGTTTCGTTTTATGCGGTTTTCGATTTTTGAATTCTAATTGGGTCCCCCACTTCATTCGCACACCCCTCCCTGCCGGCTTTCCTCTTTTCTTCCCCTTTTCGGAATCGTGAGATTCTCTCTGCTGCGTCTACAGTATTTTTTTTGTCTCTTCCATTTGCCAAACTTCGGCATTCTCTGTCTCCATTGGTCCGGCCAAATGTCCTCCTTGCCAGGCTCCCTTAATATGTCCGCGGTTTCACTGATTTCCTCTTCCCCCTCGCGATTCAGAAAAAAACGTCCCTTTGTTCCTTTTTTTAGTTCGTTCCCTGTGATCCTTTCCCTCCCCTTCCGGTTTCTCTCCCCTCTGATTCTCCCGTATTTTTGAAGCTGTCCTGGATGTTTCTCCCACTGGCAGAGTTTTTTCTCCATCTCTTTTGCTCGTCTGGGGTTGGGCGACGCGTTCCATTGGAACAGGCTTCCCGATTTGTACGCCCCTCTTTTTTCCTTGTTTTTTCCTTTTCCCGGCGTATGTCGATGTTTTTCTGAGCCGGTCTTGAGCTTTGACTGAATCCTTCCCCCCCTTAGCATCTTTCGCAGTCCGCCCCACTTCTCCTCCTACCCGCCCGAAACTCCTGGATTATCCTTTTTCCCGCTATCCCTCTCGGTTATTGAAACGCTCCGCTGGTTTTTCATTCGGCACCAGGCCGTCTGCGCTCTCTCCCATAGAATTGCGTCACGGCATCTTTTCTCCCCCACCTTCCGGACCGACAATAAGACGATAGTTTCTGATTTCTTTCGATTTCCCTTGGTCACCCCGATATAAGAAATGATCTTTCCTCCCTTTGGCTTCCTCTTTCAGTCATGACGGGTTAGGCCCGAGGGGCTGCTTCGGCTCTTTTATTACTTCTGTCTTTTTTTTCTATCTTTTTTCTTCCCCTTCTCGGCAGTTGCTCTGCTATTGATCTTCTTGCCTTTTCCCTTTTTTTCGATAAGTCACGGCTCCCAACTCGGACATGTTCACTCTCTAGACATGGGCACCCCAAGCTTTGCTGCTTTCTCTGTCCGTTTTTCTTCCCCTCTTTTTATGTTCCTTCGGAGCTCACGTTTTGCTTGTTCTCCTTTCTCGGTGCGAGCTCCAAGTCCCCCTTCCCCGTGGGCGATAAATCGTGCAAGTTTGCACAGGTTAGCTCACGGGTATTAGATTGTTTCTCCTCTCAAAATCCTTCTTCTTGAAAAGATCGCTCGATTTTTCCCTGTCGCTGCTGACCTTTCCTCGTTTTTTTTCAAGTCCGATCTATTTTGTGTTCTTTCCGTCTGCTTTCATTTTTGTGGGGCTCAGCGCCGCTGGTACTCTACCCAAGAAAGCGTTAATTCCTGCCAACCCCCGACTTTCCCCTTCCCCCACTTTCCTTGTTCAAACTCTCTCCCCCTTCCCTCCTCCCCGGGTTCTGCACATGAGTTCGAGGGTTGGGTATGTCCCTGACCGTGCAGGTCTTTGGACCCCTTTCATCGAGTGCGAGGTGTCCGGACCTCCGATCTTTTCCCCTCTGTGTTGATGAGCTCCCTTCCCCTCCCCTAGTCTTCTCCCATCGATTAGTCTAATCTGCCAAGAAATCCCCCACCCCTCCCCAACTTTTCAAGACAGGTTTTCCGAGTGTTCAGCTCTGATTGGTTTTCTTTGCCATGGACACTTTTTTCCCAGTCTTTCAGGTTTATGGGCTTTTTTTGGTTTCGCTGTCTGTTTCTTTTCTCCTCTTCCAGAGGATCGTCTCCCCACCGCTTGCTATTCTTGGTCCACTTAGAGATAGAAAGGTTTCCCTTCTCAAGAGATACTGTCCTTCGCTTCCATCTTTTTTCCCAAGCGGCTCTCGCTCTTTCGGATTTACGCATTTTGGGTTTCCTCCCTGTCTGATTCCCGCGCTCCCTCACGAGTTATCTCCTGTTTATGTCGACGTGATACGATCCCTTCGCTGTTTTCTTCTTCCCGGCTTCCCTGCTCCAGACTGCCTTTCGTTAATCTCCCAACGTGAGTTCGTAGTTCCTTTCCACCAGAGTTCCATTTCGTGACACAGAAGATCCCCCCTTTCCTGCCCCGGTTTACCATTGTTCCTTGCTTTTAGTTCTCTTTTTTGGGGCCGTTATCGAAAGTCTTTCTTCTGCCGTTCTTTATCAGAACTCCCTTCATTCACGGCATCTCTTGTTTGGCGTCTCTTTTCTAGCTCTCTCTTCGCCTCCTCCCGATTTTTTCTCAACTTGCCACCAGAAGCCGAACTTTTCTTCCTCCGAACCACCCTCAGTCGATGACTCTTTGGTTCTATCTGGTACTTTGGACCTACAGCCGCAACTTTAGGTTTTTCTTTCCCTTCATTTGGCTGCGCCGCCCTCGTTTTCTGGTGATGCCATCAGCAGCAGTTCTGTTCTTCCTGACCCCTCCGATCGCGTCTTTTCAAATTTGACTTTTTGTTATTTCCCCAATGATGGCCAGTCCCGCCTTCGGTGTCTCTTCCCTGACTGGCCCGAATGATCTTTCACACTTCCGATTCCTCTTTTTTCCCACTATCAAGACCTCTCTTCTCGTCACCCGCAACGGGCAGAGTCACCTTACATCTTTTTCCATAGCAGTCCTTCCAACGACGGTTTCCTCCCGCCTCTTGCCCCTATCTCCTCTCTCTTTCTGCTACGCAGCTTAACTCTGTCCCTTGTGGTTTCCCTGCTCCCCGCCATTCAGACATTACGGAAGTCCCCTTTTCCTGGTCCTTCCATTTTCCAGTCTGGATGACTAAATTCTTTAAGCCCCCAACCCTTTTTCGTCCGATGTGCCAGGCGACCTTTGGCGACGCCCTTCTTCCCTCTTTTCCGCCTTTAGCCTGTTTACAATTAGTCATTTTTTCTCCGAGATATTCCAATTTTTTTAGTCAATTAGGATTAGACTCCCATCTTATTTTTTTTGGGATGCCTTAAGCGTGACTCATATTCCTCTCCACGTTCGCCACTGCGCAATACTCGGACAGGCTCCTTTTTTTCTCCCTAAGGGTTCCCCATTATCTTTTCCCAATTCCGCCTACCTAATTTGGAGCTAGAGATTTTGAGTCTTTCAGAGAGATTCTTAGAGCCGAGATCGTGAGTAGCTCTAGTACTTTTTTGGCTTTTTTCGTGTCTAGAGCATTTTTGTATCTTAGCGATAGTATCACGAAAGAGCGCTCCCTCTATAAGTTTTCATAAGAGTCTTATCGCGTCTGAGTCTAGGATTCTAGCGTAAGCGCTACTGTAGATGAGTTAGCTAGAGCTAGAGCTAGAAGAACCCTTTCCCCCCCTCACTCCCTAGTTCAAGCCGGGCCTGTTTTCGGAAACCTCCCACTATCATTCGATTTTGACAATGTTGACGTTTTCCCCTTTTCGCCCGTTTTAAAGCGAAGTCTCCCTTGCTTTGACTTCTCCGGCAGAAGTCTTTGGTCTTCTTTGTCAACCCTTTTCAACTCCGTAGGGACGAAGCCGGAACCCCTTTAACCTTTCATCCTCGCCCTCTTTCTCCATCCTTGTTTCTATCTCTTTTTTTTTTCGAAGTGAGAAGAGATTTCCTCTCCTCGTTTCCATTTGCCCCCCTCGGCGAGCCCAAGACCCCTCTGGCTTACCCCTTTCCCACGCCCTCTCCTTGCGAACGTCGATCTACTTGTTGCGCCTAACCTTATTGTTACCTCCTATTCGATTCCGTTTTCCCTTCCTTTCTTCTTTTTCTCGAAGGTCCTTGGTTTTTCTTTTTTGAGTCATTGAGTCGCGGTTTGAAGATAATTTTGCCCCCTTAATTGTCCCAAAACCATCACGGCTCGGTCGCATGTCCGAGTTTTTCCAGTTAGTGTTAGAATGCTCCCTCTTTAATTTCTCAACGGCTCCGATGTAGTCTCTTCCCTAATGGAACCTTTGAATTTTCTCGGAGTCGGCCCCAACCTTCCTTTTACGGCTCCTAGCCGGTACCCTCTCTCCTCGGTGGCGAGATCCCAGATTGCCCTTTGCCCTTTTCTTTCTTCCAGAACTCCCCTTGTCTGCTTTTTTTCTTTCTGATCAGGGAGAACCGGCCTTACAGACAATATGTTCCCTTAAAATTGTCTGAAGATAGTTCTTGCTAGTCCCCCCCCGACACAATTTCTCTTCCTATGCTTTTGCCCATTTCTCTAGGTTTTCTCTCCTCTTGAGTCTTTCTGACGTTCTCTTTACGCCTCTTTTTCCTCCCTATGTCCGGTGGCCTCTGCTTTGCTTTTGTATCAAGACCGAGTCTGAGCGGTGTCCCGTTTTTCCCTTTTTGCGTATTTTAATGGACTTTTTCTTTCGTCCTTTTCCCGCAGCAAGAAGCCGGCTTAGCATCCTTGCTCTTTACGACTCTCGATTATTGCCGACCGCTAGATTCATTTTCTCCTTAAGAACGGCTACTGAGCCGAGTTCCCTTTTTCTTCCTTTTTGTTTTGGTTGCCCCCAACGTGAAGGTAGGCTCTGCAAGTATCTGTTCGCCCCCTTTCAGATCTGGAGGCGTATAGGTACCCATCCGTGGCCCAGATAGTAGAACTCTCCTTTTTTTCGTAGGTTATTCTTTGATTGAGCCAGATCCCTTTTTTTCTTTCCGGTGAAAGTTTGAGGTCCTATTTTCGTCTCGATAGGTTTGTTCGAGACCCCTTACTCCACCCGTCGATTTCCCCCTGACATTATGGCTCTGATACCCGGAAGTCTCCTTCACCCCCCTCTCCGGTCCCCTTATCCAACCCGTCATTGTTTCCTCTCCTAGGAATCGAGGGTATTCCGTCTTTTCGTGTGTCAACCTATGACCTTCTTGATGTCATCGAGAGCTTCGTTTCCGATCGAGATTTTGGCGTCCTTCCAGCGCCTTCATAACGTCTTTTTCAGACCTCCACGTCGTAGGATCTCACACGGGTAGGTAGTTCTCCCTGAGATATCGATGCCTTCCCCCCTAATTTTTTGACCCTCCCCATATCCTCCCTATCGAATTTTTAAAAATTTTGTGCTCCTCGCAGTCTTTTATTTCCCTCAAATTTTATCTTTTTGACGTGGCGCCGACTTCAGCTGTCGCTGTTTTTTCGCTTGGACTCCCGTCGGCTAGGCCAGCCCCCCCCTCCCCCATCTCTCCCCCAAAAGTCATATAGCTTACAATTTTTTCGTCTATCTGAGTTCCCCCTGCAGACAACTAGGGTCTATGCACACTGATTCTTGGGTTGCTCTCCTTTACGGTATTTGCCACTTTCCCCGTAGTGCTCTTCCCTCTTTT
>Ga0179591_1376083_pt1 | contig 12338 bp, 11 predicted proteins | sample CZOMad2_1_08_16f_FD_182891 | JGI IMG/M metagenome (GOLD analysis project Ga0179591, IMG submission 182891) | Vadose zone soil fungal communities from Angelo Coast Range Reserve, California, USA - CZOMad2_1_08_16fungal (PacBio error correction) | ecosystem: Environmental > Terrestrial > Soil >... | reverse complement strand
TCAACCGGTGTCCTTTCTTGCACGGGTTTTCTATGTCTCTTTGTTTCTCAATCTGACTTTTTTTTCGTCTTGTTTGAGGCGGGCCCGGTATTCGTCCGGACTTGGACGCGGGGAATGCTCATGCTTTGCACTTACGGAGGCTTTTTTCTTTCTTTCGGGCAGCGTTTTTTCCAGGTTTTTTTTTTTTTGAACGGAGTATTTCAGAAGAGCACGGTTTACTTCACCTCATTCAGGATCGGGCTGTTTCACTTTTGCCAGTTTTGGATGATTTGATTTTTTTGGTCTTTTCCCGTCAAATCCTCTTCTTTGAATTTTTTGTTGTTGTTCTTCTATTTCTTTCGTTTCTTTTTGGTTCTCTCTCTTTTTTTTCCTTCTTTTTCGAGTTTTGTCATTTCTTTGTTCTTTTGCAGCTTGGGACGTCCCTACGTCCTTCGGGGACTCACGAAGCCCCCTTCGTTTTGCTGGGTTCTTTTTTTTTCACCCGGATTTTTTTTCTCCTTCGGCCGGAGGCGCCTGCTCTTCCCAGGTGATCGACCCCAAGATTTCCCTTTTACCCCTTTGCCGGTGGCAACGGTCAAGTCCCTTTCTTGGAGTTGCCCTTTTTTGGTTTGGACAAAGTCGCGCGGAGATCAGGGCGTAATTGCCGTTGTCCGATGGATTCTTTCAAACTTGTGTATCCCGGGCGGTCTTTATCCCCTACCCCCCTTTTGGAACGGTCCCCTTCGGCTAGACAAACGCCCTTAGTGGTCGGGGTCGACTCCTCGAAAGGCGCCGGCTCTCGTGTGTTAGGTTTTTTTTTTCGGACTTCTCCCCCTTTCAGGCAGCTAGGGTTCTCCTTGACGACAGAAGACGGGCGGCGACCTTTTTTTTTGGATTTCTATAGCTTCCATTCTTTTTTTTTTAGGCGGGGGCGCGCCTTTTCTTTTTTGACCGTGGCCGTTTTTTGCGTCGTGTCTTCTTTTGGCTGTGGGTTTTGGCCAAGGCGCTGGTCTTTTCGTTAGTTGTGCAGTCGCCGGATTTCGGCGTGCGGCGGGGGGCCGACGCTGTTTTTTCTTTTTCTCATCGACTTTCGTAGGTGCTGTTTTCGGCGATGCTTGCCCTTTTTCTCTCTTCTTCCTGTTGTGGGGTGTGGTGCACGTTTTTCTTTCGGTTCTGCAGCGGTTTTCGGCTTTTTTCTTGCTCGTTTTTTTTTCGCTTTTTGGGAATGAACCCACCTTCTAGGGCGGCGGTGCCGCTTTGCTGGGCAAGCTGCCCGAAGATGTTTTGCGGCCCACCTCGGTTTTTTTTTTTTTGACTTTCTTCTCCATTTCTTCTCTTTTCTTACTTTTTTTCCCTTCTCCCGCTAACTACTACCTTGTGTCGTCGTGTGGTCTTCTTCCAGGAAGCCTTTCCCTGACCTCGGGGCGGCGCCCCCGGGCTATCGAGGCCTCTCTTTTTTTTGTCTTCCTTTCGTCCCCAAGTTGCCTCAGATCAGGCAAGGCGGTTGTGGCGTTTCTAATACTGCGAGGTGGACGATGCTCCCCGACCGTGCGACACCTGGCTCCGTCCCGTCACTTTTCCGGAACCCTCTTTTGCCGACGAGGTTGTTTCGAAGGTGCAAAGCAGTTCCCGCTTTGGGCCGCGCCGTGACTGACTTCCAGGCCGCTTCCGGGGCCTTCCTTCTCCTGACTTGTCTTGCGTCCCCTCTGAGTGTGGAACTGCTTTCTGCGGCAGGGCGTTTGGTCTTCTTTGTTTCACGCGATGATGTCCTCTCCCCGCTGTCCTTTCCTCGATATCGACCGGATGTCTTTGGAAGCCCCCCCGCCCTTCGGGCTTTGGGGTTCCCCTATGCCAGAGGTTCTTGTAGGTCCCTTCTTTGTCTCTTTGTGCTTAGCGACTTCTTTGGCAAACAGGCCCCCTTCCCCCTCATCGGATCTTCCGGGTCTGTGCCCCCCCTTGGCGTTTGCCGTTCTCCCCGAGGCTCCTTTGTCGACGTTCATGCGCCGGGGGTTGTGAATCCAGTGTTTTCCGACTCTTTTTTTTCTCACGTCCCTTTCTGGCGTCAATCCCCTCCCCCTTTTTCCGCGTGGCCCTTTTTCGCGCATTGCCCGCTTTTTCGGCGGGCACTGACCCCCCTGCTTTCTTTCTCTCCCCCTCGGTGAACGGGTCCTGTTGGGGCGCGTGCGGGGTGTTGGCAGCCTGGGTGGTGTCCCACCTCCCCCACTGCGTGGGCTTTTTCCGGCCGTCAGGGGTTTTTTCTTTTTGCGCCTGTCTAGGGCAAACTTTTCCGGGCGAAATTCGTTCCTCCCATTTCGGTGTCTGTGGCAAGCATTCTTGGCCCGGGTACGACCCGCGGTCGTTTTTTCAAAACTTATTGTCCATTCCCCTACTTATTCGAGACGTTTTTTTTTCCTCTGCAGTGTCCCCCATGCCACTAGAATCCAAGAACGACCACTTTATTTCACGGTGCTTTTTTGGTCCGGGCTTTTTTTCCTTTTTTTCCTTGTGGTTGTTTGTTGCTTGGAGCCTGCCACGTTTCGTACCGTTCTCTGACCTCCTCTTTATTGTTCCCCGGTGGCCTTCTTTTCCGGATGGTCGAGCTTTTCTTTCCTCCTTCGTTATTTTCGGTCTACCTCCGGCCAGTGGTTCGGCCGGCCCTTTTTCCAACCGTGGTTCCGCGTTGGCCACGGCCAGTTTTGCCTTTTCTTCACTTTCCCCGCAGTGGGACCCCACCCAGAACTCCCATTTGTTCGCTCTGAAGATCGTCCCCGGTTTTCGTGGCGTCCCGCGGCCTTCCCTGGGCCCCTCCTCTTTGCATTCGCACGACAGGGTCCTCTCCACCCATTTTCTCTTCACACCCTCCCCCTTTGCCCGTCTGAAAACACCTCTACGGTTTCCTCTTCCATGTTGGAAGGGCAGGGGCAGCGTTTCGCGGCATTCCCCTCTACTCGGGCAGTTTGCCCTTCTCTCTCTTAAAAACTTTCCTCGCGGCTTCCCTGACTCTTGAACAGTGCCGCGTGTGTTCCGAACCTCCTCCATCTGCTGTTGGCCAACGGCGCATTTCTTGTTCTCAAGATTGCCCTTCGGAGGCATGGGCCCTTCACTCACACGTCCCAGGGTTGTCGGGCCACATTTTTTCTTGCCCCCCTCTGGGCTGCCTGGGAAGTCCCAACCCATTCCCATCAATCATTTGCCTTTTTCATGCCCAAAGGTCCTGGGCAATCCGCTCTCCCGGTCGGCACATCTTTTCAGGTTCGTCATTTCCTTCCCGAATAAGCCCTTTGTGGTGCGCCAGCATATCAGTGGCTGCTCCCCCTCGGGCCGCCTCTCTTCTCCTCATTTCTTCTTCTTTCGCGGATTTTCGTATACGCGGTCTGACCCCAAGTCTTTTAGGGCAAGCGTCGTTTTTTGGTCCTCGGTTCTTTTCTCTGTTTCTTCGGCTCCCACCGATAACCGGTCTCGATTGACCGCCCCTCTTACCCCAACGTTGCCCCTTTGGACGTCAATTTCTTTGGAACTCTTTACCTTTTTTTTTGTTCGACTTTCCGCTTTTTTTTTTTCCAGTCGCCACTCTCTCTCTGAGTTAACCCGCTTCGCTTGCCGCTTTCCGCTTGGTGTCGAGCTTTTTTGTCGCGTACTCCAGCAGCTCCTTTTCCGCGACTCCGCTTTCTCCTCTCCCCCCTCCAAGCTCCTAGTGTCTTTTTGGTAATACTGGCCCTACCTTATCGGGGACTAAACCCTTGTAAGTTCACTCATTTCTCTTTTTTTCCTTCCCAACCTGGTCCAGGATTCTGGGGATGGGCCACGCCGTCTGGCAGCTTGGTCCGCGCCTGTTAGACTGCTCCCGGCACGCTCCAGGTTTTTTTTTTTAAGTACACGGTTTCAACTTTTCTTTTTTTCCGGGACTCCGGGGGGGTTCTCTTTTTTTTCCTCTCCTTCGGGCCCCTTACCCTTTTGCAGCCCGTCTCTCTCCCGTTGACAGCCGGTGCGTGCGTTTCGTTCCCTCTGGTGTTTCCGGAACCCTCCCGATCTTTCTAGTCGATGTCCCAGTTTTTCGGACCGCCTTCGCTCGGCGATTATCTCAGGACCGAGCGGGTTTGTGCGCCCCAGCGTTTTTCATCCATTCTGGGTCTTCTCTTTTTCTCTGCCCGGAAGATCCTCTGAGGCGGCCCCAGTTCTTTCCCTGCTTAGATTGGGCCTCTGTCCGGAGCTGGATAAGCACTTTCCTTTTGTCGACCGGCCGTTTTTATTCTTAAAGCGGTCCCCTTCCTCGGACCCTGCGCTTTTATGATTCCGTGCTTGTTCTCCCTTGCCCCTTTTTTTTTCTTCGACCAGGACCCTTTTGGTGGAACTTTATCGACGCGGGCCCGTACCCGTCCATCCGCTCGGGTTTTGTAGTCTTTCCCTTGTCCCAGCCAGTTTCACGGCTTCCTTTTCCCCCGGTACCACCTTTTTGGCTTTTGTGCCTAGGGTGACATGTCTTCCGTTTCTTCCGTGGTTGCTTCTTCGGCCCCGGGGACCTGGCCCCAACCTCGGGTGATCTGGACGGCAGATTTCCACCGTTTTTTTTTTCAAACCTTCCATCTCGCTGGGGGTCTCTCCACCTGTTGGCGGCTTAGCTCTTTTCGTCCTGGCAAGGCAGGCCTTTCTGCTGTCTTCGGCGGCTGGTCGAAAAGTCCCTTCTTGTCTTTTGGCTCGGAGCCGTGAGTTTGCCTCTCGGATCGGCCCCCTATTTATGGCCCCACGATTCCTCTTTTCACTGTTAGCGTCTTTTTTCTCGAGATGAGAGGCCCTTCTTGACCCCCCTTCCTAACTCTTTTTTTTTTGGGCCATACATTTTTCGTTCCCTCCTTCTTCAGGCATGGTTTTGTCCTCCGGAGGGCGATCTTCTTTCTGTTTTTTGCTTTTGCGCCTGGGGAGAACCTTTCCGCTTCCTTTCTCCGGCTTTTCTTTTCCTCTTCCTGAGGTTTGCCCCAGCGTTTGAGGCCCGACCAAGTGACGCTCGCTCCGGCGCGCTCGCTGTTTTCAGCTCGGGGCCGGTGCAGCTTGTAGTCTTTTTTAGGCAACCTTCACGGTGTTGGACATCCTCTACCTTTCTCGTTGTTCTCTTCTTACCTGTTTTCGGGTTCGCACCTTGCTTGCGCAACTCGGCTGCACGGTTTTCCTTTTCTTTCGGGGCGCCGTCTTTCTTCTTCGGCGTTCTGGACGCGGGACATTCGGGACCGCATTACGCCTACTGGAGCTCCGGCAGCGGCCCAGCGTGTTTCTCCCTTCCCAGGCGCCTCCCCCCTTCTATTCGCTTTTCTCTTCCTCCCTTTTATTGCTGAACCTTCCAAATCGGGGCTTGCTGAACCTGATGCCCCCGGGAGAAGGCTCTAGATCCTCTACATCCCTGTTCCCTAAGGCGATCCTTGTCTCCGATTTGATTTTTCTGTACTCCTTTTTCGCGGTAAAGCGGGGTTGGGTTTGTCTCGGCGCGCCTTTTTTGCACCACCTACACCTTTTTTTGCTGTTTGGGGCCCCCTCTCCTTCCGCCGGGCCATCCCTTAGGCGATTTTTAGGTTTTTCCGGGAGAGGCCTCCCTTCTTACTCCGCCATTTCCGACCCCCCCCTTTTCACAGCCCCGCTCTAACGGACTGTACACCTTCTTGTCTCCAGGAGTTGCGCTCGGCCCGTTGTTCGTCTCGTTGCGCCCATTTTCCGGTCTTGATACAGGTTCGTCCGGCCAAGTCGTTGTACTGGATGGAGGTCCTCTTTTTGCTTGTTATCCGGGCTGCTGTCCCGGGCCCCGTGGACTTTTTGGCGGCTTCGCACCGTCCTCCTCGCGGTGGTCGATCCCCTCGCAAGCGCGGTTTTCGTGTCGTTTTCCTTTGGATCTCCTTTTTCGGCGCACGTTCCTTCGCTCGTCCGCTCAACGACTGCGAAACTCCCGGCGGTCCGCTCGCGCCCTTGCTTATCTTTTTTTTGCTGGCCTTCTTTCTAGGGGGGGGTGCACCTTTTGACGTTTTTTCTCTTTCTTTTCTCTTTCCAGGACCAAGACCGGGGGCGGGTCGTCCTCCAAGGCGCTTCCTATCCTTTTGATCGCCGAGTTCTTTGGCGGCGGGCCGCCGCTGGTGCGGATCATCGACTCCCCCCCCCGTTGGGGTCTCTGACGCCTTTTTCGGTGGGTCTGTTTCCCGTGGCGACCGGGCCTTTTTTTGGTACCTCTTCCGCGCTGCTTTGTTCCCGGGGAGTCCGTGTCGCTTTCGCCGATGAACCATTTTCTTTGCGACGGTCTTCCTGACCGAGATTGCTTTCCCCCTCTGGATTCGGCTGCCCTACGTCCCCCAGCACCTTTTTTGGATTCCCCCGTCCTTCTCTTCCTTTTCCATGCAGATGTTTCTGGCAGAAGAAGAGGCTCTTTTCTCCCTCTGCCCTCGGTCGGGCGGCGCCTCTTTTCGCTGGGAATTTTCTGACCCCGGCTCACGCCCTTCCCTCTTAAGGGCTTTGCCCCGTTCTACTCCTCCCGGATCTGTTGCGCTGACTTCTGTCTTCCGGGCGACAACGGGTTTTTCGGTGTCTTTCGGAATTTACCTTTGCTTCCTCTCTTTCTGAGGTCTCGAGGTGCCCTTGACTTGTCGGGCGGGCCTGTCTCTGTGCGTCTCGCCTCTTTTCATTGTTCGGGCACCCTTTTTTCAAGAGGAGATGAGCTTCTTTGAGTTTCTTTGTGGCGGCGGGGCCGCTCTTCCTGGACCCTTCCCGCTTCTCCCTTGTTGACCTTTTCTGAAGCCTTCTCCTTCTCTAGCGGGATTCTTTCCACGGGCGCGCGGGATTACCCCTCGGAGGGCAGTGTTTGCTGACGGGCCAGTGTCCCCCTTGGCCCGGATAGCCTGGTTGGCAACAGTTAGTGTCCTCCTCGGTCTTTGGCTAGGCTCAGGCCGCCGTCACTTCGTCCCACCTTTCGGCCGCATCGACCCTATTTTCCCCAGCAACTCCAGGCGGTCGCTCCCCCCAACCCCGTTTCGGCCGCTGTTGCAGTTCCCTCTTTTATGGCAGGGTTCCTGTTACCTTGCCCGGTTGGGCAGCCACTGCTTGTTTTCTCTCCTTCTTGGGGCTTGGTCTCTTGACGACGTAGCCCACTCACGTTACCTCTTGCCGCGGGTTCGATTCTTTTTTTTGTGGGAAACCCCGGACGCCGGGCAAGTGGTGGCCGCTCGGCCCCGTTCCGGGTGGACCCCTTGTTTCTCTTCTTTGCGCTGAGCTCGTCCTGGACCGTCTTGGGTGGGGCAGGCTGGGTTGCTTTTCCCGGCGGTTATGGGGCCTTTCTGTCACGGGGCCGTTTCCAAGCGACTCCGGGCGCCGGCGGCTTCCATTCGGTTCCGCTTTGTGAAACAAACTTCGCCGACTCGCCGATTTCCCTTAACCGGTCTTTTGAACCGGGCTTTTTGTTCGCGGTGTCGCAGGCTTTGTTGTTTTTCCCTCCCTCCCCTCCTCTTTGTGAGTGATTTCGATGCCTCCTCAAACTCCTGCGTCAACGCCCAGCGGTTCCTCTTCCAGGCTGACATTTCCCTCTAGGACGATTTCTCTCTTTCCCCCGGCAGAACGGAACTTTTCTCGAGGGGGCCATGTCTTTTTTCTTCTCTTTCCAGCGCGTTCCAAACCCGCGGTAGAAGGTGCCTCTCCGTTCCCCACCGCGGCCCCACCCCCGACTGGGCCTCCCCAGGCCGGCCCTCCCCCCCCGTCGCGGTTCAGTTTGGTTCGAAATTTCTCTTTCTGCGCGAACGTTCGGTACACGGCGCCCCCCCTCCACCTATCTTCCTCTCTTCGCGCCTTCCCCACCGCCCCAGGGTCCTTCCACCCACCCCCTCGCCCCGTTCGTTTCCCCCCCTATCCCGGTCTGAGAACAGACCCCTCCTTGGTTCCGTTCCTTGCACGTCCTTTGCCTTCGATGTCCGCAACCGCTTCTCTCGCCCTGGCCTATTTGAGCCCCCTTCAACGGCCGATGATCCTTTTTCCTCCCGCTTTTCTCAACTCCCGGCGGCCTGGTCCCCCTGAGCTTGGACTTAGGGGAACCCCCCCCGCGCCAGTTCCCTGGCGTGGTTTCTTCCCTCCCGGCCAACTCAAGTTGAGGGGCCACCCTTCGTTGTGCCCCCGTCGCGGATTCGCGAGGGGGCCGTTCCTGTTTCAGTCCACACTGACATCCTCCAAGCAGTAGGAAAAAGCCCTTTCCCGCGATGGGATCTTTCCCGTTCGGAAATCGCTCTTTTCATCCTGCTTTTTGATCAAGGCGGTTTCCGACAGATCCTCAGCGGCGTCCGCCGACCTCCCTCTTCTCCACTTCGTCCACACGTCTTACGTCAAGCAGCACTTCCCCGCAAGTTCGCCTCAGCGGCGTCATTCTTTCGGTCGGCATCCGCGGCACAGCTCCAAACACTCACCGCCTCGATGACTAGTGGATCTTCCAAAGGGCCTCCTTTTCTAACCGTGACGTGCACGTCCCCGGTTTTGCGCGAACTCTCTTTCCTGCTTGCTTCGGAGTAGGTAGTCCCCCTCTTCGGCCCCCCGCGTGCCATGGGTTTCTTCTTCGTTTGTCGGTGTTGGGGTGGGGTTTTCCCAGCCTCTCTTCTCCCTTCTACCCGAGGCCGCCCTCTTTCAGTCTCTTCTTCTCCCACGGACCGTGCTTTATTTTCCTGAAAGGGTCCCCCAAAGAGTCCACATCAGAACACCGTTGCGGCGGCTGTCAGCTCCACGAGGGTTTTTTACCGCTGGGGCTTTAGCTTGTCTGCTCTTTAACGAGATGACACGATCCCGGTGTTTCTTTTCCCCATCCCCGAGACACCGGGGTTTTTTTTTCCTCCAGCGGCGAAGTCCTTTGAGCCCGATCGCCATTCAACGTCCCACAGCGCGGGGTGCCTTCCGCCCGCGGGGTTTCTTCCTCCCCTTTAGTTGGTGACATCACGCCCCCAGTGCTCGCGGGCCCGCTCCGTCCGGGCACGAGCGGGGATTTTCGTGCTGCAAGCCTTATTGCCCATCCCTCTCCACGGTTCGTCTGACGCAGCAGACGTCTTTTCCCTTCCAGTACGTCCGTTTTTTTTTTTTTTTTTTTGCGCTCGCCTGCCATCCCAGGAGTTGCAACGGCCTTTTTCCCCGTCGACGCCTCCTCTGTGCTTCGTCCTTGTTTAGTCACAAGAGGACGGAGCTGGTGTGCCCTTTGGGCTTTCTGGCCTTTTTTCCGGGCCAACCGCCCCTCCACGGAGAGCCGGTCGCTATCGTACCAGGAACCCGGCTCATTTGGGGCTCCGCAGTGATCGTCGGGACCGTTTGACTCTCCCGAATCCCCCCGCAGTTTTTCACCACTCTCTTCCCTGAAAATTTGCGTTTCAAGTTTTTTTTTTTGCGTCTGATTCACGGCCCGGATTGTGGCCGTTTTTCCACGCGAATTCTTCACGGGTTCCTTCCAGGTGATATGGCACTTTTCTTTCCTTTTCCAACGGGTCCCTTTTTGCTGTCAGTGGCCGGGATTGGTTTTTCTTCCCCCCCCTTGGCGGATCTTTTTTGGCTCCTTCAGCGACTCCCAGTTTTGGCGGCGGGCCGCTCGTTCGGGTCACCGCCCGACAGCAGTCCTTGGGTTTTTTTTCGGGGCGCGTCCTCCTGTCCTCGGAATCGGGCCCTCCGCGATATGGCCATTCCCATTAAGCAGGTTTTTCGTGCGCTAGCGGTCTCTTTTTGAGGACCCCTCATTCCTGCTTTGGGCCATCAGTTTCGCAGCCAGATCCTTTTTCGTTGCCACGCATGGACATGCTTTCTCGCCCCGCGGGTGGGTTTCCCCCTGGGCTAAACCGATTTTCCGTCTGGGCTCAGCTAGTTTGTAGCGTTTGCGCACTCTCGGGCGCTTGGCCGCCTCTTCCTTCTTGGCGGCGACCTCCGGTGCAGTTGAGTGCGCGTTGCACGTGGTTGACCCGGGACCACCGGGTTGTGTTTTCTTTTCCCCCTTTTCCTGTGTTCTTTTCAAACCCCCCTTTTTTTTTTTTTTTCACTTTTTTTTGCCTTTCCTTGAAACCGGCACGAGCTGTTCGGCGGGCGGGCCGAGGCGGCCGCGTTTTGTCGTGGGTGGGCGGCATGTTTTCTCCCCTGCCTACTCCCAGCGGAGGGCATTTTCTCGGTTTTCCCTTCCAACCAGGCCCGCGGCTGCCGAGCCTGTTGTTTTTTAAACATTTTCCCCATCGGATTAGGGCTGCTGACCCTTCTCTTCCCCCCCCGCGCTTTGATCTCTCCTCCTATACCTCGCGATTGGCGCGCTAGTTCCGACCGGATGATCGTGATGTATCCCCCCCTTGGCGACTTCGGAAGCGTGGGTCCTCTCTGTCTGTCCTTCTCCGGACCCTTATGCACCCTTGTTTTTTCGTGGTGCCCGACCAGGCGCACCCGGCCTCTTGGACCTTCATCTTCCGCGGCGACTCTCTGCTGCGGGCCCCAGGTCTCCGGATTGCCCTGTTCCCCTTGTGGGCAACGGAAGTCTGCGTCAGATCACCGGGGGCGGCGGCTTCTGGATCGAGTTCTTAGGGCTCCTCCTTGCGCGGAGATCAGGGTCTCCCTTGACCGGCCACAGCCCATGTTCAGGTACCGGATGGAGGTTTTTTCCTTTCTTTTATCTTTTCCCCTACATTTCGTCTTGTTTTTGGCTCGCACCGATTGTCACCGATTTGATGGGTTGTGTCCCGGACGAAACTTACGGCTTTATTTTTTTTTTTTCTCGGACTTTCCACTGTCGGCGCTGATCCCACCAGGGCGCTCGGTCGCTCTCGATTTGTGAAGTTTATTGGGACGGCGTCGGATTCTTTTCCCTTCTTTCCGCTCTATTTTTTTCCCCGGGCGGCGCGTCTCTTCGAGACTGGCCGCTCGCACTCGGTCGAGGGCAGGAGACGACCTTTGAGGAGGGGCTTTACTCGCTTTGTCACATCCCTTTCTCTCTTCTTCTCTTGTCGCGTGCGGTTTTGTTGGAGTTCCGGTAGGGATGGTTACCCCCCCCCCTTTGGCTGCTTGGGGGGAACGGGGACCGCGTGTGGGGGAGTGGCACCTTTCTTCTTTCTCTTGCAGCTTTTTCTTCCTCGGCCTCTCCTTCTTTTAACAACGTGGTCACTGCTTTTACTGGGGAGCGGGTTTTGCTAGTCCGACGTCGGGGTAAAGTCTGCCCGAGCTGCTTGCCGTTTTCCCCCTTCTTTTGAGATACTTCCTTTCGTCCCTTCTGAGTTGCTTACGAGATTATTTATTTACCTGCCGCTCCCTGCACGACTACGGGTCGTTTCTCTTCAGTCTGGATCCGGGAACACGCGGGCTTGTTTCGTCCGGCGATTCTCTTGGGAATTTCTTTTTTGACACCAAGTCTTTTTCTTGCTCGGAAAGCGGGTTTCGCGCTTTCTACTCCGAGTCGCGGTCGACGATTTGCTTCGCGTCGTCTTCCCCCACGGGGTTCTTGGGTGTCTTCTCCTTCTTTGCCAATGGCACCTTTGGCTTCCTTCGAGGCGTTGTCATAGGGTTTTTCAAGCTTTGCGTCCGGCTGGCCGGCGCTTCCCGCCCGCCTCCTTCGGGACTTTTTCCCTTTCGAGGAGCTCAGCGGGGACGGAGGAGCTTGCGCTTTTTCGTGTCGGGTGGTCTCTGTGTGGCGCACCTTTCTTTCTATGAAAATCTTCCCTTGGGTCCTGAGTTGACCGCGGATGCTAACGCGTCTTTTGTCCTTGTTCATGAAGGCAAGCAATTGATTTCCTTTCTTTTTGTCCGACCGATCCCTCCCCTCATGCGGGGGCCCACAGCCATCTTTCTCCCTCGGATGTGCACCATCTCTTTCAGAGTAAAACGAACTGCGCACGGCGTCGAAGGTGCTCCGGCTTGGCCTCCCGCTTCTCCACTGGCAGGTATCCAATTTTTTTTTTTTCATCGCAGTCCGAGTGCAAGGGCCTTTCCTTTTCTGTGGACTGTCCGGTTGTGTCAGCGTCCCCCCTCTCACTTCCTGGGCTTTCTATCCGACGTAATCGGGTTTCCCAAGTTGTCCTTGGTTTCCTCGGGCCCTGGGGCTCTGGCGGTGACCTTCTTCCCGGCCCTAAAAGGTGGGGCCGTCCCCTGCTTCCGTCGCGGATACTTGCTCTGCCACCATGACCTCTCCTTGGGGCGGATGCTGGGGGTTTTTTTCACCAGGCACCCCGTGGTCACCCATGGCGGCGGTTTTTTTTTCACGGCCGGGGCCCCGGTCAGGACCGTCTCTCCCCCTTTTGGCGGGACACTTCGTTTGCCTGCGATCCGTCCGTGGCCGATCTTTCCCAACCCCTCGTAACCTTCAACCTCTTTACAGGCGTTTTTCGACGGTCGAGGCTTGTTCTTTTGGC
>Ga0179591_1294507_pt1 | contig 12338 bp, 14 predicted proteins | sample CZOMad2_1_08_16f_FD_182891 | JGI IMG/M metagenome (GOLD analysis project Ga0179591, IMG submission 182891) | Vadose zone soil fungal communities from Angelo Coast Range Reserve, California, USA - CZOMad2_1_08_16fungal (PacBio error correction) | ecosystem: Environmental > Terrestrial > Soil >... | reverse complement strand
TTAAATTTCTTCCTTGCGGTTTTTTTTAAAGCAGGCTCTTTTCCAGAGCGAGACCCTGCCTATTTTAGGGGTCTAAGACTCCGACCCCTCAGCTTCCCCTCCCCCCCCTCCCCCCATTCCCCTCTTCTCCTTCCCTCTCCCTCCTCTCCCAGCCCCTTACCCCCCCCCTCCCCCCTTCGCCCTCCTCTCTCTTGCCCTTTCTTTCCCTTTCCCCTCCACCCCCCCCTTTCTCTTCTCCCCCCTCACCTCCCCCCCTGTTCTCCTTCCCCCCTCTTCCCCCCCCCCCCCCCACCCTCCCCCCTCCCCCCCCCCCATCCCCCTCTCCCCCCCCCGTCCTCTTTCCATTCTTTCCTTTTGTTCTCATTCGCAACACATCTGGTCCAAAAGCCTTTGTTTCCAGCCTCGCATCTTTTTAGATGTGTCAGATAACCTCCCCTTTCCGTGAGAATTGCCGCAATAGCAGTGAGGGGTCAGTGGAGTCCCCGTTAACGCGTTCTACAAATTCGATTCCCCCTTTTTTCATTAGGTTTTTTGCAGGACTGTTTTTTATTCATGTTGCGTCTCACCCCTTTTGCGAGTAATTTCCCGGATCCTACTTTCATCTTCGCCGTTTTCTGTGCTCTTTCCGGTCTTCCCCTAACCCCCTTCTTTAATTCCACGATACCCATCACCATGTTTAAACAGGCAGAGTTCCAACCTTTCTTCACTTCGTCTTCTTTTCGCTACTTCCCCCCTATTCATTTTTTCTGGCTACCTTTTCTGGTTCCTCGGGCCGAGGCTTTTTTGTAAGGTTTTCTCAATTCTGCCTTTTTAGATTTGTGGGCCTGATTTCCCCCCGGTTCCCTTTTCAGGACTTTGTCTTACGTTTTTGTCCCCCCGCGTTTTCGGCTTGAATTCTTTTCCGTCCCTTCTGCGCTTTTGCGCCTTTTTCCCCAAAAACTTTTTACGCTCCCCATCCTCACCAACCTCTTCCATCCCTGGTTCCCGACCCCCCCGTCTTGTCCCTTGAGTTAAGACCCCCCTCTTCCTTTTTTCATTTCACACACCGTTTCACTTGTTTTCAATCAGCCCCCCCCCCCCCCCCCCACCTTTTCTGAATCAAAGGCTTTCCCATCTTCTTGCCTTGTTGATTTTTAGTCCCCTCAACGGTTGGTATCCCATCCCCGGTGTGTGTGCCCTCACCACTCCCTCCCCTGCCTGACCCCTCTTTTTACCCCCTCTGTCCAGCCCCCCAGGCTCCTCCTTTGTCTAACTAAGATGGCCAATCCGTTTTTCAACGTGCCTGTAATTCGCTGTTTCCCTTTCTTCCGGGCCTTTCTTTCCCCGTACCGCCAGGCTCACCTGACACACCTGTCTGAGACGTTATTAACCGCTTGTTTACATCCGTTCCACGAACCCTTCTTACCTCCTGTCCGGTTTTTTTCCTATCACTTCCTCCCCCTTGCCTTGACGTCTTTTCTGGTTTAGCGGCGCGGATTCCCCCTTCAGATCATTCCTTTTTCCCGGTTGCTTAAATACAAAACCATCCCCTTTTCTCCCCTAGGTCTGAGTTTTTTTTAATCGTGTTGGTTGAGAGAGCACTCTCCGGTTCTCTTAGTTTTCCAGCTAGGTATTGCGGAACCAGTTTGCAGTTTGATTTTCCCCCCTGTGCTTTCGGAAGGTAGTTAAAAACAGGCGGCATGCACCGCTTTTCCTATTGGTGCTCTTAAGAAGTTTTACTTCTGCAGTTCGATTGTTTTCCTTCTCCCTTTCACAGTCCATGTTTTTGTTTCGATTAGGGTGTTCCGTGTTGCGGTTGAAATTCGGCCCTCCCATGGTCCCAGCGTCCTTTGTTTTATCTGTTACGCGTATTGTCCCCCCCCCCTTTCCCGTCGTGCGCTGAAATAGTCGCCTTCTTTCTTTTTTTCTGTCGAGGATATTACTGCCACCCCCCCCCCCGTCTCTCCGTCGGTTTAAGAACCGCGGAATCATGTGGAGGGACCCCTTTTCCTAGTTCCCATGATTATATTGCTGAGCTTCCTTTCCGACCAGGTGGCTTTGACAATGACCCCTTTCCTTTTTGCTTTGTACCCCAGTTGTGCGTCGATCTTGCCCTTGGATTTCTCCTCTGCGACTCCCCATTGTTTTCTTTTTGTTTCTTCGATTTCCTTCGCTTCCCCCCTTTTGTTTGCGGGAAAGCTCACCGACTTGCCCTCCTCCTTTTAACCTCCTTCTTCACGTGTTGGCATTTCCTCCCATATCACCCCCCCCCATATCTCCTATAGAGAACCTCTCACGTTTTCTCTGTAACCGACTTCCTCCATCCCCCCCGCGATCTTCCTGATGCTGTAACTAGCGAACTCCTGCACCGCCATCTCTGTATGGCAGTTTGTCTTTCTTTTGGTTGAATTCTCTTTTCTAATGTAAAGATTCTCCCTTTTTTTTTTTCGGACTTCGGGTTCTTTCTTTTCGGGCCAATCGCCTTCCTTCCTTTGACGCATTTGCTTCGTTTCTTCTTTCTTTTTTCAGACGTATTACAAAGTCAATGTTGTATAGCCCCATATCTCTGATTTTGATCATTTTCCATAGATAGTTTACTGTTGATAGTTATGAACTTCAAGCGGAAGGGTTGAATAAGTTAACATAAGATCTTCTTCCTTTTCTTTAGTAATCAGACTTCACCTTCCTTTCGACTACAGCGCGTATAAGTTCCCCCACTCCTCCGCTTTGTATTGTTAATCTTGACAGGTATGTATTTTTTAGGAGCTGCGGATCCAGCTCGTGCCCTTTCTATGACCCCTAGTTTGGTTAACAGTTTTTCCTATTCTCCCAGCTCGCCGAAGTAATCTTACGGGATCCTGCCCTTTCATCCAGATGCTTATACTCGGGCCGATTCGCGTTTTGGGCCATCCCCTGTTTTTGGAGAAGGAGGTGGACGGGGTTTTTTCTTTCCCCCTCCATCGCCCCAACTGGCACTTTTCGGACCCCTTCCCCCTCTTCTTTTTCTCGCTGCCGGATCCCTTCCTCAGTTCCGGCACAACTTTTAACCTCTTCCTTTGCCGATGTTTGATAGAAAAACACACGATACGCCTTCGTTTTCCGTTAATTCGCTGTCGGAGCCTCCCTTTCCACAACTCCGACGTCGGTAGTGCTTCCCTTTTTTATCAAACCGCGTGGATTCGAATTTCCGCGGACAGCGCAACTTCCCCCTGGGTCTTCGCCTCTTTTTCCCACGTCCCTCGACCCCTCGTTTCCCTTCGTTAAGCTCTTCATGTGTCGCTTCATTGTCCGCAGGGTCCATGTTGAGCGTGCTTTGGCTTTTGCTCCACTCCCCCACTCCTCCCCAGATCGTCCAGTTGATCTCGCTCATTTCCGACTTAGTTACCCTCGAATCGACGACTCCAGACAGCCCCTTCTTCCCCTCCCTTAAGGGAGGTTTACCCTCTTTTTTGCAGGAGAAAGATCCGGGCGCTCCTCTTGGGTCATTTTTTTTTTAGCGGGATGCCTCGGAGAAGGAGAGTGTTGTAAAAGGAGATCACCCTCACACTCCATCAACCCGTCCATCACAACTAACCAACCCACACTCACCCTTCCATCCCCCCACTACCCCCCCTCCCCCAACAACCTCTCAACCCCCCCCCACCACCCGCACACCCACCTCAACCCCCCCCACCACCCCCCACCCCCCCCCCCCCCCCCCCCCCCCCCCCCCCCCCCCCCCCCCCCCCCCCCCCCCCCCCCCCCCCACCCCAACCCCACCCCCCCCCCCTTAGTTGAAGACATTGATATTCCCGGTCTGGTAGCCTTCTTTAACCACATGCCGTGCGGTATCCGCCAAAACTCTCTCCTTTCTCTTTTTACGGTGTCCTCGCATATGCGTTCATTAGCGTAGGGCTTCGATAGTACCTTATTGTCTCTCGACCCTTTCTGACCCCACCCTTAACCCCACGTTAGGGTTAGACCCTCCCCTTCCCCTTTTCTGGCTTGCTTAGTTTGGTTATTTCTCCGCCCACAACACCGAAGTGAACGTGAAGTTTGTCTTTCTTCCCGGGATTGTATTCCTCTTATTCCTTGCTAGTTACTTAGTCTTGTGATGTGATGGTCCCTCTTTTTTTGACTGGGTTAATTCAAGTCCCCCCCTGACCCAGTCGAGGTTCATGAGGGCAGCGGGTTCTGGCTATCTGGGCATATCCCATAGTCTCCCCCCGGTTTTTTTCTCTTGTCACTTCAATCAGAGTGCTCTAAGAGCGAGAGGGGATGTGTCTTTCCCATTTAAGGGTGACCGAAAGTTAGTCCACTGATTCCTCTTCCCCCTCGTCGCGGCCACCCCAAAGATTAAACGCTCCGGGAAGAGCATGAGGAAGCCCGCCCTTCGCTTTTTTCCACGGGACGGCTACCCCCTAAATGACGAGTTTTCTTTTTTTTTTTTTTTCCGTTCCTTCGCCCATCCTCCCGGTCCCCCCTTTTTCTCCTCTTTCATACTACATTTTTGAGTTCTCCATGGTTTTTTTGTTTATGGTGTTACGGCCTTCCGTAAGAAAATCGCAATGTAGTTTTCCGCCTTTAGACCTCCGCGCCCCTCTCGGGCCCTTTCTTCTCTTTTGGGCTGCTCTTTAGTGGTTTGAGGTTTTGTAATCGCTGTCGATCCAGCCTACCTTGGTGCGTTTTCCTTAAGCACATCCGCCCTTTGATGCCCATCGTAGCGCAATACTTCCTTTCCCTCAATTTCAGCATGCTGATTTGAACAGGTTTTGCTTTTTTTTCTGTTTTTTTCTAAATCCTGGCCGCCCCAAGGAATTCTGCCAGCTCGGGACCCAGGTAACCTGATGCTCGCCCTTCCCACGTAGGAGAACACCCCTTCCATCACAGACCTCTTCGGTACGCCATGACCATTGTCCTTTTTCCCCTCTGTCCTCACCGGTCACTTTTGCTAGTATTTCCCCTGCACCTCCAAAAGAATTTTTCCCCCCCGGCCCCTCCCCATTTTCTACTTCATCAGATGACCCATGTTGTTCTCCCTCCCCCCGGGGAGATTTCCTTAGTCCCTTGTTCAGCCTGACTCACACCGGGAGTATTTCTTTTTCCTAAGAAGGTCCTGGCTGTTCCCATTCTGCCCAGTTCCCTAGATCGAGTTTTTGCAAATTGAAAGTGGGTCATTCTCCTCCTATACACGACCCTTCCAAGGGAGTTATGAGCCAGATCTCCTTGTTCCGGGATACCTCTTTCTCCTTTTTTGGGGTCATGTCAAGTCTTTCCCCCCCCGGTTACCAGCGCTACATTTTTCCGGCAGCTTGACCGCCTCAACTGCCGTCTCAATTTCTTTTTTTTCCCGTTTTGTTTGTAACCCCCTTCTTCTTTGGGGCGTCGGGTCTTCCGCCGACCCTCCCCCTCGCAATTCGATCCCATCGACCTCTATCTGTTTTTTGCTTTTTTCAGTCCCTCCCCCTCTCCTTCCTTTTTAAATTTTCAGAGTGGATTTTTCTCGAAAGTTCCGCGAACTTCGACGCTGACGAAAATCGCACCTTCTCCTGATCTGCTTCCTGACTTTATTTTTTCCCGTTTGACTTTTTCTCTTTTTGCGGCCAAGACGGAGGGTGGCGATCCCTTTCTTATAACGTCGATAGGCCTTGTGTTGTCAGATTTATCCGAACCCTTTGTTTTTTTCGATCTTGCGAAACTGGGCTGCTTTTCGGTGTGGTTTCTCAACTCCGCCCAGGGCCCTAAGGTTTTGGAGAGCCCTTGAGATCACGTTTTTTTCTCCCGGCCGCGAGCGCCTTCTCCCATTCCAGTGAGGATAGTGTATTCCTCTTTCTCCCGTGTCCAAGCCCAATCTACCCCGGCCTGGGCAGATCTTACGATTCTCCCCTTCTCGCTCACTTTAATTTCCAGTATTCTCCCCTATCTATCGGTCTCTTTTCCCTCCAGTTTTTTGTTGGGGCACCTTCGCTTTTTCTCCTCTCCGCAAATTTTTTTTTCCCAGCACGCCTTGAGGATGGGAGACTCGATGCGTTCAACTCACCCTCCCCCCTTTAGACCACTTCAGTGGTACGTCCTCTTCAGTCGCTTTTTTTCCCTCGGTGACTTTGCGTATCAGGAATAATGAGCATGTTCTTCCCCTCTCAAGGTGGAGTTTCTCCAGGCTTTCCCTTTTTGGACGGCCCCCTCCTACCACCCTCCCGTTCCGGCTGCGTTGCAGAAAGTCGTACTAAACCATAGTTGACCTTGGGTCCAGGCGGCCTTTTAGACCTAAGAAACGATTATTCTTTCTCTTACGGGCTGCTGATGATTCGTCATAAACACATGGATACCTTTATCCTCCCGGAGGCGACTATCCTTCCCGGCAGTAATTTTCCAACCCCCCCCTTTTTTTCTACCTAGTGATGCTACTTATTCCCTCCTCCTCTTTTCCCTTCCCTTCTCATTGCAGGGCTAATCGCGGTTTTTCTCACGTATTTCCCCCTGGAGTAGTCTAAGGTCTTATCTTAAGGGAGATATTTGTGCTCCTTTTTGCCGTTGTTACACCGCGAGGGCCCTTCTTCTGCTCCCTGGACTAGTTCTTTTTCTTGAGTTACTTCTTAAGAGTTTCTCTGACCCTTCCCCCGTCCTTTTGAGACAGAGTCCGCCGATCCGACTGGTATCTCCCCTCCATTCTGGGATCAGAACAAGCATTCTGTACCGTGCGTGTCAACCTCCCCGCTTTTTATGCCGCCTTTTCTCGTCTTTTTTCCCGGGTTTACGAAAGTAAAACCCAACGGGGGCTTTCCATTGATACTGGCCCGGTGCTGCCGCAGCGACTTCCCTTTTTGGGTCCGTCCCTAGTCAATATTCCTGTCCCCTCCCTTTCTTTCACGCACTCGGCACCTTGCCTTTTTTTTCCCCAAGCGGCTGGAGTACGGGCTTTATAAATCCCCCGTCCCCCTTTCATCGACACCCTACGTGCGCAGCGCGCAGAATATCGGTTCCCCTCCCCCTTCACATCCCCATGCTGATTCTTCCGGCGATGGTCCCCCAAGCCCTTTCCAGCGGCGGCTTAGTTTTCGAGGGACTCTTTCCCCCCTCTTTCAGATCTCGGTAACCGTTTCCGAACCCCACTATGCAACCCCATCCGGGCCTGAGAACCAAGTGGAGTTCTCTCTCCTCTCCTTTTTTTTTTTTTGATTTTTTTTTTTTTTTACTCCTATCTCTGGTTGGCCTCCTATTTTCCCCTTCCCGTGACGCCGAGGCTCTCGTGAGTAGCCGTCTTGCCCACCAGCCCTTCTCCTTGCCGCTTTCCTCTGTTGGCAACCCTTCTTTTTTTCCTCTTGTTCTTGATGTCGCCGTTGATTCCCGCTTTCCAGTTTTCCTGGGTTTTGTCTAACTTTTTTCCTTGTCCTTGGATCCCCTGGCCCCGTACCAGTTTGGGCCAGGACTTGGTCATTGACGATTTGACAGTAGTGCGATCAAAGTCCCCGTAGTGGGTGCGGATTATTTTTTCTCTTTTTTCCCCCCCCCCTTCTTACTTTAATGTTTGCAGCCCTATGTGCTCCTGTTTTTCAGACCCCTTGTGACACTTCCCCCCACCCAATCTCTTTTTTCGCTATAACCCTAGAACTATTTTTTTTTTTTTTTAGAAACCCCCTGGATTTTTTCTTTTCTTTTAACGCCTCTCAGTATTATCCCTGTCGGTGAACTAGGTTGACCCCTAACGCCCCCCCAATTTTTTTCCCTTTGTCTCTTTTTTTTTTTTTATGGGTCGATCCCCAAGCCATTTTTTGCTTCGGCTCCTGACGGCCAAATCCCTCCCTTTCCCCCCTCCCCCCCGGTGACACCCACTTTGCTCAATTGTCACTGCCATGTTATAAAGAAACAAGCTTAAGGCATAAGGGAGAACCTGAAGCTAAATCAGGGAGCCGGAAGCCGACCCAAAAAAAAACAACCCCCCTCACCGAACACACCCACCCCAAACGAACCCCCAAACAAAACCCCCACCCCCATTTTTTTTCTTCCCCCGGACCTGCTTTTCTTCTTTTACCTCGTTAAGTGTAATCGCGAGATTTGGCAGTTCCTTCCTTTTTCTCACTTTTTTGGTTGATTCTGGTGAATGTAAGTCGACCGTTGAGCTCCTGTGAAATCTTTTGATTTCTCTCCCCCGTCCTTCCCTTCGTACGCTGCAACGTCGTTTCGGAGACGAAGCCGGCCTACAGCACGATGGGGTTGACGCCCCTCCTTTCCAGGCTTTTCTTGATCCCGGCGATCTTCTTTTTTTTTGCTTCACCAGTTTTTCTCGACCTTCCCCTCCCGGGAGGTCATCGGCCTTCTTATGAAGGCTCGAACCTGCCACTCGCAGCGCTGGCCTTGAGTAGAAACTTTTGTTTCGAACGATTTTATTTTTTCACCCCTTCTTGACCCAAGACCTATGGCTGGACCCACGCCTCTCACGCGCTGACAATCGCTCTGGCACCCCGAGCCCAAGCGGCCTCCCCTCGCATCTGACTATACCTATCGTTCCCGTGTATTTCTCCGAATTAGCATATTTCAATCTGCCTCCCTTCCCTTTTCGCGGCGGGTTCCAACCTACTGTCTCTACGGGAGGGGTGGTTTGGTTTTTTTTCCTGCTTCCATAGACTAACCCTCCTGTAACTTCAGACTTTTCTCCTTTTTCTCTCCTCGGATGCCCTTTAATCAGAGCTCCTTCCCACGCACTATTTCCCGACGAGTTTCTAGCCCCAAACCACAAGCATCCTTGACGTGTCTCTCCTCCCGGTCCTCGCTTTTTTCCCCCCCGACCCGACTCAGTGAATTTTTTCAAGGTCCCCCCGACCATTCGTCGACTCATGGCAACGTCCTCTCACCCGTACCCTGGTCTAGCCACTCGAGCCCAATCGGCATCTCTCTCTCTCCTTGTTGACTTCGTCCTCTTGATTTTTTCGCTTGTCCACACGCTTGAAGTTTTGATTAGTTTCTTCTGGTTTTTTGGAGACCAACTCCGTCTCCCCCTTCGAGTGAGAGCTCATTTTTCATGGTTCTTCCCCTTCCCGACATCCGTCCCCCCACCTACCTAAACGTATCCCTAACTTCAACGGGACGGTCAAATGTTTCCTCTTCCCCCTGCGACCTGCGCCTTCGTTGTGGTAAGTGCCCCGTCTACTTCTCTTTTTCCCCTTCTGACCAAGTCGTCCCGCCATGATAGGTCGAACGAAGATCTCTGCTGTCTTTCTCGTCTTCGACCCTCTTCACATGTCCGTTTTTTTCCCCCAAACTATCTTCTTCTTGCTTTTTTTGCTGCGGACCTTTTTTAGCTGTCTTTTTCTACCGGATCGTATCCACCCTTCCCCCCCTGCACCTTCCTTCCTGCGACGCCAGTTGGGGGCCCCAAAAGCGTCCCCGGCGTTCTTTCTTGATGGGCGTGGTTTGGAAGAATGCAAGTCACTGCTCCTTGCTGCATGGGTTTTCCCCTTCTTCTGTGGAGGTCTCCGTCCCTCGAGTCGCGATTTCCTTTTTCCTTTTTTGCGGTTGTGGCGCCCGACGTTGTTATTTAGCCAGTGACCAAACAGCGCGGCTGCTGCGGCTTGTTCTGTTTTGATTCGATCAAACCCTAAACTCGATACCCTGCCAACCCTTGGTCCCCCATTTAGTCCTTGCCCTCTTTAAGATGCGAGTGCGGGAGGTTTTTTCCCTTGAGCCCCCGGAATGTTCGTTATCGACCGTCGATTTTACCTCGCGCGGTTAGATTCACTACTTCTGTCAGGGATGTGCCTTGTGCCGTAGAGAGCTCTTCCCATGATCTCACGACATTACCGCTTTTGTTTGTCTTTACGGCCTGACCCACCCACCCGCCGGAACCCACTTCTTTTTCATGGTGTTTTGTTTCTTTTCCCGGGCTGGTGATGTGTGACTTCTCTACACCAGACACGCGGTCATCGCCCCCGACCCTTCCCGACTCCGCTTTTCAGTGAAAGGTAGATTTTGGTCTTTCTTCCGTGGGGTTTCCGGCTCGGATGTCATCGACGTCTTAACTACCTCCCAGGTTCCTTTGGATCGGTCAGAACCCAACTCAGGACGTCTTCGTTTTGCTTCTGGGACCCCTTCCCTTCCAGCCCGACGCTGCGCCTTTCTCCCCGTTGTTCTTACAAGTTGGTTTTGTTCTATGCCCCCCCGCAACCATCTGGTCTTGCCGCAGGAGAGCCGTGGGTTCACTTCACCGGCTGCTCGACCGACACTTCCCCCGGCGCCCCCACTTTTTTTTCGGTGCCACCTCCGGACTTCCCCTCCCGTACTCGCGACCTACAGGATTCTGCACCAGTCCTTTCAGACACCCCCTTTTTTCAGCGAATTTTATTTTACTCTTCTCTTCCACGCCCCCTTCGACGGACGATTGTAGAAGGGTTCCTTCTCCGCAGTTGCCGCTTGATTAGAGAAAGTCTAATTACCTTGGAAGATGCAGGTTCCTCTCGTCCTCTTCCCGCGTCCAGGCAGAAGTTGGTGGGCAATTCCTTGGTCATCGTAGAATTTCCGATCACGAATGTCTTGACAGTCCTCCATTTCCCTCGTTATGCGGATCCTTTTCAGGTTGTAAGTCACTTCTAGTCTCTTTTTTCAGCCTGCCAAAGGTGCCAGTCGTCCGTCTGCTTTTCCGCTTCCAGTAAGTCGACATGGTTCCCTTTCGTTGATATCGGTCACATTTTTTTAGTTGTCTGCTTGGCTAGCAGTAAGAAACCTCGACGAACATCCTGTCTCGATAAACTGAACCTCTTAGTTTGTTGGTACCATCTCATCTCCCTCCTACTTGCCGGCTTGGGTTTCGAACTTCAGAGAACAATGCTGGAGATACAGTCCCCTTCCTGTAGCTTTGAAGTTAGAGCGTTTAGGCTCCAAATTTTATTCGAGTTACGCGTGCCAATGTTCGAAAAGACGGGTTTTTCTGACTCCTCGTGATCCACTTCGAAGTCGGGTTGGTAAGGTCAGTCAACTTTTCTTTTTTCAGCGTGAGAACGTTTTTGCATTTTAGTGTTGCCTAGCCCCCATGTGCCAGCTACCCAAAGGGGTTCGTTGATGATCACCGGCATGCCCTCAGCTCCGTCGGAACTTTTTCCGTTGCAAGGGGACCTGATTTTTTTCTTTGATCCTAGTAAACCGTCATCCCCCTTCCTCTTGCGTGCCCTCCCCCGGCCTCGATTTCGCCTACGATTCTCTTCTCTGGCTTAGTGGCGTAATACCCTTCACGATCTTTATCGGCGATTCTGTCCGCTGCGTCCGGTCTCTGAGACCCACCCTTCGCTTGGTTTGCCCTTCGCTCCTTTTCGTTGTGATCCCAGCATAGCTCTGATGGCGATTGTATCAGCAAAACCATTCGATCCCGTTGTTTCCTTCCTCTGGCCTCCCTTTGGACTTTCTTCGACGCCTTTCCGGCTGGCGGCCTGTGTGGGTGTTTGCTTGCGCAGATGCAGGCTTGCGAGCTGACGCCAGACAGGCGCCGACTTCTTGCGGACCCTGACCCATCTCGTCGATGGGCACGTGAGGTGCCGTCCGTCTTTCCCCCCCTGTCTCCTCCTTAACAGGATAGTCTTCGTTCGCTGGCCGTTCGGAACTTATTTATTCCCTTTCTCCTCCCCCTCCCTCCGAATCTTCACCAACGAGTTCCCAACCAAAACGTTAGATGAGACTGCCACACGCGATTCAGGCGTTGCTATTTCCTATAGTTACTCTCTGTGCACGGCCTCTGCTTGCGCGTACTGGTTTTCTCATTCGGTAAGGTCGCTTTTGTATTGATAACCGGCCTGTGTGACCTTGATCCGGTATGTGTTTCCCCGGGCTGCGGCTCTGATACCTGTTGGTCTTTCTCCGCACACCCCTTTCAACCTTAGTCGCGACCATCGCCCTCACACCTAGACAGCTTTGGTGTGCGTTCGCCTCCGTGTCAGATCGACCCCTCAGATTGTGGGAATTACGACCATCCCTCAATTCACCGTGCGGTCCACTGCTGCCGTCGTGTTCCCTGATGTTTTTTCGCTGATTTGGCAGCGGTCTCGACGCACCCGAAAGGTTTCAAAATTTCTGCTTGCCCGAAATGCTCCGCGCCCGAATTGGTTGCTCCGGCAACCCTCCCGCACCCACCTTTCCTCGCAATCGGAGAGGCACATGTAAAGCTTACCCACACGCCCTGGATGGGGCCGAATGGCATCCCCCATCGGTACACCCGCTTCATCGACACCATTAGCGGGTTGAATCTGAAAAAAAGCCGTTTACGCCGGTACGGTATTTTGCAAGCCGGGACCGCTGCGTGCCTTTTTTGGTGTCCGAGTTCCCCGGCCTAACAGGCAGATCCTCCGGCCGGAACTCCTATCTGACAAAATAATCCTCTGCGAACCAAGCGGAGAGCC
>Ga0179591_1163620_pt1 | contig 12338 bp, 15 predicted proteins | sample CZOMad2_1_08_16f_FD_182891 | JGI IMG/M metagenome (GOLD analysis project Ga0179591, IMG submission 182891) | Vadose zone soil fungal communities from Angelo Coast Range Reserve, California, USA - CZOMad2_1_08_16fungal (PacBio error correction) | ecosystem: Environmental > Terrestrial > Soil >... | reverse complement strand
GCTGACGGAAAATCTGTTTCCTGCGATCGCACGTCGTACGACGAAAGCAGTACGTACTCGGCCCCCGATTGCAGATTCACGGCGGGACGAAGAAGAAGCTGCCGGCCGTATTGAGACGATGAAGAAGCAGATGGATCGGCTTCGTGTTCGGGAGCGACGCGCGGAACGGCCCGACGAGTCGCGGCGTTTTGACGTATGAAAACCGCCGATTCTCTCGGACGACGACGAACCTGACTTCGTCGCCGAGCAAGATGGCAAGATTACTTTCCGTCGCCCGAGACCCACGGGCCATCGACGACAAAACGTACGCGTTTTTTTGTCATCGAGATACGTGACGTTGTCGCGACGTGAAAACATCGAAGCCTGCGGGAGGTGCGAGAGATTTCAACGCGCCGCTCGCGGCGAGCGCTTCCGATCGTTGCTGCCCGCGTAGTAGGCCCGCGACCCTAAGTGCGGCCTGGCAGAGTCCCAACACGATCGAGAGGGGCGACCGTCGCGAACACAAACAACGACCGGAAACCCGGCGACCGGGCGACGGCGGGGCAAGCTCCGCCGGCGCGACCGCGGTCGACGCGCCGCCAAGCAGTGCGGACGATGCGGTAATCGACAGGCTGATGAGCGCAACAACCGCAAAACGAGGCAGCGTCATCGCTTCGGCAATGGCTTAGTCCCATGTTACGCGCGGGAGTGCTCGGCGGCTAATGAGGTGCGCAACGGCGCGGCGACGATCGTCGACATCACCACGGCAGTCTACAAATCAATGCTCAAGCAATAACCGCGGATAGAACAACGCGTCGGCGACGGCCGAGGCATGCAGTACAACCCGTCCTTCGCGAACGGAGAATTGCCCAAAAATAGAGGAGAACGAAGAGAATAGTTCGCAGAAAGGAGCAGTGATGCCGAGAAAGTCCCAATATCGCGGCCAGGTAGAAATGAAAAGAACCAGCCCGGAGTCGCGATGGCCGGCGGACCGGCGACTTCACCCCCGGGGCGGTTGCACGACCCGGGCGGCGCCTCCGAAACGACGTCGTCGTGATCCACATCCCGAGCAGTCGCACGATGCACGACACCACACACCGCGCCGACCGATCCCGTGCGCCTGAATAGGCGCGTCGGTTTTCGTCGTCGAAGGCGGCGAAGGCCGAATCGGGGCCGGGGGCGTCGGTTCGATATTGCGCAAAAAAAAAAACCACGCCGTAACGACGAACTGTAAGGGCGTCACCAGCGCGATTGCGATACAGGCCAAGTCCCCACGTGGGACCACTCGTAGGCCCATGGTTTCGGAAGAAACGCCTTTGCCGCTGGATCCTGGGCATTGCTTGCCATGACGGACACCCGAAGCCGGCGCCGCCGAAAACAGTAGCCCCCCGCCGCCATGCCGCAGATTCGCAAACCGCCGCCGAGCGAGTTAATCCGCCCCAGGCAGCTCCGCCGATCGCTAACCTCCGACGCGAGAAACAACCCCAAACGGACAGGCCGCCGAAGCTGACCAACCCGACCGCGACGCCGCGAGCTCAGGACGCCGTACGCCGTGCCGCCGGAAACGCGATCACGCCTTGGGCGGACGTTCGCCCCTCGCCACCATCCCTTTCGCAACCGCCTTTTTCCCGTACCAGCGGGTCGAAAGCCGCGTAAGCAATGCTGCAAAAGCGGCAGTCCGAACAGCGTCGCGCCGGCTGCATATTCGCGCCCCCACGCCGCGGCGGAAATCAACCGAAATGACGTCACCCTTTGAAAACGACAACAATGGCCGTGGACTTCGCTTCTTCAGGGTCCCACGTCGCGAATGCTGCAGAGAAGCTAGATAAGGATCTTTTCAAAAGCGCGTAGTAAGACACGCCATCTAAAACTAACGTCGATCTGCACTTTTTTATTGCTAGGCGGGGCGAAAAGAAACAGCGCGTAGTGAGGGTGGAGTTCGCCGAGTCAAGCAACTCGTAGAACACCACGCCCAGGGAATAAATGTCGGCTCGATGAGGTCGACTTCGTGCGTTCCCTCATCTGCTCGGGGGGCCATGTAACGTAGGGTGCCATCACCTGATGCGTGCCGGTGAGAGCCGAGGTCGAGTGTTCGGCTGACGAGCAATCTTGGCAGGCCGAAGTCGGCGATTTTTACGCGGACCGCGCTGGTCGACCAGGTGTTCTCGGGTTTGATATCAAGAGGACGATCCTTCGTCGTGAAGCGAACTGCAAGGGAGCCGTGGATGCGGGAACACGGCTATTAGGTTCTGTAGAACTCGTGTTTTGCGATACGGGATCCTAGATGGTAAGCCGGCTTGAGACCCCAATGTACCTGAGCCCTTGTTTTTCGCGACATGACCTATCTTGCTCACCGAGGACTTCTATGGTTGCCGAGTGGTCCTTAGTTTGTTCCCAGAGCGCAATCATCTGATTGGTATCGCGCCGTTCGTAGGGACCTGTTGTCTCGAACATTTTTCTCCCTGAATTTTGAGATGCAGTTGTTCATATATATTGGAGTTTATCTTATATCATTAATTGGAAAGCCGGATCCAATGATAAGTTGGTTGGTTTCCAACCTTCCCTATCTCACATTTCTGGTTAGCGCGCTTCCCCGTACTTGCTTGTGGGTCCGGCATGTCTAGGATTCACCGAGAGCCACCGTCCTAGTTAACTCGACCCGGATAAACTGATTAAACCCGTTGCCCCTTGTACCTTAAGCTGCTGGGGGTATACACCACACAAACGTCCAAGTAGATCAAACGGTGAAACTTGTAACGTGTAGGAGGTCCCTCTTAGTCAATCTTCGCATCAATCATAGTGTATGTCCGCCGTTACCATCAGGGACTTCACGTGTGCAAATCGATACTTAGTGCACCGCTATTTCTGCGTTAATTGGTGTGCGAACGAGCTTACGACTCAGGCGGAACGCCGCAACCTAGAGATTCGGCTGTCATTCTCGCCGGGAGCCAAGGCAAAATCAGCTGCACTGTTGAGCGGACGCTGTTAAGTAGGTCGGCGAGTTCCTCTTTGCCGGGGTTCTGTTTCTATGGGACCCGCACTGACATACCCCTCCTGATTCCTCCGAGTACGACACGTCGCCCTACGCTGCGCAAAAGACTCTCTGTTGTATTCCTTGATCGCGACTGTTGGGCGACGAGCCATCGAAAATCCCCATTTGACACAGTGCAGGCAACGGCTATTCAGGAGTCCTCGGATACCTCTGTGGCTCGACCGTTGACCGGTTTCGAACCGCAGCGCCGCGGCGCTAAAAGCTGATGTACGGTGCTCCGGAAGACGCGGAGACGGGGGGCGAAGTTCCACACACTCGTTCTGCTGTGAATTCGCAGCGTGGCCGCCGTGGTGATCCTTTTCCAAAGAATACAGCCGACCAAGAAGGAAAGTCGGATGGCAAGCAGCCCGGCTCGCGCAGCCATCCGGGGGCGATTTAGTTTATCTCGTTAAACTCACGCAGTGCGCTCTCGAACATAAGATGGCACGCTATTTCTATGATAAGGGGTTGACAATCGCTTTCGATCGATGTTTGAGTCGGGGCTTTACCACGTTACTTACAGGAAACCAAGGAATAGCCTGGTGACGCCGCGGCGAAAAAAGACTTCTCCACGAACTTGCCCTCTCGTCATACCTAACGGCGATAACCAGAAATCTAGCTAGGAGTCGTCATCTCGATTTCGTTACGGCTGCTCGGCCGAACCTCGTCTGACGCGTCTCCGGTCGATTTGAGGACTTATTCGTATATGGTGTTCGCGTTTATCTGGATAACAGGCTGAAGGGTACTGCCGCCGCTTCTCGGGATCTATCGCGGACACTGCTATCGGCGCTACTGCGGTCATCTCAGCATCAATCTTATTCGAATCACTCTATCCTCGCTGGATTGTTCCGGATGTCGGTGTTGTTTTTAGTCCGCATCTGAAGATGCCAATTCATCGATCGGTTCCGGCACCACGGCAGTTGCCCTTAGAACACGCCTTGACTCGCGCCGTCGACCTACGAGCTCACGTCTGCCAGTTATCGGAATCTGAATTTTACGAAGCCGATCTATCATCTCGACTACGAAGTGACCTTTCCTCTCTCGCGGCTGCACGTAGACGACGGTTCCTCGGATCCCGCACGTACTCCCCCAAACTATCCGATCGAATGGAGCTATGGTACCCTCTGTTCGTTTTGTCCCGTAACCTTCGTTTTGAGCAATTCGTGCGAATCTTTTTCCCGCGGCGTCACACTTCCTTGGTTTCCTGTAGAGAAGGTAGCGAACTCGAGTCGAACGGTTTGAAACCTGATCATGAATAGCGTCCATCTTTGTTCCGCCTGCGATGCGGAACTCCCCCGGATGCTCCGGACGGGCTCTGCCCGAAAGTGCCTGGGGTTGGCGGCTGGTTTTGAAAGGCAACGCGCCCGGCGATCCGACCGAACGGAGGGGATTCGCCGTCGCCGGCACCCCGGCCGTGCATTTGCGCGCCGTGCCTGCCTGAGTGAACCGTCGCCTGCGCAGTACGAGTTCCGACACTGTTGGCGGCAGGGGGGATTGGGTGCGGGTTACCAAGCCCTGCAAAAGGAATTCTGTCTCGACCGACTCGTCGCCGATGAAGATTCTCTCCGGGCGAGATAGAGACGTGAGAGTTCGCCGAGAGGTTAGCACCGCACAACAGCGCGAGCATGGCGAAGTTGGCCCTCCGAACATCGTGGCTGTTTATGACTTTGGACAGGACAAACGACTCCGCGGAGATGACGACTCCCGGATCGCTGTTTTATTATTCGCCAGGGAATACGTCGGACGGCGTCAAATCTTCCGCCAGCGAATCAGCCCGCCCAAAAAGCATGACGCCCGAGAAGCGAATGGCCTGGTCCCGCAATCTGCGACGCCTGCAATTCGGATCCGACGAGGAGTCGCAATTGTGATATTCAAACACGAGCAACATCCTGCCGTGACAGCCGCGGTCGGCGTAAAAACTCGCCGACTTAGAATGGAAAAGAGGCTCGGCAGACGAACAGATCCAAAGGCTCTCACCGCCCACAGCATCAGGCTGATGGGAACCCTACGTTACAGGCCCCCCGAGCAGATGGAGGGAACGCACGAAGTCGACCATCGAGCCTACATTTATTCCCTGGGCGTAGTCTTCTACGAGTTGCTGAAACGGCGAACTACCGCTGGGTCGTTCGCCCCGCCGAGCAAGAAAGTGCAGATCGACGTACGTTAGATGAGGTCGCACTACGCCTTTGGAAAAAGAACCGGAGCTGCGCATGGCGATGGAGCGAAGTGGGACCGAAGTCACGGCCATTGTCGGTTCAAAGGTGCTCCGTATTAGGCCATCTGGTCTGCAATTTTTACTGTGCCCGGCGGACCGTTAGGCAGTTCCGTAGCCTGGTTGAGCGTCCTACTAGTGTTTTCATAATGTACAGCCTTATTTCGATTTATCAGAGAGCCCGTCCGTCTGTCAGACGCCTTGCTTCGGACTGTATCGCGCCTGTTTGCCATCATTGCTTTCCGCCTTAACGAGACCGCACGCTGAATTTGACCACGGGCGACAAAAAGCGCTCCTCAGGGGAGGAAAGGGCATGTGCGAGATGCGAGCGACGCGAACAAGGTCGTTGAGTCTGAGTTCGGCGGAGGCGTACAGGAGTAATGAGCTTCGGACGGCCGTAGCGGTAGCGTATAATTTTTTTCCTCCTGCTCGTTAGTTGGGCTTATAAGCTTCGGCGGCCTGTCGTTGGGGTTGTTTATCGCGATGGAGGTTTGGGATCGGCGGAGCTGCCTGGGGCGGATTAGCGACCGGCGCGGTTGCGAGCGGCGGCATGCCGGCGGGGCTACCTGTTTCGCGGCGCCGCTTCGCGTGTCCGTCATGGCAAGCAATGCCCAGGATCCAGACGAAAGGCGTTTCAACCATGGGCCTACGGTGGTCCACGTGGATGACTGGCTCTGTATCGGCATCGCGCTGGTGAAGCGCCCTTACAGTTCGTCGTTACGGCGTGTTTTGCGCACTCATCGAACCGACGCGCCGCCGCCGACTCGGACTTCAGCCGCCGCGACGAACGAAAAGGACGCGCATTATTCGCGCCGGCGATCGTCGGCGCGGTGTGGGGTGCGGAAATCGTGCTAATTGATTCGGTGTGGATCACGACGAGCGTAGTGTCGGAGGAGCAGAACGGCGTCGTGCAACGCCAGGAGGGTAAGTCGCCGGTCAGCAGGCATATTCCGTCCGACGGCGGGCGTTTCGACGCTGGCCAGCCCGATGGGGAAATCTCTCGGGCATCACGGCTCCCTCTTGCGGAGACGATTCTCGGCGGTTATCCCGATTGGGCAGATCGCACGTTCCGAAGGACGGTTGTACGGCATGCCTCTGGCCGTCGCCGCGCGTTGTTCTATACGCTTATTGCTGACGCCGATTGATCTTCGTGTGACTGCCGTTGTGATGTCGACGATCCTCGCCGCCGTTGCGACACCTCATGCCGCCGAGCACTCCAGCAGCGGACCGAGGGGGACTAAGGCCTTGCCGAAGCCAGCATGAACCCGTTCCGATCGTTGCGTTGCCGCTCCATCGCCTGGATCGCTTACCGCTCGTCCGCAATGGCTGTGGGAGCGAGGCGACCGGCAGCCGCCGCCGGCGGGGGTTGGAACCGTCGCAGTGCGGACGAGGACGCGAGGGTATACGGTCTAACTATGGGTGGATTTTTCCTATGATTTGCAGCCATGTATTATGATCACAGATCTATGCGCCGTCTGCGACAGCACACGTTTTTCTTGCTATATTGGTGTTCGTATACGATTCTAGTACGACCTTACCTGTCCCCTGTTGCGGTTTTTTCTTTCGCGCGGGACCGCATTGTTTTCTACCACCTCCGGCGCCGCCCATCGCTCCGTGATCGCCTGGGTGCGGCTTAGGCGCTGTACTTTGCGACATCTCTGATAGAGGGTCTTCTCCATTCTAACGTCAGTGCAAGCTATTTTTTCTCACTTCACTACTCAGTAGTAGGTGCAGTCTAGGCTCGCTCCCTCGCCATCGTCCTTTTTCGCTCTCTCCCAGTCTCCGCTCCTCCGCATTTTTCTGACGTTCCTTCGCCGCTAGTAATCTCTCCGCTCTCATTCAGCAATCATTGCAGTCTGAGCACTTGAGTCATTGTGATCTGCCTTGGTTACGGAGGCGTTTTATGCTCCGTCTAAGTACCCTCAACGCCACAAGGTTTTAGAATTCGGCTGGGCGCCAGGGTGTTCTGTTTGTCACAGGTTCTACTGCAGAGTGTGTGTGTGTTGGACTAACAACTCGACGTCTGCGGGGTTTAGTATGTAAGTTGCCCCATCTTAGTGTCATCTCTGTATTGCCGGATTAGACCATCTGCATTCTTCCATGTCAGATACTCTAGGTGGCCCTATATTTTAGCTTTTTCCTCCCCCAACGTTGCCCTTTTTTTGTCTTTGTCCCGGGTATATCGGACCTCATCACCGAGAGCACCCGCGCTAATAAGGATGTCGTGCAATGACAGATGATGTTATCGGCGCAACCTCCCGACGCTCCACCTTTGCGTTCCATTCGGTCCCGTCTCTATTCTGACCTCCCCTTCTTGCGTGCGCACCTATTCGGTACGCTCAGTTGTCACTCTGCATTCCTTATTTATGATCCAAGTTCTCCCATTCGACGCACACGAAAGTATTTGACCTCGGTTCCAGCACCCGCTGGAAGTCACAGTTTGCTGCAGTCGCGCGCTGAATCTGCTACCGTCACGTGTCGTATATTTAGTAATGATCGGTCTGAAGACGGTTTCAGTTACTCGTAAAAAACGCCGCGGACTCGTAGGGCCGTTCCGGCTAGCAATCGAAAACGGAAGAAGATCCATCGGCATCGGGTCAGCGCTCAAGACGGTCCTGGCGAAGCGGCACTTATCTATCGTCGCCCCCCCGGGTTAGTTGACTCTTTATTGTCTACTTTTGTGTGAGTTTGCTACCTGCTCTTTCCTCTTTGCTCCGTTCCTTGTGTTATCTGCTGCTCGCCGTCGCGTCAATCTATGAAGCTTATTTGCCGCCTAATGGCCTAAAATAGTGCCTCGGTGCCCAAGTGCTAGCTACATGATTCCCAGTGGGCTGAAGAGTATATCGTTTTCAGGCGTTGCACTCGTTGTACGGATCGTTTACTTCTGTAGTCAGATGTAGCCAGTCCCGGGTGGACGAGTGACTGAGCCGGTCCCGGTCTTCAGATGTTGGTCTGTTTCGTCATCGCCCGCGAGCACGTTTGTTGAGCTGGCTCAGGCATTTTTTTTACCATGACATCTTGTAGCATTCTTTACGGCATCACATTACTTTAACTTAGAAGCTGAGCTTCACCTTCAACGCCTTAGATATCCGACCATGAAGGCGTTACGGATGCGCTCTGACGGCGCTCTCTTTTCCTTCTCCGCTCTGCATGTTTGCGCCACTGTGACCGGCTTTTCGGGCATCCTTTTGCTTATCCTTCGCGTTTTCCTCTTTTTGGTATTTCCTGGGATTCTCCTATCTAGCGTTTCATTGGTGAGTCTAAGGTGGATCACGACTTTTGTCCAGCCACGACCTTTTTCTGTCCACTCGGTCCGTATCTGAAGATCATAGCGCCGAAGATGGGTGGTGTTTCCTGCCGAATCGCCGTAGTACGAAAGGCTAGAGGACGATAATAGACGGGTATCGTAGTGAATTCTCTGGCCATTTTCGAGTCTTCGTGTCTATTCAGGCCTCCAACTTTTATTGCCGCCAAAGCACGTCAGAATCTAGTGAGTTAGCCAGGTTCCGCGATGAGTCACTACTTGAGCGTCTTCGGTCGTGATCGCATCTTCTGAACGAAATTTGATGGGCCTGAAGCCTCCTCCACGAGTGGAGTAAACGCACTCCCAGACGGGTGAGAGGAAGTGGATTATGCTTTTCCAGGCGGTTTATGGAGAGCCCGGCGGGAATCCGCGACTATCCGCGCGCATAGAGTGTACTTGCAGAAGTCCTTTTTATCCCCGCGGTTAGATCTAGGCCAGAGTGTGTAGCAAGACCTAGATAGAGGACCAACGGGAAAAGCGGGAGAGAGGAAGAAGCACATGAGTGGAGTGTGGAGAATTTTGTCAAGTGCGAGTGGTAGGAAAGTGAGTAAGTAGGTATGAGGAAAGAGCAAGAGAGATCGGTAGAGGAGTGTTGACAGTGGTCCCTGGCCGTAATGGAAAGACAAGAAGAAGATAGTAGCGAAGAGAAGACGCAAAAGGGTAGTACGACGGGCCGCTACATCTGGCAAGATAATTCACGTCGCCGGGTCAATCGCTATGTCCTAGCGGCTATTTTCGACTTTCGTCGTGTAGTCCGGTAACATCTCTCGGGCCGTGCATTCGACGAACAAGGCCTCTACTCGTTTTTGCACACTTGTGTTTTCTGTTGACTTCGGGCCTGATGACCTAGAGATAACGACTCGGTCAACGTGTATCTTTCTTTGTGCACGGTCCTTGGTTCGCGGACTGGCTGAAACATCGAAGCGGCGCGGAGGAGAACTGCGAAACGGATTCAACATGCCCCGCGACGGCGAGCGCCCATTCAGATCGTTGCGGCCGCGCGTAGTAGGCCCGCCGCCCTTTAGGAGTAGGGGCCCGCACGAAGTCCCAACACGATCGATCGAGGGCGACTTACCGTGCTTCCTCGCGTATGTGGCACACAGCCGAAACATACAAAGACCAGGAACCAGCGGCCAGTACAGATTTCGACCTATATCAGGCGCAAGAAGGCGGTTTCAGAAAACTGGACGCTCGACCTAATGTATGTTCGAGGCAAGCCGGATACCGTCAGGCCCGAGCCGCAGACCGTTTTGCAGTAGTCAGCGTGAGACGATGGGTAGGTAATCATTCGATAAGGGCGGAGTGCCAGCCGAACAATCTGGCCAATTACGAAGCAGCGTTACAAAATCGCTCTCGGCAAGGCCTTAGTCCAATCGTGTCAATACAGCTTCATGACTCGCTGGAGCGATCCACGTGCACTGCCTAGGCGGCCTTATGACCATAGCGTGAGCAGCGAAACCACGGAGATGAGGATTACGGCATGCACGATTGTACGACCAGATCATTACACCTTTGGGTCTCAGGTCACAGTACGAAGATCAATGCGTAAAGCAATTATCAACGACGGATAGAACAACGCGTCGGCGCCGGCAGAGGCCATTGCCGTACACAAACCGTCCTTAAGGAACTGCGAATCTGACCCAATCGCGATACGCCGAGAATCAGGTCGCTCGCAACGGGAGCCGTGTGAACTGCCGAAGAATTCCCACTATCGGAGAGCCAGCGTCAGACAAATAGCCCACCACTAGAGAACGGTACGTCGGATATAAAGGAGGAGGGAGGAACGAGGAGACGTAAAACAAGGCGGTTGCACGACGCCGGGCGGCGCCTTCCGACACGGACGCTATCGTACGTGATCCAAATCCAGAGAAGTGGCACATCACGCAACCAAAAAACGGCCAACGATAGCCGCTGACGACGAATATAATGAGAAGTAGGTTTAGTCCCGGAGACAGGCGGCGAGGACGAGTAGGGCGGCGGAGAGTCGGTTCGATGATTGCGCCAAAAAAAAAACACGCCCGTAAAGACGAACTGTAAGGCGCCTCAGCCAGAGCGATGGCCGAGCGCCGATACAGAGCCGAAGTCATACCCGTGACCACCGTAGGGCCCAGGTTCGAAGAACGCCGTTTTTGCCGCTGGATCCTGCGGCATTGCTTGCCATGGACGCGACACGCCGATAGCCGGCGCCGCCGAAACAGTAGCCAACAGCCGCCATGCCGCCGATCGCAACCCGCGCCGAGCGCTAATCCGCCTCAGGCAGCTCCGCCGGATCCCAAAACATCGATCGCGAGAGCAAAAAAACCCCAACGACAGGCCGACGAAGCTGACCAACCCGACCGCGACGCCGCCGAGCCGAAGCTAAGGAAGCCGTACGGACGTGCCGCCGAACGCGGCATCACGGCTATGGGCGAACGTCCAGACCATCGCTCACAATCCCTTCGCAACGCGACTTTTGCGTCGAGCGGGTTCGAAGCGTAAGCAATGTGCGAACAGCGGCCAGTCCAAAGCGTCGCGCGGCTGCGAGATTCGGCCCCGACAAAACGCCGCGGCGAAATAAACCGAATGGAGTCACCCTTGAACCGACAATGGTCCCGTGACTTCGGTCCCCACGTTCGCTCGCATTGCTGCCAGACGCAAGCTCCGTTCTTTTTCAAAAGCGCGTTAGTCCGCCCTATCTAAACGCTACGTCGATCTGCAATTTCTTTTTGCTCGGCGGGCGAAACGAAACCAGCGGTAGTTCGGCCGGTCAGCAAAACTCGTAGAAAACCAGCCCAGGAATAAATGTCGGCGCGATGTCGACTTAGTGCGTTCCCTCCATGATCGGGGGCCATGTAACGTAGGTTGCCATCACCTGTCGTGCCGGTGAGAGCGTGTCGAGCTGTTCGCTGCGAGGCATCTTGGCCAGGCCGAAGTCGGCGGATTTTTAAAGCAGAAAGAGCGACCGCGCAATTGTCGACCAGGAGGTTCTAGGGTTTTGATATACGATGGACGTAACCTCGTAGTGAGGCTATTGCACGGCGTAGCAGATTTGAGGGGACACGGCAGCGCTTGCTCGGGGCGTCAGCTTTTGGCGCGGGATCGCCGCGAAGATTGACGCCGTCGGACACGTATTCATGGCGATATAAAACAGCGATCCGGGAGCGTCAGCGACCGGAGTGTTTGCTGTCCAAAGTCATAAACCGCCACGATGTGAGGAAAATGGCAGAAACTTAGCAAGGGCTCGCGCTTGCGGGGTCGAACCCTCGGCGAAACGCCGCATCGTCGCTGATTCTAGCCGGGAGGAATCTTCACGGCGACGAGTCGGTCGGAGTCCCTTTGCCGGGCTGGTTAGACCGCACCCATCCCCCCCTGCACCAAAACAGTTCGAGGGAACTCGTAATCGGCAGGCGACGGTTCAAACTCAGCAAGGGGGGCAACGGCGGCGCAAAGAGCACGGCCGCCGGCGACGGCGAAGTCCCTCGTTTTCGCGGATCGCCGGGACGCGTTTGCTTTCAAAAACAGCCGCCAACAGGCATTCGGGCAGAGCCCGGGCCGGAGCATCCGGGGGAAGTTCGCATCCGGAGGCGGAACACAGATGGACGCTATTATGATCAGGTTTCCCGTTCGATCGAGGTTCGTACCCGTCTCTACAGGAAAACCAAGGAAAGTGTGACGCGCCAGCGGCAAAGATTCTCACAGAATTGCTCAAAACGGCGACAAACTACGAATCTCTCGTCGATTTCGTCCGAACTCGTCACGGTCTCGCGTTTGCGGCTCGTAGGAGTTCGCGATACCGGCGACGGAGACGGGTCGCGGCCGCCGGGCCGCTCTTC